>Ga0208586_1000364_pt1 | contig 17296 bp, 17 predicted proteins | sample NGESurshal072012_6_FD_184471 | JGI IMG/M metagenome (GOLD analysis project Ga0208586, IMG submission 184471) | Arctic peat soil microbial communities from Barrow, Alaska - NGEE Surface sample 53-3 shallow-072012 (SPAdes) | ecosystem: Environmental > Terrestrial > Soil > Wetlands > Peat ... | reverse complement strand
CCAGGCCGCTGTTCACCACCACGTGCAGCCCGGGGCCGAGCTCCCGCTCGGCGAATTCAGCACCGTCCCAGCTGAGCAGCACGGCCCGGCCCGGTTCCGCGATCAGCAGCCGGAACGGATCGAACGCCGCGAATTTTGGGAAGGCCAGCTTCCCGTCGGATGCCGCGGCCAGCGGCAGCACGCCGCGGGACTGCCGGGATGCCGGGGGCGCCATCCGGCCGCGCCCGTTGAGCACGCACGCCACCCGGCGCGCCGCCGGAGCGACCGCGAGCCAGGTACCGCCGGCCAGCAGGTCCCGCCCGCCGATCAGCCCCGGCCGGTCCGGCCAGCGCCGGCCCGGCGGCTGCCAGGCACGGCTGGTGAACTCGTCGCGGATCCCCGCGAGCAGGACCGTTCCGTCCGGCCCGAGGCCGAGAATCGCGGTGCACATATCTCTATTTTCACCGAACGGACCTGTCCAGGCGTCCATCGGCCGGTGCGGCGTCCAACCCGGCACTGGCCGAGATCGGCATGACGCTTTCGCTGTGACGCGCCCGCTGTGACCGGGGTCAGCTTGCCTGGCGCCGGATCTGCTCGGCGGGGCGCCGGGCACGCCAGGCGGCCTCGGCCTCGCCGATCGGCGTGGACGGCGGCGCCTGGACGAACGGCCAGATCTCCTCGGCGATCCCGCGCCAGTCGGCCGTCGCGGTCAGCTCCCCGAGCAGGGCGAACACGCCCAGGTTGATCCGCTGCAGGATCACGTAGGAGCGGGGCACCTGTGCGTACGGGGCGATCGGGCTGCGGACATCGAAGAACCGGCGCACCACGGCTGAGGAGTAGTCCCCGGTGATGGTCAGCTCGCCCGGCTTGCGGATGGTGTCGTAGAAGACGGCCAGGTGATCCACGATCACGTCGGTGCTCAGCGGCGCGCCCGGCTGGATGAAACCGGCGTCTTCGAGGCTGCGGCGGAACGCCTCGGGGTCGTTCTCGACGCACAGATAGCGGGCCATGTCCATGAGCGGGCGCAGCTCGGCCACGGTGAAGTGCTTCACCAGCCCGAAGTCCAGGAACGTCACCTCCCCGCCGCCGTGGAACAGGTAATTACCCGGATGCGGGTCGCCGTTGAACGCGCGCATGTCGTACAGGCTGCGGAAGACGAACCGGTAGATCGTCTCGGCGGCGAGGTCACGCTCCTGCTGGGACCAGCCGGCCAGCTCGGAAAAACGCGCCCCGGTGGCCAGGTCGCTGGTGACCACCCGGCGGGTAGAGAGCTCGCTGACGATGCTCGGCACGTGGATGGTCGGGTGGCCGTCGTAGTAGTCGGCGAACAGCTGCTGGTTGTACGCCTCGCGGCTGTAGTCGAGCTCCTCGACGATCCGCTCCCGCAGCTCGTTGACGAGGGCCTCCACGTCCTGGCCGGGCGCGATGATGCGGAGCATCCGGCGCAGCAGCGACACGTTGCCCAGGTCCGCCTCGATCGTCTCGGCGATCCCCGGGTACTGCACCTTGACCGCGACGGCGCGGCCGTCCCGGGTGATGGCCCGGTGCACCTGCCCGATGGACGCGGCCGCGATGGGCTCCGGGTCCCACTCGGCGAAGACCTGTTCGGGCGGCATCCCGAGCTCCTCGGTGATGACCCCGGCGGCCAGTTCGGCGCTCATCGGGGGCACGCTGTCCTGCAGCCGGCCGAGCGTACGGCGGGCCTCGGGCGGCAGGCTGTCGTCGACGTAGCTGGCCATCTGGCCCAGCTTCATCAGCACGCCCTTCATCGCCCCCAGGGTGGTGGCGACGTCCTCGGCGGTCTGCAGGGCCAGGTCGTTGCGGAGCTGCTGGCGGTGCTCGCCGGCCAGCATGAACAGGCGCGGCGCGGACCCGGCGTAGCGCGCGCCGCCGCGGAGGGCCAGCTGGAGGGCGGCGAGGCCGCGGCTCAGGCGGAGGCCGCGCGCCCGCCGGGCCAGAACCGTGGCGGCGGCCGCCGTGCCGAGGGTCAGCGCGGCGAAAATGGCCTTCTTCACGCGACCCGCGCCGCGCGCATGCGCAGGGCCAGCCGCTGGCGGGCCTCGAGGACCCCGGGCTCGCCGAGGAACACGGTATCGAGCACACCGAGCGCCTGGCGGATCTCGGTCCGGCGGGCGTCGGTCAGCGGGCCGGCCATCTCGTAGCCGTACATGTCGCGGGCCCAGCCGGGCAGGGACGCGATCGTGCCCTCCCGGACGTCCTGCCAGATCTCGGCGACGTCGGGGTCCAGGCCCGGTGGATCGAGCAGGTAAGCCATCGATTCGCGGGCCGCGGGTGTGGCCTGCAGGATGGGCCGGACCGATCCGAGGTAGTGCTGGAGGGCGGCCACGCTGTCCGGGACCATGGCGCGCGGCACGCCGACGAGCTCGGCGGCCGCCACCATCTCCGCGACGTAGCGGTCGGCGTCGGCAGCGGACAGCGGGGCACCGAACAGCTGAGCGGCCGCAATCGTGGAATCCACCAGGGCGGCGTGCACCCACAGCAGCAGGGCGGGGTCCCCGGCCGCGTACGGCTGGCCGGTCACGGAGTCGACACCGCGGACATGCTCGTGGATGCGGCGGACCCGGGCCGAGACCCGTTCGGCTGTCGCCTTGTCCCCGACACTGACCGTCGTCACGTAGGAAGACGTCGCGGCCAGGCGGCCGACGGGATCACCGCGCCAGTCGCTGTGCTGGTCGACCCCGGCCATGGCCAGCGGGTGCAGCGCCTGGATCATCAGCGACCGCAGCCCCGCGACGGGACCGGACAGGTCGGTGCTGAGCCGCCAGGTGACGCTGCCCGCGCCGAAGAATCCGTCGTCGGCGGGATGTTCGGGAACGCTGGACGCGTACGCGGCCGCCGAACGCTCGACCAGCCCGGACACGTCCGCGTAGGAACCGGACACGTCCGGGTAGGAATCAGCCGCCACCGTCTGCACCTCCGCAGATAACACCAGGGTCACAACTTCAACGTACCTGTGTTAAGCAGGGGAAATGAACGCGGGTACCGGATCTCGCGAACCGCGGGAGACGCTGGCCGCCGAGCGGGCCAGCACGCAGGAACGGCTCGGGGGGCTGGAGCGGGAGTTCGCCGGCATCGTCGACTCGTCCGCTTCGGCCAACGCCGACGACGAGCACGACCCGGAGGGGGCGACGATCGCCTTCGAGCGCCAGCACATCGCGGCGCTGATCGAGCAGGCCCGGGACCAGCTCGCCGCGATCGACGCGGCCCTGCGGCGGACCGAAGAGGGCACGTACGGGCGATGCGAGGCCTGCGGCCGGCCCATCGCGCCCGAGCGGCTGGCCGCCCGGCCGACCGCGACCAGGTGCGTCGCCTGCGCGAGCCGGCGCTGAACCGCCGTGCAGGCGGATGACCTGGCCGCGGTGCGACCGGGGCTCTAGCCGGCCGCCACCGGGGTGGCCTGGTGGAAGTAGCGGCGCCAGCTCGGGCCGGTCTTCAGCCAGAGCGAGCTGCAGCGCACATGCCGCCCCCCGGAGTCGCTGAGGTAGCTGACGAGGATGACCGTGGTGGACAGGCGGATCCCGGTCAGGCCGGAGACCGCGGCCGGCCCCGCGGCGGGCGGTCCCCCGTTGCCCGGCGGGCGGGGCGCCCGGCGCCCGAAAGCGGCGATGACCTCGCGCCGGCCGAGGCGGCGGCCCGCAGCGTCGATCTCGCCGAAGTCCGGGTGCAGCAGCGCCTCGACCTGCACCGTGGAGGCGTCCGCGTCCGGCCGCAGCAGGGCCAGTTCGCGCTGGATCACGAAACGCACGTCTTCATCCGGCCGCGTGTCCGTCACCGCCTCAACGATAGCGGCGCGCCATGGGGTGACGGCCTGGAAGCGCTGGGCATGGCGGCCGGGTTAGCGATCGACCGGGCGGCCGGCTTCGGGCGGCCGGTGACGTGCGGGGCGCTACCGCGGTTGCAGGACGGCCAGGATGTTGCCGGCTGGGTCCCTGAACCACGCGATATAAGGACCGCCCGCGCGGTTGATCCCCTTCTCGTCCTGCCCCATGCCGTCGTAGCGCTCGAACCGCACCCCGCGGCTGGCCAGCCCGTCGACGGCCTGGTCGATGTCGTCGACCTCGAAGTTGAGGATCGTAAACGTGGCGGGCGTGTGCCCCGGCTTGGGGTAGACGATCGTGTCCCGGCCGCCGGCCAGGTGCAGTGTCATGATGCCGTACTGCTCGGAGGTCTCGATGCCGAGCGTGTCGCCGTAGAACTGCCGCGCCTGGTCCATGTCGTCGACGGAGAATCCGCTGTACGCCTTGGTCTTCCCGAGCATGCTGGCTCCTTCGCGATGCTTTCTGCGCCTGATGGTCGCGTCCGCTGGTGACGTCGAGGGGCGCCTCATGAGGGGAGACGAGGCGGAGCCCCGGAACTAAGCGCGTCCCTGGTCCCGCTGGGCGAGGAGCCGCCTCGGCGCCTTGCGGCGCCACGATTCCTCGATGAGCTCCTCCAGGCGCGTGTCGTCCGCGGCGGCGAGGGTGATGCGCAGCCCGCGGACCCGCTGGCCCCACCGCAGCGGCGCGAACGCGGCCGGGTCCTCGGCGGCGTAGGCCTCGACTTCGGTCTCCGCCACGAACACGTGCAGGAACTCCTCCCCCGGCGGCACGGTGGCGAAGATCTTGCCCTGGACGCGGAACGACGACATGTCGAAGTGCGGCTCCTCGCTGGCCCCCGGCAGGGACAGCGCGAACGTGCGGGCACGCGGAAAACCACCCATCGCCCCAGGCTAGCGAGCCGGGACCGGCGTGACGAGGGCTGGGCTCAGGACCCGGTTCGCGGCGGCGCGGATGAGGACCACGGCCCAGGTGCGGAACGGCCGCCAGGGCTCGGCCAGCGCGCGGAACTCCGGCTCGGCCGGCGGCTGATCCAGGCCGTAGAGCTGAGCCGTCAGCGCGAGCGCGCGTGGCTCGCTGACCGGCAGCACGTCGGTGAACCCGGTGCCGCGGATCACGATCAGGGAGCTGTAGAAGGGGCCGATTCCCTTGATCGACTGCAGCTCGGTCATCGCGGCCTCCGGCCCGAGGTCCTGCAGCGCGCTGACGTCGAGCCGGCCTTCGAGGGCCGCCCGGGCGACCCCGTGCAGGCGCTCGATCTTGTCCGGCCCGAGGCCGGGGAACGACGTCACGCGGAGCAGCCGGCCGGGCGTCGGGAACGCGGCCAGCCGCTGGCCGACCAGGTCGAAGACCCGGCCGTGGGCCTCGCTCAGCAGCGCGCGGACCTGCATCATCTGCCGCGCCGGGCGGCGCGCGCTCAGCACCGACCAGGCCGCCGCCTCGTACGGGGAGTAAAACAGCGGCGGGCGCAGGCCCGGGGCGGCGGCCTGCAGCCGGCCAATGACGGGATCCCGCTCACCGGCCCGGACGAACCCCGTGGCGTCGTGATCGAGGGACAGCACCCGGGCGATCTGGTCCCGCACGGCCGCCGGGTCGGTGCCCGGCGGCAGGTAGGCGGTGCCGTGCACGTCCCCGGCGGCGTCCTGGCGAACCTCGGCCCCCGCCTGCGCGGCGTAGCCGTCCACGCAGAACGCCAGGCGCATGAGCGGCGCCTGCCCGGGACCGGCGCCCTGGGCCTCCCGCTGGCCGAACCCGAATGACGCCGCCTCGGCCAGCGAGAACGGCCCCTGGGGGGAGATCGTGAACGATTCGGTGACCAGCGCCCTGGAGGACATGACGGCTCCCGCCCTCGGTTTACGTGCCTGATCCCATGGTCGCCGGGGGGTCTGACAATCTGCCGGGCACGCGGCCAGGGCCGGCGATCACCGAGGTGACCGGGTAGGGCAACGGCCGGGGATGGACGAGGAGGGCCCGGGCCACGTTACGGATGGCCGGGCGGAGCGGGGTCAGGACCTGCTCGCTGTAGCGCCACGCGGCGCATTCGGCGGCGGCCCCGTCCGGACCGAACCGCGCCACGATGTCCCGGCGGAAGTGGCGCGCGTCCCCGCCGTCACGCGTCCAGCGGGCGAGCCAGGCGCGGAGCTCGCCGTCGTTCTCCGGCATGCTCCAGTCCCGGAGGAATTCGGCGATCTGTCCGGCCGCGTCGATCACGAACTCCAGGCCGCCCGCGCCGCTGACCCGGTGCACGCGGCCCGCACTGTCGCGCCCGTGCAGGATGCTGGCCGAGCTGAAACGGGCGCCCACGGCCAGCGCGGCCACGGCATGACCGGCTTCGTGCCACGCCGTGGACACCGCCGCCGTCCGGGCCGGCACGTAGCTGGCGGCGTACCGGCCCTCGTAACGCTGCCGGATCCAGCGGTCGTGCACGATCGACTCGTCGTCGTAGCGGACCAGCCGCGCCAGTGTGGCCTGGATCGCGGCCGCGTCGCGTTCCTCGGACGGCTTCACGGGGCACGATAGGCGGCGTGAGGGACTGGGTGGCGTGGCACGAAGCCTATGATGACTCGTCGTCGGCGCCGGGCTGGCGCAGGTCGAGGTGCGCCACGCGGACGCCAGCTGGGTGACCAGCTTCGCCGACGCGCTGCCCGCCGGCGTGCTGATGCTGTGCGGCATCTTCGGCAACGTGAGCGAGCCGGACATCGAGCGGACGCTCGCGGGGGAATAGGGCTCGCGGGGCACCGGTTGCCGCGCGAGACGGCGGGACGGCACCGCGGGCGACGCCCGGCGGATGACAGGAAATGCGGGAGCTGACATGGCCACGATCGCGATCTTTGGCGGGACGGGATATGCGGGCAGCGCGATCCGGGAAGAGGCGCTGAAGCGCGGGCACTCGGTGATCGCGGTCAGCCGATCGGCCCCGCCGGCGGACAGCGCCCAGGTCGGCCCGCACGTGCCGGGCGGACCGGACGTGCAGTTCCAGCAGGGCGACATACACGACGACGGGCTGGTCGAGGCGCTGGCGGACGAGGCCGACGTGATCGTGGTCGCGATCCCGGGCCGGGAGATCAACGGCCGGAGGCTGCGCGACGCGGTCAGCTCCCTGACCACGGCCGCGGCCAAAACGGGCACACGGCTGGGGTTCGTGGGCGGCGCTGGTTCGCTGCGGGTGAGCGAGGGCGGTCCCCGGGTGGTGGACGGCCCGGACTTTCCGGAGGCCCACAAGAACGAGGCGCTCGGCCAGGCCGACGTGCTGGCCGCGCTGCGCGAGACCAGCGACGACGTGGACTGGTTTTACCTGAGCCCGGCGGCCGGGTTCGGCTCCTACAACCCCGGTCAGCCGACCGGGGCCTACCGGGTCGGCGGCGACGTGCTGGTGACCGACGCGAACGGCACGTCGTTCATCTCCGGCGCCGACTTCGCGCTGGCGTTCGTGGACGAGATCGAGCAGGCGCGGCACCGCCGGGAGCGCTTCACGGTCGCGTACTGAGCGCCTCCTGGCGTTGCCCGGCCCGCTCCCATAGCATGATCGCATGAGCCCGCTGACGGGGGTCCTGCGCGAGGCGTGGGCTACGTACAAGGCCTACGCCGCGCACTTTCTGCTGATCGCTTTCGTGCTCTATCTGGTGGCGGCGGCGATCGGGGCGCTGCTGACCGCGGTCGCAGGGCTGCCGGGGGGCGCCGCCGCGTCGGTCATCAACTTGTTCTGCATGTTCCTGCTGCAGGCTGCGCTGGTGAAGGCGGTGCAGGACGTCCGCGACGGCCGGATCGACCTCGACCTCCGGGGCACCTTGTCGGCCGCGCTGCCGTACGTGCTGCCGGTGGCGGCCGCCTCGATCCTGGCCGCGCTCGGGATCGTGATCGGGTTCGCTCTGCTGATCGTGCCCGGCCTGATCCTGCTGACGTACTGGTCGCTGATCGTGCCGAGCATCGTCATCGGGGAATCGCCCGCGCTGGCGTCGTTCGGGCGGAGCTGGCGCACGGTACGGGGATCTGCCTGGAACGTTTTCGGCACCTACGTGCTGGTGTTCCTCATCTACATCGCCGTTCAGGTCGCGCTGTCGCTGATCTTCGCCGTGCTGCCCGGCTCGGGCCGCAGCTTCATTGCCAACATCGTCTCCGGCACCCTGGTCACCCCGTTTATCGCGATCGTGGTCACCCACATCTACTACCGGCTGACCACCGCGCACGCGGGCCAGGTCCCGCCCGGATACCCGCCACCGCCTGGCTATCCTCCGCCGGGGGCCTACCCGCCGCCGCCGCCCTCGGATTACCCGCCGCCGCTCTCGGATTACCCGCCGCCGGCCGTCTAGGGCCGTCCGGGGCGGCCTTCCCGCGGGAGTCGAGTATCTGATCGACGCTGACGGGTATAGGCGGCAGGTCTGCGTCTTCCATCCGCAACAACGGACGAGACGCGCGGTCCTTCTGCATGTAGAGGGCGACACTGCGGGCGATGACGAACAAGTATGTGCTGACGCTGAATTTGTCCGCGCCGAAACTAAATAGCCTCTTGCCGTCAAGTGGCCACGGGCTTTGTGCCAGGTGTCGGCGGCCACTGACATTGTCCGGTATGCACAGGCGATCCCGGTAGGGGAGCGTTCCAGGGCAGGGCATCGTTACCATGCGACCATGGCGGCTGAACGGGGCTGAGCCGCACATGGTTCAGCGGCGCGGGAAAAATTCTCGGGCGCACTGAACTATCCGGCCGGGAACCGTCGTATGTATGAGTAATCAAAAGACGGCCAGCTTCCGGGATATACCCAGCTAGCTGTGTTAACGAGAGCAGATATTCGTCACCGGCAGCCGAAAATCTGCCAGCGAGCGCACAAACAATCCCGTTCCCAATGGCGTACACGCGCGCCCAAAAACGAATCATTCAGAGAAACCCTTATCTCAGGGAGGCACCAAATGACGCCGCTGATCGTCGTGCTGGGAATCGCCGGCGCGATTCTTATTCTCGCCGGCCTGATCGGCGGGGGATTCACGTTCTCCGGTAGCTACATGCCCAACTTCTCCGTTCCCAAAGTGGGCAACTGGGTCAGGCTGCCATGCTTCAGCGTGGGAGTTGCCCTCGTGGTGCTAGCCATGGTGCTGGGCCTCGCATACAATCCGCTGCCGATCCACCTGAAGAAGGCGGCAGACTCTTCCCCGGCCGGCGGGTCAAACGCGCCTGCGCACACCCCACAGCCGGTCAGGACGAGCCCATCCCCCGCCAGCACGAGCCCGCCGCCGGCCAGCACGAGCCCGCCGGCGAATCCGAGCCCGCCACCGACGACCACCCCGACGACGACCACCCCGACGACGACCACCCCGGCGGACCCGCCGACGAGTACCCCCATCGCCTGGGGAACCATAGTGACCCCACAGGGCTACAGCACGATCTACGTCCGTGAGCAGCCATATACGAGTTCATCCGTGCTGGCAGAGGAATACGACGGCGCGAGCGTCGGAATCGTCTGCACGGCGCAGGGTGATGTCATGACAAATCCGGACACCGGCTTCAGCAGCAGCCTGTGGGACGACACGAGCGACGGCTACATTCCCGACGCCTACGTCGACACGGGGACCAATCAGGCCACAATGCCTTCCTGCTGAACCGCGCGAGGGTAGCTGGGGCGTCGTGCACGGCGACGCCCCAGCTATACGCGTCAGGCGGGGCGGAAGCGGGAGCCGGTTACCTTTTCGGCGATGCCGGCGCGGTCCAGGTAGGGAGTGATCCCGCCCAGGTGGAACGGCCAGCCGGCGCCCATGATCATGCACAGGTCGATGTCCTCGGGCGCGGCGACCACGTCCTCGTCGAGCATCAGCCTGATCTCCTCGGCCAGCCCGGCCAGGGCCCGTTCGCGGACCTGCTCCGCAGTCGACGGCCGGTCCCCGCCGGACAGCGCGGCGACTACCTCGGGATCCATGGTGAAGTCGGGCCCGTAGACGGCGGTCTGGCCCGACTCGACCAGGGCCCGCAGCTTGGGCGAGACCGGGAAACGGTCCGGGAAGGCCGCGTGCAGGGTCTCGGCCACGTGCAGCGCGATGGCCGGGCCGACCAGCTGGAGCAGCAGGAACGGGGTCATCGGCAGGCCGAGGGGATCCGGGGCGTGCTCGGCCACGTCTACCGGGGTGCCCTCGTCCACGGCGGCGGTGATCTCGCCGAGGAACCGGGTCAGCAGGCGGTTGACCACGAACGCCGGGGCGTCCCGGACCAGCACGCAGGACTTCTTCAGCTTCTTGCCGACCGCGAGCGCCGTGGCCAGGGTGGCGTCGTCGGTGGCATCGCCGCGGACCACCTCCACCAGCGGCAGGACGGCCACCGGGTTGAAGAAGTGGAAGCCGACGACCCGCTCGGGGTGCGCCAGGCCGGACGCCATGGCCGACACCGACAGCGAGGACGTGTTGGTGGCCAGCACGCATTCCGGCCCGACGACCGCCTCGACCTCGGCGAACACCTTGTGCTTGACCGTCATCTCCTCGAACACGGCCTCGATGACCAGGTCGGCGCCGGCGAACTCGTCCTTGCTCAGCGAGCCGGTGACCAGCCCGGTGAGCCGGCTGGCCTGGTCAGCGGAGATCCGCTGCCGGCCGGCCAGCTTGGCGATCTCGGCGTGCACGTAGCCCACCCCGGAATCGATACGCGCCTGGTCCAGGTCGGTCAGCACCACCGGCACCTCGAGCTGGCGGGCGAACAGCAGCCCGATCTGCGCGGCCATCAGGCCGGCCCCGACCACGCCCACCTTGGTCACCGGCCGGGCCAGCGCCTTGTCCGGGGCGCCGGCCGGGTGCCGGGCCCGCTTCTGGGTCAGGTCGAAGGCGTAAATACCGGCGCGCAGCTCGTCGCTCATGATCAGGTCGGCGAGGGCCTTGTCCTCGGCGGCGAAACCCTCGTCGCGGGTCCGGTCCCTGGCTGCGGCGACCAGATCGAGGGCGCGGTACGGGGCGGGCGCGGCACCGTGCAGCTTGCCATCGGTGAAGAACCGCGCCGCCGCCACCGCCGCGTCCCAGTCTTCCGCGCTGTTTTCCGGCGCGGGCACCCGCTCGACGGTGACCTCGCCGGTGAGCACGCGGGCGGCCCAGCGCAGCGACTCTTCCAGGAAATCGGCCGGCTCGAACATGGCGTCGGCCAGGCCCAGCTCGAAGGCCTGGGGGCCGCGCAGCATCCGGTTCTGGCTGAGCGCGTTCTCGACGATGACCTTGAGCGCCTTCGAGGGGCCGATCAGCCGGGGCAGCAGGTACGTCCCGCCCCAGCCGGGCACCAGGCCGAGGAAGCACTCGGGCAGCGCGACGGCCGGGACCCCGGAGGAAATCGTCCGGTAGGTGCAGTGCAGCGCGATCTCCACCCCGCCGCCCATGGCCGCCCCGTTGACGAACGCGAACGTGGGCACGGCCAGCTCGCCGAGCCGCCGGAACACGGCGTGCCCGAGCCGGCCGATGGCGCGCGCAGCGTCCCAGCTCCCGATCAGCCCGACGCCCTTGAGGTCGGCGCCGACGGCGAAGATGAACGGCTTGCCGGTGACCCCGGCCGCGGTGATCTCGCCGCGCTGGGCCCGCCCGGCCACCACGTCGATGGCGTCGCTGATCTCCAGCAGGCTGGCCGGCCCGAACGTGCTGGGCTTGGTGTGGTCAAACCCGTTGTCCAGGGTGATCAGGGCGAGCGTCCCGGCGCCGTCCGGCAGGTCGACGTCGCGGACGTACGCGTGCGTCACGACCTCGTCCGGGCTCGCGGCCCTGATCTCGGCGGGATTCCCGAACTCCGTGCTGCTGCTCACTTGGCCCCCTCAGCGCTGATGTTCTCCCAAAGAACGGTGGCGCCCATGCCCATCCCGATGCACATGGTGGTCAGGCCGTAGCGCACCTGCGGCCGCTCGGCGAACTCGCGGGCGAGCTGCATCATCAGCCGCACCCCGGAGGAGGCGAGCGGGTGGCCCAGCGCGATGGCGCCGCCCCACGGGTTCACCCGCGGGTCGTCGTCGGCGATCTTGAAATGGTCGAGGAACGAGAGCACCTGGACCGCGAACGCCTCGTTGATCTCGATGAGGCCGATGTCGTCCATGGTCAGCGAGTTCCGCGCGAGGAGCGTCTCGGTGGCCGGGATGGGACCGATGCCCATGACCTCGGGGTCGACCCCGGCGAAGGAGAAGTCGATCAGCCGCATCCGGGCCGGCAGGCCCAGCTCGGCGGCGACGTCCTCGGCGGCGAGGATGCAGCCGGTGGCGCCGTCGTTCAGCCCGGCGGAGTTGCCCGCGGTCACGTGGCCGTGCGGGCGGAACGGCGTCTTGAGGCTGGCCAGGCCGGCCAGCGTGGTGTCCGGGCGCGGCGGCTCGTCCACCGTGGCCAGACCGTAGCCCTTTTCGGCGCTGCGGACGGCCATGGGCACCAGGTCGGGCTGGAGCCTGCCGGCGGCGTAGGCCCCGGCCACCTTGCGCTGGCTGCCGAGCGCGTAGGCATCGGCGCGCGCCTTGGTGATGTGCGGGAACCGGTCGTGCAGGTTCTCCGCGGTCGACCCCATGACCAGGGCGGAGGTGTCGATCAGCTGCTCGCTGACGAACCGCGGGTTCGGGTCGGCGCCCTCCCCCATGGGGTGACGGCCCATGTGCTCCACGCCGCCCGCGATGGCCACGTCGGTGGCCCCGAACGCGATGCTCCCGGCCGCGGTGGTGGCGGCGGTCAGCGCGCCGGCGCACATCCGGTCGATCGCGTAGCCCGGCACCGAGCGGGGCAGCCCGGCCAGGACCGCCGTGGTGCGGCCGATGGTCAGGCCCTGGTCGCCGATCTGGGTGGTCGCGGCGATGGCCACCTCGCCGACGCGCTCGGGCGGCAGGCCCGGGTTGCGCCGCAGCAGCTCGCGGATCACCCGGACGACGAGATCGTCGGCCCTGGTCTCCGCGTACAGGCCCTGGGGGCCCGCCTTGCCGAACGGGGTACGGACGCCGTCCACGAAGACCACGTCGCGTGCGGTACGGGGCACCTGCGCCTCCTAGCGGTGAGAACTCTCCCCATCATGTTACTCGCGAGTAACAGCACGGCACAACCGGGGCGGACCGGCCCGAGCGGCCCGATCGGGCGGCGTGCGCCCCGGCGTGGGACACTCGCGCTAGGTCCGTTAATCCGCCTGGATCTGCGGGTCAGTAGGCTGGCGCTCCAGGTGATCGTGCGTGTCCGGGAGTGAATGCGGTTGAGAAGGAGCCTCGGCGTCTGCGCGGTGGTCGCGGCGCTGGCCCTGCTGGCCGGGGGCTGCTCGGGCTCGTCGGCCGGGCGGCACGGGCACCGTCCGGGCGGTCGCATCGGCGCGCTCGCGTCCTGGGACCGGGCCCGGCTGCTGGCGGCGCTGCCGTACGGGCTCGCGCCCAGCCGCGTGCCGCGGCCCGGGCAGACGGCCAGCCCGCACACGGCCGGGACGAAGTCCGCCCTGCGGGTCGGCGCGCTGTTCGAGCACGACGCGAGCGGCGACCACTTCTGCACGGCCAGCGTGGTGTCCAGCCCGGGGAAGGACCTGCTGATCACGGCCGCGCACTGCATCCACGGCGGCAAGGGCAGCGGGTACACGACCGACATCGTCTTCATCCCCGGGTACCGGGGCGGGCAGGAGCCGTACGGCGTGTGGACGGTCGCGCGGCTGCTGGTGGCCCCGCAGTGGGCGGACTCCTCCGACCCCGACTACGACGTGGGCTTCGTCGTGCTGCAGCCGCACAACGGCGAGAACATCGAGCAGGTGCTCGGGGCCAACCAGCTCGGCACCGATGACGGGTACCGGTACCTGGTGCACGTCACCGGTTACCCGGACAGCGCCAACTCCCCCATCACCTGCGTGAACTGGACCTCCCGGCAGAGCGCCACGCAGCTGAAGTTCGCCTGCCAGGGATACACCGGGGGAACCAGCGGCAGCCCGTGGGTGAGCCGGTTCAGCTCCCGGTCGCGGACCGGGACCATCGTGGGCGTGATCGGCGGGTACCAGGAGGGCGGCGATACCCCCTCCGTCTCCTACAGCGTTCAGCTCAACCCGGGCATCCGGCAGCTCTACCAGCAGGCGGCCGCCCTGTCCGCCAGTACGCCCGCCAGCACGCCCGCCAGTACGCCCGCCAGCACGCCCGCCAGCACGCCGGCGAGCGCGGCGCCCAGCAGCCCGGCCGCCAGCAGCGCAGGCTGAAACTCTGGACATCCGGCCCGGGGCGTCACTAGCTTGATCAGGCAGAACCGCGATGTCAGGGCCGGCGGCGCGGCGGTGAGGCTCCGGCCCTGGCCGGCGACCTACTAGCGCACCGATGCGAGGAGGCAGCGAATGAAGACCAGGGCGGCAGTCCTGCACGACGCTCACAAGCCGTTCGAGATCATGGAGCTGGACCTGGACGCCCCGAAGGCGGGCGAGGTCCTGATCAGGTACGTCGCCGCTGGGCTGTGCCACTCCGACCTGCACCTGATCGACGGCGACCTGGTCCCCAGGTTCCCGATCGTGGGCGGGCACGAGGGCGCCGGCATCATCGAGGAGGTCGGCCCGGGCGTCACGAAGGTCAAGCCCGGCGATCACGTCGTGTGCAGCTTCATCCCCAACTGCGGGACCTGCCGCTACTGCTCGACCGGCCGGCAGAACCTGTGCGACATGGGCGCCACGATCCTGGAAGGGGTCATGCCCGACGGCACGACCCGCTTCCACTCGGGCAGCACCGACATCGGCGGGATGTGCATCCTGGGCACGTTCTCCGAGCGGGCCACGATCTCCCAGCACTCCCTGGTCAAGGTGGACGACTGGCTGCCGCTGGAGACCGCGGTCCTGGTCGGCTGCGGGGTGCCCACCGGATGGGCCACCGCCAACTACGCCGGCGGCGTCCGGGCCGGTGACACCACCGTGGTCTACGGGATCGGCGGGATCGGCATCAACGCGGTCCAGGGCGCGGCCGCGGCGGGCGCGAAGAACGTCATCGCGGTGGACCCGCTGGCGTTCAAGCGGGAGACCGCGATGAAGCTCGGCGCGACGCACGCCTTCGCCTCCGCGGAGGAGGCCGCGGCCACGGTGACCGAGCTGACCTGGGGCCAGATGTCCGACCAGGCGCTGGTCACGGTGGGCACGGTGGAGGAAGACGTGGTCACCAGCGCCTTCAACGTGATCGGCAAGGGCGGCACCGTCGTCATCACCGGGCTGGCCAACCCGGAGAAGCTGACCGTGCACGTCTCCGGCGGCGTGATGACCCTGTTCGAGAAGACGATCAAGGGCACGCTGTTCGGCTCGGCGAACCCGCAGTACGACATCGTCAAGCTGCTGCGGCTGTACGACGCGGGCAAGCTCAAGCTCGACGAGCTCGTCACCACCCGCTACACCCTGGACCAGGTGAACGAGGGCTACCAGGACCTGCGGGACGGGAAGAACATCCGCGGCGTCATCGTCTACGACACCGCCTCCTGACGGGAGTTCCCCCCGCGGAGCCGGCCTAGCTGGCCACGTCCTTGGCCGCGGCGAAGGACGTGGCCAGCGCGCCGAGGTGATCGTCGACGGTGCGCAGGCCCGCGCCCATGGTGTTGACCGACACGTGCGTGGCTCCCGCGTCCTGCCACTGCCGGAGCCGGCCGGCCAGCTGACCGGGGTCGCCCCGCCAGTTGACCCGGCCCTCCATGCCGATGCTGCCGGGGTCACGGCCGGCTTCCCTGGCCGCCCCGGCGACGATCCGCCGGGCTTCGTCCAGCTCGGCCCCCGGCGGCAGCTGCGGGAACCACCCGTCGGCGAGCCGGCCGACCCGGCGGTAGGCCACCGGCGACTGCGCGCCGATCCAGACCGGGATCGGGCGCTGCACCGGCAGGGGCGCCAGGCCCGCCCCGGTGATGTGGTCGAAGGTGCCGTGGAAGGTCACCGACTGCTCGGTCCACAGCCGGCGCAGCAGCGGGATCTGCTCGTCCAGCCGCCGGCCCCGGGCGTGGAAGTCCTGGCCGAGTGCCTCGTACTCCACCTGGTTCCAGCCGACGCCGACGCCCAGCCGGAAATGGCCGTTCGTCAGCAGGTCGACCTCGGCCGCCTGCTTGGCGGCCAGCACCGTCTGGCGCTGCGGCAGGATCAGGATGCCGGTGACGAGCTCCATCGAGGTCAGCGCGGCCAGGTAGCCGTACACCACCAGCGGCTCGTGGAACGTGGTGTGCACGTCGTAGGGGCCGTTCCAGTCCGGGTAGGCGGCCGGGTCGGCGCCCACCACGTGGTCGTAGATCAGCACATGGCTGTAGCCGAGTTCCCCGGCCCCCTGCGCGTAGGCGCGGACCGCGCCGGCGTCGCCGCCGAGCTCGGTTTGCGGGAAGACCACCCCGATGCGCATGCCAACCTCCAAAGCTAGCTGGTGAGCTGGTTCAGGTTAATGGTCGCGGCCATCGCGGCGTAGCCGGCGTCGTTGGGGTGCAGGCCGTCCCCGCTGTCGCCCGCCGGGCTGAGGTAGTTCGGCGCGTTCGAGGCCGCGACCGCGCGGGCGAAGTCGAAGACGCCGTCGAACGCGCCGCTGGTGCGGATCCAGTTGTTGACCGCCTGCCACTTGGCCTGTCCCTCAACCGACCAGAACCAGGCGCTCTCGAACGGGGTCAGCGTGGCACCGAAGATCTTGACGCCGTGCGAGTGCGCCGCGGCGATCATCCTTTTATACCCGGCGATGATCTGGGCCGCGCTGACGTCGGTGTTCGGGGCCTCGCAGCCGAGGTCGGGGTCCTCGCTGTAGCCGATGTCGTTGATGCCTTCGAGTACGATCACGGACCGCACGCCGGGCTGGTCGAGGACGTCGCGGCTGAACCGGGTCACGGCGCTCTGGCCGTAGCACGCCGAGGGGCTGAGGACCCGGTTGCCGCCGATGCCCTCGTCGACGACGCCGGGGGCCTGGTTGCCGTACTGGCTGTCCAGGCGGCGGGCCAGGAAGTCGGGCCAGCGGTCGTTCAGGTCGTCGGCCGAGCCGATCCCGTCGGTGATCGAGTCGCCGTAGGCCACCACCACGCCGGCCCGCTTGTCGGCGCTCAGCACCTCCACGCCGTCGAGGAAGTACCACGACGTGGTCCGGGTCCGGAACACCGCATCGCTGGTGTCACCGACGTGGTCGCCCGCGGTCAGGTAGTTGGCCTGCTGGCCGAAGGTGTGGAACGTGACGGGCCCGGTGGGACCCGGCACGTAGACCGACACGGCGATGTCCTCGAGCGGGGCCACGGTCATCGGCACCGGGTCACTGAGCACCTCCTGGCCGGCGGGCACGACCACCGAGGTGCTGCTGCCGAACTTGACCGGGAAGGCCGGACCGCTCAGGCTGCCGCCACTCATGACCTGCCCCACGCTGGCCTGGCCGATCTCCAGCGGCCGGGTACCGAACAGGTTGCTCAGCCGGATCCGGATTTCGCTGCCGCCGATGCTGGTGAAGACGACGTTGCGGACGGTAGCGTCGGTAAAGCCGAGCCAGGCCCGGTTGACCACCTCGTGGGTGGCTTTCTCCGGGGCCGCCGCCCAGGTCTCCACCCACCCCGAGCTGCTCGCCGAAGCCGTGGTCGGC
>Ga0208586_1000362_pt1 | contig 17309 bp, 16 predicted proteins | sample NGESurshal072012_6_FD_184471 | JGI IMG/M metagenome (GOLD analysis project Ga0208586, IMG submission 184471) | Arctic peat soil microbial communities from Barrow, Alaska - NGEE Surface sample 53-3 shallow-072012 (SPAdes) | ecosystem: Environmental > Terrestrial > Soil > Wetlands > Peat ... | reverse complement strand
AGCTATCGGCGGGCGGGACGATTACCGGATTCGCGGGATCCACGTTGACGACCTCGCCCAGCTCTGTCTCGAAAAGGGTGCCCAACGATTCGACAGCGTGAGCGACGCGGTAGGACCAGAACGGCCCACGTTCGTGGAGCTGGTCAACTCCATCAAGGACGCCGTCGAGAGCCGCTCGCTGTTAGTCCACGTGCCCGGAGCCGTCGTGCCCATCCTTTCGCGGGCCGTCGGGGCTGCACTCGGTGACGTGCTCTTGACTCGCGACGAATACCGAGCGATGGCCGATGGACTGGCTGACACCGAAGGGCCGGCGACTGGCGCGACGGCGCTCTCGGACTGGCTGGTCGAACACGCACCTGTTCTTGGCCTCACCTACGCCAACGAACTCAAGCGACACTTTGACATCGCGCGTCGCTGACGATGAACGGTGACGCAAACCCTCTCCGAGTTTGTGTCTTTTTCGCGCTTTGGATGCTCGTCGGTGGCTCGTACGCCATGGTCATTGGCGGAGCATTTTCAATTGGCATCTTCTTCGAACCCATTGCGGTCATCGCCACCGTACTCCTAGCCCGCAATTCATCTTCGAGAAGGGCCATCCCTGGGCTGTTCGGAGGCCTCGCACTTCCCCTGTTCTACGTCGCATATCTGAATCGAAGTGGGCCGGGCATGGTCTGCACGAAGACGCGAAGCGCCTTCGGTGTCGGCCAGAGTTGCACCCAAGAATCGAGTCCGTGGACATGGCTCGTGGCGGGACTAGTTCTCCTCGGCGTTGGCGTCGTCATTTTCTTCGTCACAATGCGTTTGGGCAGCGCGTCACGGTGCTCGCAGTGTGGGGAACCGCTTGATCCGGGAGTGAGATCCTGCACCCATTGTGCAACTCGTCGCCAAGATTTCACCGGGGCACCTTGAGATTCACGATGCCGTTGTGGTCAGTGCACAAGTCGGAGTTGGCGTCAGTGAACATTCTGATCCGAAGGATTCGTGGTTAACGGTCGCGAGCGAACGCGACTCATTCACCAACTGAAGAGATCGGGCATTGGCTGTCACCACCACGCATCAGGGCCCTTTCGCTCAAAAGCGACATGAAAATTCGATGGTACTGTTGATAGAGCGCTTCCGCACGCGAAGAGGGAAACCGGAGTCATGTCGTTTCGTTTCCTCTTTCAAACCTTGGTTCACCCCAGGAATGTCGTCAAGGACTTAGGCGATGCGCCGACACCGCAACACACAACGGTGGCACTTCACGGATCGCTGCAGATACGTCACGTCGACGCCGGCTCGTGTAACGGCTGCGAGCTTGAAGTCACGTCCGCCTTCGCACCGGTCTATGACGCCGAAAGATTTGGCGTGAGACTGGTCGCGTCGCCTCGTCACGCCGACGCCCTCTTGGTGACTGGACCGGTCACCAAGAACATGGCTGAACCGTTGCGAAAGACGCTGGAGGCAATGCCTGAACCGCGGCTCGTAATCTCCCTCGGTGATTGCGCGCACGATTGTGGGATCTTCAACGGCGCCTACGGCGTCGAAGGATCGGTGAGCGACGTCGTGAAGGTCGATGTTCATATCGCGGGCTGTCCGCCTCGTCCCGAAGTGATCGTCGAAGCGTTGAGGGGTCTAACGGGACGGTGAACGAGGTCTACGTCGTCACCATTGGTATGGCCGGATTGTTGGCCGCCATTCTCGGTGGCGCCCTACCCGCGTCGAGCCGCGTGGTCGCGGCCGTGGCGCTTACGTGGGTGTCGTGCGGCGCGGCGATGGCGGCCGCGGTGTCGGTGCTCTCGAGCGATCACGTCATCTCACTCTCCACTACTGCGATCCTGCCCCTCACGGGCGTAACGCTGGTGCTCAATCAGTTGGGCGCCCTCTTCGTCATCACGATTTCGGTCGTGGCGTTGGCGTCGACGCTCTATTGGCTGGGCTACGCCAGTCACGGCCTCGCAACGCGAAGTGCATCGAGCGCGATGCCGTTGTTTGTCACCAGCATGCTCCTCGTGCCGTTCGCCGCCAGCGTGGCGACCTTCCTTGTGCTGTGGGAGATGATGGCCCTCGCCTCGCTGGTGCTGGTGCTGACCGACCAGTCGAGGCGCGAGGCCGCCCGAAGCGCCGCCCAGTGGTACGCCGTCATGACCCACGCCGGCGCGGCCGCCATACTCCTGGCGCTCGTACTGCTCTCGGCCCACGCCGGTGGGCAGACATTCGCCGACATCGAGACCCACGCCCGGCATCTGTCGGGAGCGGTGCGCGGAACAGTTTTCGTGTTGGCGCTGCTCGGTTTTGGGTCAAAGGCCGGCGCGGTGCCCTTGCACGTCTGGTTGCCCAAAGCTCACGCCGAAGCGCCGGGACCAGCGTCGGCGCTGATGTCCGGGGCCATGGTCAACCTCGGCATCTACGGAATCATCCTCGTGGGCAATGAACTCCTCGGGGGAGGTCCCGTCTGGTGGTGGATACTTATCAGTCTCTTCGGCGTGGTGTCAGCCATCTACGGCGCCCTCTACGCGGCGACGAGTTCGGACCTCAAGAGGCTGCTCGCATATTCGACGACCGACAATATGGGACTGGTCCTGATCGCGCTCGGTGCGTCGGGACTCTTTGCCGCAGTGGGCCGTCCGACGACGGCCGCCATCGCAATGGTGGCCGCACTGTTGTTGTTGGTCAATCACTCCGTGTTTAAAGGTGCCCTCTTCCTCGCCGCGGGCGCGGTGCAGGTCGCTACGGGGACGAGGGACTTGGATCGACTCGGAGGTTTGATGCGACGGATGCCCGTGACGGGCGTTGTCTTCTTCATCGGCGCGCTTTCGGTGGCGGCCCTTCCACCTTTCAACGGATTCGTCGGAGAGTGGCTGCTCTTCCAGGGTCTGCTTCACGGCCTGCCCACGACCAATACTTCAGTCGTGATCAGCGTGGCAGTAGCGGTCGCCGCTCTCGCGTTGACCGGGGGACTCACGGTCGCGGCGTTCGTCAAGGCGACGGGAATCGGGTTTCTCGGACGAGGGCGCTCCGTCGAAGCGACCGAGGCTCACGAGGCCGCGATCACGATGCGCCTGGGCGCCGCTGCTCTCGCCGCGCTCTGCGTCGTGCTCGGCCTGATACCGATGCTCGTGCTACCGGCGATCGAGCGCGCGGCCGCGAGCGCGGGCCGCGTCAACGCCACCTCTGCGACGAGGGGTTGGATATCGCTGCACCTGCCGGGACTACGCGGTGTCCTGGCGCCGTCGCTGCTCGCCGGAGGACTGGCGATCGCGGTGTTGGTCGTGATCGTGCTTCGCCGGTCCACGCACCGTCGACGCCACGCGTGGCCGGCCATCAATTCGGTCGAACCGTGGGGGTCGGGTCGAAAGCTGCAGACGGCGCGCATGCAGTACACCGCGACCTCGTTCGCCGAACCGCTGCAGCGGGTCTTCGACGACGTCATCCGTCCCTCGCGCGACCTCGACGTAAGTCACCTCGTCGAATCGCGGTACTACATCGAGCGCATCGCCTATCACACGTCGAATGACGACGTCATTGAACGCCAGTTCTATCGACCCTTCATTGCCGGCGTGCGATGGTGGGGTGAACGTGCGCGTTGGCTCCAGAACGGCAGCGTGCACCGCTATCTCGCTTACGGTTTCGTGGCGCTCGTGATCGTCTTGGTGGTCGTGGCGTGAACGAGTTCACTCACGTCATGTCGCAGGTTCTGGTCGCGATCAGCCAGGTCGCGGCCGTCTGCGTTGGCGGTCCGCTCCTACTCGGACTCATGCGCAAGGTTCGCAGTCGTCTCGAGGGCCGCGTCGGCGCACCCATCTACCAACCTTTGCTCGACTTGCGCAAGCTCTTCGCAAAACAACGTATGCGTCCACGCGATTCGAGTTGGGTCTTTGGCGCCGGGCCGGTCGTCCTCGTCGCGACGGTCGTCGCGGTCACGGCGGTGTCGCCTCTGGCGACGACCAATCCACCGCTCGGGCAGAGTTCGGATTTCTTCGCAGTGGTCTTCGTCCTGTTGCTCGGTTCGGTCCTGCTCGCGCTCAGCGCTCTCGATACCGGGACGGCCTTTGGCGGAATGGGTTCGAGCCGGTCCATGACCATCGGGGCACTCTGTGAGCCGGCGTTGTTGGTGGCGATCCTGGCCATGGCGATCGCCGCTCGTACGTCGAACTTGCCCGCACTAGTGCGCGTCGGTCTGAACCATCCGACGGTCATCGCGAGCCCCGCACGAATCCTGGCGCTGGCGTCGTTCCTGGTGGTGATCCTCGCCGAGAGCGGTCGCCTCCCGATCGACAATCCCAGTACCCACCTCGAACTGACGATGATCCACGAGGCCATGGTCCTCGAGTACGCCGGAGCGGATCTGGGCTTGATTATCCTGGGCGAGTCGATGCGCCTCGTGTTCTTGCTGGGACTGTTCGTGAACCTGCTCGTTCCGTGGGGGGTGGCAGACCGACCCGGGGCGCTGTACTTCGCCGTGGGGCTGCTCGCGCTCGTTGCCAAGGTCGCCGTCGTCGGCGTCACGATCGCTGTCTTTGAAGTCTTCACGGCCAAGATGCGTCTCTTTCGGCTGCCTGAACTGTTGGCGGGTGGCTTCGTGCTGGCCCTGCTTGGTGCCGTGACCGCGGTGGTCGCGCGATGAACGGCGCCACGTACTCGAGCCTCCTCGAAATCGCGGCCGGGCTGGTGATCCTCTGCGCCTTCGTTACCTTGTGGCGGCGATCGCTGCTGGCGATCGTGCGCGCGTTAGCGGTCCAGGGGATAGCCCTCGGCGTGGTCGCCCTCGTGCTCGGACTTCACCGCCGCGACGTCGTGCTCATTGTCGTGGGATGCCTGGTGGTGGTGGCCAAGGGATTCGCGATTCCGACGCTCGTGCGGCGCGTTCTGGCGAACGCACCGATGAGCCGTGAAACGTCGCCGCTTGTGAACGTGCCGTCGTCACTGGTGGGCGCCGGGGCCCTCACGTTCCTCGCCTACGGCACGACCCGCCCGGTCGTCGCCCTCGTGTCGACGAGTGCCGGGCGATTGATTCCTCTCGGAGTCGCGACGCTGCTCATTGGATTCTTCTCGATGGTCGTTCGCCGAAAGGCCGTGTCCCAGATCGTGGGTCTCTTGCTCGTGGACAACGGCATTGCGCTCGTGGCCTTCCTCGCCACGGCCGGCGTGCCGTTGTTGGTTGAATTAGGCGCATCCCTTGACGTCCTCTTGGTGGTCGTGGTGCTGCGCGTACTGGCGGTGCAGCTGTGGTCCAAGTTCGCGGTACTCGACCTCGATCAACTCCAAGAACTGCACGACTAATGCTCGCCTTCGTACTCCTGCTCGTCCCGGCCGCGACCGGCTGCGTCGCGGCGGCGCTCGAGTGGCGGCGCTGGGTCGGGTGGCTGTGCACGGCGTCACTGGGTTTCGTACTCGTCACGGGCGTCGTGCTCGCCACGCTCGTCGTACACCGACCGGCGCTGTCCGCGTTTTCTGGAGTCCTGCGCGTCGATGCCCTGAGCGCCTTCATGGTGATCGTTATCGGCGCGATCGGCCTCTTGGCCGTGTGTCAGAGCGTGCGTTACCTCGAGCGCGAGATCGCCTCGGGTCGCACGAGCACGCGACGAGCGACGCTCTACGCGGTGCTCGTCCAAGGCTTCATCACGGCCATGCTGCTCGCGGTCGTCGCGGGCAACGTGGGCGTCATGTGGGTGGCCGTCGAGGCGACGACGATCATCACCACGTTCCTTGTCGGGTACCGGCGCACCAGGGGAGCCCTCGAGGCGTCGTGGAAATACGTCATCATCTGCTCAGTCGGTATCGCGCTCGCGTTCCTTGGCACCGTGCTCGTCTACCTCGCCGCGTTGCACGCCGGACCCGGCACGCACGTATCGCTCCAGTGGACGTCGCTCATGAGTGTCTCGCACCACCTCGACCCGGGGGTCATGCGCCTCGCGTTGGCGTTACTCGTGCTCGGCTACGGCACCAAGGTCGGACTTGCTCCCATGCACAGTTGGCTGCCCGACGCTCACAGCCAGGCGCCGGCACCGGTGTCGGCCCTGATGTCAGGAGTGCTCTTGACCGTGGCGTTCTACGTGCTGCTGCGCTTCAAGGCCGTCGCCGACGGAGCCTTGGGGGTGGGATTCTCGCAGATGCTGTTCGTGACGGTCGGCCTGCTGTCGCTGGCGGTCGCGGCGTCGCTGCTGCTCAGCCAACGCGACTACAAACGCATGCTCGCGTACCACAGTGTCGAGCACATGGGCCTCATCGCCTTGGGCGCGGCCGCCGGAACCCCACTCGCCATCGCCGCGGTGCTGCTGCACGTGCTCGGCCACGGGCTCGCAAAGGCCGTTCTGTTTCTCGCCTCCGGTGAGATTCTCCTCGTCGAGGGCACGACCGAGATCGACCAGGTCAAGGCGTTGCTGGCCCGTCGTCCGGTCCTCGGCGGAATCTTCGCCTTCGGGTTGGTTGCCCTGCTCGGTCTGCCGCCCTTCAGCCTGTTCTTCAGTGAGCTCAACATGCTCCGCGCTGAGGTGCACGTTGGACTGGGATGGGTCGCCGCGGTCTCGCTCGTGCTGATGGCGGTGATATTCGGATCGGTGATGTCCCACGGACGCCACATGCTTTTTGGCGCTCGACCCGACGGGGAGCTGGCCCACCAGAGCCCGTCGATCGTCACCGTTCCCTTGATTGGCGCGCTGGTGGGATGTGGCGCGATCGGGGTGCTCGCGTGGCCGCTTGACACTCTCTTGCGCGCGGCCGCGATGGTGGTCGTGAAATGATGGCGCACGCGCTCAACATGAAGCAGATTCTCAGTGAGCGGCCGCATCGCGCGATGCTCGAGTGCGGTAGCGACGAACTCATCGAATCTGTCGGCCTGCTGCTCGAAGGCGGTTTCCGTCTGGCGCTCGTTTGTGCGCGCCACGACGACGCGGTGATCGAAGTGGTCTACCTGTTCGTCAACGGTCCGCCCGACCAACGCATCGAACTCCGGGTGCTGCTCGATTCGCGCCAGCCGCGAATTCCTTCGATCGCTCACCTGAGTTACTCAGCCAGTCGATTCGAACGTGAGATGCATGACCTCTTTGGCGTCCAACCGATTGGTCACCCCCAGCTTCGCCGACTCGCGCTGCACCAGCACTGGCCCCGTGGATGGCACCCCATGCGTCACGACGCGGGTCCTCAACCCTCGATGAACCTAGACGCCGACGCCTTTCCCTTCGCCCGGGTCGAGGGTCCCGGGATCTACGAGATTCCGGTCGGTCCGGTGCACGCGGGCGTCATCGAGCCCGGGCACTTCCGCTTCTGGGTGCTGGGCGAGACCATCGTGCGCATGAAGGCCCGTCTCTGGTTCGTGCACAAGGGCATCGAGCGGCTCTTCGAGGCCCGGGACCTGGACTTCGCCTTGAACCTCGCGGAGAAGATCTCCGGCGACAGTGCCGTCAGCCACAGCCTCGCCTTTGTCCAGGCCGTCGAAGAGGCCCTCGGTATCGAAGTTGGCCAGCGCGCGCGCGAACTGCGCGCGGTGCTACTCGAACTCGAACGTCTGTACAACCACGTCGCGGACGTCGGTGCGTTGTGCAATGACGTCGGCTTTGGCTTCGCGAACGCGCGCGCCCTGACGCTACGTGAGCGTCTCTTGACGCTCAATGACTCGGTGACGGGTCATCGGCTGTTGCGCGGCGGGGTGCACTACGGAGGCGCCACGCTGCGGACGCTGCCATCTCGAGAGGAGCTGGACGATATCGGGACGCAGTTCCACGAGTTGGTCGCTCTGGCGCGCTCCAACAGCATCGTGATGGACCGCTTCACGGGCACCGGGGTGCTCTCGACCGACCAGGCCCGTGACCTGGGCGTGCTCGGGGTCGTCGCGCGGGCATCTGGACTCAATGACGACGCTCGTGTGGCGCACCCGTTTGTCGAGTTGCCCGCGAGCTTTCGATCCGTGACGCGCGAAGTCGGGGACGTGCTCTCACGATTCGAAGTGCGTTGTGATGAGGTCGACGTGTCGCTACGTCTGCTCGCCGACCTCGTCGCGCGCGAGGGACCGCTCGACGTCCATGGGGATGAGCTCGAGCTCCGAGAAGGCCACGGCACGGGCATCGCAGAAGGTTGGCGCGGAGCGGTCGTGCACCGCGTCGACTTTGGTTCCGACGGGGTGTTGCGCCGGGTCAAGATCGTCGATCCCTCGTTCTTTGCGTGGCCCGCGTTGCCCCTCGCGTTGAGTGACACGATCGTGCCGGACTTTCCGCTCGTCAACAAGAGCTTCAACCTCTCTTACGCGGGGAACGACCTGTAAGGTCGGGCGAATAAGGTAGCGAGTTTCGTTGCCAAGCGGCCCAAGTGACGCGAACGATCAGCGGTTCTGCCTTCGGTGCGTCGATTCAACAGTCAATTCTCGAATAAGGGTCCAAGGTTGAGGGCTTCCGCCCAGACCTCCGATCTATCTTCGACATAGATGGCGTGGGCAAGCCAAACGGCCCCATGCCCTTCAGTCCAAAGTCTGCTCCACGGCTCGATGCCGCTCTCGTGGCAACTCCTCAAGTGTTCGTACATCGAACGGACTCGTGGTCCGAGCATGACCGCCAGGCGAGCACGATCCCGCTGGTCGAGTTCATAACCTGCGACCAGCGCAGCAAGTCTTCGACCTGCTCCTTCGTCGCTGATTGAAGCTTCCGGAGAGAATGGAACGAATCCGTGTGCCGCGTAGGCCAGGTCCCAAAGTCTTGATCCAGGTCCGGCTCCATCCCAGTCAATGAACGTCAGTTGGGTGGACGAACGCACGAGGTTCCACGGCGCCAAATCGTGATGACAAATCAACTCTTCTTCGTCCGGCGCGATAAGGACGTTCCAAGTCGCGTCGGAAGACGGTACGAACGAAGCTGATGCATCATGAAGCTGTCGGATGCTGCGGCCGACTTCGACGATTCGAGCGTCGTCGAGATCGGAGGGGTCATCATCGATATATCCTTCGGCGAAGGAGAGCACTTGTCGCCCCATTTGGTCGTAACCCAACGGACGAGGCGCACAATCGAATCCAACTTCTTGCAAGTGCAGCAGAAGCGAATCCACACTTGTCGACCACGGCATCGCTGGACGTCGAACAGTGTTGCCGACGCGAACGACCTCGATTGAGGAGTTACCTCCGGAAAGGGTCTCTTCATCGGAATTTCGATGCATGACACTAAAGAGTAGGTCCCTGTCTTCGCGAACTCCTCTTTGAATTCACGGCCTTGAGCTACTGAAGACCTGTTGGTCGCCAATCGCCGGACTATCTTGTCTTGACGGTGCTAGCTGGAAGAACTGTTGCATGCGACGAGTGCGACAACGCACCATCCAGTGGATTTGACTCCACTCAACTAGCGTGACCACAAAACAAGAAAGCTGACATGCAATCAATCGCCGTAGTATCGTCTTCGTCCTCCTCCGGCGTCGGCGTTCTTGTGGTGCTCTATCTCGCGATCGTAATTTTCTACATTGCCGCGGGTTGGAAGGTCTTTGTTAAAGCTGGCGAGCCGGGTTGGGGAGTCTTCGTCCCCATTTACAACCTCTACTTGGTATGCAAGATTGCTGGTCGGCCCGAATGGTGGTTGATACTTTTCTTCATTCCCTTCGTGAACATCGTGATTGGACTGATAATCGCCATGGACATTGCCAAGGCCTTCTCAAAGAGTTCTGGATTCGGAATTGGTCTCTGGCTCCTAGGTTTCATTTTCATTCCAATTCTTGGCTTTGGATCGGCGCAGTACACAAAGCCCAGCGTTCTTTCTCGCTTTTAGAACCGAGCTGGTGTTCGCTGGTCGGCGTACTACGTTCCTGGGCTTTTGTTTCTGACTGTCATTACCTGATACGAGACTCATCGCCACAGCATTTCGCATCATCGTGGACAGGAGCTGGTACGACGTGGATGCGGTTGGTTCGTCCGAGAGATCGAACTTTCCAACACGGCGGTCACTTCTTAGCGATCGAGCAGTTGTTCGTTCCAGCTCCACAGCCCCCCGTCACTTTGAATGGGAATTCATGAAACGGCACCACGGGACTCCCAACATCGATTTGAATATCCGCGTGGGCGAGGAGCGGCGTCATTCTTGGATTTCCAAGTATCCGCTTCCCGTTCTCAAACACGACGACGTTCCCCTTCGCGGTGGCGACTTGGCTCGGCCCGAGTGGCTGATTCCAAATGTCGAAGAACTCACCGAGCGTGAAGTCTTTTCTGCCTGGGGACTCCACATGAATGATGCCGTCCGCGACGTGCGTATGCAGCCAATAGAGACAGTCATACGGTCCCACGTCGTAAAAGTGACCATTCGAATACTTCTCGAGGAGTCGCGGTGCGGTGATGCCGATGCCGGCCGGCAGTCGCATCATCTTGCCCTTGACGTACACGGCGACGTGCACGTGCACGTGATACTTCACAGTCTCGACCGACTGCTTCCGGCAACTGATCCCGTCCACTGTCGTACCACCGCGAGTCGTGGCCGGCGCGACGTTCGGTGCGTTGTAAATGAGTACCCCTTCGGGTCCCTTCTGCGACGAGGGACCCGAACTGCCGCCCAACAAAACTGCTCCAATTCCACCGACCAACACGAGCACGACGAGAACGGTGAGAGAGATTACTTTTCGACTCCTTCGACGCGGCGGTCCCTCGATAGCGCTCACTGTGGTCCTCCCGGTTTTTGGTCATTGCGAGGCGATGCGACGCCCTGCTGCCCCGTTAATCATGTCATTCTTGAACAGCACATCGATGCCCAGCGAAACTCGACGTTGGGGTCTCGCTGAAGTTCGCCGACCTACTCCCCCGGACGTCGAGCGTCCTAACCCCGGCGACGCTAGGCAACACTCTGGGATCCATTCACGTCACGTGATGAATTGCACTACAAAAGAGACGAGCTCATCGGCCGGCAAATCGAACTTCTGGTGCCCGAAGCGGCGCGCGGCGTCCACCCCGCTCGCCGCGCACGTTACGTCGAAGATTCGCAACCTCGGCCGATGGGTACGGAAGTGGAATTTGACGGACGCCGCAAAGACGGCTCGGAGTTCCCGGCCGAAATCACCCTGTCGTCGATCAATGCTGAAGACGGAGTTCTGGTACATCCCCGGTGGAGTGCCGAGGATTTTCTGCGCATTTGAGCCGTGGGCGCCATAAATTTCTCTGAAAAAACTCGTTTCTTCGACGTATTCTCTCTGGGTGGAAATGCTCCAACTTTGGTCCTCCGCCACTCGATGACGGAGTCCGCCGCCGCCCCGTCGACCTGGGCTCCGTTCAGGGCCAAGGCGTTTCGATGGTTGTGGATCGCCTCCCTGGTAAGCAACGTCGGCACCTGGATGCAAACCGTTGGTGCTCAGTGGTTGCTGGTACATGCTGCGAACGCCGCGATCCTCGTTTCGCTGGTCCAAACCGCCGACATGCTCCCCGACGTCCTTTTCGCCGTCGTTGGCGGTGTGCTCGCCGATATTCTCGACCGTCGGCGGTTGATCATTGCAGTGCAAGCTGGTCTCGCGGCGACGTCCTCGTCCTGCTCCCAACCGGTGCCGCCTGGGTCTGGATGCTCGCGACCCTCAACACGTCGCTTCAACTTTTTCTACCGACCTGGGTCCGGGCCCGTGGACTGTCGATCTATCAAATGGTGCTCTTCGGAGCGCAGGGCCTCGGCGCCCTCTTGTGGGGCGTGCTCGCCGATGAATTCGGGCTCACCGTCGCATTCGTCACTGCGGCGTCACTGCTCGCCGTCGGCACCGCGTCGATTCGCCTTTGGCCGCTCTTTGACACGTCGCACATGGACCGATCGATCGTGGTTCGGCCCGAACCCGAATTCGAGTTCGAAACAAAATCGGACACGGGACCGGTTGTGGTGTGGACGACGTATTCGGTCCCACCCGAACGAGAGGCCGAGTTCGTACGTGCCATGCGACGCGTGCGCGAATCGCGTTTTCGAACGGGCGCCACCGAGTGGGGACTCTTCCGCAACGGCGAGCAGCCGGGAAACTTCGAGGAAATATTTTTCGTCTCCTCGTGGGAAGAGCACCTGCGCCAGCACCGCGAACGGCTTACCGAAACCGACCGCAGCTTCGAAGACGAAGCGAAAGCACTCTCCACGTCATCTCCGCAGACTCGACATCTGTTCTCAACTGAAATCGAAGTTCACTGAGCTGACGTCACGCTTCGTGCAGTTGCCAATCCCCTACGGCTGCCTTTAACGAATCTGGCCGACGTAGAAGCCGTAACGCGCGAGCGGTTCAACCAGTTCGCGCTCTTCGTACGCGAGATGCGAGAGCAACGTATCGGTGAGAATGTCAGTCGCCCTTCGCAGAGCAGTGAAGTCATCCGGGTCGGTGACGAGCTCGACCAGCGCACGATTAAGGCCCTCAAGAACATCGTGGATGACGCTGTGCTCTTCAGAGAGTTTGTCAATGACCGGTTCGAGTTGCTCTTCACAGGTGCGTAGGTGCGGAAAGACATCGCTATCTTCAAGACCATGGTGCAACGCGATCATCCGGTAGTAGGCGGCGCAGTATGCACCGATGGTCCAGTTATTCTGTCGGATCGCAAACTGATCGAGGGCGACAATTGCGTCACCCGACGAAACAACTCCGGTTTCCACGCTTTCAATGAGTTGGCGAATCTTGTCGAGTTCATCGCGAAGATGGTCGTGCACGACGATGAGGTGTGAACCGACCGCTCGGCCCACCCGGGTGTAGGTGACATCAGGTGGCGACTCGGTCCTCGACGGTCGAGCGGATTCGTCCCAAAGTTGCGTCTCACTGAGACGGACTCCGGTGTCGACGCTCGGAAACACGCCCAATCGTTCGTACTGCGAAGTGGCGTCGTGCGAAGTGGTCATCCCAATACGTTAAGTGACCGTTTTTACAGTTCCTTTACGCAACACATTTCTGCTGCAGCAAAGGGCTCTCGCCGGAAGGAGGCTGGGGAATCACACGACACCCGATTCCTCTCCGATCATGCACTCTTGAAATGAAAGCTTCTACTTCGTCGAAAGGGCAGCACCGGCCTTGGCCCCTTCGGCGACCATTCGTGCTACGAGTTCTCCGAAGTCGGGCGTGTTCTCGAGGTGACCTTGCAACAGTCGGTGGTACGCCGCCCCGTAGAGCAGATCCATGATGACGTCAACGTCTGACTCCGCCGGGATCTCACCTCGTCCAATTGCCCGGTCCACCATCACACGGTGCTGCTCTCGTACGGGTGACATCACCCGCTCGATCCAGCCCTGGGCCAAGTCCTTGTCGAGCTGTGCCTCAGCGACGAGACCTACGAGTGCACGCCCGGTCGGAGTGCCCACGACCGTCGCCGACCACAGAGAAAGTGCTTCTCGAAGATCATCTTCGAGCGTGCCCTTGTCGACGGGCGGTTGTTGGGTGAGGAAATCAATGAGAAAGGCGTCGAGCGCCAGCGTGCCCTTGGTCGGCCAACGGCGGTAGATCGAGGCCTTGCCGACGCCCGCTCGTGCGGCCACGTCTTCGATCATCATCGCGCCGAGGCCGCGTTCGAACAGCAAGGCGGACGCGCCACGCAATATCGCCTGATCGACCCGGTCGCTGCGCGGACGACCCCGGTGCGCGCCCGCGGACGAAGTTTCACTTGACATGGCCCCCTACCGTACCATATATAATACGAGACGTATCGTATTGTTAATCAAGAGGCGTACTGGAGGAGTTGTCATGAGCGTTGGGTACGAGAATTTATTCAGGTTTCCCCCGTATACGAACTCGTGGCGGGCGATGACGGGTGATTGGCCCGACGCCCCCTGGATCGAGCACCGACCGCGACGCACACCCTGGCGCGAACGATTGGGGGCTCGTGGCGGCTACTGGATCGTGGCGCTCGCCCTTCTCATGACGATGGCAACATCGACCATTCCCACGCCGCTCTACGTGTTGTATCAGCGCCGGGACCACTTTTCGTCCCTGATGGTCGCGATCGTGTTCGCCGTCTACGCCGGTGGCGTGATCGCCAGCTTGTTTCTGGTCGGCCACGTGTCGGATTGGCTCGGCCGCCGTCGCGTCCTGGCAACGGGGCTCTTCATGAACGTCGCCAGTGCATTGATCTTCGTCGGCGCGCCCAGTCTCACCGGACTGCTCGTCGCGCGTGTCATCTCGGGATTCTCGGTCGGTCTGACCACGGCGACTGCGACTGCGTACCTGGCCGAGTTGCACCTTCGGGCCCACCCCGACGCCAATCACCGTCGTGCTCAAATCTTGGCGATCGCCGTCAATCTCGGAGGAATCGGATTTGGCCCACTCATCGCGGGCCTACTCGCTCAGTACGCGCCGGCGCCGTTGGTTCTGCCCTACGTGGTGGTCGCCCTCGTGCTCACAGGACTCGCGGTAATGGTCCTCGCCACTCCCGAAACGGTTGACACGTCCGTCGATCGCCCCCGCTGGCATCCCCAGCGTGTGGTCGTGCCCGTCGACGCTCGACACCAGTTCTTCGCGGCGTGCTTCGCGGGACTCGCTACCTTCGCCGTGTACGGAGTCTTCAGTTCGTTGGTTCCACGATTCCTCGCCGACACCATGGGCATCACTTCGCACGCAGTTGCCGGCTTCGTGGCCTTCACCGTCTTCGCTTCGGGAGCCCTGGCGCAGATGATGTTGAGCCCGCTCAAGCCTGTCGCGTTATTACGCGTGGGATCGCCGACGCTGTTGGTCGGGCTGGCGTTGCTCGCTACGGGAATGTGGACGGCCAATTTGTCCCTCTTCATGATCGCTACGGTGTTGACCGGCATCGGCACAGGCCTAATTTTTCGAGGGGCCATGTCGATGGTGAGCGACCTCGCCCCCGATGGGTCGCGCGCCGAGGCCCTCGCTGGCTTCTTCCTGGGTGTGTACGTGGGCCTCTCGGTCCCCGTCGTCGCCTTCGGCGTAGCTTCGGGCCACGCCTCGGTCCGAGCCCTCATGCTCATCTTCGTCATTGTCGTCGCGATGGCGACCATGGTGTCAGTGCGTTCGGTCGTACAACGCAGTGCTGCTCGCGTTTCGAGCCCACCGCTCACCACGACAGGGCTGTCGCACCCCTCGCCAGCACCCGCCACCAACCTTGTTGCGTACACACCGACCACCAATGATCATCCGGATCGAGAATCATGGGCGATGGCGCACGCCCCAGGGAATGACCGTGCACGCCGACGGGCCCACCGCACGTCGAAAAAAACACTTGCGAGCGCGACGTCGGCGAGCCAGAGTGGAAAGTGCGACAAGGAGTGCGGCGATGGACAATGAGAACAACCACAACGTAACGATCGCGTTTCTCGGTACCGGCGAAATGGGAACTCCGATGGCGACGCGTTTGATCATGGCTGGCTTCAACGTACGCGTGTGGAACCGATCAAAGGAACGTTTGAAGGGGCTGGTCGAATTGGGCGCGATCGAGGCGGCGAGTCCAGGTTCGGCGGTTGCGGGCGTGGACGTCGTCATCACGATGTTGCCCGACGGCCCCACCGTCGAAAAGGTAATGGTGGGCATCGAGGGCGCGCTCGCGATAATGAACGGCGGAGCCATCTGGCTGCAGATGGGCACGATCGGCGTCGACTGGACCGAGCGACTGCAAAGAGAAGCCATACAGGAGGATGCGTTGTTCGTCGACGCGCCCGTTTCGGGAAGCGTGCAGCCGGCAACGGCTGGCCAGTTGCTAATTCTTGCTAGCGGACCCGACAGGGCTCGACCTCTCGCCGAAACTATCTTCGCGGCGATGGGTCGCCACACGTTCTGGCTCGGAGCAGCGGGCGCGGGCAGTCGAGCCAAGCTGGTGCTCAACAATTGGCTCGTCGACCTGGTGGAAATGGTGGTCGAGACGCTGAGATTTTCCGAGGCCCTGGGCCTCGACCCCCGAGTCATCGTGGATATGCTCTCGGATGCGCCAACGGGGTCCCCGTATGCCGTGGCCAAGGCTCGCACCATGCTCGACGACGATTTCACTTCGAACTTCGCGCTGAAGCATGCGTTCAAGGACGCTTTGCTTTCGCTCGATGCAGCGAACGGTGTCAATCTAGAACTGCCGCTCACCTCAAGTTTGATATCTAGGTGGCAACGCGCCATCGATGATGGAGCGGGAGACCTTGACCTCTCCGTTGTCTACCGCTACGTAGGCAGCGAGCCCGTTGCCTGAGGCGAACTAGAACGACTTGCGAGGGTGGCCGAACGTCATATTCAGGTCGTACGCCGGTGAATCCCAATGATTGCCATCAGCAAAGCGCCCGTGCATCCGTGACGGGAGCGGGCGATCCGTCGACGCCACCGCGGCGTTGGCCTTGGTACTCTTCAAGGATGATTTGGCAGCGATGTAAGGGGTCGTCAGCGACATGGATCGTCTTGTTGTAATGCTTCGCCCCCTCGTCGAATTCCGGGTGTCGAGGCTGTGAACTACCTCACGCACCACTGGGGCTATCCGGAGATCGCCATCGTCGCCGTCGTTATCCTCGCCGTGCACGAACGGGGACTACGCGCTGTGAATGCACGGTCAACGCCGGCCCACGCTCGTTCGCGACGTCACCGTATGTGGCTCACCTACGCCGGTATCGCGGTCGCGGCGCTCAGCGTCGTCTCCCCGCTGCAGTACTGGTCGATGGAGTACTTCTGGGTGCACATGATTCAGCACGTCACGGTCATGCTCGCCGCACCCGCGCTCTACGTCGCCGGGGCGCCCGCGATTCCGTTCGTCTTCGCGTTGCCGGTCGGAGCGCGTCGACGACTTCTTCGACGGGTGTTCCTTCGACCTGGTCGCCCATTTCTTCGCCGGATCGGCACGGTCGTTTTCTCTCCGCTCTTTGCCATCATTGTCTTCAACGCGGTCATGGTCGTGTGGATGGTGCCGAGCGTCTTCAACCCCGTGATGGGCAATCCCACCCTTCACGTCGGACTGATGCTCTCAAGTTTCTTTGTCTCGGGACTTTTGTTCTGGGTGCAATTCATTCCGTCGCGTCCGTGGCGGCCAACGCTCACGCCCTTCGCGCGCGTGGGTGTCTTGCTCTTCACGAATCTCGTGATGACCATTGTCGCGATGTCCCTCAGCTTTTTCGCCTCGGGACCGTTCTATGACATCGGGAATTCGATGCTCCATATGGCCAATATGTCATCGATGACGCCCACAACCCTTAATCCTTTCGCGGACCAGCAGATCGGCGCTGCGATCCTGTGGGTGTGCGGAGATTTCTGGTGCTTCCCGGCGTTGGTGATGGCGCTACGACTGGCGACCAAGAACGACTCGAATTCGAGCGCCATGGACGAAGTACTCCGAGGGCGTCGAACAATGACCGCCGACGAGTTCCGTGCGATGGCGCGCGACGAAAGCGTCACGTAACGCCCGTCGTTCGTGGCGCGACCGCTAGGCGGCGGCGGGGGTCGATTCAGACGAAATG
>Ga0208586_1000361_pt1 | contig 17329 bp, 14 predicted proteins | sample NGESurshal072012_6_FD_184471 | JGI IMG/M metagenome (GOLD analysis project Ga0208586, IMG submission 184471) | Arctic peat soil microbial communities from Barrow, Alaska - NGEE Surface sample 53-3 shallow-072012 (SPAdes) | ecosystem: Environmental > Terrestrial > Soil > Wetlands > Peat ... | reverse complement strand
CGCCCCGGCCACGGCACCGTCAGACCGCGACGCATCCGCGCCATCACCGGTGAACTGCGGGCGATGGCGCGGATGCAGGCTTGGCTCTAGGCCGTCAGGGTGACCTTTCGCCCTTTCAGCAGCAGCCAGAGCATGAACAGCGCCTCGCCGATGAACGTGAAGCTGGAGACGCTGGCCGTGTAGCTCGGGCTGAGCAGCCCGGCGGTGCTGTCGATGAGGTAGCCGCCGCCGGCGATGACGAGCAGCACCCCGAGAAGCCGGGGGACGTAGCCGGACCTGCAGGCCAGGTAGCCGAGGAGAACGAGGTACAGCCCGAACAGTATGAGGCTGATTTTCCAGATGTCCTGAAAATCGTGGATCTTCTGCAGTGCCTCAGCCTGTCGCTGGCCGATGCTGAACGCCGTCAGGCGCTGGGTGTTACTCAGCAGGGGGAGTACGCCCATGAGCTGGCTGATGGCGACCGCGAAGATCAGGGCGTAGCTGATTCTCAGCCAGGCCGCGAGGGTCGCCAGGCCCTTGTGGACCGGCTCGAAGAACTTCAGGAGCGCCCAGGCCACGACGATGTCAAGGATCACCACCGCCGCGAGTGCGGCTATCCCGAGACGGAAGAGCCCTGCGGAGGCCAGGATGTGCCCGGCCGTTCGGGACGCGTCGCCCGGGGTCACGAGGCGCTGGATAACGCCGAAGTTGGCTGCCGGGGCCAGGACGGCCATGGCGAGAAGCCCGGTGCCCGCCACCAGCGCGGGGCGGCGCATCCGGCGGGCTGCCCCGGTTGGCGGATCGATCGCCGTGGTCCTGGTGCCAGAAGGAGCTGACTGCGTAGTGATCATGGCCTGGCCTCGTTCTGGTGTGACGGGCCCCCTGGCCTTGGCGGTCAGCGGTGCGCGCTCCCTTCGAGTACCTTATCTTGTAAGGTACCCTTACGGCATAAGGTAGCCCTACAGTGTAAGGCTGTCAATGGGCCGAAGGGCGGCAGCAGCCAGAGGAGGATGACGCTCGTGGCGTCAGGTACCGATCCGAGCAGGCGCGACCGCGCCCCGCTAAGCCGGGAGCGCGTGCTCGCCGAGGCGGTCGCCCTGGCCGACCAGGCGGGCATGGGCTCGCTGACCATGCGCAGGCTCGCGGACCGGCTGCAGGTCGAGCCGATGTCGCTCTACTACCACGTGGCTGGCAAGGACGAGATTCTCGACGGCATGGTCGATCTCGTGTTCGGCGAGGTCGAGCTCCCCCCGGCGGACGCCGAGTGGAAGACGGCCATGCGCGACCGCGCCTCCTCCGCCCGCGACGCGCTGCGCCGGCACCCCTGGGCCATCGGGCTGATGGACTCGCGGCTGAACGCTGGCCCGGCAACGCTCCGGCACCACGATGCGATCATCGGCTGCCTGCGGGGGGCCGGCTTCTCCATCGAGCTGGCGGCCCATGCCATCTCGGCCATCGACAGCTACCTCTACGGCTTCACGATGCAGGAGCTCAGCCTGCCCTTCAGCAGCCCTGAGGAGACCGCGGAGATGGCCGTGACCTTCCTCGAGCAGTTCCCCGCCGAGGCTTTCCCCCACCTCGCCGAGCTGACGACCCAGCACGTCCTGCAGCCGGGCTATGACTACGGCGACGAGTTCGAGTTCGGGCTGGACCTGATCCTCGACGGCCTCGAGCAGGGCCGCGCCCGGCAGCGGAAGACCCGCTGAAGCCAGCTGCGGCCGCACGGCTATTCCATCCCGGAGCGCCGGCGATCGTAAGGGGCCGGTCCGCCCGATGCAAGCATTGGTGACCGCCCGAGAGTCTTGTTAGGCACGGCTGCCGGACCCTGGGCCCTTATCAGCTCAGGCACGCAGATCGGGTGTTGCCGCACAGCGCCTCCCAGTTCGCCAGCGAGCTCACCGTGGCGACCCAGTCCCCGGTCGGCTCGGGCCCGGGATTCGATCGCCACCAGGGTCAGCTCAGATGCGCCCGTTCGGCAAAAGCCTGCATAAGTAAATTCGGCCAGCGGCTCGCCGCGCCGCAGGCCGGGGGCGTCATTGCGCATCCCGAGCACTTACTCGGTGATTGCGGGTGGGGTGCCCATCGCGGCGGACGTTGATCCGTGGGATACCACCAACGCCGGATACCCGGCGGCCCACCGGCACCCTCGGTGCTCGTGGGTGCCGGGTCGGCAGGGGTGGGTGATCAGACCCAATGTGCACGATTGTGCAGTTGTCACGACGTCCCCTCTGCGCGTTTTCACCCCACGTTTGGCTACGACGAGCTGGGGAGCGATGACGCCCAGGGTTGGCCGGTCCAGCCGTCGTTCTTGACAAGGTACGCCGCACCCTGCCGGAAGAGACCCTCCAAATAGGTCACCTCCTGGCCGAGCGTCTTCGAGCCGAGGAGGTAGCCGTCGTAGGCCTCGGTGAAGAGCACTCCCGGGGCGATGTCGTAACCCGAGGATGTGAACGGGTTGATGATCTCCGGCTTGCCCCATGCGCCCTCGAAGTAGGCCGCGGTGGAGGCTGGTGGGGTGATGCCCTGGATTGCGGGGATGCCGCCGGTGTCGGCCAGCCAGTTCGTGATGTACTGCCGGGCGCTCATGAACTGGAGGAAGAGTAGTGATGCCTTGAGCGCCTTCCCGCTTGTGTGGGCCGGGATCATGTAGCTTGTCCCGCCGGCGGTGTTGCCCGAGCGTGCGGGGACGTTGGCCGACAGAGTCGTGGTCGCCGTGGTGATCTCGGGGAAGGGCATGCTCCCGATCGGGAAGTGTGCGCTCGCAGCGATCGTCCCGTAACCGAAGTCGACGGCGAAGGTCATCGCCGCCTTGCCCGACTCGAACTGGGGGAGCCCGACTCCGTCGCCGGACAGGCCGGTGATGCCCGACCAGTTCTTGGTCGCGCAGCTGTCGAATAGCTGCTTCAACAGCACCACGCTCTCCTTGACGTAGGGGTCACTGGCCGAGAACTTCCCGGTGGCGATCCCCCAGGCCAGGTCCTTGGTGGTGAGCTGGGGGGCCTGGCCTGGCGCACCGGTGACGGTGAAGTGGTTCAGCTCGCTGAACTGTTTCTGGATTAGCTGATCGAGGATGGGCCGGTAGGGGAAGTACGTCCCGATCCCGGAGTTGTCCATCGCCATCGGCGTGTACCCGGCCTTCGCGAGTGCCCCGCAGTCGCGGATCAGCTGCGAGAAGGTGCTGATCGGCGCGGTGATCCCGGCCTGCTTAAAGGCGCTCTTGTTGTAGTACATGGCTATGCCGGCGAGGTTGAATGGCACCCAGTCGAAGTTTCCCTTGGGATCGAGCACCCCGGTGACCCTCGCTGAGAAGGCCGACTGGTCGAACTCCGAGAGCCAGCTTTTGTTGCCGGCGACGAACGGATTGGGTTGACTCAGGTACTTGTTCAGCGGGACGACCATGTAGGGCTGGTAGGTCGCCTGGTTGAAGACCAGGTCCGGAGCGATGCCAGCGGCCAGCTGGGCCGACTCGACGCTGGAGAACGTTGCGAGCGGCAGCACGTCGGTGTTGACGGTCACGCCCGTCACCTTCTTGAACTCGGCGACGACCTGGTTCCACGGGCGTCCGAAGCTGCTCCCGCTCTGGGTCCATTGGTTGGGCCCCTCGAGGGTGATCGTGGTGCCGGCGACGCCTCCGCTGGAGTTGCCGGATACCGCCGAGTTGGTACAGGCGGCGAGGGTCCCCGCCGCCAGGGCTCCGAGTGACAGCAGGCTGGCAAGGGCCGCTCTAGCTGTGCGTAGCCTCATCGGTGCCCCTGGTTGTTTAACCTACGCGGTGCCCGCCGACCGGTCGACCCTGAGCAGGGGGCGGCTGGGGCCCGTTGCTGCTTTAGGCAGATCGTCATTCCCTAGGCTGGCCTTCGTTATGAGAGCGTGGGGGTCGTGGTTGGACTGATCAGCGGTCTAGCGCCAGACCGCCCTCGATGCCGGCCAGGAAATTCTTGGCGAGCGCGACGAACAGGATGAGCAACGGCAGGCTTGCGATGAGATAGCCGGCAAAGAGCGGGCCGTAGGAGGTCGTGAGCTCACCCTGAAAGAACTGGGCACCGACCGGCACTGTACGCAGTGAGTTCGTGACGATGGTGAGCTCGGGCCAGAAGTAATCGCTCCATACCGAGATGACGCTGAACAGAGCGACGGTTCCGATGATCGGTCGCGCCAGCGGCAGGGTGATCGACCAGTAGGTCCGCGCCGGCGATGCGCCATCGATCTGGGCCGCGTCGAACAACTCCCCGGGCAGGTGCCCGATATACGTCTTCATGAGCACCACGGAGAAGACCGTCTGGGTGGTGAGCTGCGGGATGATCAGGTCGGGGTAGGAGTTGAGCAGACCGAGACCCCGTATCAGCACAAAGAGCGGGATGAGGCTGGCCATGTTCGGCACCATGAGCAGCAGGGCGATGAGGCCGAAGAAGAAGTTGCGGCCGGGGAAGCGGTAGCGCGCGAGCACGAAACCGCTGACTGAGCCGAGCAGAATGCAGCCGGACATGACGCAGGCGGCGACGATGATCGAGGAAAGGAGGTAGGGAGCCACCCCGTGCCAGGCGGTGGCGAAGTTGCCGAAGCGGAACGGCCAGGTTGGTGTCGCCTCGTTCCTGCTGAACTGCGAGTTCGACTTGACTGCCGTCTCGAGCATGTACAGGTAGGGGAACAGCCCGACGAAGGCGAGGCACGACAGGATGGCGGCGGCGGCGAGGTCCGTCAGCCGTCTGGGCGTGAGGGGACGCGCCCGCACCCGTGTTGGCGGCGCGGGTGCGGCGGCCATCAGCGTGCTCCTCTGGGAGCGCGGCGGCGCCCGGCGAGCAGCGTCAGCCCGCTCATGAGCATCATGATGACGAGAAGCGTCGTGGACAGTGCCGCGGCGTAGCCCCACTCGCCGGCGTCGAAGGCAACCCCCACGATCCTCAGGACTGGCACCGTCGTGGCGTTGTCTGGGCCGCCCTGGGTGGCGATGTAGGGGGCGAACCCGTACTGCAGCACGAAGACGACGGCGAGGAAGAACAGCAGCTTGATCTGACGCAGCAACAGCGGCAGGTCGATGGCGAGGAACCGTTTCCAGCGCCCCGCCCCGTCGATCGCCGCCGCGTCGAAAATCTCGCCGGGGATGTTCTGGAGGCCGGCGCTGAAGATGAGGAACGGCAGGCCGGCAATCCACGGGAAGTTGATGAAGATCAACGCCCAGAGGGCGGTACCAGGGTCGCCAAGCCAGTTCTTCTCAAGCGCCGTGAGACCGACCTGGCCGAGGAAGCCGTTCAGCACGCCGACGTTGGGGTCGTAAATGAACTGCCAGGTGAGGACCTGAATCACCGGGGAGAAGGCGAGCGGGACGATGAGTAGGTAACGGAAGAACAGGCGCCAGCGTGGCCGCGAGAGGGTTATCAGTAGCTCCGCCGCGGCCAGCGGGATCACCCACATCGCCGTCACGGCCACGGCGAAGATGATCCCGATGTGGGCGAACGACTCCCACCACAGGCTGTCGTGCCACATGGCCCGGTAGTTGGCCAGTCCGACGAAGGGGGAACTGAAGCCTGGCTCCCAGTTCGTCAGGGAGTGAACCAGCCCGTTGATGTCGGGGTAGTAGCCGAAGAAGCCGAGGAGCCCGAGCGCCGGGACAAGCGCGAGGTAGACGCCCCAGGGAATACGGCGCTGTCGGCGACGAGGCACCGGGGAGCGGGCCGCGCCCTGCTCGGGCGTCTTTGCGGGGAACGCGGCAGCCGGCGTCACGGCTATCCCGGGAATCCCGCGACCCTCAGCCCTGACATGCCGAGGGCCGCGGGCTCTGCCCGGGCCACCGCCGGAGCTCATCTGACCTCATCCGGGGACGCAAGGAAACGACCGTCCCCCACGCCGCGAGCAGATTGGGACTCAGAGGCGAACCGGCCGACTGGATCGAGCTCCATGTTCGATGTAAGCACGGATGCTGCCCAAGGGGCTGGTTGGCGGTACTGGGAAACTAAGTCGCCTCCCAGTCGAAGAGAAACGTGAGGTGGCGCTCGGGTTCGCTGTCGAGCGCGCCGTACGCGGCGTGCGCCCGGTCGGGCGTGATCGTTCCGCTCACAAGCTGCCCCGTTGCGACGGACCCGTCGGCGAGCCGCTCGAGTACCCAGCGTGTGCAGCCGGCGACAGAGCGCCCCTTGTCGTAGAGCGGGACCTGCCACTCCCAGCCGCTACGAAGGGACAGGAATCGCTCGAACACGCGGGCTACGACTGAGCTGGCCGCGACCTCCGGCTCGCGTCGCCACGGCGCCCCGACCATCATCACCTCACCGTGGCGAGCGCAGATCTGCGTGGCGAGCAGGACGGCGTGCTGGCTGCCGGAGCACTCCAGCACGAGGTTGGCGCCGGCGGGCGCGACGGCATCGCCGGCTTCCTCTGGTGCGACGACCGTGCTGAGCCCGGTGGAGCGGGCGAGCTCGCGACGACCGGGCGAGCGTTCGACCGAAACCACCCGGTACCCCGAGTCTTGGGCCAACTGGGCGACGAGGTTGCCCACCGGCCCGAGGCCGATCACCGCCACCGTGTCACCGGGCCGCGCAGCGGAGAGCTGCAAGCTGATGCCGCCGATCTGGGCGAGGCGGGCAAAGGGCGCTATGTCGAGGTCGATCCCGGCTGGCAGCGGCAGGCAGACGCGCTGGCGGGGGTCGAAGCGCACCACACTCTGGTGCGGGGTGTGCGACAGAACGCTCGTTCCGACTGCAAAGCCGCTGTCGGGTCCGGCGGCGAGGACAGTTCCGGCCATGGCGTAGCCCGGATGGAACGGCTGGTGCGGGCGCTGGCCGGGCGGGAGCAGGCCAACGAGGGAGTCGCCGCGATAATGGGCCAGCTCGGTGCCCGGGCTGATCACGCTGCGGCGAGCCTGCACGACGACCTCGTGCGGCCCAAGCTCGCGGAGGTCAACGATCACCTCCTCGAGCTCGGCCCGGCAGGGCTCGGGGAACACGACGCGCGTCGCAGAGCGCTGATCGGCTGGCGTCGGGGGGGCGGTCATCTGCTCGCCCGGGGTCCTGCCGGTGACCCGCCGCCGCTTCTGGCCCGCACCCTGCGCGGACCGGCCGGTACCGACGGGGCATTGCGGAGGCCGAGAACGGCCGGCGTGAGCTGATGGGCCGGCTCGAGACCGGGCGGGTGACGCAGGCGCTCGTCGGTCATCACCGTCCGCGCCCCTCGGTCATACCGGCGATGCGGGCCAGGGACCGGCCGAGGGACCGATTCAGCTGGGTTTCGCCGTGGGTCTCAGGTCGTCGAAGACCGAGCAGCCGACGAACACCGAAAGCAAAGCGCAGCACGGTCAGGGCGATTCCGGTCACGATGATGGCGGCGGCCAGGGCGGTCATGGAGAGCTCGGCCATGGGGTTGGGTGGCAAACTGGGAGTTGGCCTGAGAGGTCTTCGAAGCCGTCGGCCGTCCCCACCGGCTGTCGCATCTGGGCGACGATCCGGAAGGCGAGAGGGTCGCATCCGACGCCAGCGAGGTGGTCGCGGAGCAGGTCGGCGGCTCGCTTGCCATTGCCGGAGGCCGCGGTGCGGACGACCTCGATGTGGTGACGTTCCCAATTCATCTGTCCGCGACTGTGGCACTGGCCTGAGGCCCCGGTCAAGGCGTTGAGGTCGGCGAGGGCGAGCTCGAACGCCGGGTCGGCTTCGACGGCGAGGCGCAGCGCTGTGATGGCTCGGCGGCGGTCGATGGCTCGCTGTGCCTGCCGGTACCACGTCGCGGCCAGCGAGCTTGCGGTGACCACGCGGCCGTGGTCGTCAACAGCGGGCCCGGAAACGTCCAGGTGATCATGCTGGCTGAAGGGCTGATCCTGTGCTGGCTGCATGAATCACAGTTTGCCTGGCTGGCCTGACGCGGCGCTGAGGTGACACTGAGGTCAAACGCCGCGAGGAAATCTGGAGCTGCGACTTCCGGTTCGCAGAAGGTGGCGCCCGAGGCCTCAGGAAGGTTTCGGACCGGCCCGCGGCGGCCGTGTCCTCCGAGTCGCCGCTGAGCGACTCGGAGGCGCGAGGCGGGCCGCGAGCGCGGCGACATCCGGCTCGTCGGTAAAACTGGTGAGGCTGCCGTACGACAAACTCTGGACGCGCTGCTGAGCGAGCCCGGTGAAGGCCTGGACGTTGTGGCGGGTCGGGCCGGCGAGCGCCCTGACTGCGGCTACAGCGGTATCGGCGAGCAGCTGGACTGCCGGGTCCCCGCTGGCGGCGGCGGCCTGGCAGGCGTCGGCGGCAAAGACGATCGCGTCGTCTGGATTGCCCGCGCTGATGGCCCACCACGCCAGCCCAGCGAGCACACCGGTCTGGCCGGCAGGAAGGTCTGAGTTCCGGTAGTAACTTCCCGCTGCGTCGAGCAGCGCCCGCGCCCGCGCCAGGTCACCGAGCCGACGAGCGACCGCGGCTTGGCCGACCATCACGTCAGCAGACACCGACGGGTTGAAGCTGCATGCGATCGCCTCGTCGTACAGGCCGTCGGCGGCGGCGTCGTTGCCTTGCTTGGCTCGCAGCGCGGCCAGGCGGAGAAGAATGAACAGCACGAAACTGCGTTGCCCCGCTGCGCGGCATCGTCCCAGGAGCGCTTCGTAAGCCACTGACGCCCCATCGAGATCGCCTCGCGCGGCGGCGATGCCGGCCAGGATGTTCAGCGGGTCTACTGACAACCAGATGTCCCCTTGAGTGTCGAAGCGCTCGACGCTCGACTGGGCGGCTTGCTCCGCGTTATCGAACTGCCCCAGCAGCGTCAGGTTCCAGGCCACTATCCAGTCGTGGACGGCCAGCAGCCAGCCGTGCACGCCCGGTTCCAGCAGATCGTGCGCCTCGCTCAACGCGCCGAGAGATCGTTCGGGCTCCTGCGCGCGCATCAGCACCGTGGCGCCGAACAGCAGCGCCTCTGCCCGACGGGCCCGGTCGCCGCTGGTCCTCAACGCGGTGACCGCCGCGTCACATTCGGGAACGCCAGCGGCTGGGCTGAACGCCATGCACACGAAATAGCCGTGCCAGACCTGGGCGGTCGCGGCCAGTTCAGGACGGCGCGGCCCCGTCGCGCCCAGCGCGTCACCAAGCCAGCGTGCACCTTCGACACAGTCGCTGTTGATGAACCACAGCCAGGCCATTCCCGACGCCAGCGACAGCGCCGCATCGGCCTCGCCTCGTGCGATGAACCAGTCGAGCGCGGCCCGCAGGTTGCCCAGATCCGAGGTGAGGCGTTCCCGCCACATCGGCCCGGTGGCACCTCGCAGACCCTCATGGGCATCCTCGGCCATCTGCCGGTAGTAGGCGCCGTGCCGGGCGCACATGGCGCCGGCTTCGCCGGATTCATTGAGGCGGTCCCGGCCGTACTGCCACAGCGTCTGGAGCTGAATGAACCGGGCCTCACGACCGGCGTCAGGGCGGGCGACGAGGGACTTGTCGACCAGCCGGCTCAGGACGTCGAGGATCTCGCCCGCCGGCACCTGGTCGTCGGCGCAGACCGCCTCGGCGGCGTCCAGGCCGCAGCCTCCGGCGAAGACCGACAGCCGGGCGAACAAGCGGCGCTCGTCCTCGAACAGCAGGTCGTAGCTCCAGTCCACCACCGCCCGAAGGGTCTGCTGGCGGGGGAGGGCAGTGCGGGCACCCACGGTGAGCAGCCGGAAACGGTCGTCGAGCCGTTCCGCCAGCGTGGCCAATGTAAGTGAACGGAGTCGCGCGGCGGCCAGTTCGACGGCCAGGGGAAGGCCGTCCAACCGACGGCAGATGTCGTTGATGACAGGACGGGTGTGCCCGTCTGCCGTAAATCCGGGTCGCACCGCCCGAGCGCGATCGACGAACAGCTCGGCTGCGGCCGGCAGGGCCAATGGGCCCACGGACACCAAGACTTCGCCGGGAACGCCTAGTGGCTCGCGGCTCGTCGCGATCAGCCGGAGGCCGGGCACTGTTCCGGCCAGTGTCTCGGCCAGGGCTGCCGCCTGGTCGATCACGTGTTCACAGTTGTCGAAGACGACCAGAAGCGACCGCCCGGCCAGGTAGCGCACGATGAGCTCCACCGTCGAGTCCGGTGAAGGCGGGCCGACGAGGCCGGCCGTGGCCGCCCCGAGGGCGCCGGCTACAGCCGGCGCAACCCCGTCGGGTTCGGTGACGCTCGCGAACTCGACCAGCCAGGCCCCGTCTCGGTGCTGGTGGCGCAGTGTTGCGGCCGCCTCCACCGCCAGCCGGGTCTTGCCCACCCCGCCTGGACCGATCAGCGTCACCAGCCGGCTCGAGCGGGCCACCTCGCTCAGCTCGTCGAGTTCCGCGCGGCGGCCGACGAAGCTGCTCAGTCGCTCCCGCAGGTTGCCCGTTGCCATCGGCGCCGGAGCCGCCTCGAGGCCTGCCGGGGCTGCGGCGAGTGATGGGTCCTGGGCCAGGATGCGGGCCTCGAGTTCCCGCAGGGCCGGGCCGGGGTCAATTCCCAGCTCGTGGACCAGACGGTCACGAGCTTCGGTGTAGGCGCGCAAGGCGTCGGCCTGGCGGCCGGCCCGGTACAGGGCCAGGATGAGCAGCTCCCACAGTCGCTCGCGAAGCGGATGCTCGCGGCACAACACCTCCAGTTCAGCCGCAAGCTCGCCGTGACGGCCCAGCACCAGGTCGGCTTCCGCACGGGTCTCGGCCGCCCCCAAGGCCAGCTCGTCGAGATGCGCTCGTTCAGCATCAGCGAACCCTGCATTCGCAAACTCGGTGAGCGGCTCGCCCCGTCGCAGCCGTAGCGCGTCGCCCAGCGTGGTTGACGCGAGCGCCATCTCCCCGTCCTCAAACAGCCGCCGTCCCTGTGCCACCAGGTGCTCGAAGCGGGCGACGTCGACGTCCTCGGGACCGGCGTCCAGGGCGTAGCCGGCTTCGGTGGTGACGACCGCATCGGGCCCGAGGGTACGGCGCAGCTGGCCGATCTGGGCCTGCAGGGCGTTGGCCGGGTTCGCCGCCTGCCCGTCGCCCCACAGCAGGTCGATCAGCCGGTCGGCGCTAACCGGCCGCCCCGGCCGCAGCGCCAGCAGGGCCAGCAGCGCCCGCTGCTTGGCCCCGCGGACAGGCACCGGCACGCCCGCGTGCTCTGCTTCGAGCTCGCCGAACAGCCATACCTGCATGAGGCCACCATAGGTCCCGCCTCAGCGCCACGACAGTGCCACCTCAGCCGCCGGGCGCAGGCTGACGTCCAGAACCAGTCAGATTGAGGGAAGGACGGACGATGACCCAGGCGCGGCACCTCACCAAGCGCTACGGCCACACGGTCGCGGTCGTCGACGCCTTCTTCACCGTCCGGCCCGGCCGGGTGACCGGCTGCCTCGGCCCCGAACGGGCCGGCAAGCCGACCACCACGCGGATGATCCTGGGCCTGGATGCGCCGAGTTCCGACTCGGTCCTCGCCGGCCAGCCGTGCCGCAAGCTGACCGACCCGCCGACCACCTGCTCGTCATCGGCCGCGGCCGCATCATCGCCGACGCCAGCGCAAATGAGTTCGTCAACCGGAACTGCCCCGGCGGTCCGGGTCCGGGACATCCAGCAGGACCCGCTGGCCGATGCGCTGACCAGACGCGGCGCCGAGCTGGAGGCCGGTCCCGGCGGTGCCCTGGTCGTGACCGGCCTGGAGATCGCCGCGATCACCAGACCGCGGCCGCCCACGGCTCATCCTGCTCGAGCTGGCCTGCACCGCGCCGCCCTCAAGGAGGCCTTCTCCGGCCTGACTCGAGACGAAACCGGCTACCGCCCCGCCAGCTGGCCGGTGCGACGACAGGACTTTGACCTGACCGCCACGACCTACCCCACCGCGGAACCTGACCAGCCGGAAGTGCTCAACACCAACATCCCGTAACCCACATCCACGAAGGAGACCGGCATGGCCACCACCGTCCGAACCCAGGCAACCAAACCGCCGGCGAGACGAATCCCGATGGACCCGACCAGGAAGACCGCGCTCGTCGCGGGCATCTTCTACCTGATTACCTTCGTCTCGATCCCCACACTCGCCCTCTACGGCGCCGTGGAGAACCACCGGGACTGGATCCTGTCCTCCGGCTCCCGCACTGGCGTGCTCGTGGGCGGCTTCCTCGAGGTAATCGTCGCCCTCGCCGGCATCGGCACCGCCGTCACGCTGTACCCGGTGGTCAAGCGGCAGAACGAAGGCGTCGCGCTGGGCTTTGTCACCACTCGCGTCCTTGAGGCCGGCATGATCTTCACCGGTGTCGTCAGCCTGCTGTCGCTGCTGACCTTGCGGCAGGACCTGGGCGGGGCGGCCGGAGCGAACGCCGCCTCGCTTGTCACCACCGCCGCGTCGCACGTCGCGATCTACAAATGGACGTTCCTGCTCTCGCAGAGCCTCATGCCGGTCATCAACGCACTGCTGCTGGGCTCCTTGATGTACCGGTCCCGCCTCGTGCCACGTGTCATTCCTGTCCTGGGACTCATCGGAGCCCCCATACTCCTCGCCTCTGTCATCACGACCCTGTTCCGCACCGACCACCAGATCACCGTGCTCGCGCTGGGCTTCCTCCCGGTGGCTGCCTGGGAGTTCTCGCTTGGCGTGTGGCTGGCCGTCAAGGGCTTCAGGCCCTGCCCGATCACGGCTGAAATCGCCGTAGAGGCACGCGGCCGGCACCAGGTGCCCGAGCGGCAGCTGGCGCAGACTCCGGCCGGGTGACGTTCCCGACGGCCGGCCTGGCCAGGTCCGGGCCCGGCCCGCGCCCATCGTGGGCCGGTGCCAGGGATATGGATCCGAATGCACTGACAAGGAAACAAGGAGGAAGACCATGGAGCACAGCTACCCCGTGGAGGTGCGGGCGCGCCTGGACGAGCCGTTGAGCCGCTGGCTGTGGCTGGTCAAGTGGCTGCTGGCGATCCCGCACTACATCGTGCTGTTCGTGCTGTGGGTCGCGTTCGCCGCCGTCACCGTCATCGCATTCTTCGCGATCTTGTTCACCGGACGCTACCCCCGCCCGCTGTTCAGCTTCAATCTCGGGGTGCTGCGCTGGTCGTGGCGGGTCGCCTACTACACCTACAGTGCCCTGGGCACTGACCGCTACCCGCCCTTCAGCCTGGCTGAGGAGCCGGACTACCCCGCCACGCTGGACGTCGCCTACCCGCAGCGGCTTTCGCGCGGCCTGGTCCTGGTCAAGTGGTGGCTGCTGGCGATCCCGCAGTACGCCATCGTCGCCGTGTTCGCCGGCGGTGCCGCCTACACGTCGGGCTCGGGACACACCTGGCAGGCCGATGCCCTCTCCGGCGGCCTGATCGGGCTGCTGGTGTGCTTCGCGGCGATCACGCTGCTGTTCACCGGCCGCTACCCGCGAGGGCTGTATGACCTCGTCATCGGGATGAACCGCTGGGTGGTGCGGGTCATCGCGTACGCCGCCCTGATGACCGACGCCTACCCGCCGTTCCGTCTCGACCAGGGCGGGACGAGCGCGCCCGCTGGCCCTGCACCCGATGACCTCGCACCCGCGTCGGCTGCTCCGGTCCCGCCTCCGGCCGCACAGGTCAGCTGACGGACCCTGCCCCTGGTCTCGGTCAATCACGTCGCCCCGGCCATCCCCGGGCGCCCGCCGCCGGGACCCGGCAACCCAGCAGTTTCACGATAAGGAGACCCGACATGGCGACCACCGCACAAACCCTGACAGCGAATCGGGCGGCTGGGCATCTCGGCCGTCGCAACCGGAAGGAGAAGGCCGCAGGTAAGGCTGCCCGGCAGCGCCAGCGGATACTGGCTGTTTTCCTGCCGGTCACCGCAGTGCTTTATATCGGTGCTGAGGCGCTGGACCCCCGGGGCACCGACCAGGTGGTCACCAGCACGGCGGTGGCGTTGCGGCTGCTGCCCATCGCGGCGGCCCACTCGTCCCAGCTGTACCTGTCGGGTTCTCTGTCGGTGCTGGCGCTCGGCGGCCTGGCGGTGTCGTATGCGGCGATCGCCGCGCTGGTCACCGGGCGCGGCTGGGTAATCGCCACGATTGCCGCGCTGCTGGGCGGCCTGGGCGCTTTCGCCGGGGCCATGCTCAACGTCCTGGGCGGGATCAGCCTCGCGGCCGCAGCCTCAGCGCACATGACCCAGATGGCGGCCGCCCGGTTCCTGGTGACCAGCTTCGGTTCCGGGCCGGCTCAGGCCGCCGCCTACGTGTACTTCGCGTCCGAGTACGCCGCGCCGGTGGTGATGGGTTTCGCGCTGTGGCGCAGCCGCGCCGTGCCGCGCTGGCTGGCCGTCTTGTTCACCGTCGGCCTGGAAATCGCCGAGTCGATGGGCGCCATCGGCCCCAAGGTCGTGCTGTACATGCTGCCGTTCGCGGTGGCCATGGTCTTGCTGGCCGCCCGCATCTGGCGGGCAGCGACGCCGCCGGCCAGCCGCAGCCCGGAGCCCGTCGCCGTGCTCGTAAGCAACCCGTGAAGACGTCCCGGCCACAGCCACAAGCCTCTGCTGCGTTGCTGGAGGACCTGCTGATGGCCGGCTACCGCGGCGCCACCCGGCTGGGCGCGCAGCTGCACAACCTGGCGCACGGCATTGTCTGCTGGCCAGCGTCAGGGGTGCCCGGCCTGCGGTCTTCGAGACCTGGGCGCACCGGCCGCGGGGCATCACGGCACGTCCCAGCCGGCATCCGGAAAGTGATCATGCTATGAGAGGTGAGCGTTCGATGATGAAGTCTTCGCGGTCATGCGTTCCGGAAAGGATCAGGCGCGGTACAGGACGCCGGGCTCGGCTGATCGGTGCCGGTGTCGCCGCTGTGGCCCTGATGTCCGTGCTGGTTCCAGCCCTCGGGGCCGCCCGGGCGGACGCCGCAGAGGGCTCGGGCGCGGTGCCGTCCGTCGCCTGGCACCGGTGTGCCGCGGGTAGCGCGGCCGAGATGGCGGGCGGGTTCTTGTGTGCCACCGTGGCTGCCCCGCTGGATTACCGGAATCCGTCTGGGCCGAAGATCAAGCTGGCGGTCGTGGAGCACGTGGCTACCGGATCGGCCCATCCTGGCGCCATCTTCTTCAACCCGGGCGGGCCCGGCGGGGAAGGCACAGTACAGCTCCCGTCATGGATCGGGTTCTTCCCGAAGGCTCTGCTCCGCGAGTACGACATCGTGAGCTGGGACCCGCGAGGCGTCGGCGCGAGCACGGCGGTCAAGTGCTTCCCGAGCGAGGCCGCGGAAAGCGCGTTCCTCGGCAAATACGCCTCCCCGTTCCCCGTCGGCCGGCGCCAGCAGGCCGCCTATATCCGCCGGTGGCGCGAGTTCGGCAAGATCTGCGCCGCGCGGAACGGCGCGCTGCTGCGGCACATCTCTACCGCGGACACGGCCCGCGACCTGAACCTGCTGCGCCAGGACCTCGGCCAGGCGAAGCTGAACTACCTTGGCATCTCCTACGGCACGTTCCTGGGCGCCACCTACGCGAACCTCTTCCCGCGCCAGGCGGGCAGGCTGGTGCTGGACGGGAACGTCGCACCCGAGGCCTGGACCAACGGCGGCCGCCCGAACCCCCGGCTAAGCGTGTTCCTGCGCATCGGCAGCGACACCGGGGCCGCCAGGACGCTCGCCGCGTTCCTGCGCATCTGCGGCCAGCGCAGCACCCAGGACTGCGCCTTCTCGGCGGGCAGCCCGGCCGCGACCCGGGCCAAGTGGGACGCGCTCCTCGCGCGCCTCAGGCGGGCGCCCATCAACGTCGGCGGCGCGCCCGTCACCTACGTCGAGGTCGTCACCTCCCTCAGCAACGCGCTCGACTTCGTGCAGCCCCACATCACGCCGGTGACTGGCGGCAGTTTCCCGGGCTGGTCCCAGGCCGCCCAGCTGCTCCAGCAAGTCTGGATGGCGCGCAACGCCAGCACGGGCGCCAGCCCGGGCACCCGGGCGGCCGCTGCGGTGGCCGCCGCCCAGCCCTACACCGGGCTCGAGCAGTATTACTCGATCGCCTGCAACGAGGCCCCGAGCCCACCCGCTAGTGCCTTCGCCGGCCTGCAGCATCTCGTGCTCCGCCGCAGCGGCGTGATCGGCCTGCCGGATCTGTGGACCGATGAGCCATGCGCCACCTGGCCGGTGCGCCAGGCAGGCACCTACGACGGCCCATGGAACGCCCCCACCAGCCCCATCCTGGTCATCGGCAACACCACCGACCCGTCCACCCCGCTTCATAACGCCATCGCCATGACACGCCAGCTCGCCAACGCGCGGCTCCTCGTCGTGCACGGCTACGGCCACACCACACTCCTCAACCCGAGCACCTGCGCCGGCAACTACATGACCGCCTACTTCCAGACCGGCGCCCTCCCCCCGAAGGGAACCGTATGCCCCCAGAACCTCCCGCCGTTCCCGCCCCCCACCGGATGAGACGGCCTGCTCGGCAACGGGCCGGGCTCCGCCGCGCTGGCCTGAGACAGGCCAGCCTGGCGCCGGCACCGCCGGAGCCGCGCGGGAATGACCCGCGCCGGGTAGCCAGGGGGTTGCGGAGCGCGCAGGGACTGAAATCGATGGGAGGTGCGGCGCAGTGAGAGAGAAAGCCGAGGCGGTGACGTCGCGGGACGGCATGGCCGGCCTTGCGCCGGGTCCCGTCGTGCGGCCAGCGGCGCGCCGGCGGCGCCCGACCGGCGCGCCGCCGCCGCTGCCGCATCCGGTCTCGGTCAGCACCAGGGCATGGCTGGTCGCCGTGGTTGTCGTGCTGGCCGGCGCGATCGTGGTCTCGCTGCGCGCGCCGACGCTCCGGCTCGACGATCAAGCCAACGCCGCGGTGCTCCGCTTTTTCGCGCGAGCGCGGGCGCCGTGGCTGACCGGCGTCGCCAACGGGATCGTGGCGGCCGGCTCTGGCTGGGGGGCGACGGTGCTGGGGCTGTCGGCGGTCGCTGCGACGATGGTCTTCCGGCGCTGGCGTCACCTGCTGGTGTTCGTGTGCAGCCTGTTCTTCCTCGAGCTTGCCATGCAGTTGATCACCGATGGGCTGCAGCGGCCCCGCCCGTACGGCGTGGCGATCATCGCGGGCTGGGCGGGATACTCGGCGCCAGCGCTCTCGGTGGGGATCCTCGCGCTGTTCCTGATGGGCGTCACCTACTGCCTGGTCGTGCCGGGACGGCCCCGCTCTTATGCGAAGGCAGCCAGTGCGGTCATCGTGACCGTGTTGTGCCTGGCCTACCTGTACCTGGCCGTCGATCACGTGGATGACGTGCTCCTGGGTGCGGTGCTAGGTGTCGCGATCCCGGTCACCGCGTTCCGTTTTTTCACCCCGAACGAGGTGTTCCCGGTCACCTACCGGCGCGGCAACACCGCGCACGTGGATGTGACCGGCCGCCGCGGTGAGGCGATCCGCCACGGCGTGCGTGACCAGCTCGGGGTCACCGTGACCGAGATCATGCCGGTCGGGCTGGAGTCCTCAGCCGGCTCCACGCCGCTGCGGCTGCGGGTCGAAGG
>Ga0208586_1000358_pt1 | contig 17501 bp, 18 predicted proteins | sample NGESurshal072012_6_FD_184471 | JGI IMG/M metagenome (GOLD analysis project Ga0208586, IMG submission 184471) | Arctic peat soil microbial communities from Barrow, Alaska - NGEE Surface sample 53-3 shallow-072012 (SPAdes) | ecosystem: Environmental > Terrestrial > Soil > Wetlands > Peat ... | reverse complement strand
CATCATTCCCGTGATCGGACTCATCGGAGCCCCCCTGCTCCTCGCCGCCGTCATCGCAACGCTGTTCGGCGGCATCGGACAGTACTCCGCGCTAGCCGCGCTGGCCGCACTCCCGGTGGCGGCCTGGGAACTGTCGCTAGGCGTCTGGCTGGTCGTCAAAGGCTTCAAGCCCTTCCCCATCACGGCCGGCATAGCCACCGCCGACACTGCGCCCGCCTACCACGACGTCACCGCCTAATCCGAACCCAGTCGGTGGATGGCTTTCACCGGGTGGAAGAACGTCTGGTTCCGGCGCGGCATCAGCTCGCCGGGTACCTGGCCTCTAACCGACAGGAGAAGTCCATGGATAACGCGGCCCGGATACGTCAGCGGGTGCTCGCCCTCTTCCTCCCCATCGCCGCCATCCTGTATATCGGAGGGGAGGCACTCAGCCCCAAAGGCACCGACCAGGTGGTCACCACCACGGCGACAGCGTTCAAAGTGCTGCCTATTGCCGGCCAGCACCCGGCACAGCTCTACCTGGCTAGCTCCTTTGTCTTGCTCGGGCTCGGAGCACTGGCCGTCTCGTATGCGGCAATCGCCATGCTGGTCAGGGACCGCGGTGCCATGCTGGCTACCGTCGCCGCGCTGGTCGGGGGACTAGGCGCCTTCTGCGGGGCCATCGTCAACGTGCTCGTTTATCCCAGCCTCGCCGCCGCGGCCACGGCGCACGTGCCACCAGGCTCAGCCGCGAAGATACTGGTCACCGGCTTCAATTCCGGGTTCGGCCAGGCCTTCACTTACGTGTACTTTGCGAGCGAGTATCTCGCGCCGCTGCTCATGGCGATTGCCCTGTGGCGAAGCCGCACTGTGCCACGCTGGCTCGCGGTCCTGTTCTTCGTCGGCCTGGAAGTCGCCCAGGAGATGGGCTCGTTCGGACCGATCGTCATCCTGTTCATGCTGCCGTTCGCAGCCGCGATGGTCCTCCTGGCCATCCGGCTCTGGCAGGCGGCCACCTCGCCGGACAGTCGGAGCGGCGCCCTGGAGTCGGCCGGCGTACCGGCCTGAGGATCTCGTCCGCCGGGAGCGAGGCAGTGGCAGGTGAGGGCTAGCATGGCGCCGTGCCTGCCGGAGACGCTGGGGACCGCCCTCGGGTGCGATCGTGGATTACCCCGAAGGCGGCTAAGGGCGGCGCGAGCGGCATTGAGGGCATGGGTGTGCACGCCATCGAGGCGATCGCCAGCGGGGAAGTGGTTGCGGTGAAGGGCGGCCATATCGTCGATGGCGCAGCCGTCGCGGGCCTGCCTGAATCGATCAGGGACTCGGCGTTCCAGATCGCGGCGGACTGTTTCCTCGCGGCGCTGTCCCCGGATGAACACGACGGCGTGATGATGCCGGTGAACCACTCGTGCGAGCCGAATGCAGGCATAGGTGGCAACGTTCTTCTGGTGAGCATGCGGGACATCGCGGCTGGCGAGGAGATCACCCTCGACTATGCCCTGTTCCTGACCGACCATGGCTTCGCCATGGAGTGCCATTGCGGGGCAGTGGCCTGCCGGGGAATCGTGACCGGAACCGACTGGATGCGTGCCGATCTGCAGGAACGCTACCGGGACTGGTTCTCCTGGTGGCTGCAGCAGAAGATCGGGCCCCCGGTAGTCCCTAGCTCTGCCAGTACTACTATTAGGCATCTGCCAGTGCAATAACATCGATATACCGCCGCCCCTCGCATACCGGTCCATATCGGCCATGGAATTCTTAACCACGCAGGAACCCCGGGGGGAATCAATGAAGTTCAGCAGGCTCGCCGCAACGCTAAGCACAGCCGGGATGCTGGGCGCAGGGCTGGCTACCACAGCCGCGTCCGCCGCCCCGGCCAGCTCAGCCAGCACCGTCCCAGTTATCTATGCGGCCTTCGGGAACTGGCAGCGTCCCAAGGTCGAGCCACGGGCCTTCGCCCTCGGGGCAAACTTCTGGTTGTCAGGTCTCCGCTGGACGCGCTGGTCCTCAGTGGCCACTGCCTACGGGACTGACAACTGGGCCAACGGGAACGCGGGCCACCTGCACCGCTGGGCGTCGACGGTGACGCTCTACAAGGTCAAGACCCACCATGGTCATCGGTACTTTGACGCGATGAAGATCGCCAGCCATGGTCACCGGACCATCCGTCTCACGTACCGCTCTGGCGGTTGGTTCCAGTCATGAGGATCATCAAGAGCTTGCCGCAGCGACGGGCGCATGCGCGACGTCGCTCTGCGCCTGCGCCCCGCACACCCGCACCGAGCTCACCGGCTCGGAACAGGCCAAAGCCGCCGCGTACCCGGGAGGGGCCGCCAGATCCTGGAGATGCAGCAGCCCGCCATCGAGGACTACGGCCGACCTGAGGGTGTCGACCGTCGCGAAGTCGGTCAGCAGACCCCGCCCCGTGGCCTTGGTGGCCGATTCCTTGCGCGTCCATACCTGGTAGAACCAGCGGCTGCGCGCGGCAGGCCGCAGGTCGCGCGCCTCCGCGAGCTCGCTGCCGGTGCTGCCGCCCCGGTCGATGAGGCTGACGCGATGGCCCGGGAAACGGTCTGGCAGAGCCTGTCCGAACTCGGCGGCCTGCGCCCGGGCCTGCCCGCCCGCGATGGTGGCGGCGTGGGCGACCAGGTGATCCTGGCCCAGAAGATCGGCGCTGCGCTGTACCAGAGCCCCTGGGCCGATACCGTGACGGCGATCGAGATCGCCACGGCTCTCGGCCGGGACGACCGCCTCGTCGCGCTCGAGGCGCTCTCCACTGCTGCCGACCTGGCCCGGTCGCTCGGGACCGAGGCGGTTCAGCTGCACGGGGCCGTGGGCATGACCGAGGAGCACGATGCGCAGCTGTTCTACCGGCGTATCGCCGTTGACGCGCTCCTGCTCGGCCGGCCCACCGAGCTGCGCCGCCAGGCCGCCGCGCTCCTGTCGGAAAAGCACCGCCCCGGCTAGGCAGCCTCTGTAGACCAGGCTGATCACCGCGCCAGCAGACCTCACACAGGGCGGTGCCAGGCGCGCCACCACCGACGTCACGGTGGCGGCGCGCCTGACCGTGACCGGTCTAGTTATGGCTGACGATGAGCGGCCAAAGCGGATGGACCTGGCTGGCGTCGCTGGTGTATCCCAGGTCGGGCAGCCCGAAGCCCTCCTCGATGGTGAGCAGCATCGAATAATGGTTGGACGGCGTCGCGTCCGTGGCGTGGTGCGGATTGGCACGGCTGATGACGATCATGGGGGCAGAGCCGCCGCCGTAGAGGCCTCCTGGCCACGTCGGGCTGATCTCCGGATCCCCGGCCGGCAGGTACGGCGAGTCGCAGCAGCCGGCCGTGGACAGGTAGTAATCGTCAGCCGCGTTGGAGCCGTCGTAGTCCGATTCGTCAGCGGTGACGAAGATGACGCTGTTGCCGGTCCAGGCCCGGCTCGACGTGATCGTCTGCACCGCGTGCTTCACGAAGGCGTCAGCTTTGGCCTTCAGGAGCTCGTCGTTGTGATCCCCGGCCACGTTCGAATAGGGGCAGGGCGTCTCGGGGTGCCCCTTGATCTTCGTCGTGACGCCGCCGTGCATGTCGTTGCAGATGTCGGGGCTGATCCACACGTAGCGGGGTGGGTTCGGGCCATTGAGATCCGTGGCCATGTCCTGGTACGGCTGGATGTGATCGCGCCACTGCGGGTTGGACCGGACGTCGTTATAGAGGATGAACGGGTTGTGCTTGCTCACGTACAGCGGGCTGACCCCGGACGTCGTGGGCCAGCTGTCCGGAAGATAGCCGCTGGTCGGCATGGCCTCCATATACGCGTCCCAGGGAATGTGCCGGGCTTCCATCTCCGAGACGATGTTGGTGTGCGGGAAATGGTTCCCGGCGATCTTGGGATCGGGGTAGTGGTTTCCCGTGTACCAGCCGTCGTCGTCGTTGTTCCACCATGTGGATCCGCTGGTTGCGGCGATGTAGTTCGGCTCGCTGGTGTGCGTAACCCCGTAGTACTTGGTGGCCACCCCGTACTGGTCCGCCAGCGACGTGATGTAGGGCGCGCTGGGGTCCCCGATCACATGATCGGCCTCGTGATTCTCCAGCATGATGATGAACACGTGATCCAGTTCTGGCGCGCCATTGCCGCCCACACCAGCCGGCTCGCGTGCGGTGGCTGGCGCCGCGGGGCTGGCGGACGCCGTCACCGGCACGAGAACCGCGGCGCACAGGGCTGACGCGGCAGTTAAGGTGCCGATGCGCGCCGCAACGGGCATCCGGCTCAGGGGCGACCGCAGGTTGAACATCGCACCTCCACGAGTCGTGGCTTGTCACCGGCCGTTCACCGGCCTGCCGCCCAGGATCCACCAAGGCAGAGCAGTCGATCAAGACCAATCGCTGCGGCGTTTTCAATTGCCCGGGCTGGCGATCGTTTGGTTATCAGCCATCTTGTGTTCACCTCTCGTTCATATCCAAGTCGGCGGAGCGTCGCCCTGGCCGGATACGTTCCGGCGCAGTGGGAAGAACACGGACCGCCGTGGGAACGGGCAGGCGGCATAGCGGCGGGGGGATGCCGTGACCGAGGCAGCGGGGTCCAGGGACTTGATCGCTGAGCTCGACGAGGCGCCGCTGGGCAGAGCTCATCTGCGTGCGGTCGTGGCCTCGGGCATGGGGTTCTTCACCGACGCATACGACCTGTTCGTGATCGGGATCGCCTCCGCGCTGATCACGAAGGACTGGACGCTGAGCTCGGGCAAGCTCGCCCTGCTGAACTCCACGATGCTGGCCGCCGCGTGCCTGGGCGCCTTCGTCTTCGGGCGCTTCGCCGACCTGATCGGGCGCAAGCGCGTGTACTGGCTGGTCGCCGTGATTATGGTCGTCGGCGCGCTGGGTTCGGCGCTGTCGCCCTCGTACTGGGTGCTGATCGCGTTCCGCTTCGTGCTCGGCTTCGGCGTTGGCGGCGATTACCCGGTCAGCGCCGTGATGGTGAGCGAGTACGCCAACCGCAAAGATCGCGGCAAACTGGTCGGGATGGTGTTCGGGACCCAGGCGCTCGGGCTTATCGTCGGGCCGCTGATCGCGCTGAGCCTGCTTGGTGCCGGGGCCAGCAACGACGTGGCGTGGCGGGTCATGCTCGCCCTGGGCGCGGTACCCGCAGCCGCGGTGATCTACCTGCGGTGCCGGATGCCGGAATCGCCCCGCTACCGGGTTCAGGTGCAGGAGAAGGCGGAACGGGCGGCCAGCCGGATCTCCGGTCTCACCGGCGGTCAGGTCAGCGGGAACGGGTCTGCTGGGCAACCCCAGGAGATGGGGCTGCGGGCCTTCCTCACCAACCGCCGGTGGCTGATCATGCTGGCCGGCACGGCCGGGACCTGGTTCCTGCTCGACTATGCCTACTACGGCAACACGATCTCCACTCCCCAGATACTCAGCCTGATCTCGCCGAACGCTTCCACCATGACCAAGATCGCCATCCAGCTGGCCATCTTCGTCATCGCGGCGGTCCCTGGCTACGTGCTCGCGATCGCCCGCCTGGACAAGATCGGGCACCGGCGGCTGCAGCTAACCGGATTCGCGGTGATGGCGGCGTGCTTCGCCTTCATCGCCCTGGTGCCGGGCATGACCACCGTGGTCGTCCCGTTCCTGCTGGTGTACGGGGTGAGCTACTTCTTCACCGAGTTCGGGCCGAACATGACGACCTTCGTCATGCCGAGCGAGGTGTACCCGGTGTCGATGCGCGCGACCGGGCATGGGATCTCCGCGGGAATCGGCAAACTCGGCGCCTTCATCGGCGTGTTCCTGTTCCCGCTGCTGCAGACTTCGCTGGGGCTTCGCGGCACGCTCCTGCTCACCGCCGGGGTGGCGGTGAGCGGCCTGGCGCTCACCCTGGTGCTGCCCGAGCCTGCGGGGATCAGCCTGGAAGAGATGGCCGCTGCCCGGCCCGCCAGCCCGGTGCCGCTGCACGTCGCCGATCAGGCCACGGCACACTAAGGCTCCGTGCGCCCGCGTTTTTCAGCGCGCAACCGGTGGCCTGGCGTCCGTGCCGGGGGTTGCGCTCGCGGCGGTCAGGTGGAGGAAGGCCGTAGCCCGCCCGAAGACCTCCCCGATGGTGTGGCCCGCCAGCTGAGCCTGATACGCCCGGTACCGGGTCATCTCCCAGGCCTGCCCGCGTGGCAGCAGTAAATCGAGAGCTGGTTCGGGCAGGGACTTCCATGTCCAGGCGGTGATGCGGTCATCGCTGGTGCCGGCCCGGCTGGGGTTCGCGCGGACGAAATCAACGTGATCGACCTCGTGGCCCATCCGGTTCCGGACGAAGCGCAGTCCCGCCAGCGTTCCCTCGATCCGCTGGCGCTCTGCCGGAGGCTGCCCGGCCATCAGGGCGTCATATTCGTCCGGGTGATGGCGTACCAGCGTGGCATCGACGATCGTGACCCACCACACTGCCTCGCCGATCACCGCGAACGCCCGCGGCTGGTCCGCTGTCCGGACCCTGGGGAGCCGGTCGGTCGTATCGCTCATCGCAGTGATGGACCACTGGAGCGCACTCACCCCGGCCACCGGGTCACGCATCTTCTCGCGGTTCCACGCGACCCGGCAGCGGGCAGAACAAAACCTGGCATGCTCCCGCCGGCGCGCGAAGAGCCTGCCGCACTGCTCACAGTTCCGGACATCCGCCACTGGGCCATGTTACGCGTAACACGCGGGTCCTACTGCGTCAATCGGTCAAGTGGGAAGTAAGCGGTAGATGGCTGGCATATCCGGCGAAACTGACAGTCGTAGGGTGCGAACCGGGGATGGGCCCGCAGGCCCGCCGGACCCGGGATACTGGGCTATAGCACGGCGTACCGGCGCGGACATTCCGGATGGGGGCATGAGGTGAAACCACCGGTGACGGTCACCACGGTCTCCGCGTGCCCCACGGCCGTGATCGAAGCGGTAACCACGTGGAAGGACTTTCCCTCGCAGTGGCAGCCCATGCTGGACCAGGTCTATGCCTGCCTGGGCCGGCACGGCGGCGCGGGGCAGGGCCGCAACGTCATGCTCTACAAGGACAGCGTTCCGCATGTCGAGGTGGGGGTTGAGCTGATTGCGCCCTGTGTCCTTGACCGCCCGGTAATCGGGTCCTCGCTGCCTGCCGGCCTGGTCGCCATGACTGTTCACCGTGGCGCCTACGCGGGGCTCGGACTGGCCCACGAAAAGGTCGTGCGCTGGTGCGCGGCCGCGGGCCGGACGCTGGCGGGCCCGCGCTGGGAGATCTACGGGGACTGGCGTGACAATCCGGCGGAACTGGAGACCGAGGTGTACTACCTCTTGCGGTGACCGTCCCGCCAGACATCCGCTCGTACCGGATACGCGAGGTGCTGACCATGGGACTGACCTGGAGAGACGCCGTTTCGGGCTGCACCATCGCAGTGATCCTCATCGCGTACGTAGCGTATCTGGAAGGGACTAGCCTGCTGCTGATCTCCAGCACCTGGGCCACCTCCGCCGTGATACTGGTCCTCGGCATCGGCTGCGCTGTCGTCGCGGGCGGCGACTTGTATACGAGACCTCAGCCCCGGCTGGGCGAGGTCTTCAGGTGGATCGCCACCGGGTTTGGCACGATCGCCGTCATCGCCGGCCTGACCGGGCTGATCACCAGCAGCGCGCACGCGCTGGAGATCCTCGTCGTCGTCACGATCGCCTGGCTCGGGACGGCCCCATTCTGGCACGTGCTCACGATCGGATCGGAGCAATGAGCCGGCGGAAGGCCTGGCCGCTTTCTTGCATACAGTGGCTTTACATCTCCCGCATGTGAGTGAAGGGACGTGCACGCCCGTGGGTCACGCCGCCACGCAGCAGGCCAGTTCCGGTGGCCTGACCGCGACCGAGCACCGTCTGGACAACGGTCTGCGCCTCGTGCTTTCCGAGGATCACCTGACTCCGGTCGCGGCGGTCTGCCTCTGGTATGACGTCGGCTCGCGGCAGGAGGTCGAGGGCCATACGGGCCTGGCTCACCTCTTCGAGCACCTCATGTTTCAGGGTTCGGCGCAGGTCAAAGGAAACGGCCACTTCGAGCTGATCCAGGGCGCGGGCGGTTCCCTCAACGGTTCGACGAGCTTCGAGCGCACCAACTACTACGAAACCATGCCCGCGCACCAGCTGGAGCGGGCGCTCTGGCTGGAGGCGGACCGCATGGGCTCACTGCTGGCCGCGCTCGACGAGGAGTCGATGGAGAACCAGCGGGACGTGGTCAAGAACGAGCGCCGGCAGCGCTACGACAACGTGCCCTACGGCACCGCGTTCGAGCGGATGACCGCGCTGGCCTACCCCGAGGGTCACCCGTACCACCACACGCCCATCGGCTCCATGGCCGATCTGGACGCGGTGACGCTGGACGACGCGCGCGCGTTCTTCCGCGCCAACTACGCGCCGAACAATGCGGTCCTGGCGGTCGTCGGCGACATCGACCCGGAGCAGACGCTTCGATGGGTCGGGAAGTACTTCGGCTCCATCCCGTCCCACGACGGCAAGATGCCGCCCCGCGACGGCACGCTCCCCGACGTCATCGGCGCGGAGCTGCGCGTGGAGATCCAGGAGGAGGTCCCGGCGCGCGCGCTGATGGCCGGCTACCGGATGCCGCGTGACGGCACGCGTGAGTGCGACGCGGCCGAGGTTGCCCTCACTGTGCTCGGTGACGGCATGTCGTCCCGGCTCTATAACCGGCTGGTGCGGCGCGACCGCACCGCCATCAGCGCAGGCTTCGGGCTGCTGCGGCTCGCTGGTGCCCCCTCGCTCGGCTGGCTGGACGTGAAGGCCTCCGGGGATGCCGGAATCCCGCAGATCGAGGCCGCCGTCGACGAGGAGCTGGCGCGGCTCGGCGCGCAGGCGCCGACGGCCGAGGAGATGGAGCGGGCGCAGGCCCTGCTGGAACGCGGATGGCTGGACCAGCTGAGCACGGCCGCGAGCCGGGCCGACGCGCTGTGCCGGTACGCGGTGCTGTTCGGCGACCCGCAGCTCGCGTTCACCGCCATCGACCGGATCCTGGACATCTCCGCCGAGGAGGTCCGGGCGATTGCCGCGGCGCGGCTCCGCCCCGGCAATCGTGCCGTGCTGGTCTACGACCAGGTGACCTCCGAAGACCCGGCCGACCCGGCAGCAGGGCCGGCCGGCGCAGCCGACGAGAACGACAAGCCGGAAGGAACCGGGCGGTGACCGACGCAGCCGTGACCATGGACTTCCACCCACAGCCGGTGTCAGGGTCGCCGAAGCCCTGGGCGTTCCCCGCGCCCGGGCGCGGCGGCCTCGGCAACGGGCTGACCGTGCTGCGCTGCCACCGGCCCGGGCAGCAGGTGGTGGCGGTAGAGATCTGCCTGGACATGCCGCTCGACGTCGAGCCCGACGGGCTCGACGGGATCGCCACGGTCATGGTGGATGCGCTGTCACAGGGCACCGGCCAGCGCACCGCTGAGGAGTTCGCCGCCGAGCTGGAGCGCTGTGGCGCGACGCTCGACGCCGACACTGACTACCTGGGCGCGCGCGTCTCGCTTGAGGTTCCCGCCTCCCGCCTGGCCAGGGCGCTTGAGCTGCTCGCCGAGGCGCTGCACACGCCCGCGTTCTCCGGCAGCGAGATCGAGCGGCTGGTGCGCAAACGTCTCGACGAGATTCCGCTCGAGCTGGCCAACCCCGGCCGGCGTGCCGCCAAGCAGCTATCCCAGGAGCTGTTCCCGGCGTCCGCGCGGATGTCCCGGCCGCGCAAGGGCACCGAGGACACCGTCGCGCGGATCGACGCGGCGGGTGTGCGCGCGCTTTACCAGGCTCACGTACGGCCTGCCACGGCGACCGCGGTCATCGTGGGCGACCTGACCGGTGTCGACCTCGACGCGGTCCTCGCGGGCACGCTCGGCGGATGGACCGGCGATGCCGCCGAGCCACTGCCCACGCCGCCGGTGACCGCCGACGACACCGCCCGCGTGGTGATCGTGGACCGCCCTGGTGCCGTCCAGACGCAGCTGCTCATCGGGCGGATCGGCCCGGACCGGCACGACCCGGCATGGCCGGCCCTGGTGCTCGGCACTTACTGCCTGGGCGGCACGCTCACCTCCCGGCTGGACCGGGTTCTGCGCGAGGAGAAGGGCTACACCTACGGGGTACGGGCCTTCGAGCAGGTGCTGCGGTCCCCTGACCCGCACGGCGCGGGCGGCGCGACCGGTGCGTCGGTGCTCGCCATCAGCGGTTCCGTGGACACGGCGTCCACGGGTCCGGCGCTGGATGACCTGCGGACGGTGCTGCGCACGCTCGCCGCGGAAGGCCTGACCGAGGCGGAGCGCGATACCGCGGTGCAGAACCTGGTGGGTGTCGCGCCGCTTAAGTACGAGCGGGCGGCGTCGGTCGCCGGGACGCTGGCGGACCAGGTGGAACAGCACCTGGCCGACGACTACCAGGCGCAGCTGTACGTGCGCCTGACCGAGACGAGTACCGCCGAGGCAACGGCCGCGGTCATCGCGGGGTTCCAGGAGAAACGCCTGGTCACGATCCTGGTCGGCGACGCAGCCCAGATCAAGGCTCCCGTGGAGGCCCTCGGCATCGGCGGTGTCGAGGTAGTCGCCGGCTGACCCTCCGGATACGGAGAGACTCCTGCGGGTGCCCGGGTCCCCGGAATGTGCTGTGCTAGGGGCATGACCAGCGAACCCGCTAATGAGTTCAACGCACTGCCGGAGGACTGGGCGTCCAATCAGGACCTCCTGGCCGGCCTGACTGTGGATGACGACGACGAACATGACGATCCCGTCCTGCGCTGGCCCGACGGCCGGACGGTAGAGACCTGGCGCGAGGACTACCCGTACTCCGAGCGGATGACGCGGCCTCAGTACGAGTACGAGAAGCGCCCGCTTCAGATTGAGCTCGTCAAGCTCCAGAACTGGGTCAAGGCCACTGGCCAGCGTCTCGTGATCGTGTTCGAGGGACGCGACGCGGCCGGCAAGGGCGGCACCATCAAGCGGTTCACCGAGCACCTGAACCCCCGCGGCGCGCAGGTCGTGGCGCTGGCCAAGCCGAGCGAGCGGGAACAGACCCAGTGGTACCTGCAGCGTTACGTGCCGCACCTGCCCGCCGCGGGCGAGATCGTCATGTTCGACCGATCCTGGTACAACCGCGCGGGCGTGGAGCGGGTGATGGGCTTTTGCACGCAGGCGGAATACGAGGAGTTCATGCGGGAGGCGCCGGAGTTCGAGCGCATGATGATCCGCTCCGGGCTGGACCTGACGAAGTTCTGGTTCTCGGTGACACCCGCCGAGCAGCGCACGCGGTTCATCATCCGCCGGGTCGACCCGGTCCGGCAGTGGAAGCTGAGCCCGATGGACATCGAGTCGCTGGACAAGTGGGAGGAGTACACCGAGGCGAAGGAAGCGATGTTCCACTACACCGACACGGCCGAGGCTCCGTGGACGGTGGTCAAGAGCAACGACAAGAAGCGGGCCAGGCTCGAGGCGATCAAGCACGTGCTGGCGAAGCTCGACTACGAGGGCAAGGACGAGGAGGTCATCGGCAAACCGGACCGGGCCATCATCGGGCCGCCGTCGGTGCTCTCTGAACATAACCCGGACCGCAGGTACCCGGGCCTGTAAGCCCTCTGACGTTTACCGTAAGTGCCGCAGTCGCCTGCCGTGGCAGGTGCGCGGCGGTAGCGTAAGCACCTTCGCGCACATCTGCGTCCCCGGAGGTTCAGGTGCGGTGGATGCGCTCGCGCCTGCGGTCGGCGAGGGAGTCGGCCGCGCTTGTCCCGGTCGTCGCCGGGATCCTGGCTGCCTTGCTGATGGGGGCGCGGCTCCTGCTGCCCGTCCCGGTAGGCATGGCCAACAACGGCGACGCCGTGCGGGTCATGTGCCAGATCGGCGCGAATTCGCACTCGCCGCCCTGGCCGACGGCCGCATTGTCCTTCGTGCGTTTCTGGTACCCGTTGCTGCGGCCTGGCTCAGGACCACCGTGCTTGCATTACCCGACTACCCAGGTCCTGCAGATGTGGCTGACCGCGTGGGTCCATCAGCATGTGCTGGGGCTGCCGGGCGCCATCGACATGCGCGAGCTGATCGTCGAGTACTGCGTCCTGGCTGGCGTGGTGGTGGCGGTGGCCGCACGGCTGCTCGCGGCGCTGAGGCCGGCCGCCCGGATCTTGATCTTGATCATGCTGTTCCTGGTGCTGTCCGAGGCGACCTTCGCCGACTATGCGGCGTCGCCGTTCACGGAGACGGCCGCGCTGTACGGCCTGCTCGTGTTCGCGATCGCCGCGGTGGCGGTCGCGGCGCGGACCCGCGGGTACCACGCGGCGTACCTGGTCGCCTGGGCCAGCGCGGTACTCGCCGCCGGGGCGAAGACCGAGACGACTACCCTGGCGATTCCCCTGGCCCTGTTCCTGGGTTCCCGGCGTTTCCCCGCCGGTGGCGGCGGGGCGCGGTCTGGTGGCCGGCTCATCCCGGCCCTGTGCGTGCTCTCGCTGGCCGTGACCATGTACTGGAGCCTGTCCCGCCAGCCGCTGAACGACGTGCGGGCCAATTCCGCTAACGAGCTGACCATGACGATCATGCCCATGGTCTCCGACCCTGGCGCCGCCGCCGCCGGGCTCGGATTGCCGCGCACGTTCGGCCGGTACAGCGGGACCAACTGGTGGAGCGCGCACCCCATCGAGGACGACCCGGCCTACCCGCGCTACGCGGGCCGTTTCACCCAGGCCAATCTGGCCCACTACCTGATGAGGCACCCGGGGCTCACGGCGAGGATCTTCGCCAGCGGCGCGGACCCGTACCTGACCTTCCGCAACACCAACCTCGGCACTTACCCGATGGGCTCTGGTTACGCCCCGCGCAGCCAGGAATGCCGGGACTGCCTGCTGATGGACGTTTCACGCGCGATGCGGTGGACCGGGCTGGCCGGCGTGCTGGCGTACTGGATGGCCTGCCTGGCCGGCGCGGGCCTGCTGCTGCACAGGTCGCGCCGGGGCGACCGGCGGCGCGGCTTCGCGCTCGTGGCCCTGGTGCTGATCGGATGCACCATGATCCAGTACGTCACGGCCGTCTACGGCGAGGGCAACGAAGTCATCAAGCACATGGTGATCGCCCTGTTCGCGGCGTCGCTCGCGCCCATCTGGCTGCTGGCCGGCGCGCTCTGCAAGCCACCCCGGGCCGGGCTGCCCCCGGGCCCGGGGGAGCAGGATGCAGCCCCGGTCGTGCTCGCCGGATCTGGTGGCGCGCCACCAGATCCGGCGGCCGATGGCGGTCAGCGCGGCGTGACCGGGGGTGCAGGATTAGGTCATGCACCGTGAGCCACCTCCGTACCCGCGCGGTGAGCTGGTTGTCGTGATCGACTGCTCGGATCTGGACCGTTCCGCGGAATTCTGGGCCGGCGTACTGGGATACGTCCGGGACGGCGTGGCCACCGGCCGCTATCAGAGCCTGCTGCCGGCGGACGGCCAGGGCACCGAGGTTCTTCTGCAGCTGGTCCCCGAGGACAAGCACGGCAAGAACCGGGTTCATCTCGACTTGCGGACGCGCGCGCTCGACCCCGAGCTGCACAGGCTGCTGCGCCTTGGCGCCCGGGCCCTGACCGAGGAGCCGGTCAGCGAGGCTGGATGGCGCTGGCACATCCTGGCCGATCCGGACGGCAACGAGTTCTGCGTGCTCCAGCCACCAGCGTCGTACTGGCCGGACTAGGGCCCGCGGGCTGCCCTTCCCACCGCACCGTGTCCGGGTCGTAGTTTTGCCGCGCACCGGGGGGTAGTACGCCTCAGGACGGAAGGGGACGGTTGGAGATGCGGCACGGGAGACGCACATCGGCGGTCGTCGGGCTGGGTGTGCTTGGCGCGGTCGGTCTAGCGGCCTGCGGGTCCGGCGGATCGTCCGCCGCCGCGGGCGGGCAGGCGGCCCCCGGACAGGCGGGCACAGTGCGGGCAGGCACAGTGCGGGCAGGCACAGTGCGGGCAGGCACAGTGCGGGCAGGCACAGTGCGGGCAGGCACAGTGCGGGCGGTGCAGGACGCTTACACGGCGAGCACGAACCAGAAGACGGCGGCGTTCCGCCTCGAGGAGACCATCGCGGCGAAAAGCTCAACCGGGTCCACGCAGAATGCCGCGGTCACCGGGTCCGGGCAGGTGAACTTCGCGGCCGGCAGCTTCAAGATCAGCCTGAATCTCCCCACCGGCGGCAGCATGACGATGCTGCGGACTGGAGGGCCGAATACGTTCAGGTGCCCGCGGCACAGCTGACCTCGGCCACCGGGAGCGACCCCGCACAGGCACTGTCCCAGCTGGCTGCCGTCTCCAGCCGGGTGACCAGGACCGGCACCGCTGTCATCGGCGGTGTCCCCACCACCGCCTACCGGGCCGAGGAGAACCTGGACAAGGTCGCGGCCAGGTTGCAGGCCAGGGTCGGGGCGAAGGCCGCCCAGGCGTTCCGTCAGGAAGCCAAGGTGCTCCGCACGTCCACGCTCCCGGTCCGGATCTGGGTCGACGCCCATCACCTGGTCCGCCAGATCCGCTACCAGGTTCCCATCCCCGACAGCAGCGGCAGCGCGCCCGCCGGCACCACGACGGCCACGATCACCTTTTCCCGCTACGGCGTCCCGGTCGCCCTTACCCCGCCGCCGGCCAGCGAGACTGCCGACGTCACCAGCCGGGTGCTCCAGCAGGCCAGGAACAGCTCGGGCTGACGAGCAAGTCATCCGTGGGCCTTTCCGCCCGCCTTGCTTTTCGCCCATATAACGGTCGGTTCGTGGGTCATCCTTGCCCGGTCTGGTTCTGGCGGCTGAGAATGGCCGGCCATTTATTACCGGGGCACCTCCGAAGGGGCAGGCGGCGGGCAGGCGGCGAGGGCGTCCAAAACCACCCGTGGCACGTGTCCTGGGCCGTGGCGAACGGGTTCCGGGCCCCGGATGGGCAGCCAACGTCCGGTCCGCATACGATGCCCGCGTGCGGAGACGATCATGACAACCAGCACCGGCGGGTCAGGCACCGGCGCGTGGGGCACTGGCGCGTGGAGTACCGGCGAGCCGGTCTTCACGGAAGATGTCGAGGGGTCCACCCGCCCCGCGGCGTACTACCTGGCCGAGTCACGTGACGGGCTGTACGTGCCCTACGTGCTGCGCACCCCGGCCGATGAGGGGCGGTTCCCGTTCGTCTTCCTCGCCTACGGCAACGGCGGGGGCGGGATCGGCTGGCTGCGGCAGTGGGTGCACACCCGCCCGTACATCATGGAACGCCTCCTGGCCGCCGGGTACGCCTGCGGGTGGGGGCGGTACCGAACTGAGGTCGACCTCGGCTTTAATCGCGGGGGACCGCTCAGGGTCGATGGCCGCCAGGGCATGGAGGTCATGAACCGGTCGCCGCTGGAGTTCGAGGACGAGGTCGCCATCCTCGAGCACGTCCGCCGGCACCCGCGGGTGGACGCGGGCAACCTGGGCCATATCGGTGTCAGCCACGCCGGCGAGATGCTGTTCAAGCTGGCCTCCCGGTACCCGGGGATGCTGCGGGCGGGTGTCGCCAGCGAGCCGGCGAACCACGAGTTCCTCGACCTGAGGCTGGGCGACGCCGCGCCCGTCAACCCCGCGACGGGGCTGCGGGACATCGAGGAAATGCAGATGCAGGACCCGGCGTGGGTGCGGGCGCGCACCCACATCCCGCTGGCCCGTGAACGCATCGCGCCGATCGACGTGCCGATGCTCGTCATGGGGCGGGACGACGATCATCTCCAGGGGATCTTCCGGGTCAGTTACGAGCTCCTCGACGAGGCTGGCAAGGACGCCGGGTGGGTGTCCTGGGATCATCCGCTGCACGGCTACCTCTTCCCGGTGGCGGCCGGCGGGACACCCGGTCCCGATCAGGTCCAGGAGCGCGCGATCGACGGGGTCATCGCCTTCCTCGACCGCTACATGAAGCCGCGCGGGCACTAGAAGTACCGGCAGCGCCCACGGCGACCCTGGGACGGCGCATCACAATGAGACACCTGACGCGGCACTAGGCTTGGATAATTCGTTGTCTTGAACCGTTAGCGTTTATGAATATAGGTTGGCGGCATGACCGCATCCCAGCCCCCGACCACCGCGGAGGAGTTGCGCGGTGCCGGCCTGCGGGTGACGGCCGCGCGCGTCGCACTGCTCGAGACCGTCCGGGACGGTGACCACCTCGGCGTCGAGGCGATCGCCTCGGGGGTGCGCGATCGCGTAGGCCATGTCTCCCTTCAGGCCGTGTATGAGGCCCTCCACGCCCTCACCGCGGTGGGGCTCCTGCGCCGCATCGAGCCGGCCGGCAGCCCGGCCCGGTTCGAGGGACGCATCGGGGACAACCACCACCATGTCGTCTGCCGGTCATGCGGTGTCGTCGCTGACGTCGACTGCGCGATCGGCGAGGCGCCCTGCCTGACCGCATCCGACGACCACGGCTTCTCGATCGACGAGGCCCAGGTCATCTACTGGGGCCTGTGCCCCGCCTGTTCCACCGCCCGCAGTTCCTGAGCAGTGTGATCTGCCTAGCCAGGAAGGATTCCCATGTCCGAGAACCATGATCCAGTAGTCGTCGAAGACGCGACCCCGGAGAGCGGAGGGGAATGTCCGGTCGCCCACGGTGGCCGGGTGCACCCCACCATGGGTGACGCGAACACGCAGTGGTGGCCGAACAAGCTCAACCTGAAGATCCTGGCCAAGAACCCCGCCGTGGCCAACCCCCTCGGCGAGGAGTTCAACTACGCCGTGGCGTTCAACAGCCTCGACCTCGCGGCCGTGAAGCGGGACATCGCGGAAGTGCTGACCACCTCACAGGACTGGTGGCCGGCTGACTTCGGCCACTACGGCCCGCTCATGATCCGGATGGCGTGGCACAGCGCGGGCACGTACCGCATCAGTGACGGCCGCGGTGGCGCCGGCGCCGGCCAGCAGCGCTTCGCGCCGCTCAACAGCTGGCCGGACAACGTCAGCCTCGACAAGGCCCGCCGGCTGCTCTGGCCGGTGAAGAAGAAGTACGGCCAGAAGATCTCCTGGGCCGACCTCATGATCCTCACCGGCAACGTCGCCCTGGAGTCGATGGGCTTCAAGACCTTCGGGTTTGCCGGCGGGCGCCCGGACGTCTGGGAACCGGACGAGGACGTCTACTGGGGTCCCGAGACCACCTGGCTCGATGACGAGCGCTACACCGGCGACCGGGAGCTCGAGGAGCCCCTCGGCGCGGTCCAGATGGGCCTCATCTACGTCAACCCGGAGGGCCCGAACGGCAACCCGGACCCGCTCGCCGCGGCCCGCGACATCCGCGAGACGTTCCGCCGGATGGCGATGAACGATGAGGAGACGGTCGCCCTGATCGCGGGCGGTCACACGTTCGGCAAGACCCACGGTGCGGGCCCGGCGGAGAACGTCGGCCCCGACCCTGAGGCTGCCCCGCTCGAGCAGCAGGGCCTCGGCTGGAAGAGCACCTACGGCACCGGCAAGGGCGGCGACACGATCACCAGCGGCCTGGAGGTTACGTGGACTCCTACCCCGGTAACGTGGGACAACAGCTTCCTCGAGACCCTGTACGGCTTCGAG
>Ga0208586_1000357_pt1 | contig 17501 bp, 15 predicted proteins | sample NGESurshal072012_6_FD_184471 | JGI IMG/M metagenome (GOLD analysis project Ga0208586, IMG submission 184471) | Arctic peat soil microbial communities from Barrow, Alaska - NGEE Surface sample 53-3 shallow-072012 (SPAdes) | ecosystem: Environmental > Terrestrial > Soil > Wetlands > Peat ... | reverse complement strand
CGACTCCGGCGTCATTGCGGATGCAGCACTACGCTCACGAAAGTTGCTCGACCAGCGCGGTGCGACGAGCGTCAAGATCACACTCACCGGCGACCTCGACGAATTTGCAATCGCGGACCTTTTACAGCGCGACATTCCGGTCGACACGTTCGGCGTCGGAACGAAACTCGTGAGCGGCTACACGCCACCGGGCTTCGTCTTCAAACTGGTGGCAATTGAAGATGGGTCCAACATGCGCTCCGTCGCGAAACGCTCCATCGGGAAACTGTCGACCGGTGGTGCGAAGGTGGCGTATCGGCTGCTCGACGACGGTGTCGCAGTCACCGAATTAATGATCCCTCGTGAGCGCGACGGCGAACACGCACACCCGCGAGGCCGTGCACTCACGCACGAACTCGTGCGTGGGGGCGTTTCGATCGTCGATACATCCGTGCTCGCGGCTCGAGTTCGCGCCGCGAACGCGGTCAACGAACTGCCCGCCGAAGCGTTCAATCTGGCAGAAGGTGATCCGGCACTGGTGTCGCAAGTGATCACTGAGAATGAGTCGTAGCGAATGGCGCTTCCAGGGGTTGACCTGAACGGCACTGAGCATCGACGCGCGATCATTGTCGTCGATCCCCAGCCTGACTTCTTCGAAGATGGTCCTCTTCCGATCGCGGGGGCGACCGCGACCGCGGAACGCATCCGCGACTATCTCGCCGCGCAAGGAGAAACCTTCGACGTGGCGATCGTCACCCAGGACTGGCACGTCAGTCCCGGCGAACATTGGAGCGCGACGCCGAACTACGTGTCGACATGGCCGGTGCACTGCGCAGCCGATTCGCCCGGCGCCCAGATTCACGAGGCGCTGGCCAACGTGCACTGGGACGCGGTGATTCATAAGGGTGCACGCGAAGGCGCGTACTCCGGGTTCGAAGGGCAGAGCCTCGACGGGGCTCCCCTCGCTGAGATTCTTTCCCGTCGAGGCGTTCGCCACGTGATGGTGGTCGGATTCGCTACTGATCACTGCGTGAAGGCCACGGCGCTCGACGCGCGGTCTATTGGTCTTGATGTCAGTGTGGCGACTGATCTCTGCGCGGGAGTAACACCCGAGACGACCCGATTGGCGATCAATGAAATGCACGACGCCGGCATCAAGGTCGCCCAGTCGAGCGAACTCTAAGGGCCTCCGTCGCTTACGGGAGCGATTCGATGAGTCTGGCGAGTTCTTCGCGGCGATAACCGTGGCCACGCGCAAAGTCGATCAGTTCACGCGCTCGCGCGACCACGGCGCCACTATCGGGCGATCCCGAAACCGTGATGCCTCTTCCTCTACGAAACTCGAGCAGACCTTCGTCGCGCAGAATACGCAACGCCCGCAAGACCGTATTGGCATTGACATTGAGCACCGCCGCGAGGTCCCTCGCCGGAGGAAGGCGTTCGCCTCTCGCCGCTTCGCCATTGGCAATTGCTTTGCGAAGTTCCGCGGCCACCTGATCGTGCAGCGCAACCGGATCGCCCGGGTATAACTTGACACTCAACATGGTGCTAGATAGAGTAGCACCAAAGAGCAGCGCGGACTAAGTGAAAGACAGAGCAATGACCTTACTTATCAGAGAGTTCGAGCAAGAGGCCACGACGCGCAGTGCCGTTGAGATTGACCAACTTCGCGAGGCAGAACAACTTCTCATCGAAGAGGCCCGTCGACGTCAGCGTCGACGTCAGCGCTTCATTGCCGCCATCATCTCGGCCGTCGTGGTTGGCGCTGGCGTCGCCTACGCAATGTCGAGTGAGGCCGCCAACAAGCCTTCAAAAACCATTCCTATTAGTCCCGTGTCACTGACTTCATTCCCCACGTGTGTCGCACACAACCTGCACGCCTCGTTCTCGGGTCAACCAAACGGTGCGGCGGGAACGATCTATTACACGCTCAAGGTGATCAACCAAGGATCGGAGTGCGCACTGCCTCCGTTGGTCGTGCGTGGCTTCAACACCGCGACGACGGCATACGTCGGACCATGGTCGAGGGTCTATCGAACCAGTCAGAGCAAGACCGCACTCGCAGCAGGTCACCCGGCCTACGTTCCCGTAGGCGTCGCTGAGACTGGCAACTATCCATCAGCACTGTGCCGCGCCGCCAGCGTCAGCGCACTGCGCGTTGCCGTCGCCGGCAACCGTGTCGTCTTCGGCACACTCGCGCTTCGAACCACGGTCTGCACCGCGACCCAGAGTCTGCATACGCAGTCTGCGTCGCTTAACCCCAGCGGCACCTAATTGCGACGCCTTCACTACGGCTCTTGGCGACTCACAGTGTGCAGAATCTGCTGCGCGTGTCGAAGCAGTGGTGCGTCGATCATCCGACCTTGATACGAAAAAACGCCCCGTTCACTCGCGGCCGCTTTGCTCACACCACTCGCCCACGCAATCTCTTCGTCAGTAGGTCGAAACGCAGCGCGCACCACTTCGACCTGCGATGGGTGGATGCAGGCAGTCGCGCAAAAACCTGAGGCCGCGGCGTCTTCAGCTTCAACTCTGAGCCCCTCCACGTCCACAATGTCGAGATGAATGGCGTCAATGGCGGCGCGTTCGTGTGCGCGCGCCGCCAGGAGCACTTGGGAACGCGCGTGCGTCGCGACCGCCCGATAGTCGCCGCTCTTCGTTCGACTGGAGCGCCCGCCCAGTGAAGCGACGAGGTCCTCAGCACCCCACATGAGCGCCACCGTGGAGGCGCCCGCCGCGATGTTGGCGGATTCGAGCACGCCCCGGGCCGTCTCGCACAGTGCGATGACCGGACGAGGACCGAGCGCATTCACGTCGTCCACTGATTCTGTCTTCGCCAACATCACGGTCGAATACGGTGTCTGGGCGAGCGCGGCAACGTCCAAGGAAAAGTCGTCGGTGCCGAATGGGTTGACGCGCACAATCGTGCGCTGCGGGTCGAGGAGTGTTGCCTTCAGCGCCTCTCGAGCACCCGGTCGGTCCGGTGGACTGACCCCATCTTCGAGATCGAGGATGACCATATCGGCTGCGGCCGCAGCTTTGCGATATCGATCGGGCCGATCGGCCGGACAGAAGAGTAACGCCGGTCCGACGGGTATCCAGGTCACGGCGATTCCTTCGGCCTCATCTGCACGAGCGTTGAACGCGTGGCAATCGCCACGACGTCGCCATCTTGATTCCTCGCAGTGTGTTCCAACGTCACAATGCCCTCGCTCGGTCGGCTCTTCGACTTGCGCTTCTCCAGCACCACAGTCTCGGCGTAGAGCGTGTCACCGTGGTAGACCGGTTTTGGAAAACTCACGTCACGAAACCCAAGGTTCGCCACGATGGTGCCCTGGGTGAGTTGCGCCACTGACAGGCCCACCAATGTCGAGAGCGTGAAGAGGCTATTGACCAGACGGGCTCCAAAGGGTTGGCCACTCGCCCACGCTTCGTCGAGGTGCAACGCCTGCGGATTCATTGTCAGTGTGGAGAACAGGATGTTGTCGGCTTCACTTACGGTTCGTCCAGGCGAATGTCGGTAGACGGTATTGACCTCGAACTCCTCGAACCACAGTCCACGCTGTTCAACGACGCGCCGTTCCTCTTCACTCATATCGCCACCCTCATCGTTGGCCCCGTCGCCGCTTGCACCTCTTCAACACTCACGCCGGGCGCCGTCTCTCGAAGAACCAGACCATCCTCGTCGACGTCAATCACGGCGAGGTCGGTAATGATCCGATTGACACAACGTTTTCCAGTGAGCGGAAGCGAGCATTCGTCAACGATCTTGTGTTCACGGTCTTTCGTCACGTGTTCCATCATCACGATCACACGTTTGGCGCCGTGTATGAGGTCCATCGCACCGCCCATACCCTTCACGGTCTTGCCGGGCACAATCCAATTCGCGAGGTCACCGAACCGTGAAACCTCCATTGCGCCCAGTACCGCGACATCGATGTGACCGCCGCGAATCATTGCGAATGACGCGGCCGAGTCGAAGAACGACGCTCCCGGCAGAACTGTGACGGTCTCCTTGCCGGCATTGATCAGGTCGGCATCAACGTGGTCTTCGTCGGGGTAGGGACCGACGCCAAGGATCCCGTTTTCCGAGTGGAGCACGACGGTGATACCCACGCGCAGATAGTTCGGGATGAGCGTGGGCATGCCAATGCCCAAATTCACGTAGTCGCCGTCCCTCATCTCCGCGGCAACTCGGGCCGCGAGTTCCTCTCGAGTCAGTGCCATCACTGTCCTCCCGCGGTACTCGTCGAGAGAACGTCGCTAATGGCCTTCACGTCGCGTACTGTTCGACGTTCGATTCGTTTCTCGGGACTGGCTACGAGGACAACTCGTTGCACGAAGATTCCCGGTGTGTGCACGGTTGCCGGGAGAAGATCGCCCGGTTCGACGAGCTCTTCGACTTCGGCGATCGTGATTCGCCCGGCCTGGGCACAGAGTGGATTGAAATTTTGCGCAGACTTCTCGTAGATGAGGTTGCCGTGACGGTCGCCGACCTTTGCGTGTACGAGGGCGAAGTCACACGTGATGGCACGCTCGAGCACGTATTCAGTCCCGTCGAAGATTCGAATCTCTTTCGCTGCCGAGGCCAGCGCGGCCGAGCCATCGCTGGCATAACGAAGCGGCAGACCGCCGTCAGCAACCAGGGTGCCAACGCCGGCCGGTGTATAGAAGGCCGCGATGCCCGCACCGCCGGCGCGGAGCCGTTCCGCGAGCGTGCCCTGGGGCACCAACTCCACTTCGAGTTCGCCCGAGAGGTACTGACGGGCGAACTCCTTGTTCTCCCCCACGTACGAACCCGTCGTACGGGCGATTCGCTTTTCGCGAAGCAGCATCCCGAGACCGAAGTCGTCGACGCCGCAGTTGTTGGAGACGGTTACGAGTTCGCTGACACCTGCGGCGAGCACCGCTTCGATCAGGGCTGAGGGGAGGCCCGACAGCCCGAAACCACCGACCGCCAATGACGCGCCGTTCCCAATATCGGCGACCGCGTCGGACGCACTTGCGAACACCTTGTCCATCACTTCACCGCTTTCCTAGGTCGTCGCCCACTGCGGTCGCGACACTCGTCGATTCGCCCAACTCGTCCTCGCGCTGCGCAATGTCACTCGGTATCAGGCGCGCCACAACCTCGTCAACGACCACAGAGTCACCCTCTCGGACAAGGATATCGGCGGTGCCATCGCGCGGGGCGAGGAGCACGTGTTCCATCTTCATCGCCGACACGACCACGAGCGCGTCGCCCGCGCTCACCGACTGACCCTGCGTCACGCGAATACCCAGCACCGTGCCGGGCATGGGACTGCGCACATCGTTGCTGGACGATGAACGCCCCACACGTCGGCGCACAATATCCGCCTCGACGAGCGGCCAGGTCTCGCCATCAACGCAGACCCAGGTCGTGCGTCCGTCGACGGCGTACCAACCGCGATGGACGTCGCCGTCGGTGCTGAACGTCACGCCACCGTCGTCATTCGATGTCACGCTGAGCTCGACGTCAACGCCGTCGACACATAATTGGGCATTGTCGATCGTCCCGAGCATCGTCACCGTGACCGTGCCGCCATCCAGTCGTGGCAGCACCAACGTCAACGGACGGTCCCGCTTCCCGAGTCGCCATCCGTGCACTGCATCCCACGGATCGCGCACGGGTCCGTTGGGCGCCAGCCGCTCCTGCCACGAGAGGGCGTAGAGCGCCAGCACCGCGCGCGACGGGACCGTCGACACCAGCGACTCGACCTCTCGTTGGATGAGTCCGGTGTCGAGGTTGCCTATGGCGACGTCGTCATTGCGCAGCAGTCGGCGAAGGAAGTCGACGTTCGTGCCCACACCAAGAATCACTGTCTCGCCGAGTGCCGTGTGCAGGCGACGAAGCGCGGTCAAGCGATCGGGACCCCACGCCACGACTTTGGCGAGCATCGGGTCATACTGCGTTGCGACGTCCAACCCTTCGAGTAACCCACTGTCCACGCGGACCCCTTCCCCGGACGGTTCGCGAATCTTCAGCAACCGACCACTTGTCGGAAGGAACCCGCGCGCGGGGCTTTCCGCATAGACGCGCGCCTCGGCGGCGTGACCGACGACACGAGCATTGAGGACGTCGATTGCGAGCGGCAGGCCCGCGGCGACGAGGAGTTGCTGCTCAACGAGATCGAGACCGGTCACCATCTCCGTGACCGGATGCTCCACTTGGAGCCTGGTGTTCATCTCCATGAAGAAGAACTCATCAGGCTGCTGTGACGAGACAATGTACTCAACGGTCCCTACGCTGCTGTAGTCAACGCTCCGTGCAACGTCGATCGCGGACGCACAGAGTCGTTGTCGCGTCGCATCATCCAGCAGTGGCGACGGAGCCTCTTCGACGACCTTCTGGTGACGGCGCTGCAGCGAGCACTCTCGCTCTCCCAAATGCACGACGGTGCCGTGTTCGTCGCCAAGCACCTGCACCTCAATGTGTCGTGGTCGTACGACAAAACGCTCCAAAAAGAGAGCGTCATCGCCAAATGATGAAAGCGCCTCGCGCCGAGAACTGGTGAGCGCCTCACTGAGATCGTCTGGTCCCTCGACCAGTCGCATACCCTTCCCGCCACCGCCCGCGGAGGGCTTGATGAGCACCGGGAATCCGACTTCCATCGCGGCAGTGCGCAGATCGCCGTCAGTCATTCCCGCATTGATTCGACCGGGTACCACCGGAACGCCAACTGCGGCGACATGGAGCTTCGCCTGGATCTTGTCGCCCATCAGCGAAATCGCTCGCGCGCTCGGCCCAATGAACGTGATGCCCCGCTCCGCACAGGCAAGAGCGAAGTCCGCGCTCTCAGAGAGAAAGCCATAACCGGGATGAACCGCGTGGGACCCGCTGGTGACGCAGGCGTCGAGAACCCGATCAATGTTGAGGTAACTCTCGTGTGGTGCAGTCGCTCCCAGGTACAACGCCTCGTCCGCGTCGAGTACGTGTCGCGCACCGCGGTCGACGTCGCTGTACACCGCGACGGACTTAATACCGAGGCGCCGGAGCGTCCGAATGATACGAACGGCAATCTCGCCGCGATTCGCAATGAGGACTGTCTCAAACATCACTACATCCGAAAGACGCCATAGGCGACCTCGTCGAGTGGCGCGTTCGCGCACACTGAGAGGGCAAGACCAAGCACCGTCCTCGTGTCGAGCGGGTCGATGATGCCGTCATCCCAGAGTCGAGCGGTCGAGTAGTACGAGTTGCCCTCTGCTTCGTAGCGACTGCGAATTGGTGCTCTGAACTCCTCCTCGTCTTCGGCGCTCCACGAACCCCCGCCCGTCTCAAGCTGCGTGCGCTTCACCGTCGCGAGTACCGCCGCCGCCTGGTCGCCGCCCATGACCGAGATTCGACTGCCCGGCCACATCCACAAGAAACGTGGTGAGTAGGCCCGGCCACACATGGAGTAGTTCCCGGCGCCGAAGGAGCCGCCGATAATCACCGTCAATTTGGGAACGCGCGCGCACGCGACGGCGTTGACCATCTTGGCCCCGTGCTTGGCAATGCCGCCGGCTTCGTACTCTCGTCCGACCATGAACCCCGTGATGTTCTGCAAGAAAATCAACGGGATCTTTCGCTGGTCGCACAGTTCAATGAAGTGCGCACCCTTCAACGCCGACTCAGAGAACAGCACACCGTTGTTGGCGACGATGCCCACCGGGTGCCCCCAGAGATGCGCGAAGCCCGTGACGAGCGTCGTTGCGTACTCTGCCCTGAACTCGTGGAACGCACTCGCGTCAACGAGTCGTGCAATCACTTCGCGCACGTCGTAGGTCGTGCGCGGGTCCGCGGGAATGACACCATAAAGTTCCGCTGGATCGATCACTGGCTCCTCAACTGCCTGGACGTTCCACGGTGACGTCGAACGCGGAGCCAAGGTCGAGACAATGGAGCGAACAATGGAGAGTGCGTGCGCGTCGTCGTCAGCCAGATGGTCTACGACTCCAGACGTTCGCGCGTGGAGTAGTCCTCCTCCGAGATCCTCGTCGGTCACAATCTCTCCGGTCGCCGCTTTCACCAGCGGAGGACCGCCGAGAAAGATCGTTCCCTGATCTCTGACAATGACGGTCTCGTCCGACATGGCGGGGACGTAGGCGCCACCCGCGGTACACGAGCCGAGCACCGCGGCGATTTGCGCGATGCCCTTCGCGCTCATCGTCGCCTGATTGAAGAAGATGCGCCCAAAGTGATCGCGATCGGGAAAGACCTCATCCTGTCGAGGCAGGAACGCGCCTCCGGAGTCGACGAGGTAGATGCAGGGCAATCGATTGGCCAACGCAACCTCTTGCGCGCGCAGGTGCTTCTTCACGGTCATCGGGTAGTAGGTCCCGCCCTTCACGGTTGCATCGTTGGCGACGACGACACATTCGCGGCCACTCACCCGCCCCACGCCGGTGATGATGCCCGCACCCGGCGACTCATTGTCGTAGAGCTCGAACGCAGCGAGTGGCGACAACTCGAGGAATGGGCTCCCTCGATCGAGCAGGGTGTCAACGCGCTCTCGGGGCAACAACTTCCCGCGCGCGACGTGGCGATCACGAGACGCCTGGGGACCACGCGATGAGCGATCGAGCCGTTCCTTCAACTCTTCGACGAGTGCGCGCTGGTGCGACTGGTTGGCGTCAAACGCCTCACCGCGACGATCGATTGCAGACGAAAGTTGCTCCACCGGTCCCCCAATTTCAGTTAGTGTTGACTAACTGAAAAGTGTACCAGTGGGAATCCGCCCCGTCCAGGCCCGAGGAGGTGTTTGTGAAGGAACTAACGCGACGCAGCCGTGAGAAGGCCGAACGGCGCGAGCAACTGCTGGCGGCGGCGTCGCGACTCTTCGCCGAACGGGGCTTTCGAGCAGTGTCCATCGAGGACCTCGCGTCACACGCCGGCGTCAGCGGACCAGCGCTCTATCGCCACTTCGACAGTAAGGAGTCGATCTTGGCCGACCTCTTGATCAACGTGAGTGAACGACTGCTGCGCCAGGGCACCGAACGCGTCGCGAACGCGAAGTCGCCAAGTGACGCGCTTCGCTCACTCATCACGTTCCACACTGATTTTGCACTTCGAGACCGTGACCTCATTCGCATCCAAGATCACGACTTCGCCAATCTCGCGACGGGTGATGCCAAAACAGTCAGTCGACTGCAACGGGCCTACCTAGAAGTCTGGGTCACCGTGCTCAACGAGCTCGATCCCACGCACTCCGAGAGCGTCATTAGAACAAAGATTCAGGCGGTCTTTGGACTACTCAACTCGACGCCCCACAGTGCCTTGCATCGCGACACCGAAACAACTCGCGCGGTGCTCGAAGAAATGGCGATCGACGCCTTGCGTTTGCCGTTTCTCACATCGTCTCCGGTATCCGCGTCCTGAGACCCACGCGCTCGCGAGCGGAACGTCGAACAATGTCAGCTGACGCGAACCGCCGAGACAACCAAACGTTCGCTGTGCGTATCGAGTCGCGAAATCCACTCTCCGGCGCAGGTGACCAAACTGAGGTGAGCCAGTCCGTCACTCGAGGGTTGGGCCGGCTCACCTCGGGGGGGACCGGTCCCGTAGATCAAGTCGAGGACGGGCAGGGTCTTCGCCTGCGCGAGGGTGTACGAGTGCGACGAGGTCACCACGAACTGCTCACGCAAGCCGGTCGTCGTGTCGCGTAGGTATATTCGGTCACCGGGAACGAGTTCGGAGAGTCGCCCGAAGACCGCGTAGTCCCCGTAACGATCATCGATGTGCCCCGCGATCGTCGCCGTTCCGACGTCGCCGGGCACCGCACTGCCGCGATACCAGAAGGTGTCGGACCAATCAGGGCTGTTCGCGCCACCCTCGGGAGCCGCCATCGCCGCCGCTGACGTCATGCCGACCGCGAGCAGTGGACTGTTCACGCCGATGCTCGGGATCACAACGGCGAGGGGTACACCAATCGCCGGCGCCTCGAGACTGCGCCGCATGGACGTCGAAACTGCCGAATCGAGACTGTGGTGCTGGACCTGGATCTTGGAGGATGGCATCGCCACGTATTTCGTCGAGGGACCAGAATTCGACGTGAGGGTCATGGCCAACACCACCGCCGCCACTGCGGCGGTGCCGGCGGCGGCGATCAGTTTCTTACGACGTCGCGCGATCATTATCGATTACCGACGATTGACCTGGATTCGATGCGACCGCGCGTAGAGCGCGAGCCCGCCGCCAAATCCCATACCCAAGAGTCCGACAATGGGCCATGGGCTGCCCGTTGGGCTGAGCGGTCCTCCGCCCGTTATAGGTGCTCCCACCAACGGCGGCGCCGTCGTGGTGGTCCCACCGATGCCCGCGATGGTCGTAGTGGTGTTCGACGACGACGACTTGGCTGCCGTCGTGCCGGGCGTCGTGGTTGGCGTCGTGGTGCCCGATCGCGTTGTGGTCGTGGTCGCGCCAACTGCGGTCGTCGTGGTAGTCCCGCCGGTCGTGGCCGTGGTCGTGGTCGTCGGTGACGAGACGTTGCAGGTCGGCGACGTGATCGTGTTGTCGTCGAGCGTGACCGCACCGGTTTGAGCGAGTGCGCGGCCCGCGAGTGTGGCGCCCGTGTTCATGGTGATCGACGCCAGCGCGAGGATGTTGCCAACAAATGAGCTGGTCGTGCCAATCGTCGCGGAACTGCCTACTTGCCAGTCGATGTTGCACGCCTGCACACCGCCGGTCAACACAACGCGACTGCCCGGCGCCGTGATGAGCGTGCTCACCGCCTGGAAGATGAAGACCGAATTCGCGTTGCCGACCAAGGTCAACGTGCCAGTAAGCGACAATCCGGAACTCGCCGAGTACACACCCGGAGTGAGCGACTGGCCGCCAAGGTCGGTGTTCATAACCGCCGTCGTGGGCGCCGCCATCACCTGGAGGTACGCGTTCGTGACGTCGTTGGCGGCAACGTTGGCGGGTCCGCCCGTGGGTCCACCAACGTTCTGCGTGCCACCGATCACGCCTGGGGGGAATCCCGTGACGGCGGTCCCGGGATAGAGGTCAAGATTGCCGCTCAACGTACTCGAACCGGTATTGGTCACGGTCGAGCCGGCGACCACCGATGCGGCGGCGGCGGTTCCGAGATTTGGTGCCGTCGCCGACCAGGCGGGCGATGCGCCGAAAGCGAACGTGAGTGCTCCGACGGTGAAGACCGAGAGTCCCAGACGAAGTGACGCGGACTGGATGCGAAATGGGTGAATCATAGTATTGCTCCTCTAAATACTGCACACTGACGACGTTCTTTAGGGTTGCGTCTGCCCGGAAGAGGAACGTCAATCTTGAACGGGTGGACCTATTTGCGCCGACCGTCGAATTGCGCGCGCCACACTGCGGCAGCACGCTGGGCGCTATCTCCGTGACGGAATCGACAGCGCTCTCAGGATCTCCATCGATCCGACCACATTTCTTGACTAAGACGCACGCTTTAGAGCGTCGAGAAAGGCAGACAACGCAACCCCACTACGGGCGAGGCGTCGAGCCCGAACGGGCGACAGCCGCAACGGCCGTCCGACCCGAGTAAGGCGTCTCACAGGTAACCGAAAAGTTAAGTTCAACTTCTGTCTACAACTTAATGCTGTTGAAAATCTCAGTGACTTAATGCTCCCCAACTTACGAACGTGAATGCAACAACAGTTGGACTACCGCTCTAAGATGCTCGCTTCGATACGAGGCACTATCAGTACCTTCGCCATTTACTCCTCGTGGTTTGTGAAGGCGTCTTTCTTCGCGTCAGCAACTACGCGAGTGAGAGGAAACCCGACGTGATGCAGAGACCAAACGCGTCGATGACGAGAAATCCCGCGATGAGCGTAATGACGACTGCTCGACTGAGCCGTCCTCGAAGTTGGTACGACGGCACGGGCATGTACCAGTTCGGTAGAAGACCTGGAGGCTCAGTGCCGACGGCGCTCCACGCGACTGCGTTTTCGTCGAGCACAAGATTTGGGTCTGCCGCGAGCGCAAGCGCCGCTAACTCATCGTCAGAGAAAGGCGTGCCGTCACTGACATCGGAATCAATTGTTCAGTAGTCCAAGCTGGCCTCCTTCGTCTCACTTTGAGCGTACGGGAGATTCAGTCTCACCAAACGTCAGTTCGTTACAACGATGTGGCGTTGCCTAACCCAGATTGAAGGACTTGGCCAGATTGCCGAGGCCCCCCAGGCCCCCTGCACCACCGCTGTTGCCCCCTTCGGGTATGTACGGCTGCAACGCGTGCGCCAGTCCCGGCAACGTCATCGTCTGCAAGTGGACCTTGCCCGGTCCAGTGAGTTTCGCGAGGAAGAGCGCCTCGGCGCCGAAGAACATGTTCTTGATGCCCTTCACCATCTGGATGTCCAAGTTAACTTTCGCCTCGAAAAGTCCAACGTGTCCGGGGTGCACGAGTATCGATTCACCGGCCCCAAGTTCGTACGTCACAATCTCGCCCGACAGTTCGATCCAGGCCGTTCCCGCACCCGCGATGCGCTGCAAGATGAATCCATTGCCGGAAAAGACACCGACGCCGAGCTTCTGCTGGAATCCGATATTCAGGGTCACGCCGTCGGTACTCGCCAAATAGCCGTGCCGTGAGACCATGTACTCGTTCTCCGCGTCGACATGTATCGGCATAATCCGACCGGGCAGTTTCGTCGCGAATGCGACGGTCGAATTGTCAGCCGAGGCGGTGTACTGCGACATGAAGATCGTCCCGCCGGCGACGGCGCGCTTGAGGACACCGACGAAACCGGAACCTCCAGCCCCGGCGGTCTGGGTGGTCATCACCACGGTGGGTGACATCCAGGAGAGTTCACCACCCTGGGAGATCACCGACTGACCTGACTTCAGTTGCACTTCAAGCACCGGGAGTGTGTCGCCAAGCACGCGGTGCGCGACACCAGTTCCTTCGCTGTCGGAGAATGCGGGCAGCCCACCATCAACTTCTTCGGTCATGGAGATCCTCTCAGAATGTTTCACTCATACTGGCACGAAATCGTCGTGGGCCGACAGGTCAAAATACGCACGACCTCACGCATCTCCCTGATTCTCGAAGGCCAGATGTTGGGAGAATGATGTTGAAGCCGCGGTCAGAGAGGGAAAATATCGGGAGTATTGTGGAAAACGGGCCCCTACGCGACGTGACTCGTTACGAGAGTGTGCCGAGATGTACCGAAGGAGAACGCTGCGTGGAGCCGACGAACGATCAGGATCCGAATTACTACCACCGAGTAGTGGACTGTCAATGGGCCTGCCCCGCTCATACGAACGTACCGGGTTACATCCGCATGATCGCCCAAGGCCAGTTCGACGATGCCTACATGCTCAACCGCGAATCCAACGTCTTTCCCGGCATCCTTGGCCGGACCTGTGACCGGCCGTGCGAACCGGCCTGTCGCCGCGACCGTGTTGACGGGAGCCCCGTCGCCATCTGTCGATTGAAGCGAGTCGCCTCGGACCTTAAGGGTGACATCTCCGACCGCCTGCCCGTGGTCCCCACCGAGAAAAACGGAAAGCGCGTGGCGTGCATTGGCGCGGGACCGTCGTCACTTACCGTCGCCAACGACCTTCTTCCCTTGGGCTACGACATTGTCATGTTTGAACAGTTCGCGAAGCCCGGCGGTCTGATGCGCACCAACATTCCCGAGTTCCGACTGCCCGACAAGGTGCTCGAAGACGAGACGCAGGTCATCTTGGACATGGGCGTAGACGTTCGCTACAACTCGCCAATTGAGAGCATGCGCTCGTTGCTCGCAGAAGGGTTCGACGCGATATTCGTCGGCGTCGGCGCGCCACGGGGCAAGGAACTCGAAATCCCCGGGCGTCACGACGAAGTCGACTCGCACATATTCATTGGCATCGACTGGCTCGAATCAGTCGCGTTCGGTCACATCACCGAAATCGGGTCGCGAGTCCTGATCATTGGCGTTGGCAATACCGCAATGGACTGCTGTCGCTCGTCGCGTCGACTCGGCGGCTCCGACATCAAGGTCATGGCACGACGACCGCGCGAGTACTTCAAGGCGTCACCGTGGGAACTGGACGACGCCGAGGAGGAAGGCGTCGAGATCATTGTGAATCACGCGCCGAAGCGTTTCGTGATCGAGGACGGAAAACTCATTGGCATCGAGTTCGACGTTCTCGAATGGGACGAAGGGGCGAAGCGCTCAACGGTTCTTGAGACGATCATCATCGAGTGCGACGACGTGATTCTCGCCATTGGCCAGGAGAACGCCTTTCCGTGGATCGAGCGTGACCTGGGAATGGAGTTCGGAGAGTGGGATGTCCCCGTCGTCGATGAGCGCACCATGCAGTCGACCTTGACGGGCGTCTTCTTTGGCGGCGACGCGGCCTTTGGTCCGAAGAACATCATCTGGGCCGTCGCCCACGGACACGAAGCCGCAATCTCAATCCACAATCTTTGCAGCGACATCGCGTTCGATGATCGCCCGCCGGTCGGTATGAATCTCGTCAGCCAGAAGATGGGCATGAGCGAGTGGAGTTATCACAACGACTACAACCCTTCGCCGCGCCAGAAGATGTCCCACGTCGAATTGACGAAGCGTTTTGAGTCACTCAACCTCGAGGTCGAACTGGGATTCTCTGTCGAACAGACCGTTCGCGAGGTTCAGCGATGCCTCAACTGCGACGTGGAGACCGCCTTCAAGGCGTCCGCGTGCATCGAGTGCGACGCCTGCATCGACATCTGTCCCGTGCAGTGTCTGACGATCACCAGCAACGGCGCCGAAGACGATCTTCGCTCGCGGCTCTCCGCCCCGGCCACCAACCTCAACCAGGCGCTGTACGTGTCCGAGGCGTTGCCCCAAACCGGTCGGGTGATGGTGAAGGACGAGAACGTTTGCGTGCACTGTGGACTCTGCGCCGAGCGTTGTCCGACCGCGGCGTGGGACATGGAACTCTTCGACCTGCAGATTCCCTACGCGGCGAGCGCGAACTTCATCCGCATCGGTGCGATGTCACCCAGTGGTGCCGGCGACCGAGTGAGGAGTTAGATCATGGCCATCGACGCACGACTCGACCGGCGACTCCAAGTGAACGATTTCTCGATCAAGCTCGCCAACGTGAACGGCACCGGTTCGTCCAGTGCCAACAGCCTCCTCATGCAGGCGATCTTTCGCATGGGAATTCCCGTCTCGGGCAAGAACCTCTTCCCCTCGAACATTCAGGGTCTTCCCACGTGGTACGAAATTCGCGTCAACAAGAGCGGCTATACGGCGCGAGCGCTCGAGTACGACCTCGTGGTCGCCATGAACGCGCAGACCTACGCGGAGGACATCAACGATGTGCGCCACGGTGGCTACGTCGTCTACGACTCGTCATGGCCACTCGATCCGGACCTCACGCGCGACGACGTCACGTTCGTCGGCATCCCGCTCGCCAAGATGTGTCTCGAGAACTTTAAGGCGCCTCGGGAACGCATCCTCATGAAGAACATCGCCTACGCCGGCGCCATTGTGGCCATGGTCGGCATTGACGTGTCGCTGGTCGCTGACCTGCTCGCCGAGACCTTTGCTCGCAACGAGGCACTGAAGGAGTCGAACCAGAAGGCGCTGCGCCTGGGTTACGACTACGCCGTCGAGCACCTTGACTGCCCGCTCCCCTTCTACGTCGAGCCGATGGACGCGAACGGCTCCTCCATTTTGATCAACGGCAACATGGCCACGGCGCTCGGTTGCCTCTACGCCGGCGCCACGGTCGCGGGGTGGTACCCGATCACGCCGGCGACTGCGGTCATGGACAACTTCATCGCACTATGCGCTCGATACCGACGCGAGACCGTGGCGAGCGCTGACTCCGAGGTCCCCGACACCCAGCGCAACAACTACCTGATCATCCAGGCGGAGGACGAGATTGCCGCCATCGGCATGGTTCTCGGTGCCTCGTGGAACGGCGCCCGGGCCTTCACTTCGACGTCCGGCCCGGGAATCTCGTTGATGAACGAACTGCTCGGGCTCGCCTATTACACCGAGATTCCCGCCGTCATTGTCGACGTGCAACGCACCGGGCCGTCGACGGGCATGCCCACGCGCACCCAGCAGGCCGACATCCTGCTCTGTGCGTACGCGAGTCACGGTGACACCAAACACGTACTCCTGTTCCCCGCCAACCCGAACGAATGCTTCGATTTCGCAGTGCGGTGCTTCGACCTCGCCGAGCAGTTCCAAACACCCGTCTTCCTCCTCTCGGACCTCGACATTGGGATGAACGACTGGGTCGTGCCCGAACTCGAGTGGGACGACGACTACGTCTGGGACCGCGGTCCCGTTCTCAATGACGAGGACCTCGCGACCATGACCTCGTTCTTTCGTTACGACGCGCTGAACGAGGACTTCGTCGCGACGCGCACGCTCCCAGGCTCAGATGAGAAGGGCGCCTACTTCATTCGAGGGTCCGGTCACGACAAGTACGGCCACTACACCGAGAACCCGCCCCAGTACCAAGAGGTCGTTGACCGACTGAAGTTGAAGCACGCCGCCTCCGCGAAGCACCTGCCCGAGCCGATCATCGAGCGTCGCGAAGGCGCGTCCGTCGGTGTGATCACGCTCGGGAGTTGCGACCTCGCCGTACGCGAAGCGCTGGCCGAATTGGCCGACGCCGGCGTGCCCGCAGACTTCATGCGAGTGCGCGGGTTCCCCTTTATCGACTCCGTTCGCGCCTTCGTCGAAGAGCACGAGCACTGTTTCGTCGTCGAACAGAACCGTGACGCGCAGCTGCGTTCGCTGATCGCTATCGAAACGGGCGTCGCCATCGAAACCATGCAGCCGGTCCTCGCCTACGGAGGTTTTCCGCTCAGTGCGCAACAGGTCGTCGAAGCCGTTCTAGCCAAGTTGGAGAACTAACAATGCCGTCCATCACTAAGCCCCTCATTCCGCTCTCGCCACTTCCGAAGAACGATCTCGGACTCACGATTCGCGACTACGAGGGTTCGATGTCCACCCTGTGCGCCGGCTGCGGCCACGACTCGGTTACGGCGGCCATCACGCACGCCTTCTGGGAACTCTCGACGCCGCCGAGGATGATCGCCAAGCTGAGCGGGATTGGCTGCTCCTCCAAGACGCCGACGTACTTCGTACGCGGTGCACACGGCTTCAACTCGGCCCACGGTCGGATGGTGCCGATCGCCACCGGCGCCATCGCCGCCAATCGCGAGCTCTCGTACATCGGCATATCCGGTGATGGCGACTCGCTGTCCATTGGCCTGGGCCACCTCATGCACGGCATCCGACGCAACGTGAAGATGGTCTACATCATCGAAAACAACGGCGTCTACGGTCTCACGAAGGGCCAGATGTCGGCGTCAGCCGACATTGGCTCACGACCGAAGAAGGGTGAGGCGAATGTCTTGGCGCCCATCGACCCCGTCTCCATGGGCCTCAGTCTCGGCGCCACGTTCATTGCGCGCAGTTTCTCGGGCGACAAGGAACAGCTCATCCCCATCTTGAAAGCGGCCGTCAAGCACCACGGCTTCGCGCTCATCGACGTGACCTCGCCGTGCGTGACCTTTAACGACCACGAAGGTT
>Ga0208586_1000356_pt1 | contig 17566 bp, 3 predicted proteins | sample NGESurshal072012_6_FD_184471 | JGI IMG/M metagenome (GOLD analysis project Ga0208586, IMG submission 184471) | Arctic peat soil microbial communities from Barrow, Alaska - NGEE Surface sample 53-3 shallow-072012 (SPAdes) | ecosystem: Environmental > Terrestrial > Soil > Wetlands > Peat ... | reverse complement strand
CGCGGCCCCGAGGCCGGCCGCGGCCAGGGCCGGCATCCCGGCCCAGCTGGCCGCGCTGGGGTCGAGCCCCGTGCGCAGCAGCAGCACCGTCAGCCCGCCGGGCCCCAGCGGCAGCAGGGCCCGCCGGTGCACGCACACCTCGACGGCCAGTGTGCTGGCCGGGGCCGCGCAGCTCGCTGCGGAGACCGTGGGCGCGTCCACCTCGGGCCCGGTGCCGATCACCGGCCGGGCGGTCGTACGGTGCACGATCCGGTCGACCAGGTCCGCCTCGGACGGCGCGGGCCCGTCCCATGGATCCGCCCACCAGCCGGCGGCAATTGCGGCGTGATTCCATAGAGCGGCATCCACGACGGCTGTATCGCTCAGCCCATTCGCCCTGCGCACCGCTCTCAGGCGCCGGCCGAAGACCGCCGTCCACCGCCCGTCGGGGACGATGAGCGGGTCAACCGCGTGCAGCGCGGTCTGCAGGGCCCACAAGGCGTACTTGTCGGCCGGTCTCCTGGTCCACGGCAGCGACGCCGGGGCGGGGAAGATCGGGCTGCCCGGCGCGGGCCTGACCCTCACATCCGGGCTGGCGTGCCAGGCAAAGCTGCCGGCCGGGGTGCCGTCGGGCGACGGCGCGGGCCGCCCGGCCGCGTCCCTGAACGCACGGGCCCGCACGTCGGCCCAGTCCAGGTGCCACTCCCGGTCGGCGCCCCGCGGCGGCGGGAGCGGGTCAGTCAGTGCCGTGGGCAGCGACCGCCGGGTGTCGTACGGATGTACCCGCAGGTAGGTCACGTCCACCAGGTCGGTGTCGAGCTGGCACTCCCAGGCGCCGCGGGACTGAAGCGCGGCCCGCAGCAGCCGCACCCGCCCGCCCTGGGCCAGCGGGTAGCCGACCACCGACAGGTCCTGCACCGCCGCCTCGGGCAGCCCGTTGGCCAGCGCGGCCCAGTTCCAGGCCGGGACCCCTGCGGTGATCGTCAGCGCGCCCCGCCAGACGCCGACGGCGGTGCCCACGTAGACCGCGCCTGGCTCGGCCGGGTCGACCGTGACGCTGTAGGCGGGCACCCGCACGCCGGGCCCGGCCGGCGGCAGCGTGCCGAGCTGGGACGGGAACCAGGTGCCGGTGCCGTCGAACCACCACAGCGGTTCCAGCGGATGGCTGGTGGCGACGTAGAACGAGCCGTGCGGCCCGGCCGTCTGGTCGTGCACGGCCAGGTCGTTCAGCATGCCCTCGGGCGGGATCACCGGCCCGGAGACGGCCGGGGCCACGGCGCCGCCCGGGGCCGCGGCCACCGCGCGGAGCAGGATCCGGGTCCGCCGCCAGGCCCGGTTGGCGGGGTTGCGGTCCAGCCGGTGCGCGGCCCCCGGCATCAGGACGTAGAGCCGGTCCGGCCCGGCCCAGCGCATCGCCCGCACCCCGGTGGACCAGGCGTCCAGCGTCCCGGGCGGCGCCGGGCCGTGCTCGAGAACGTCGGTGACCGCGTCGTTGGCGTTCCCGGCCCGCGGGTCGGTGAACGACGGCAGCGTGACCGCCTGTACCCGCCACATCCCGGCCGCATTGTCGGCGAAGGTGCGGAACCACTGCTCGGAGTACCAGACCCGGCTGGTGCCCAGCGCCACCTGGGTGAGGCCCCCGGCGGTGATCGCGGCCACGTTGGAGTAGAACCGGGTGGCGCCGTCCTCGATGGCCTGGGCCGGCGAGGCTGGCCCGCGGAAGGACGGCTTGACGATGCTGTCGGCGTCGTCACGCCAGAATGCCTGGGAGTCCTGGCCGATGAACCGCCCGCTCCCTGACGGGTCGAAGGCCACGCCGCCGCCGTCGGAGCCGGAATTGGCCCGGCGCCAGACCGAGTCCCCGATCCGCAGCTGGGTGGCGTTGTCCTGGACGCCGATCAGCACGGGGCCGTCACTGGCGGGGTGGCTGTCCAGGTAGCCGGCCTCGGTGGCGGCGAGCCCGGTGGTCCGGGAAGCGAACGTGGTGAGGTCGCCCCCGGCGGCGGATACGAAGATCCCGCCGTCACAGGCCACGTGCAGCCGGGTGCCGGTGCCGGCGGCCGCAGGCAGCCAGCGCAGCCGGTGCACGTCCGGGTGCACGCCCTCGCCGATCCAGGTGGCATCGGCGCTGCCGTTCCCGGCGTAGTCCGTGTGCCAGTCCGCGGTCCCGGCCGGCGGCGGGGTGCGCAGGGTCAGCCGGTAGAGGCAGGCCGAGAACGTGCCGGGGGTCAGTGAGCTGTCCACCGCTGCGCCGCCGACGGCGACCCGCAAGGGCGCGGCCGGGTCGACGGCCACCGCGAGGTCGTATTCACCCTGCCCCGGGTTGCTGCTGGGCGGGGCGCCGAACAGGGTGACCGGCAGCCCTAGGACCCGGCGCACCGTGGCATCGCCGTCCACCCGCCACAGCCGCGGGCCGGTCGACAGCGCGTACAGCACGGTGGGATCGGACGGCGCGGCGGCCAGCCCCAGGTTAAGCAGCGAGGCCCGCAGCACGTCGGTGGTTACGCCGGTCAGGTCGACCCGGGTGAACGGGCCGGCCAGGCCGTTGTCGCTGCGCCACAGGCCGCGCACGGAAGCAGGGGTGACGGCCCCGGCCACCGCCACCCACAGCCGGTCCCCGGCCGGGGTGCTCACCCAGGCCAGGTCGGTCACGTGCACCCGGCCGCTGCCGCCGGCGCCGAGCAACGCGTCCCAGGCGGCCACGGTGACCAGGCTCCACGGCTCGGTGGTGGGCCCGGCGGCCGGGTCGAACCGGTGCAGGCCCGCGCTCGTCCCGGCGATCACCGCGGACGGGGCGGCCGGGTCGGCGGCGAACGCGTACACGCCCTGACCGCGCAGCCCCGCATAGCCGCCACCGGGCTGAGCACCGTGCTCCCACGGGTCGGTGCCCGGGTCCTGCTGGACGGCGTGCACCGGCCCGGTGGCGTGCAGGATCCCGACCCCGCCGTAGCTGGCCCTCACGCCCAGGTCATTAGGCATGCCGGTGGGGTCCGGCTCCCCGGTGCCGGCCCAGACCTCGTCCTGGGCGGGGTCGCCGCCGGTGTCGAAGCGGACGTGCAGGGCGCCGATGGCCAGCGTGGTGGACGACGGGGCGTCGCTGGTGACGTCGCCGCCCAGCGTGTAGGTGCCCACCGGGAGCCAGCTGGCGCCGCTGTCGGCGGAATACCAGACCCCGCCGCCCGCGGCGCCCGCGTAGATCCGCGTGCCGTCGTCGCTGACCGCCAGGTCCCGGATCCGCCCGCTGACCCGGGGGTCGGCGTCCGTCAGGCCGCGCAGTGTGGTGCCCGGCCCCATCGGCTGCCACAGGTTCGTCGCGGGGCCTGGCGGCTGGCCGGGGGCCAGGCGGGGTGCCGCCGCCCGCAGCGCTTCCGCCTGGTCGGAGCGGCGCCGGGCCAGCGCGTACGGCCGGGCGGCCGGGTCCGTGCCCGCAGCCTGCCCGGCGATGTCGGCCCGGCGGGCCTTGGACCGGCCCCGCGGGCCCCTGGGTCCCGGCGGCCACTCGTATCTGGTCATGACGACGCCCCGGCCGACGTGGACGCGGTCCCCGAGCCGGTGCCCGGCGGCGGTGGGGGAGACGGGTCGACCCGGATCCAGCCCTCCCGCAGTACCGACGCCCGGTCCGGCAGCAGCGCCTCCTGGGTGGCGGCCAGGATCGCGTCGTCCTGCCAGCCCAGCGGGCCCTCCCGGTGGGTGAGCACCTGGCGCTCACCGAGCGCGGTCACGGCGGGGAGCCGGACCTGGCCGGGATCGACCAGCACCGGCCCGACCCGGACCGACGGCGACAGCTTCTCCAGGCCGGGCGCGTACCAGGCGCGCTGCAGCGCGATGGTGAACCGCGGCACAAGCCCGCAGGTGATGCTGGCCGTGGACCCCGGCAGCATCAGCACGGTCAGCAGCCGCGGGCTGCCCGGGTGGACCACCACCGTGTCGGCGGTGTCCAGGTAGGGATGGTCGATCGGCTGCGGGTCCGGCACGACCGGCGTCGTGCCCCACGGCCCGAAGTGGCCCTGGCCCGGCCCGGCCGCCAGGGCCTCGTCCCGGACGAGCTTGTCTACCACGTGCATCCGGGAGTAGTCATCGTCGGCGAACCAGCCGACCACACCGTCGTCGGTCCGGGTAAGCTCCCCGATCCTGACCGGCACCCCGAGCCGGGTCAGGTCCGCGTAGGCCTGCGCCCTGGCGGCCCGGCCCGCGTCGTCCAGGGTGAGCGCGTCCAGGTCGTCGGCGACGTCCACGGACAGCACGGTGCGCACCACGGCTACCGGCCGCCCGACGATCGAGGCGACCGCGGATGACCCCGCGCCCGAGATCGGGTCCACGGTCCACAGCGTCGTGTCGATCGCCCGGAGAAAGGCGGACAGCGCCGACTCGTCCGGGCCGCCGGCCGCGCTTGCGGGCTGGCCCGCCCGGGCGGTGGCGTCGGCGGCCACCATGCCCGAGGCGAGCAGGCCGAGCGGGCCCTGGGCCGTGGTCAGGCCCTCGCCGGGCGCGGCGTCGGCGCGCAGCGGCCGGCCCGGGGCCGGCTCCCAGACCACGCCGCCGCCGGTCGGCTCGGTGATCAGCTCGCCGAGCGGCGTGCCGTCGGCGCCGAATACCTGGACGCCCTCGTCCACGTGGTTCGGCAGCAGGAACCCGATCACCGGGCTGACCTGGCGGCTGGCGTCTACCTCGTCGACCACCGCGTCGGCCGGGCCGGCCGGGTCGGTGGTCTCGGCGCCGACCAGCCGCAGCCGGCAGCGGGCCGGCGCGGAGATCCGCGGCGTCCGCAGCATGGTCGCCTGCGCACCGGGCACGACGACCCGCTCCGGCACGACCGTGCCCGCCGGGTCGAGGTCCAGCAGCCGGCCGAAGGCGTCCACCACGCGCAGCCGGGTCAGCGTGACCGTGCCGCCGGCCAGCAGGACCGGCGGCCCGGCCGGGGCCGGCGGCAGGACGCTGCCGTCCGGCTGGCGGGCCGACAGCGCCGTCTGGGGCAGGCCGAGCAGCACCGTCCGCACGCCGTCGCAGGACACCGAGAGCAGGTCAAGCCCGGCCGCAGCGGCGCCGAGGGCGGCGATCTGCGCGGCAGTGGTGTCGTCCACCTCGCCGGTGTTGTCCCGGTCCCTGGCCTGTTCGGCGGTCAGCCAGGTGGCCACCGCCCCGGCCAGCCGGGTGCCGGGCGCCGTGGTGAGGTGGGCCCGGCCGGACACCGTCACCGGCGCGGGCCCGCCGACGGCGGCACCGGGACCGGCCTGGTCGGGGCCGGTCGGCTCGTAGTCGACCGGGCCGAGCTGCCACCCGGACAGGTCCGCGGCCGGGATGACGGCCAGCTCCCATTCCAGCCAGGCCGGAATCCACGGCTGGGCCCAGGAGGTCAGCGCGACCAGATCCGGCTCGACCCCGTCCAGCAGGCTGTGGCGGCGCAGCAGTTCCAGCGTGGACGAGCCGACCGGGTCCAGGTCACCCCGGCCGATGGTGAGGCCGGCAGCGGCCTTGCCCAGGTAGCCGCCCGATGGGTCGAAGCGCAGGGCCAGCTCGGCGCCCAGCCGGGCCATGGGCGCGGCCGGGGGCGCGGGCCCGCGGGGTGCCGCGCCCGGCGCGGCTTCCTGGGCTGCGCCGGGGCCGGTCTCCGGGGCGGCGCCTGGCCCGGCGGCCGGCGCGGGCGGCGGGGCACCGCCCGTGGCCTGGGCGGCCAGCCAGGGGAGCAGGGTGGGCGAGAGCAGCAGCGCCTCGCGGGCCAGCGCCGTGGTCTCGTCCGGCAGCGCGCCGCTGGACAGGGCCGGGACGAGGGCGGCGCCGTCAAGCAGCCCCGAGTAGCGTTGCGCGATCTGAGACCCGTGGCGGCAGCCGAGCAGTTCGTCCGGGTCGCCGCGGCCGTCGCCGCCGTGCCGCGGCGAGCGGCCCGCGCCCTGCAGCCCGATCTGCGGGTCCAGCGGCACGAACCGGCCCGGCGGCTGCCGCTGGACCGTGGCCGAGTCCGGCCCCGTCCCGGTCCCCGGCGCCGGGGCGGCTCCGCTGCCGGGCTGCCCGCTGCCGGCCGGCTGGCCGGGAGCCGGGGTGGCCGACGTCCCGGCCTGGCCCGCCGCGGCCTGCCCGGACGCGTCGGGCACGGTGATCTGGGCCAGCCGGGCCCGGGTGAAGTCGGCCGTCTCCTCGGTCAGGAAGCCGCTCATGCGCAGGCCAGGTCCGGAGTAGACGAGGGTGGGCGGCGCGGCCCCGCCCGGCGGGGCGGCCTGCGGCGGCGCCGCACGCGGAGGCACCGGCGCCCGGCTGGTCAGCACCCGGTCGGTGACCGGGGCCTCGCCCGCGGCCACCCCGGCGAACCCCGCCTCGTGCTCGCGCTCATCGATGGTGACCAGCCCGTCCGGGCTGGACAGGCCGGCCAGCAGGCCGGACGAGAAGGCGGTCAGCAGCCGCTCGACGCTGCGCCGGGCGTCCCCGGTGCCGCCAAGCACACCGGACAGGCCGGCCGCGATCAGGTCGTCCACGTGGTCGCCGGCCACGATCCCGACCGCGGCCGGGTCAGGCCGCAGGTCGGGCGTGAACGCGTCCCTGGCGATCGCGATCCCGGGCAGCGGCACGCCGAGCACGGCGCCGTGCAGCAGCGTGGATGCCTCCACGCCCGTCCCGGTGCCGGGGATCCAGCCGGCCGCCTCGCGGGCCAGGCTGGCCGCGCCGATCGCCTGGTAGGCCGGCACCGTCGAGACGTGCGCGGCCGCGGCCGCCGCCGGGCCCGGGCTGTCCGCCTCGGTGGCACGGCCGGCTCCCGCGGGCTGGCCGGCGGGCCGCGACGCGGTCCGGGCGACCGCGGCCGCCGGGTCCAGCCGGGAGGCGACCGTGACGTCCAGGTCGGCCAGCCGCCCCAGGGTGCCTTCCCGGCTGGCGCCCTCGTCACCGCCGCCGGTGATCAGCCGCCAGCCGAGCCCGGCGAGCAGCTCGGCCAGGCTGTCGGTGGTGCGGACCCCGTCCAGCGGGTCGAGCGCGGCGGTGGAGTACCAGCCGACCACGACGTAGGTGGCCGTCCCGCCGAACGCCCCGCCCGGGAGAGTGCCGCCGAGTTGCGGGTCGGCGGCCAGGTCGTCGAGCGGGTCGTGCCAGGCGAACCGGGAGTAGGCCGCGTCGTAGCTGCCGGTCCAGGTCAGCGACCCGCCCGCGGTGCCGGTCAGCTCGCCAGGGGTGAGCGGCCTGGCCGGGTCCTGCGGCAGCGGGACACCGCCGGCCCCGGTGGCCAGGTCACGGGCGGCGCCGGCGGCCGCGTCCAGCAGCCAGCCCCTGATCGCCGTCGGCGGGGTGCCCGCGGCGGGCGCGGCCGCGGCGAGCACCCGGAGCACGGCCCAGCGGTCGGGCAGCGCGCCCATGCCGAGCCCGCCGCCGCTGCCCTGCCGCGGGTCCTGGAGCCGCCCGCGCTGCAGGGCGTCGGGCATGGCCCAGCTGAGGTGGATACCGGCCGGGCGCGGGGTCCCGGCGGTGAACGGCGGCGGGCCGTCGACCACGGCCGCGTCGGTGCCGTGGCCGGGGGAGAGCGGGCCCGGCAGGGCCAGCGCGGGCTCGGCCCCAGCCGCGGGCACCACGTAGGCCTGCACGTCGACCGGGACGAGCACCCGCGGCTCGTGCAGCAGGTCCGCGTCCCAGGTGCCCAGGGTGGCCACGTCCACGCCGGTCCTGGCCAGCACGCTGAACCGGGGCGTGACCTGGGCGGCGCGGACCTGCGCCGGGTCGTAGGAGGCCATCACCGCCCGCCCTCGAAGCGCTCGAGCAGTTGGGCCATCCCGATCGTGGGCCGGAACAGGGCCGCCGGGTCGGATGGCGGTCCCCCGGCCAGCGTCCGGTCGCCGAACACCGCCCGGTAAGGGAACTGCAGCATCTGCATGGCGAACTCCGCGGCGTCCAGGGACGGCCCAAGGGCGGGCTCGGCCGTGACCAGCCTCCTGGCCAGCGCGCCGAGGTGGATCACGCCGGGGACATCCGGCCGGAACGGCACCTCGACCGTCCCGCCGGTGGGCCGCGCGGTGACCGGGTCGCGCAGCGTCACCTGGGCGCCGGCCGAGCCGCCGCCGGTCTCGGCGTCGACGCCGAACTGGATCCCGGCCCGCGGTTCCTCGATGTGCACCACGGCGGGAACCCCGTCGAACAGCACCAGCAGCACGGCCGGGGCGAGCCGCTCCATCCGGAGCAGGCCGAGCCGCTGCAGCGCCGCGGCATCGGACTCGTCCACGTCGCCGTCGGCGATCGGCTCGGCCAGGGACAGGTTGTCCACGGCGTAGCCGCGCACGTGCAGCGCGGGCCAGCCGGACACCATCCGGGACCGGAGCAGGAAACCGCTGATCGTGCCGGCGGGCCCGGCCGGCACCGCTGAACCGGGGTCCACGCCGGGCAGCCGGACCAGCCGCTCGGCCTGGTCCACCTCGGCCCGCACTGTCCCGTAGAGAGCGGCCAGCGCGGACCGGTCAGCGGTCGTCACCGTGCCCACCGACAGCGCTCCCTCGGTCAGCGCGTCGGTCCAGCCGCGGTCCACGTAAAAGAACCGGATCGACTCGGCCGGCAGCAGTTCGGCGTCGGCTACCAGGTCGCCGAACGGTACCCCGGCCAGCAGCCGCAGCCCGCCGAGCCACAGCCGCAGGTCCAGCGGGACCGCGTGCGGGCCCGAGTCCACGTCCTGCGGGCCGAGCTGCCCGACCAGCTGGGCGGCGACCAGCTGGACGGACGAGATCACGGCCGACAGCGCGGCCTTGGAGGTCAGCGCCATCGAGGTCATGACGGCCTCCTGTCCCGCCGCTGGGTGGCCCGGCGGATCAGTTCGTCCAGCGCGTCCCCGTCCTGCCCGCTGGCCGGTTCCGCGGCCCGGGCCGCCGGTTCCGCGCCTTCCTGGCCGCCGGCCGGGCCCGGCTGCGGCGACGGAGACGCGGCACCGGCGGCCGGGGCCGCAACCGCGGCCTCCAGGCTGGTGCGTAGCGCGGCGATCCTGGTGGCCGCCGGGACCTGGCCTGTGGCGGCGGACGGCGTCCCGGTCACCGCCACGGCCGGGGCCGCGGACAGCTGATTCAGCAGCGTGGCCGGATCGCTGCCGGCCGCCACGCCGGGCACGGCCAGCCCGGTGAGCAGCCCGGCCATGCCCTGGGTGTGCACCGCGGCCAGCGGGCCCGCGGCGTTGCCTGGGTCGGCCACCGGGCGGGCCGGCCCGAACGCGGCGGCCGGGTCGGCGCCGAGCACGTCGGCCAGCGCCCGGCTGGCCCGGGCGCCCAGGGTCCGCGGCCGGGTGGCCAGCGCGGGGTCGGTCAGCGGGTCGGCGGCGTCCAGGCCCGTGGCCACAGGCCCGGGCAGGCTGCTCATGGCGTCCGAGACCACCTGCTGGACCCGGGCGGCGCCGTAGGCCTCGGCCCGCCAGCGGGCCAGCGCGCCGGCCACGCCGGGCTGGGACAGCGCCAGCAGCCGCCCGATCTCGAAGGCCGCCGCGTACCCGAGGTCTTCCTGGCCGTCCGGCGTGACCCGGCGGAGCTGGTCGGCGTGATGGGCCATGGGCGGCGGATCGCCGGGGGCGGGCGGCTCGGCCCGGGGGACCGCGGCCGGGGCCAGCGGGCCGCGGAACCAGGCCGAAGACGGCTCGCCCTCGCGGCTGAGGTGGCCGAGCTGGACGTGCCCGGTCGGGGCGACCAGCGGCAGGGGCCGGGTCGGCGGCGGCTCGGGCGCGATCCCCGGCTGGCTATCGCCCGGGGTGGAGTCGTCGCCGTCCGGCGTCTCGGGGCCGGTCACCACATGGCCCAGCATCCGGACCTGCACCCTTTCGGCAAGGTACTGGAAGTCGCCGCCGTCATCGCAGGTGAACGACCAGTAGGCGAGGACCGGGAAGCGCAGCACCGGGTCCGTCAGCTGGCCCACGAGAGTGCCGCGCACCGGGTAGGAGAACCCGTCGGCCAGCTTCATCTTGGCCGTGGCGGTGGTATCGGCCTTCTGCGGGGCGGCCGCAGCAGCGGTCGCGGCCCAGGCCGAGCCGGTGCGGGCGGCCGCGCCGTGCGCGGACTCGACGACCGGCCCGGCGCCGGCGGACGGCGCGGCCGCAGCCGCCCGGTCGGCCTCGGTGGCCGGGGCGGCCGCCGCCCGCGGCGCGGCCTGCGGGCCGGCCGCGCTGAAGCCGGCCTGCGGCAGCAGGCCCATGGTGGCCGTGTCGTAGCTGACCTGGTCGCCGTACGTGGCCCGCAGCTGGGCGCCGATGTCGTAGACCGCTCCGGCCGGGATGTAGCGGAGGACGAGCTGCTCGTCGGGGATCACCGGCAGGCGGTCGTACTGGCCCTCCAGGTTCACCAGGCAGGCGAGGTATTTCACCCCCGGCTGGGGCAGCCGGTTGCCCAGTACCACAGCCATGTAGCCGTCGTCGTCGCCGAGCGCGAGCTCGGTGTCGGCCAGGTCGACCTCCCGCAGGTGGCACAGCATCGGCAGGTCGTCCCGGGTGGGGAAGACCTGGCCCACCACGGAGGCGGGGATCTCTATGCAGGCCCCCTTGGGCACGTCGGCGTCGTCGCCGATGCTGACCCCGGGGGTCACCGTGTCCTGGACGTCGACGTCCGTCTGCAGCTGGCCCTCGCCCTCGGCCAGCAGCACCAGCGCCAGCCAGGGCGTCGGCGTGGTGGTCACGTCGTGGTCCAGGTCAGGTGACCGCTCCCAGGGCAGGGTCCGGCGGCGCAGCACGATCTGCGGCAACCGGGTGCCGAACGCGCCGCGGGACCCGGCAGGCGGGAACGTCGACAGGATCTGGTCCGGCGGCATGGTGTAGCGCGGGGCGGTGATGTGCACGGCGGCCCGCAGCTGCTCCACCCCGCCGGGCAGCCCGCTGACGTCGCCGGTCAGCACGTACTCGCCAGCCGGGACGGGCGGCTCGGCGAACGGGTAGAGGCGGAACGTTCCGGGGGCGGGGAGACTGGGCATCACGCCTGCTTCCAGGCCACGACGGCGCGGCCGAGTCCGGTCGGGACGGGATCGGGGACGACGGCGGCGAAGCCCCGGGCGGCGATCGCGGCGGCCAGGCTCGCGGCCCCGCCGTCCGTCCCGCCGCCTGCCGAGCCGGCCACCCCGGCCAGGTGCCGGCCAGGACCGGTGGCGACCGTGACGTCGACGCTGGGCCCGGTGGCGCCAGGCTCGGCGTCCGGCACGATGGCGAAGACCGCGACCGCGCGCGGGCCGTCGGCGACCAGCACGGGCGCCACGAGCTGGCCGGCGCCGTCCCGGGCCCGGGCGGCGCCGCTGAGCCCCAGCGCGAGGTCGTCGCCGCTACCGCCCTCGACGGCTACCGCGACGGTGTCGACGGGCTGGCTGAACCGGGTGGTGATGGCCGAACCGCCCGCGGTGAGCGTGCCCAGCGAGACCCAGCCGAGGCCGGTCCTGGCGTACCGGCGCCACGGCACCCGGCCGGCCGAGACCACGATGCCGCCCGCCGTCAGCAGCACCTCGTCGCTCAGGTAGGGCAGGGGAGCGGCAGGGTCCCATCCGTACACCTGCGCCTGGCCGGCGATGCTGCCCGCGCTTGCGGCGCTGGCGGGCGGGACGGCGGTGTGCACGGCCAGCACCCGGGTGCCGGGGGGCACCGGCACCGCGTCGCCGGCCTGCGCGGTCTGGTCGAGCAGCAGGCCGGCCGCGGGCCCGACGGCGATCACCCGGACCGCGCCGGAGACCACGGTGAGGGCGGGGCGGGACTGCGGGTCCACGTCCCGGTCGCCGTCCGGGGCGTGCAGCACGGTGACCTGCCCGGCGGTGATCGTGAGGCCGCCCTGGCCGTCGGCTGGAGCGCTGCCTGACGGGCCGGCGTGCAGGCTGGCGGTCAGCCCGGCCAGCCAGGTCCGGCCGGCGGTCCCGCCGCCACGTCCCTCGACCGCCTCGGTGCCGCTGCGGCCTGACCGGCTGACCGGCGGCAGGCCCGAGGACAGCACGGTCCCCGCGGCGGCCACGGCCGGGTCCGCCTGCTGGATCAGCCGCGCCGGGATCGCCGGGGTCAGCCCGGAGTCGACGCTGGCCAGCACGGGTGGCGGGGAGGTCACATAGTTCAGGCCGGTGAGCAGGCCGGGCGCCACGGAGGTGGTGGGGCCAGGGCCGCGCAGGACGACCGAGGTGACCGGGATCTGCGAGGCCCGCTCCGCGGCGGCCTGCGGAGCCGGGCCGAGCAGGGACGCCGCAGCCGGCGCCGCGACCATGACGGTAGGCGCCGGATCCAGCCCGACCGGCATGGCCAGGACGGCTTTCACGACGGCCAGCCGGAGCGGGACCGGGTCCGGTACCGGAGGCGCTACGGGCTCTACCGTGGCCGGGACCCAGGCTGAGCCCAGGCCCTCGCCCAGGCTGCCCAGGATCGGCTGGGAGCGCTGGCCGCCGCGCCAGGCGGCGACGTCGGCCAGGCTCCGCCCGCCGCGGTCCTGCAGCAGGTCAGCCGCGGTGACCAGGACCCCGCCCGGGCCGGGCGCGGGAACTGTGCCGGCCAGCTGCCCGGCGTCCTGGCCCAGCGCGGCCAGCTGGCTGGCCGAGCCTTCGGTGACGAACGGCAGCGGCCGCCGGTTCCCAGTCTCGACCTGGCGCAGCGGGATATCGGGAGCACCGCCGGGGCTGGGCGCCCACAGCGCAGAACCGGTGAGCTGTACCCGGTCCACCGCCGTGATCACGGTGCCGGACGGCACCTTGGCGTCGTCCTGGGTCTGCGCCGGGCCCCACACCCCGACCGGGAACGAGCCATCGGGCTGCGGGCCCAGGGCCAGCGCGGCGATCCGGTCCTGGGGGCTGGCGTGGGCCGGGCCGGTGAAGGCGAGAGTGACCGATGGCCGCGCGGGCTGCCGCATCGGCGCGGCCGACACCTCGGGCACGGTCGGCAGGTCGGTGGTGGTGCCCCCGGCTACCAGCTCGCGGACCGGGGCGAGGCTGGTCACGGTCAGCGTGAACTCCGGGGTGACCAGGAACGGGTTCGCGTCGCTGCCGTCCGGGCTGCGGGCGCCGCCGGTGGCCGCCGAGCCGGCCGGCACCTGGGCGCCGGGCCCGGTGATCGCGCCCAGCACGTGCGCGATCCCGGCGCTGGCCTCCTGGAGGTACTTGGGTACGAAGTCGGCCCAGGAGATGCCCGGCGCCGGCTGCTGCGGTGGCTGGTCGCCGAACGGGACGGTCAGCGAGGACGGGCCGACCGAGAACGTGGCCTCGCCGTAGAACGGCGGCCCGAACACGTCTACCTGCGCGGACAGCGACACCGAGATGCTGATCGTGCCGATCCAGACGTCGATCGTGATTCCGGCGCTGATCGACGCGTACACGCTGATGTGCAGCCAGAACGGGTCGTAGAAGATGATCCCGTCGCCGCCGAAGCGCAGGTGCGCCCAGGCGATCCCGAAGTCGGCGCTGGCGGTGATCGCGACCCCGGCCATGACCGCCTCGGAGGTCAGCGCGAAGTACGTCTGGCCGGTGATGGACAGGAAGCCGAACAGGTTGATCGACAGGCCGAGCCGGGGCACGACCGGGTAGCCGTCGCGGTGGAAGTCCGGGTGGTAGCCGCCCAGGGTCAGCACAAGCTGGCCGCGGTTGGGCCCGCCGAACCAGGAGGCGAAGGCGAACCCGCCGGTCAGCCGGATGTCCGGGTACAGCAGCCAGGAGTTGTCGGTGAGCGCGGCCTGGACCAGGACCACGCCCTCCTTGGTGGAGACCCGGGCCAGCAGGGCGAGTTCGATGCTCACCAGGGCGGCCTGGGGCCGGGGCAGGGCCATCCGGGCCAGCCCGAGCAGGGCCAGCTCGAACCCGTCGCCGATCTGCACGGCCACCACGGCCACGCCGTCTACCAGGGCGAAGGCCGTGAACGACAGCCCGGCGGCGAACCAGAACGAGCCGCGGTCAGGCGGGAAGAAGCCGCGGACCTGGTCCAGCTCGGTCATCGGGTCGCCGGGCCTGGCGGCCGGGTCGAGCGCCTTGATGAACGGGTAGGTCGGGAACTGGGTCAGGTCGCTGGGGTAGATCAGGTCGCGGTTGATCCCGAAGCCGCCGCCGATCCCGGTGACGAAGAAGGCGGGCGGGCCGCCGATCGGGCCGTTCACCGCGCCGAACAGGAACAGTGACGCGTACTGGTCGCCGGGCGGCCCGACCAGGCCGTACCCGCCGTAGACCGAGATCCCGTAGACGGCCAGCTTGGCCAGCAGCATGCCCAGGTACTGGACCCCGCCCTCGGATACCGGGAACTTGCGGAGGCCGCCGGCCAGGGACAGCCCGGCGAGGTCGGCGGTGACGGCCAGCCCGGCCAGGTCCACCGCCCAGGAGTGCGGGTTCAGTGGCGAGCCGACCGGCACCAGGTAGGTGATGGACAGGTCATCGACCGAGGCGGTCATCCCCAGCAGGCTGACCTGGCCATCGATCAGCAGGCCGACCGAGCCGACCTGGCCCGAGGCCATCGTCACCGCCAGGCCGACCTGCTCGATGTAGATGGGGCCGAAGCCGCGCTGGATGACCACCCACCACGGCCCGGTGCCGTCGCCCGCCGTGAACGTGACGAACGCGGCGTCGGTGCCGTGCTTCTGGACGGCCAGCGCCGGGCTGAACCGCGGCTTGGGTGCGTCGTCGTGGCTGCCGGAGTTCAGCAGGCCGCCGGCCAAAGCGTTGTCACCGCCGCTGGCCCCGCCGAGCCCGGCGGACAGGCCAGTCAGCTCCAGCTTGGCGCCGCCCGAGGCGGTGACCGCGCCGCCCGCCCCGAGGATGTCGGCGAACAGGCTGAGGGCCACCGACTCGATCGTGATCACGCTGTCCAGCAGCGCGCCTGAGGTGCGGGCGAGCCGGACGGCGACCCCGTCCACGCCGATCCCGGGGGCCGGCACCGGGTCGCCGGCCGCGTTCAGCGCCAGCACCTCCACCGTGATCCCGGGGGATCCGGCCGGGGGCGGGACGATCCACCCGGCGTCCGGTTCCAGCGACACGGTGATGTCGTCGCCGCCCAGTGGCCAGGGGGCGCTCAGGCCCAGGGTGAGCCCGTACACGGTGCCGCCGGCCCCGTCGTCCCGGGCGTGCGGGCCAAGGGTCAGCGCGCCGTCCAGGGTGATGGTCGCGCCGGGGGCGGCGGCCAGATTGCGGAGCAGGTAGCCGAGGCGGTGCACGGCGGTGGCCGGGTCCAGCAGGCCGGGGTCCAGGTGATCAGGGTGGGCCGGGTCCAGCAGCACGCCGGTGAGCAGGCCGCGCGCGGTGGTGCCGAGTAGCGGGCGGTCCAGGCCGTCGGACACGGCCTGGACGGCCAGGACCACCGAGCCGGCCAGGTCGAGGACGGCGCCGAGGGCGGTGAGCACGACCGCCGCCGGGTCGGTCGAGTCGGTCGCGGTAGCGGCTGGGCCGGTGCGGCTGATCAGCCCGGGGGTCCCGCCGCCGAGCGGGATCCTGGCCACCAGGCGGGCGTTAGTGGATGCGCCGAGACCGATCTCGACCGCGCGCCCGCCGGGTGGGGCGGAACCGGCGATCACCCGGGCGAACGGCTGCAGGGTGAGCGGGCCGGCCGTCAGGCTGGCCGGGCCCAGGGCGATGTCCAGGGCGGTCAACCCGGTGGCGTCGACGGTCACCGAGGCGGCCAGCGACCCGACGCCGGGCAACCCGCCGGGCACCGTGACGCTGGCCCCGATCCGCGCCGAGCCCGGCGCCCAGCTCAGCGTGACCGGGCCGACGGTGACAATGACAGCCGAGCCCGCGGTGGTGACGCTCCGGGTAGCGGACGTGCCGAGCAGCGGCGAGGCCGCGTCGGCCAGCAGGGACAGGCCCTGGGCGGCGATCGCCGGGGCCCGGGCAGCCAGGGCCGCGGCCGGGTCGTGGCCGAAGGTGGACAGGGCCGCGGGATCGAACCGGGCGGGGTTGCCGGTGCGCAGGCCGAGGGCGTCGCCGAGCCGGGCGACAACCCGGCCGGCGATCTCGTCGACCGCCGCTGGGTCGCCGGCCGGGTCCCGCTCGGCCACCGTGTCCAGGAGGGCCGGGAGGGCCTTCAGTGCCGCGCCCGCGAGAGCGGAGGCGCCCAGGCCGGGCCCGGCCGGCAGGATCGGGATGTCGGCGCCGCCGTCCGGGTGGACGGACAGGGTGATCCCGACTGTGCCGTCGGCGCGCAGGCCGACGCCGAACTGGATCGCGCCGATCCCGGTCACGGTGAGGGCGAGGGTGACGTCCGGGCGGGGCACGCCACCGGCCGGGGCCACGCTGAGCCCGGCGCTGCCGGACAGGACCAGCCGGCCGACGTCGCCGCCCGGGGTGAACGCGCTGCCGTCGACGTCGGCGGCCAGCACCAGGCGGCCGTCGACCGCGGCCGCGCGCAGGGCCAGGCCAGGAGCGATGGGCAGGACACCCGGAGTGCTGGATCCACCACCGGCACCGCCGCCTGCGCCGGTGACGAGGCCGCCGACGGCGTCCAGCAGGGCCGGCACGGTCGCGGCCAGGGTGCCGCCGGACGGGGCCAGGGAGCGCAGCCAGCCGCCCGGGTCGGCGAGCAGCCCGGCGGGCAGCCGCAACGGCCGGGCCGGCGGCGGGTCGCCCGGGTCGCTGCCCGGCGGCGGGGCCGGGGGCGGGCCGAGCAGGCCGAGCGCGTCGGCCACGGCGTCGATGAGCCCGCCTGCGGCCGCGCTGCCACCGGTCGCGGCGGTCAGCCGGGTCCGCAGCGCGGCCAGCACGGCGGTCAGCAAGGCCACCGGCACCGCGCCCTCCAGCGCGCCGGCGACCGCGGCCGGGTCCGGCGCGGGCCACAGGGTGAGGTCAGAGGTGCTGGACGGCGCCGCGGTCCGGATCCGGACGGAGAACGGCCCCTCCCCGGTCGCGCTGCCGGAGCCCGGGCTGGTCCCCGTCCCTGGACTTGTGCCGGATTCGAGGACGTGGCTCGCCCCGAGCAGGAGGGCGGCGCCTTGCGCCGGCCCGCCGGGGACGCCCGGGTCCGGGAGGTCCGCACCGACCCGCAGCTGACCCGACACCGTCACCGCGCCGGCCGCGTTCCGGCCGATCCCGGCGGTGAGCGCCCAGCCGGCCCCGCCCGGCCCGGAGGCGGTCACCTGGGCGCCGCCGCCGGCCAGGTCGAAGGTCGCGGTCACGGCGGCCGACCCGGACGCGAACGACAGCGTCACGGTCTCGCCGGCCGCCGCGGCCGTCCGGGTGTCCCCGGCCAGCACGCGCAGGGCCGCGGCGAGCGCGGGCCGGCGGGTGAGGTCGGCGCAGACCGCGGCGGCCACGCCGCCCGGGTCCAGCACCAGGCGGTCGAGCGTGACCGGGTCGATCCCGAGCGCTGTCCCGGCCGTGGCCGCGGTGCCAGTAGCCCCGCCCGCGCTCAGCAGCCCGGTCGCGGCCAGCGCGTCGCGCAGCCCGGCCAACACCGGGTCGCCCGCCACCCCGCCTGGTCCCGCGGTCCCGGCCGCGGCCTGGTTGATCCGGGTGGCCACCTCGGCCAGCAGGGCCCGCACCTCGGGCAGCGCGGTCGTCGCGCCGGCCGGGGCGTCCGGCCCCGCGGCGACGTTCCATCGCGGCACCGTCACCCCGAACGCGCTGGCGTCATGCAGCACGATGAGGCTGGTGGCACCAGAACCAGCCGTGCTCCCGGCCGCGGCCGCGATTCCGGTCAGGGGCAGGCGGACCCGGGCGGTGAGGCGGCGCAGGG
>Ga0208586_1000355_pt1 | contig 17580 bp, 17 predicted proteins | sample NGESurshal072012_6_FD_184471 | JGI IMG/M metagenome (GOLD analysis project Ga0208586, IMG submission 184471) | Arctic peat soil microbial communities from Barrow, Alaska - NGEE Surface sample 53-3 shallow-072012 (SPAdes) | ecosystem: Environmental > Terrestrial > Soil > Wetlands > Peat ... | reverse complement strand
CGAACGCCATGTGTCCGGCGATCGCGTTCAGGCCGGTTTCCTCGGCCGTGCTGTACGAGGGTGTCAAGGATGTGCTCACTGCCGCCGCCGCGCCGACCACGGTCCAGGCGGGCCAGACCGTCACCTTCTCGGGCACGGTCTCGCCAGAGCACACCGGGCACATCATCTACTTGGAACGCCAGAACGCCCACATCCCCGGATTCCACGTGATCGGAGTGTGGTTTGTCGGGCCCGGCTCCGCCTACGCGATTCCGCATCGCTTCTATGAGCCAGGCACCAAGATCGTGCGCGTCTACATTCCAGGTGGTCCCGAGAATCAAGGAGCGGCCAGCGCCCCCTTCAGCATCGCCGTCACCCCGGCGCCCGCGTCGACCCTGATCCCTGAAACGCCCGGCAACTCGACCTTGCCCGCCGAAGGCAATTCCTAAAATTCAGGGGCTCAGCCGGCCGGGGCGGCTCAGGGGCCTGCTGCTTACACGGCCCAGCCCCGACCGAGGCCCATACCCAGGCTCCGGCGCGTCACCCATCTGGCGCAGCGGGGAAGATCCGTCAAACGATGAGGGCCTGCCACCAAGCGGTGAGCGCTTGCCACCAGGTGAGCGCTTGCCACCAGGTGAGCGCTTGCCACCAAGCGGTGAGGGCCCGCCAAGTGGGGACCGGCCCAAATCGCCGGCGGACCCCAAATCGCCGGCGGACCCCAAATCGCCGGACTTGACGCCCGACTCGACGCTATCCCCACGGCCGACGCCGCTCATTGGCGCATTGCAGTTTGGGCAGCAGTCGCCAGCCGCCCATACGAGCAGGGCGTCGGTCCAATGACGGCACTCCTTGCAGCGCACCCTCTGACGCATCAACGGCCAATCTTCATTACGTATTGGAGCATTCCCGAATGATCCCTGCTCCAAACCGTCCACTTGCCCTTTGCGCGCGGTCTGACGATCGGTCTGAGCCAAGGATCAGGCCTTGGCTCTATAGCCAAGCTGCTCGGAGATCTCCTCGGCGCTGGCCAAGACCAAGGGCACAAGCTGTTCGAGCACCTGGGAGCGGCGGAACGCCGAGTTGGCGGCCGCGACGTCGACCGCTCCGATCACTTCCCTGGAGCGCGACCTGAGCGGGGCGGCCACGCATCGCTGCCCCTCCACATGGACCTGGTCGGCCAAAGCCCATCCATGGTCACGAATTTGTTCAAGCTCGGCCGTCAACTCCTCGCGCTGCTCGAGCGCCTCGGGGTCCCCGTCGAGTGCCGCGGCCAGCTCCGGCTCAGGCAGGTGGGCCAACAAGACCTTCCCCAGCGCAGTAGCCGACGCCGGCAGTCGCGAGCCACGTCCCAGTCGAGCCGTGACTTCGATCTGTCCTTGGTTGGGGCTGCGCGCCCTGTCCACATACACGATGTCCGTACCGTCCAGCAGGGCCATGCTGGCCGTGCACGAGCTACGGTCGCGCAAGTCTGAGATGTGCTCGTGAGAGAGCTTGCCCAAGACTGTCGCCCCGATCGCCGAGCGACCCGGGTCGCCTGCCCGCATTCCCAGCCTGTACTTGCGCATCGGGCCCTGCTCCAGGTAGTCGAGCGCCACAAGGGTTGACGCGTAGCGGTGAGTCGTGGGCCGGCTCATTCCAAGGGCTTGCGCGATCTCGGCGATGCCCAGCCAAGGACGCTCCGGGGTGAAGGTCCTGAGGATCGCCAAGCCGCGCTCCAGCGACTGCGAGTAGCGACCCTCATGAGATGTCGGGAGATGCAAGATGCCTCCGCGTATAGGGGACATGGTCGTCATCTACGGCTTCCTTCCCTGCGCCTCACAACATTCGATTGCCTCGCGCCAAGCGACAACGACAATGGTGCTCATTGGCGTCTCCGCGGGCTAGTCAGCGCTGAATGATTCAGCGCTGAATCGCTGCTTGGCGGAGGACTTTGGGCCTCGACATGGAGTCTCCAGCGGTCGCGGTCTGCGCGGCGGGCAAGCCTTCAAGCATCTCTCTGACCCCTTGGAGCCATTCGATGCGAGCGTGCCAGAAGGCGAGCTCGGCGTCCCTTGAGATCACCCTGACCATGTTGTCCCACTCCGAGCCCTCGGTCGGGTCCGCTTCGGAAGCCCGCTTGAGATCTTGTACCCGCCCCAGGCAAACCAGCTCCTGGCCTTGGATCAGCTCGATCATGCGTGGCGCGTCCCGAGGCCTGCACAGGGCGATCCTGAAGTGCATGTCGTCGCGCAGTGGAGGCTCGGCCGTGGTCGAGAGCAGCCAGTCTTCGAATGAGGCCACCCCTAAGGCAGTCGCCTCATAGATTGCGCGTCGCCCCTGCGCCACGTTGCGCAAAGGCTTGCCCTCCTCGTCGACCCTTCTCACGAGCCCTTCGGTCTCAAGCTTCTCCAACGCCCAATAGGGGTAGGAGTCAGCCAAATCGGCAAAGCGCAGCTGCCTGCGCACGCCGGATGCGATCCGGTACGCATAGCTGGGCTGGTCGATCACCAGCCCCAATACGGCGTGCTTAGCGGACACCCGTTCGCGGCTCGCCTTCTAACCAGTGGACTTCGCGCAAGTACGTGACAATAGTCGAAGGCCGTCTCGCCACGCGCTTTTTTTGGGGGGGTGTGGAATCCGGGTGCCTCGCTCCTCGGGTTCGCCGTCAGATCGCTGTTCGTCCCGTTGTCGAGTTTGCCTGTTTATTGCAGTTGATTCGGATCGTAGGAGGAGTAATGGGATGTTTCGGACGATGTTGAGGAGTGGGAAACAAAAGGGGGAGAACTTGGCAGTTTTGGGGGAGAACTTGGCGATTTTGACCTCAGCTCGGTGAGGTGTCGAGCAGCTTGGCGATCGATTTGCGGGCGCCGTCGACCTTGCGTCCGGCTTCCATCTCGATCAGTGCGGCCTCCGAGACGAGCGCGACGACCAGGCGGGCGGCAATTGGCGCAGGTGTCAGGCCGAGGGCACGCATGCTCGGTTCGGCGAGGCGAGCAAACAGCGCCTCGCGCTCTTGCATCGTCGTCGTGAGCGCGTTCTGGGCGCGAGTCTCAAAGACGAGCGCCTTGACCGCATGATTTCGCAGGCACACGTCGAGATAAGCATCGACAGCGGCGAGCAACAGCTCCCGTCCAGGGCTCATGTCGCCGACGGCTTTCGAGACAGCTTCGGTCACGTGGCCATAGAAGCGTTGGTGGAGCGCATCGATGAACGACCCGCGATCCTCGAAGTACAAGTAGAAGGTCCCCTTGGCGACGCCCGCCTGTGCTGCCACGGCGGCGATGCTCAGCCCGGTCAAGCCGGCCCGCTCGGCCACAATCTCGCCTGCTTGGAGCAGCGCCTCCCTTGTTCGGCGCCCCTTGGGGGTCACTGGGGTTGCCTCGTCGTACGTGTAGGGCATCGAGCGCGATGGCATTCCACGAAAGTATAGGTGACCACATCGTCATAAAAAAATGACCGTAGCGTCAGAAATATGCTAGCGTGTGGCCTGAGACTCACTTGAACCCAATGTCTGGAAGGAGCAATGAGCGCCCAAGTCCCCGCCAGTGCGTCCGCTCACCTATGGCGCTCGGATGCGCTCGGCGCCGAGGCAGAGCTGTCGCTGCCCCAGGGGCGGTTGCGCTACTTTCGCCGAGGTCAAGGTCCCCCGCTCGTATTCGCCCATGGGTGGCTCGCCAACGCCAACCTGTGGCGCAAGGTGGTGGAGCTCTTGGCCGACCGCTTCACATGCATCGCTCTGGATCTTCCCTTCGGTGCCCACCGCATCGCGATGGATCCCGAAGCGGACCTCAGTCCGGCCAGATGCGGACAGCTGATTGCCTGCGCCCTGGCCGAGCTTGGGTGCTCCGATGTCACACTCGTGGGCAACGACTCGGGTGGCGCCTATTCCCAGATCGCGGTGGCATCCGACCCCCAAAGCGTGGCGCGCCTAGTGCTGAACTCTTGTGAGACTCCCTATAGCGAGTTTCCGCCTGCGCCGTTTGACGGGCTGCCCGCAGTGGCGCAGAATCCTGAGGCCCTGGGGCAGCTTTTTGAGGCCCTGCGCGATCGCTCCATCCGAGCGACGCCGCCCGCTTTCGGCATGCTTGTCAAGTATCCCTTGGAGGACCTGGTCTCCGATTCCTACGCCCTGCCTTGCGTCAACGATCGGGCGATCCTGCTCGACACCGCCAAGGTCATGTCGAGCGCTTCCTCGGGGCCCGTCCAAGCGGCCGGAAGGAGCTTGATCGCTGAGTTCAAGCGCCCTGTGCTGTTCGCGTGGAGTCCAGAAGACCAGGTGTTCGCGCCAGCCGACGCGCAGCGCTACTGCGAGGCGCTCAGCGACGGGCGAATGGTCTTTATCGAGGACGCCTACAGCTTCACACCAGAGGATCAGCCCGAGCGACTCGCCGAGGAGATTGCCCGGTTTGCCGGCGCTGGAAGCGCCGAAGGCGGACGGGGTCTTCGCTCGGGCAAACCCGGACCACGGGGACGCACCCGCGAACAGCTCTACCAAGAGGCCCGCTCGCTCGGAATCGAAGGTCGCTCGGGGATGAACAAGGCGCAGCTGCAGCGGGCGGTCGAAAACAAGAAGTGACTTGTAGTTCGGGTCGTGCATGCACGACCCGGCTGACGGCGCATGCGCCGTCAGCAGACCAGGCCGCATGCGGCCTGGTCTCTGGGCGCACATGTGCGCCCAGACCGGCAGGCGCATGCGCCTGCCGGCACAGCTGAAGTAAGACCCCCATGGTGATGTGAGGCGACCTCGCGGGAAAGCCGGAGACGGGATTCGAACCCGTGACCCCCTGTTTACAAGACAGGTGCTCTGGCCAGCTGAGCTACTCCGGCGGGACTGTCCGAGGGTAGCGGCCCGGTCCCTGTAACGCGACCCGCACGAACGGGTATCCCAATACATGCCCGCCCTGACCCCGATCCGCGAAAGGACCCTGAAGCGCGGAGTCAATCCCCTGATTTACGTGCTCGTAAGAGCTGTATTGATGCCGTTCTTCCTGGTCTACTTCCGTTTGGAGCGCCTCGGGCGCGAGCACATACCGGCCTGTGGGCCGGTGATCCTGGCCGCCAACCACCGCAGCTTCCTGGATCCCTTCGTGATCGGCGCGCTCACGAAGCGGCCCGTCTACTACATGGCCAAGCGCGAGCTTTTCGAGCGCCCTTGGCAGGCTTGGATCCTGGGCAGCTTGGGAGCCTTTCCGATCGATCGAGGCAAGGGCGACGAGCACGCCATGTCCACCGCCCGCGCGATCCTCGAAAGGGGCGATTGCGTGGTGATCTTCCCCGAGGGCACGCGCGTGAGGAAAGGGCCCTTGGGACATCCCCATCGGGGAGTCGGGCGCCTAGCCCTCCAAACCGGCGCCCGGGTGGTCCCGGTGGCGGTCAAGGGCAGCGAGGACGTACGTCGCGGCTGGCGCATCCGCCCGCGCAAGGTCAGCCTGCGCTGCGGGCGCCCGCTCGGGTTTCCGCAAGCCGAGCGTCCCTTCCCCTCGATCGCCTTGGGAGTCACAGAGCGGATCTGGGCCTGCGTCAGCCTGCAGTGGCAATGGCTGGGGGGCGCCCCCGCCCCGCCCGAGCTCCCCGACCACCAGAGGGAGCGACCCGCACGCGCCGCTTGAGTCGCGAGCGAGAGTGCATGGAGGATAGGGTGCGATGAGTGGCTCCCCCAACCCAGAAGTCCAAGGCGCAGCTGGACAGCGAGTTCTCCGAGCTCTACCGGGCCCACCTGAGAGACGTCTACAGCTACGCCTACTACCGCGTAGGCAACCATCACGACGCCGAGGACTTGACCGAGCAGACCTTCCTGCAGGCCTACCGTCACTTCGAGCGCGCCCTTCGCGAGTCGCACGGCAGGCCGCTGCGCCCCTGGCTGATCCGCATCGCCCACAATCTCGCCGCCAACCTGTATCGGGACCGTTCGCGCCGACCCTCCTCGCCTCTGGAGGACACCGCCGAACTGGTGGCCTCCCACACGACCGAGGACTTGGTGGAGGGCCGCGAGGAGCTCTCCCGTGTGCTCGAAGGAGTGACTCGCTTGCCCGAGGATCGGCGCGAGGCCCTGATCATGCGCTTCGCCCTGGGCATGGACAACCGCGAGATAGCGCGCGCGATGGGACGCACCGACGGAGCCACCAAGGTCTTGATCCATCGCGCGATCAAGCAGCTCCAGGAGATCGTGGCCGTCCCGCACGGGGGAGACCACGATGAGTAAGGAAACCGATTTCGTCGGGGAGGGCCAGGATGGGTGAGCCAGCCAATTTCGAGGGGCTCCTGCACGAGGCCCTCTCGCCGATCGAGCCGCCCGAGGACTTGGGCAGGCGCCTGGAGAGCGCTTTCGCGAGCCTGGCCGAGAGCGCGGTCGAGGAGCTCGAGGCATGGGAGCTCTCGGCGATGCGCGATCCCCGCAACTGGGCCCGTCCCGCCGCCGCGGTGCTGGTAGGGGGGACCGCCGGAGCGGCGCTCGTCCTGCTACGTGCCCGCCACCGGCCCGCCCCCCGTGTGGGCGCCCTGCGTGGCGCCCAGCGCGCAGCCGAGCGTGCCGTGGGCGACATCGGTGAGCAGACCCGCCGCCTACTCGGCGACCGCTGAGCTTCTCAAAACCGGCGCGCCCGGTTCGCGATCGGGCTCTTACGGCGCTCAAGCCCGCAGACGGTGCTTGCGCGCGATCAAGCCCCAGATCGATCGGTCTGAGCGGATCCCGCCACCTCAAATGCAGCCCTATTTATCGCTGTGAGCGGCGTCTTCATGCGGTCTCGCTTGCAATTTCGTGACGGAGGCTTCACAGTGTCGTTCTCGGAACGATTCCGACTGTCAGGCATATGGCACATTTCGATCACAGGGAGTCGGTCGCCAGTTCTGCGCGAGCGGCTCCTCCTCCAACCGCCCCCGTGGCCATTGGCCTCGCGGTCGCCGGCCCGTGTGAACCGCTGGCAGCGATAGCCGACCGGCTGTCCGACCAGGCCCTGATGGCTCTCATCGTCGTTGGCGACTCCCACGCCTTTGCCTTGCTTTATCGGCGCCACGCCCGCGCGGCGATTGCGCTGGCCACCCACATGTGCTCGCGTCCAGCGATCGCCGAGGAGGTTGTCCAAGAGGCGTTCCTCTCGGTCTGGCGCTCCCGTCGCCACTTCGACCCGCGCAGGGGCAGCGTGCGAGCGTGGTTGCTGGGCATCGTGCGCAACCGAGCCATCGACGTCCTGCGCCGCAGCGTCGCCCACGAGCTAGCCGACAGCGGCGATCGCCCGCCCGAGGACTTGCTCGAAGCGCCCGAGCAGACCGCCGGCGAGGTCTACCGGCGCGAGCTGAGCCGCGAACTGCTCTGCGCGATCGACGGACTCCCGCCCGAGCAGAGCAGGGTGATCGCGCTCGCCTACTACGGCGGCTACACCCATTCCCAAATAGCCACCATGCTGGACACGCCGATCGGCACCGTCAAGGGCAGGATGCGCCTAGGGCTGCGCAAGATGGCCAGCTCCATGCCCACCACGATCTGACCCCGCCCGCCCGGTCGTCTCTGCATCGCTGCCAGGTGTCATCGGACTTTCTGGCCGGGTTGCTTGGGGCGTATGCGCAACACCCAACCACTCTCGTGCCCTGCGCGTGCGCGCCCCCGGGCACGCGCGTGCGAGGCCCGCTGCTAGCGTCTGCGCCGCCCATGGCCACGTGCTATCGCCATCCTTCGCGCGAGACGGGTGTCTCGTGCTCCTCCTGTGGACGCCCCATCTGTCCAGACTGCATGACGCCGACCTCGGTAGGCATGCGCTGCCCGGAGTGCGCCAAACAGGGGACCAAGGTGATGACCATGCGCAACATGGCCACCCGACCCCGCGTGACCTTCGCGCTGATCGCGATCAACGTACTCGCCTATCTCGGAGAGGAGGGTCAGCTCACCCTGAGCGGTACCACGATCCACGGGCCCCTGATCGAAGAAGGCGTCCTCTACCGCTATGGCGTCGGGGTCGAACACCAATACTGGCGCCTGCTCAGCAGCGCTTTCCTGCACGAGAACCTGTTGCACATCGGCTTCAACATGTACTTGCTCTATCTGCTGGGCTCGATGCTCGAGCCGGCCTTGGGTTCGCTCAAGTTCGCCACGATCTACTTCACCTCGCTGTTTGCCGGCTCCTTCGGCGCCCTGTTCGCGACCAGCGCGCCCAGCCTCGGTGCCTCGGGCGCCATCTTCGGGTTGATGGGCGCCGCCGTGATCGAGCTCAGGGCCCGTCGCATGAGCGTCATGGAGTCCGGCATCGGGGCACTGATCGTCATCAACCTGATCTTCTCCTTCACCTTCGCCAACATCTCCGTCGGGGCCCACGTCGGCGGCTTGATCGGAGGAGCCTTGGCCGGCCTCGCGATCCGGACAGCCGACGATCGTCACCGCTCCTGGCTCGGTCTGGCGGCTTGCTTTGCGCTCTCGGCAGCCTGCATCGCGGCGTCCATCGCGGTTGCCGGCTCGACGGCCAGCGGTATCGCCTGAAGCGTGCTTGAAGATGCGGGGCACGGGTGCTTGATGTGGGCCGGGACGTGCTTGAAAACGTGGGGCGGGGGTACTCTGGCTCGATGACCCTGCTCAGCGACAGTCAGATCGAGGAGAAGCTAGCCACCGGCGAGTGGCGTCGGCAGGGCGGGTCGATCGTGCGCGAGTGGAAGCTGGAGGACTTCGCCCAAGCGCTCGCCTTCGTCAACCGTGTCGCCGAGGCCGCCCAGGACGCCAACCACCATCCCGACATTTTGCTGCACGGCTGGAACAAGGTGCGCTTGGAGCTCTCGACCCACTCAGAGGGAGGCCTGACCGAGGCCGACTTCGAGATGGCCGCCCGCATCGACCGGCTCGCCTGAAGACCTGTTGTCCGAGGTTGACGCGCGCTGCCCGCGCCCTGGCTGGACAGATCCTGAAAGCCGACCAGCCCTCCTGCTACGGTTGCCGGGTCGGCCACAGATGAAAGAAGACGACCAACCCCCCCGAAGTAGCATGGCCAGTCCGATGGCCAGTCCGGCGTGAATGGGCTGAAGCTCATCATCGCCCTGGTCTTGGTGGCGATCAACGGGTTCTTCGTCGCCGCCGAGTACGCCTTGGTGCGCTCCAGGCGCGCGCGCCTCGAAGTCATGCAAGAGGAAGGCTCGCGTGGCGCTGCCTTGGCCTTGCACCAGCTCGACCGAATCAACGAATACATCTCCGCCGTCCAGATCGGAGTGACAATGACTTCGATCGCGATCGGAGCGCTTGCCACGCCCGCGCTCGCCGACATTCTCAAGGGCGCTTTTGGCAGCACGCCCAGCCACGACGCCGCGATCGTCATATCGGTGGTGCTCGCCTTCGGGCTGATCGCCGCCACCCAGCTGATCGCCGGAGAGATGGTGCCCAAGCTGTATGCGATCGACCGCTCCGAGACGATAGCCCGGCGCATAGCTCGGCCCTTGCAGGCCTTCAGCGTGCTGTTTCACCCCGTCATCATCGGCCTCACGGCCGTCTCCGGGCGCATATTGCGGCTGCTCGGGGTGGACATGAGCGCCCAGCAGGAAGGAGGCTCGCCCGACGAGCTCAAGCGGTTGATAGCCGAGTCCTATGCCGGCGGTCATCTGGACCCGGGCGAGGCGGGGATGCTCACAGGCGTTTTTCATCTGCACGAGCAAGAGGCCCGTCAGGTCATGACCCCGATACCGGCCGTCGTCACCGTCGATGTCTCCCAAGACGTCCAAAGCGCCTTGGAGCTATGCATCTCAAGCGGCCACACCAGGCTGGTGGTGATCGAGGACGATGATCGCGACCGGGTTCGTGGGCTCGTCCACGCCTCCTCCTTGGCCAGGCGCTTGATGCACGACGGTCCCGAGGCCTCGATCGAGCCGATCATGCACGAGGCGCCGATCGTGCCCGAGACCAAGCCTTTGGATGACCTACTGGCCGATCTGCAGCGCGAGCGGACCTCGATGGCCGTCGTGGTGGACGAGTATGGGCGAGTCGTGGGCATCGTCACGATCGAGGACATCATCGAGGAGGTCGTGGGCGAGATCGCCGACGAGACCGACCCAGCCGCGGGTGAGGTGCGAAGGCTCGCGGACGGGGACCTGTTCGTGCGTGGACACGTCTCGATCGCCGATCTACTCGACCACGGCGTCGAGCTGCCGATCGACAGCGACGCCTACAACTCGGTCGGTGGATTCGTGTTCGCCGAGTTGGGCCGCCTTCCGCGCCGGGGCGACACGATCAGCTCCGGCGAGTTCTCGATCAGGGTCGAGTCGGTCCACCACAATCGCATCGAGGCCGTTCGCATCCGTCGCCGCCGACCGGTCCGCACCATCGAGGCCGAGTCTCCCGAGGCCCCTCCCGCCACGGGCTGAGGAGGCCTTCATGGATCAAGAAAAGGCCTTCATGGACCAAGCTGGACGTCACGTGGCGTCCAGCGCCGCGCCCATGAGACACGTCCGGCCCGCTGGGGGGCGGGCCGGAGCGTGTGCACTGGGAGGAGGCGGGTGTGCGTTGCGACTAGGTCGCTCCCTCAGTATCCCCGCGTCGATGAAGCTCACCTAAAAGTGTGATGAGGCTTCTTCAATAGTCGGACAAGACTTCGTGGGCTGGGCTCAGTAGGAGAGGAACCCGCGCTTGGCCTTGCGCCCGAGCGCGCCCTCTTCGATCAATGCGTCCACCTTTGGCGGGATCGGCTCGCCGATCGTCTCGCCGATCGCCTTGGACACGTCCAAGCCGACCAGGTCCAGCAAAGCGAACGGGCCCATCGGATGGCCGGCGCCGAGCTTCATGCAGGTGTCGATGTCCTGGGGGTCCATGCCTGTCTCTTCGAGCAAGCGGACTGCATTGAAGAGATAGGGGAACAGCAGACGATTAACCACGAACCCGGGCACATCGGGCACCTCGACAGCGGTCTTCTCGAACGCCTCGCACAGGGCGAGCGCGCGCGTGCGTGTCTCCGCGGAGGCCGCCTGCGGGAAGACGAGCTCGACCAGCTTCATCTTGGTGACCGGGTTGAATACGTGCAGGCCCAAGAACTGCTGGGCGCGCCCGGAGGCCTCGGCCAGTCGCTCCACCGAGAGCGAGGACGTGGTAGAAGCGATGATCGCCCCGCGCTCGAGGATCGTGTTCAGTTCGGCCAGGAGTCCGGCCTTGACGTCGTGGTCCTCGACGACAGCCTCCACCGCAAACGACACGTGCGCAAGCGCGTCGAGCTCGGTCACGATCTGGATGTGCTCCGGGTCGATCTCCGCCTCCAGGCGGCTCAACGTCTTTTCGACGGTCGCCCGAGCGCGTTCGGCCGAGCTTTCCGAGCGGGCCAGCAGCAACACCGGGCCGTGGTGGGCGGCGGTCGCGGCCAGGCCGCAGGCGATCGTGCCGCTGCCGATTATTCCGATACGTTCGTTCAAGGTCTTGCTCCTCTGGCGGTCTTGGGGGGCCGATCTCAGGCCTGGGGGGGCGTTTGGTTGACTGACCAGTCAATCTAGGGGTGTCGAGCGGTACAGTAAAGGACCGAGGGCATCGCTGCACCCCTGTTAACGGACGAGCAAAGGACTTCCATCATGAGGCAAGCAGACGGCCGTGAGGTCGTGATCGTCGAGGCGGTTCGCACACCGATCGGTCGCGGCCATTTGGAGAAGGGCTACTACAAGGACACCCATCCGAACACCTTGCTTGCCAAGGTCTACACCGAGGTCATCGACCGTGCCGGCATCGAGCCGGCCCTGGTAGAGGACGTTGTCGCCGGCTGCGTCCAGCAGTTTGGCGAGCAGGGCTTCAACATCGCCCGCAACGCCTGGCTGCAGGCCGGATTGCCGATCGAGACCCCCGGCACCACCGTCGATCGTCAGTGCGGCTCCGCCCAGCAGGCCGTCAACTTCTCGGCTGCCTTGATTGCGGCCGGGGTGCACGACACGATGATCGGCGGTGGCGTCGAGCACATGGGCCACTTCCCGTTTGCCGCAGGCATGAAGACCCAGCAGGAGTTCGGTTTCGCCTTCACCCCCGAGCTGATGGCCAAGCACAACATCGTCGGTCAGGGCCTCGGTGCCGAGATGATCGCGGATGAGTGGGAGATCCCTCGCTCCGAGCTCGACGAGCTGGCGGTGCGCTCCCACAAACTGGCCCACCAAGCCACTGAGGAGGGTCGCTTCGAGCGCGAGATCGTGCCTTTCGCGGTCAACGGCGACACCTATGTCACCGATCAAGGCATTCGCCCCGACACCAACCTGGAGGCGCTCTCCCAGCTCAAACCGGCGTTCAAGCCCGACGGCAAGATCACGGCCGGCAACAGCTCCCAGATCTCAGACGGCGCCGCCGCGGTCCTCTTGATGAGCGCCGAGAAGGCCAAAGACCTCGGTCTGACTGCGCGCGCAAGGATCGTCGATCAGACCACCGTCGGCTGTGACCCGGTCAAGATGCTCGAAGGGCCGATCCCCGCCACACGCAAGATCCTGGAGCGCAACTCGATGAAGATCGATGACATCGATCTGATCGAGATCAACGAGGCCTTCGCGCCCGTAGTGGCGGCCTGGAAGCGTGAGCTCAGCCCCGACATGGATCGCGTCAACGTCAACGGTGGCGCCATGGCTCTCGGTCATCCCCTGGGCTCGACCGGCGCGCGTCTGATCACGACCCTGTTGCACGAGCTGGAGCGCTCCGACAAGGAGATCGGCTTCGTCACGATGTGCTGCGGCGGGGGGCTCGGAACCGGAACCCTCATCCAGCGCGTTTGATCAACCCTTCGGTCCGCTCCCCGTCCAGTTGACCGGGACGGGGGGCAGGGCCAAGAGGGCCTGCCAGGTGGCCGCTTCGGTGTGGCCGCTCGCTGCGATCCCATGAGCTGTCTGGAACTGCTCCAGGTTGGCCTTGGTGGCTGAATCGAAGATGCCGCTTGTGGCCTGCGTGGGGATCGCGCCGGCCAGGTGCTCCTGCATCCACAGGACCGGGTCGCCTTTGCTGCCTTCGCCCAGTTCCGACCAAGCTTGATTGGGCGTTACGCTCGTGAGCGGCGCCAGTGGGGTCGCCAGGGCGCTCCACAGGCTGCTGGGCGTCTCCTGGAAGTCCCAAAAGGAGATCCCGCCTGCCCCGTAGAGAGGGGCCTCCTCGCGGAAGCGCACCACTTCTTCGCTTGACGGTTTGGAGTAGGTCTGTCCCAGCGGGAAGATCGGCCGGCCGTAGACCCTGTTTGAGATGAACGTGTTGGCGTAGGTCGTGTCCACCGAGTTGCCGATGTCCTTCCAATACATCTGGGGGGCGTTGAACTGGGCGCCTTCGGGGCCGAGGAAGACCGAATAGGGAAAGGACGTGTGGTAGTAGACGTATGGGAAGGAGGCCAAGCCAATTGGATAAGCGGCGCCGATCTTGGCCCTCAGGTCGGCGATATATGTTTGGGCAGCCCCATACTTGCCTTCGTACTCGGCCTCCGCGTCGATCACCAGGCAATCGGCGCCATTTGCCACCGCCTCGGCACCCAAGTTTGCCTCCCCAGCGGGATTGGTTCCATACACGTACTGCCAAGCGCACACCTTCAAGCCGCCCGAGTGCAGCGCTTGGACCAGTTCAGGGCTGAACTGACTCCAGTAGTTGGAGGAGCCGTCCGAGCTCTTGACATAGAGGGTGGTCACGCCGGCCGCATGGGCTTGAGCCACAATCGAGGCGAGGTTGCCCCCGTCAGACTGGCTGACGTACCAGATCCACATGCCTTGGCCGTCGAACGCGCTGGAAGAGGGCGCCGGCGCCACGGTTGAGGGGGCAGCCGGTGGAGTGGGGGGATGCAGGGCATAGTTGACCACATGGATCGGCCCATAGGAGTTGGAGTGGAGCCCGCGACTGAGCAGGACCATGAGTCGGCCCGAATGGGCTTTGCTCGGAACGTGCACGACCAGCCCCAGAGTCGAGTTGGCAAGGTGCGCGGTGGGCGAGTTATGTGCGATCCGGGCCCCCAGGCTGTGCGGGAAGGCGACCACCATTCCTCGCTTCAGGCCGGTGCCCTTGACGAGCAGCAGACCACGCACGGAGACCTGGTGGGGGTTGGTCGAGCAGTGGATCGACGGCACGCAGGTCATGCTTGTGATCTTGGGCGTGGTTGTCGGCGTCGGTGGGGTTGTGATTGCGGATTTGCTGGGGCTTGCGCCGCCTGACTTACTCGGTGTGGTCGGGGTGGGCGAGGTGCCTCCGCCTGAAGAAGCCCCCCCTCCATCCGGAGCGGCCGTTCCCCCCGCATTTTTCGGTGCGCTCATCGCACGCGCCCCGGGTGCTGCAGCCGCCCCTGTGAGCAGGAGCGCCGAGAGCGCCGTCGCAACGATCTTCGACGCCTTCGTCGCAGAGCGCATCTCGATTGTTGCCGTTGCCACCACCGATCCCTTCCTTCCGGTCAGCCGCTTCGCTGAACGTTGCGCCTTGTGCCTTGGCTACCGGCCGTGTGACCAGGGCCCCGGCGACCAGATCACCCACCCGCAAGGCCGCGAGTGCACGACGTTAGCGGCTATGGCTCCTCCAACCGCCCATCGACAGAGAAGTTGCGTGGTCGCCTGTCGGGGCGTCTGCGCTCGCCGGGTCGCCTGGGCTTGCTCGGGTCTCGTGCGCGTGCCGGGGGCGTCTGCGCTTGCCGGGTCGTCTGCACGCGCCGGGAGTCTCGGTTAGTCGACTCTCGGGCGGCCCCGCCGCTTTTCGGCCTCGATATGTGGCATTGGGGGTGGGTTTCCCTTGACAGATGCACGTCTTTCGTATACAACGGGGCCCGCGCCTATTCCGATAAAAAAGATATGCCGTGTCTCTCGTTTTGCTTTTGCGACGGGCATGCGGGCCCATGAGGGCCGACTTCGGGGTCCAGTACCGGGAGGGCGCTCTGGCAGCATCAACCAAACCAGGAGGATTAGGATGACTAGAATGGGCAAACCCCATATGGGGCTGCTCGCGGTGGCCGCTGCGGCGCTTTTGGCGCTCGCGCTTGCGGCTCCTGCGCTTGCCACCAAACCCACGGGCGACTACGTCAACTTCGGCGAATGTCCCTTCAACAACTCGTCTGTCAATCAGTGCATTTTCGCTCAGACGACGAGCGGCCAGTTCAGCATTGGTTCTACGGAAGTGCCGATCACAAAAGCCATCACGCTGCAAGGTGGACTGATCTATAACGAAACAACTGGCAGCGAAACGTTCGTGGATGCCAAGACCCCTAGCAACACCCTCTCGAAAACACCTCAGAACGTGCCCGGAGGGCTACTGAAAATCGTGGCCCCGTTAGGTTGGCCTGAAATTCTTCAGATCATCTTCAACGAATTCATCAGCAAAGGCATTACCGGCGTCAACGCCACGACCGAATTGGTCGGGACGCCGACGCTCAACAGGGTCAACCTGCTGTTCTCCTCCGGCACGGCTCTGAGTCTGCCCGTGCGAGTCCATCTGGAAAACTCGTTCCTGGGTTCAAAATGCTACATCGGATCAGCGTCCAAACCGGTCACTGTCAATCTGACCACGGGAACAACGAGCCCGCCTGAACCGAACTTACCGATCAAAGGTAGCGTCGGCGAAATCGAAGAAAAGGACGGCGGCGCGCTGCTGGTCATCAAGAAAAACGCGCTGGTGGACAATTCATTCTCCGCCCCGACGGCTGAAGGTTGCGGCGAACAGATCCTGTTCGGGATCTTCACCGGTGTCATCGACAGCGCCGTGAATTCCGAGCTTGGTCTCCCGTCGGGCTCCGGTCACAACACTGCGGAACTCAAGGGTCAGCTCGAAGACGCCCTTGGATCGGCCGTATTAGCTAGTGAAAAATAAGCACTCGCACCTAAGCGCCCTCGGTATGACCGGCTAGCGGCGTAGAGGATCTATGAGTGGGGTTCGGCCGGCTTGCCTGGTCGAACCCCACTTGTGTTGCCGGTTCGCCCCAAAGTGGCCGCGAAGTTATCTCAGCGGACGGGCCGGTCCGATCTACTCCCAGCGAAACCCAACCTCTGAGGGGCTCGGAGTAAGGGGGCTTTTCGCCAACCCTGCCGGCGGCTCCGGCAGGTTGTAGCCGGTCGGCGCCACATCGTTGGGAGCGTCCCCATGAAACAGGGAGGCCAAGTACTGGATCTGGCCGCGCCCCACGCCCAGCTCGAACTGGCCGCCCCCATAGTTGCCGATCCCATGCTCGGCGCAATAGTCGAAAGCGTCGAGCAGGTTCCTCAGCCCGCCCAAGCGCGAGGGCTTGATGTTCACCATCTTCGGTGGGTAGGGCAAGCCTTCGATGTCCGCCACCGAGTGGATCGGGGCGTCCCATGAGAAGCGTTCCCGGTGCTCTGCAAGCGCTGCGTCGGTCTCGGGCGTGAGCGCTGGGTCCTCGATCCAGGCATCCGGGAATGCCTCGGCCACCCGCCTGTAGAGAACAGGGTCGGGAGCCTGGTCGACGATCGAGCCCGAGTAATAGCCCTTGAAGTCGACCGACTCGACCGCCCCGGTCTGCACCAGTTCGGCGATCAGGAGCTCGCTCCAAGAGCTTGTCGGGTCAAGCTTGAAGCGCAAGCCCGGGTACGCGGCCAGGCGCTCGCGGATCGGCTTCATGCTCGGAGGCTCGCCCAAGCGCAGCGAGACCACGAAGCGCACCGGCTCCGGCGTCCGCTGGAGCGTCTCGTGCAACGTGGTTGCCGCCTGGCGCAGCGCCAAGTCGAGCGCAGCCGATTCGTACGCCCACACGCGATAGCGCTTGGACACCTCGCGCTGGGGCTCCTCTGCAAACAGGTCCATCTGAGCCACGTGCTCAGAGAACGAGCCGATCGTCCAGCTCCCTTGGAGCGGCAGATCCGCCCCGGCGGCCTGCAGGATCTCCTGGTCGATCGCGTCGTATGTCACGTCCTCGCCCATGCCTTCGTGGCCGGCGCCGGACAGTCGGATGACCGTGCTCTTGCGCTCGAACTCGCTCGACACAAGCGCTTGCAGCGGCTCCAGGGCGTAGGAGTCGATCTGGAGGGGCAGCTCGGACACGAGCTTCCAGGTGTTCGTGGACTCTGGCACCGCGGCCCAGCTTAGACTGTTGGTTGTGGCAAGCCACACCAGAGGGCCCCGGGGACGCTCGCGCAAGCCGCGTCCCATCGCCCCGCCCACCGACGCAGCTGCGACGGCTGGACAGGCGCTCGAGTCTCCACAAGGCTCGGTCTCCTCGCAACCCGGCGCGGCTGCGAGCCCTGGGAAAACCTCCAAGCAGCGCGCCCGTCAACGACGCGAGCGTGACGCACCCAAAGTGCCGGTCTCTCCACAAAGGGTCTTCGGCGAGCGTCCGCCTTCCCCGTGGCACCCCTTGCCGCTCTCAGAGCTCTTGATCCTGGCCGGAGGGGTCGCTTTCGTGATTGCGGTCTCGCGCTTGCGTCACGGGCCCGCCTCCGGTGGGCCGCTCCTGCTCGCCGGGATCGCGGCGGTTGCGCTTGGCACGATCGAGGTCACCTGGCGCGAGCACTCAAGCGGCTATCGCTCGCACACGCTCCTGCTCGCCCTTTTGCCCGTGATCGTCCTCCATTCGGTGGTGGTGCTCGGCTACAGCTTCGTTGCGAAGCCGTCCGAGATCCTCAACGTAGGCATGTTCGCCGTCGACATCGCCGTCTTCGTGGTGCTTTTCAGGCTCCTGCGCGCCCGCTTCCTGGACGCTCGCGCTCGCGCCGCTAGCCGAGGCTGAGCGAAGGCATCGGCTGCTC
>Ga0208586_1000353_pt1 | contig 17623 bp, 16 predicted proteins | sample NGESurshal072012_6_FD_184471 | JGI IMG/M metagenome (GOLD analysis project Ga0208586, IMG submission 184471) | Arctic peat soil microbial communities from Barrow, Alaska - NGEE Surface sample 53-3 shallow-072012 (SPAdes) | ecosystem: Environmental > Terrestrial > Soil > Wetlands > Peat ... | reverse complement strand
CGGCCCGGGCGAAGAAGGGCCGAGTCGAGCACGTCGGGACGGTTCGTCGCGGCCATCACGATGACGCCCTCGGAGGGGTCGAAGCCGTCCATTTCACTGAGCATCTGGTTCAGTGTCTGTTCACGCTCGTCGTGGCCGCCACCGACGCCGGCGCCACGCTTGCGGCCAATGGAGTCGATTTCGTCGATGAACACGATCGCCGGGGCCTGCTTGCGCGCAGTGGCGAAGAGGTCGCGAACACGGCTCGCACCGACACCCACGAACATCTCCATGAAGTCCGACGCCGTCACGGAGAAGAAGGGCACGCCCGCCTCACCGGCGACCGCTCGCGCGAGCATCGTCTTACCGGTACCGGGAGGACCGACGAGCAAGATGCCCTTCGGAATCAGCGCACCGATCTGCGTGTAGCGGGCGGGGGTCTTGAGGAACTCAACGACTTCGCTGATCTCTTGCTTGACGCCGTAGTAGCCCGCGACGTCCTCGAACGTTGTCTTCGGTCGATCGACGTTGAAGAGTTTCGCCTTGGAGCGTCCCACCGACATCATGCCTTGCATCTGACCCTTGGCCTGGCGGCTGATGAACCACATGAAGGCCACGATGAGGAGAATCCAGATGAAGTAGGGCAGCAACAGACCGAGGAGGCTGCTCGGACTGGAGAAGGTGACCTTGACGTTATCGGTGGTGCGCAGTTTGGTGATGTCGCCGCCGATGACGGTCGTGGGACCGTTCGTCGTGTACTTCGTGCCGTTCGTTAACTTTCCCGAGATGTTGCCCGTGCCCGTGTTGATGACGGCGTTCGACACCTGGTGGTGAGCGGCGTCTTTCAAGAGCGCGGAGTACGAGATGGTTTTCACGTGGGTGGGCTTCAATACGGTCGCCGCTAACACGAGGCCAATCAAGAGGACGACACCCAGAGTCATCAAGACGCGCCGACGGGCGTCAGGGGCCATTGGCTGTTCGCCCCCGGGCAAATACTTTTTATAGTTGTTCGGCTGTTCGGGCGCGTTACTCACCACAACAGACTAGAGGTGACCGACAACATCTCTACTTGCACCTGTGGAAAACTCGGCACAGATTAGGGTAATTGTTTGTGGATTCAATGCTCGGCGCCGAACCGCTGGAAAAACCGCGACAACTCGCGATCGTGCTCGCAGGGTTTATTGGATTCTTAGGTGGACAGATCATCGCCGCGGTCCTCGAAGAACTGGGCGTCGCCCTCACTCACTTCCCGGGTGGTCTGAATGCGCTCTCCACGGCCAGTTCGCCACCGTGGTGGGCCAACGCGCTCGGACTACTCGGTCTCTGGGCCGGTTTCGGCGCCGCCATCTACTACGCCTACGCGTACGGGAACCTCAAGGCGCTGGCGAATCAGTGGCGTCCGCGCTCGAGCGACCTGCTCTACGTGCTCCTCGGCATCGGTGCGCAAATACTGGTCGACGTCGCCTACTCTCCGTTTCACGTCAAGCATCTCAACCGGCCGGTGCATCACCTTTTCGGATCGGCGCGGGGCTTCACTTTTGTCGTCCTGATAGTGATGACGCTGTTGGTGGCACCCATAATGGAGGAGTGGCTTTTTCGCGGCGTGCTCTTTCGCGCGCTGAGTGAAGGTGGCGCGAAAGGGGGCTCACGTGGCGCAGTGGTGCTCGCCGTTCTTATGAGTGCGGCGCTCTTCGCGTTGGCCCACGCCGAACCGCTGCAGTTCGCCGGTCTCTTTTTCCTCGGCATCATTTTGGCCACGCTCGTGTGGCGAACGGGCCGCCTCATTCCGAGCATCGTCACGCACGTGTCCTTTAATGGCGTCGCGATCGCCGCCCTCGTGAGTCAACGGTCCGGTCACTGATGCTCGAACGTCTGCGCAAATACAACACGCCCGGCGCGCGCATGGACGCCGTGGTCATGTTGGCCGTCATTGTCATTACGGTGTGGGAGCTCCACCCGAACCTCCTGTTTTCCGGTTCGCTCCTCACGGGCGGCGACACCGGCTCGCACATGGTCGTGCCGGCCTACCTGAAATCGCAGGGCAACCTCTTCAACCTGACGCCGTGGTACCCCGGCTGGTTCGACGGCATGCCGGCCTACACCTATTACTTCGTGCTGCCGGACGTGCTGGCGACCCTCGCCAGTTACGTCATTAGCTTCGCCGTGGCCTTCAAACTGGCGACCATCATGGGCTCGGTTCTCATGCCCATCACCGCCTACATGCTCGGGCGACTCTTCAAGGCGCCGCGCCCGATTCCCGCGGCGCTGGCCGTCGCCACACTGCCGTTTCTCTTCGACGCTTCCTTCACGATTGACGGCGGCAATCTCTTTTCGTCGATGGCGGGGGAGTACGCGTTCTCGCTGTCGCTCGCGTTGAGCCTTCTCACGATTGGACTCTTCGCGCGAGGTGTGCGTACGGGCAAGGGCTACTGGCTGGCAGCGATCGGCCTCAGCCTCACGCTGGCCGCGCACGTCCTGCCGTGGTTCTTCACCATTGAAGCCGTCGGGGTGCTCGTTATCTTCGAACTCTTGCAACGCCGCGGTATCGGCGACCCCAACGACGACGTGACGGGTGACTACTCGCGACCACTGCGTTTCGCCGTGGGCGCCGGGTTGATGTCCGTCGGTCTCTCGGCGTGGTGGCTACTCTCGTTCGTCACGACCCAGCAGTACACGAACTCAATGGGGTACACGAACGACCCCGTCAACACCCTGCACTCCATCTTCTCGGAACTGGGTTGGTTCAACTCGACCGGCGGAGGGGCCGGCGACCGGTGGGTGATCATCCTCGCCATCATCGCGCTCGGAGTGGCCTTCTGGGTTCGCGACCGTCTGGGCATGATTCTGTCGACTCTCACGGTCCTGTCAATTGCCGCCTTCGTCTTTGATCCCCAGAACGTGATTTGGAACGAACGACTGGTGCCGTTCTGGTACGTCACGATCCACTTGAGCGCCGGTTGGCTTGTCGGCTACACCCTCATGCGTTGGGCCCATCGCCGTCCCAACAGTCTCGGACGATTCGTCGTCCAAGTGGGCGGCAGTCGATTCAGCTTCCAGCACGAGACCGCGCCGCCGGGACCGGGCGATCAACCAATACCCGAGGGCGCACCGGCGTTCGACGACGGCGACGAAGCGACCAGTGACGAGACCTTCGCACGGGTGCCGCAGGACGACGACGATGAAGACGAAGGGGAGCGTCGGTCGAGGCGGGCCGTGAAGGCGACGGTCGTGGTGCTCATCCTTGGACTGCTGACCACAGTGCCGGGACTCAATCCCTGGTCGGCCAAGGCCCTCGGCCTCAACGTCACCGGTAATCAGGTGTCGAGCTGGGCTCAGTGGAACTACTCCGGCTATCAGGCGAAGGCCGCGTGGCCCGAGTACAACGACCTTATGACGACCATGGGCACCGTCGGTGCCAAGTACGGCTGCGGTCGGGCCATGTGGGAGTACAACGCCAACGAGAACCGCTTCGGGACGCCCATGGCGTTGATGCTCATGCCGTACTGGACCAATAACTGCGTTGACTCCATGGAGGGTCTCTACTTCGAGTCGTCGGCAACGACGCCCTATCACTTCCTCGATCAGGCTGAACTGAGTGTCGGACCGAGCAACCCGATGGTCGGCCTGAACTACGGGCAGCTGGACGTGGCCTTCGGCGTGCAGCACCTTCAAATGCTCGGTGTGAAGTACTACGTGGCGTACTCGCCGGCGATCATCGCCCAGGCCAAGCGCGACCCCGAACTCAAATTGATCGCCCAGACCAAGGCGTGGCCGTCGCCGGGCGTCACGTGGAAGGTCTACGAGATTAAGAGCAGTCCTATGGTGAGCGCCCTGAAAACAATGCCGAACGTCGTATCGGGCATCTCCAGTCGCGTCGGTTGGCTGGACGCGAACGAGGCGTGGTGGCTCAATCCCAAACTCCAAACGACCGTGGCCGCGACGAGTGGTCCCGCGAACTGGCCCCGTGCCGCGTCGATCAACGAGATGAACAGTTCGATAAAGCTGGCGAAAGTGAAGGTCAGTCACGTCAACGTGGGTGATCAGAGCATCTCCTTCCACGTCAATAAAATTGGCGTTCCGATGCTCGTGAAAATCTCCTACTTCCCGCGTTGGCACGCCAATGGCGCAACCGGTCCCTACCGCGTGAGCCCCAACCTGATGGTGGTTATTCCGACCTCCAACAACGTGTCCCTCGACTACGGCAGTACGCCCTATCTCACGATCGGCAACATCATCAGCGACGTCGTGACCCTGGCCGGCTTCATCTACCTGGCCTTCTTCATCAAAAGACGTCGACTCGCTCGCAACTAGAGTGTTGGTTCGCGACGTGATGATGGAAGGGAAGTGACCAGTGGCGCTCGATAGTTTCCTCCTGGCCCTACTCGAGGACCCCGTGGACCATGGCGAACTGCTCTACGTGCCCAGTGACAACGTCCTCTACAACCCCCGGCTGCGCGTCGTGTACCAAGTGCGCGAGTCAATCGCCGTCCTCTTGCCCGATGAGAGTCGGGCAGTCACCGACGCGGAAAACGAGGCGTGGACGAACGACCCGAGCGTCGTCCATACCGGCAAGTAGCAACGCCGCTACCGCTCACGACGTTGAGCAGGTAGGTGGTCGCGACGCGAACCGTATGGACCACGTTGACGAGTCGGCAGGCGCCGTCGACAGGTTCGACAATTATTCGACGACTATGTCATCACGTGCTCGGACGTCGCAGACCTAGGAGAGCCAGAGTCACGTTCGCACGGCGACGCCCAGATCGTACGTCTGTCCTTAGACGCCAATAATGTCAGCCTCAACGAGGCCGGCGAATATGAATCCACGACACATTTCGGCTGCTAATCGTTTCGGCAACGTTCAAAGCCTCAAGAGCACCTAGTCCACCATCAACTGAAGTCCAGGTGTTGCTAAAACAAAGTCCGCGTTCGGCGCAATACCGTGAGCAATCGCGAGCCGAGTTTCACCATTTTCACGTGGCGGAATGTGCGTGATAAGGGTCCGGTGAGCTGAAAGTTCACGTGCCAGCAAGCCTGCCTCATGAGCGTCGAGATGAAACAGGGAACTATTTTCATTACGAACCTTCAAAGTGCATTCCACTATTGCGAGGTCAGCTCCGACAAACTGTGGTGGAACGACCCATGTCGGTCCAGTGTCCGCGCAGTACACCACTCGACGGCCACCAATTGAAAGACAAGCGGCGTGGGTTGGAATCTTGTGCGTTGTTCGAGAGAACTGTGCTTCAATTGTGGACAATTCCAACTGAACTCCCTCAGAGACAAAAACCAAAGTGCCTTCGGGAACGGAGTCTGAATTCGGCGCGATGAGGGCCATCGTCTCAGGCGACGCCACAAGTCGAGGTTGATCGCGCCACACTTTCGAAGAGTCCATAAATGCCTCAAGGTCCGCGACGTGATCGGCGTGCGCGTGGCTGACGAAGATCGCGTCAAGGAGAGTTTCAGATAGATGATTTAAGTACGACTCAAAAGAGCCAAAACCACAGTCCAGGAGGATTGCGGCCCCGGCGGTCTCGACCAAGTAACTCGAGCACGGACTACGCAACTCTTCGTCGAAAGACGATCCTGCGCAACCGAGCACCATCACTTTGACAATGTCACCTGAGTTCTCGACCACAAGCCAATGTATCGAAGGCGAACTGAACGTTCTTCACGCCTTCGTAAGACCACGCAAGGTGTGGTGAACGCTCGTGCCTCGAAGCGTAGATCTCTCTAAGAACTCGTTCTTCGAGTGAAGCGATGTCGCTGCCAGCACTTCATCCTGGTATTCGACGGCCATATGTATGTTGTGATCGGTGACAGATCACGTGCTGACTGAAGGAGACCTTGAACTTCGGCCACTCGAGTTGGTTGACGCGGCTCAGTGGCTCGCGGGCGAAGACGATGAGCAGATCCGCTGGTTCGAAGCTGCGGGACCAGCAGAGCTTTCAGATGTCGAAGCATTCATTAGGCGTTGTCGTGAATCCTGGAAGACGATGGGTGATCATCGATACTGGGCAATCCGAAGGATTGTCTCCCCGGAGATCGTGGGCGGGATCGACCTCCGGAAATTAGACAATGATGAGGTCAACGTCTCGTATGTAGTTTTCCCAAAGTATCGCCACCAAGGGATAGCGTTTCGCGCGTCGGCAATGGTATTGAACTACGCGGGGGTTGAAATGGGTGCAAAGGTGGCCGTTTTCAAAATGCTCCCAGAGAATGTGCGATCGCGAAGCGTCGCCATTCGATTAGGAGCCGAATTCTCTGGCGAGGTTCCTTCGAATGGCGGTGCAACGTTTCAGGTTTTTAAGTTGGGCATCCTTCGTGGCAAATAACCGCACAACTTGGCTTCACCAGATTTTGTGGCAATTGGCGGACCTCAAAAGCCAGACGATGGTTGCCGACCTGTCACGTCGGACCGCCGCCACATCGAGCCCCGAACTTCACAGCCGCCCGTTTCACGTCGAACGATCTAGTCGCCCGGTCGGTATCCGTACGAAGTACCGTCGCCGCTGTCGCGGGGATTTTCTTCGCGGTCAATGGCACTCGTACCGGCGCCCGTACCGAACCGCCTCGGCAGGTAATCCGGCCCGCCCGCGCGACGAGTGTTGACGAACTTGCCAAGGCCCGTCACGGCGACGAAGAAGAGAATGATGTACACGATGACCATGTGAGCCCCCGGCAGTGGTTGGACGTGACCATAGCCCACGACAAATCCGCGCACTCGACGGTCGAAATCACCTCATCCGAGCCATTTCATCGACGGCCGGCTCACGAACGCCGCGCCGCGAATGGTGTTACGGAATGGTGACTTTCGGCCCTGCCAACGGAGCCGATATGCGCTCTAGGTTCCTTGAAGGACCTGGAATGACCGATGGTTCGGCCACTTCTGGATCTTCGAGAGGCACCCAGCCGCTCGTTAGGTGACGAAAGAAGAATGACATGAAGGCTCTCGTATACAAAGGCCCCGGCCAGAAGAGTTGGGAAGACGTGCCCGACCCGAAGATTCTGAAGAACACCGACGTGATCGTGAAGATGGTCGCGACCACTATTTGCGGCACCGACCTGCACATTTTGAAGGGCGACGTTCCCGAAGTCGACCTCGGACGCATCCTCGGCCACGAGGGCATTGGCATTATCACCGAGATCGGCAGTGGCGTCACGCAACTGGCCGTCGGCGACAAGGTCATCCTGTCCTGCGTGAGTTCGTGCGGTCGCTGTTCGAACTGTCGCCAGGGCCTCTACAGCCACTGTCTCGACGCTGAGGGTGTTGCCGGCATCGGATGGATCTTCGGTTACATGATCGACGGAACCCAAGCTGAGTTCGTGCGCGTGCCCTTCGCCGAGAATTCGGTCTACAAGATTCCGGCCGACATGAGTGACGCCGAAGGCATCCTGCTCTCCGACATCCTCCCGACCGGTTTCGAGATCGGCGTCCAGTACGGACAGGTGCAGCCCGGTGACGTGGTCGCCGTGATCGGTTCCGGTCCCGTGGGCCTCTCGGCCGTCATGACCGCTCGACTCTACGGACCGTCCAAGGTGATCGCCATCGACCTCGACAGTGCCCGCCTGAAGCGCGCCGGCGAATTCGGTGCCACCGACACGGTCAACTCCGGTGAGTCGGACTGGAAAGAGCAAGTGCTCGCTCTCACCGACGGTGCCGGTGTCGACGTTGCGATCGAGGCGGTAGGTGTTCCCCAGACCTTCACGATGGCCACCGAGATCGTGCGCCCCGGCGGACACGTCGCCAACATTGGCGTCCACGGCAAGTCGGTTGACTTGAAACTCAACGAACTGTGGATCAAGAACATCGACATCTCGATGGGACTCGTCAACACGAACACGCTCGGCATGTTGCTGAAGCTCGTCGAAGGCAAGAAGTTGCCCGCCGACAAGTTCGTCACCCACGAGTTCACGTTCGAGCAGATGATCGAGGCCTACGACGTCTTTGGCAACGCCGCCAAGTACGACGCGCTGAAGGTGCTCATTCACTAGTCGGAGTCGGAAATGACTTGACGACCACTGATCGTCACGAACGCCTGGACCTATCAGTCCAGGCGTTCGACGATCATGGCCATGCCTTGGCCGCCGCCGACGCACATTGATTCCATCCCGAAACGGGCGCCCGAGTCCTCAAGGGAGTTGAGCAGCGTCGTCATGATGCGCGCACCGGTCATGCCGAAGGGGTGGCCGAGAGCAATGCCGCCGCCCCTGATGTTCAGCTTGTCGAGCGTGATGCCGAGATGCTTGGCGCTCGGGAGCACTTGGGCCGCGAACGCTTCGTTGATCTCCACGAGGTCAATGTCGTCAATCGTCATGCCGGCGCGCTTCATGGTCTGGCGACAGGCCTCGATGGGGCCGAGACCCATGATCTCGGGATTGAGACCACTGACGCCACTGGCGACAATGCGCGCGAGAGGTTTGATACCGAGTTCCTTCGCTCGAGTGTCACTCATCACCACGACGGCCGCCGCGCCGTCGTTCAAGGGACAGGCATTGCCGGCCGTGATGGTGCCGCCCTCACGAAAGACCGGCTGGAGCGTCGAGAGCCGCTCGAGCGTCGTGCCGGCGCGCGGGCCGTCGTCCTTGGAGACGACCGTACCGTCGGGCAGCGTGACCGGAATGATTTCGCGCTCGAAGAAGCCGTTCTCTTGGTGTTCGACGGCGAGCTCTTGACTGCGAACCGCAAACTCGTCCATTTCGAGACGGGAGACGTGCTCGTACTCAGCGACGTTCTCGGCAGTTTGGCCCATGGCGATGTAGATGTCGGGGAGGCCGGGCTGCGGGCTCCACGGTTCGCTCACGCGCTCGGAGCGCTTCGCGGTGCGGTCCATGGCGTCACTGAACAAGGGGTTGGTCGCCTTGCCGCTGTCCGACGCGCCGCTCGCGAATCGCGAGACGGTTTCCACGCCGGCGGCGATGAAGACGTCGCCCTCGCCGGCGCGAATCGCGTGGGCGGCCATGCGGATGGTCTGGAGCGATGAGGAGCAGTAGCGGTTGACCGTGACGCCGGGTACGTTGTCGAGTCCCGCGAGCAGGGCCGCGACGCGCGCAATGTTGAAACCGGACTCGCCGGCCGGCTGACCACAGCCCACCATCAAGTCCTCGACGGTTTGAGGGTCGAGCGCGGGGATTTTCGCGAGTACGGCACGCACCACGAGCGCGGTGAGGTCGTCGGGACGCATGTCGACGAGGGTGCCCTTGAAGGCCCGTCCAATGGGGGTGCGACCGGTGGCGACAATGACGGCGTCGGGCATGAAATCCTCCTAGGGGTTACTTCTAAGTAACTTCGTGGAGAGCATACCGAAACGGCTCCGGCGGCGACGACTCAATTGGTCGGCAGTGGACCGGCGTCACCGAAGCCCTGGCGAACGCCCTGACCGGCCCGTCGCGCGAGCTGGTCGGGATCGAAGATCATCCAGTAGGCGTTGCGCGCGTGCTTGCGGCTGCGGTCCTCGAAGACCTTGGCGAGGACCTCGGGATCGTCGGATTCGTCCTCGTGCACGAAGACTTCGAGGATGGGCGTCGAGGTCATGAGTTGGGCCTGCATGATGCCCTGGGACGCTTCGTGCGCACAGATCTTGTCGACGTCGGCACTTCCGGGCATGCCCAGAGCGATGACGATCGCGCAGTCGTCCTGTTCGATCATGTTCTTGGCCGCCACGGCCAGGTCCTTGAAACCGGGCACCGTTTTGGAGACGACGGCAAATGATTCGCCGTAACCGGGACAGGAGGTCAACTCGCGTCGAGCGGCGTCGCCCATGTCGTAGCGCGCGAACATGGTGTCCACGACCCCGATACGGACCTTCTTCGCCTTCAACTTGCTCGTTGTTTTCTTCGCCACGTCGTTCCCTTCGATACGCCGTCCATTCTAGGAGGGAGGGTCGAAAGGCCCTTCAAGGTTGGATTTCACACGACGTAGAGTGGCCTTCGGAAGGTAGGTGACCAATGGCGTGGGACTTTGAGACGGAACCGGAGTTTGAGAAGCAACTCGTCTGGATGCGCGAATTCGTCCAAGAGGAGATCACGCCCATCGAGACCCTCGACCTGAGCCACGATCAGGCGCTCGCTTTCATCAAACCAATGCAGCAAGAGGTGCAGGAGCGTGGTCTCTGGGCGGCGCATCTTCCGACCGAACTTGGCGGCATGGGATTTGGTCAGGTCCGTCTCGGACTCATGCACGAAATTCTCGGCAAGACCCCTTACGGTCCGGTCGTCTTTGGTAACAATGCCCCCGACTCGGGCAACGCCGAGCTGTTGGCGGCCGGCATGGAAATGACGGGCCAGGAGTACATCCGCGAACGCTGGCTGCAGCCCCTGCTCGACGGCTCCATTCGCTCCGGTTTTTCGATGACTGAACCAGAGACCGCGGGCAGCGACCCGCGCCTCTTGAAGACGCGCGCCACCAAGGACGGCGAGGAGTGGGTCATCAATGGTCACAAGTGGTACACGACTAACGGATCGGTTGCGGACATCCTCGTGGTGATGGCCGTCACCAATCCCGACGTCCACCCGTACCAGGGCTCGTCGATGTTCGTGGTGCCGGCCAACGCGCCAGGCGTTGACATCGTTCGCGACGTGGGATCAATGGACGACCCCGATAACCACTACGGACGCTTTGGCAACCACGCCGAGATTCGTTACGTGGACGTGCGAATTCCGGCGGAGAATCTCATTGGACCGGAGGGGTCGGGATTCCTGCTGGCCCAGGCGCGACTCGGACCGGGACGAATCCATCACTGCATGCGCTGGCTCGGCCAGAGCCAGCGGGCCTTCGACATGATGTGTGAGCGAGCAGTGAGCCGCTTCACGCACGGTTCAATGCTCGCCGAAAAGCAGACCGTGCAGAACTGGATCGCCGACAGTCGTGCCGAGATGCACGCCGCTCGACTCATGACGCTGCACGCCGCGTGGAAGATGGATCAGGTGGGCGCGTCGGCCTCACGCGACGAAATTGCGATGATCAAGTACTACGGCGCGACCGTGCTGCACAACGTCATCGACCGCTCCATTCAGACCCACGGCGCACTCGGCTACTCAACGGACATGCCGCTCGAACGGATGTACCGGTGGGCTCGCGCCGCACGAATCTACGACGGCCCCGACGAGGTGCACCGCCAGACCGTGGCGCGCCACGCGTTGAAGAACTACACCGCGACTGAGGTACCCAGCGAATTCATTCCGACGAGGACCATCGCCGCGAAGGAGAAGTTCGCCGGCATGCTGGAATTCCTCGAAGCGGAAACGGTCTAACGGGGAGCCAAACCTTCGACGGCCTCGTGCAGGTCGACGCCGAAGGGGATGATCGCGAGCGTCGGGATCTGTACGCCCGCCTCGACGTAGCGCGCGACGTGATCGCGACAGGCCTCGTAGGAGCCGTGGACGATCAGTTCGTCCACGACCGAGTCGGGGATGACCCCGTTGGCGAGTTTGCGGTCGCCGGCCGCCCACGCGTCCCACATCGGTTGGAGGGCCGGTCCGCGCCCCAACCAGCGATGGAACTCGGCGTAGGCGTGCACCGTGAGGTACGACGAGATCATTCGTCGTCCAATCATCCGCGCGGTGTCGGCGTCAGCGGTCGGGATGACGAAGAGACGTGCGGCGATGGTCTTTCCTTCGCCGACCTCGGCGCGGCACTGCGCCACGTCATTGGCGCCGAGCCAGTTGAGAATGGCCCCATCGGCCTCCTTGCCGGCGAGTCGCAGCATGCCCGGTCGAAGGGCGCCGAGGAGGATGGGCGGGTGAACCGCGACGGGACGAGAGAGTTTGAAGCCGTGCACCTCGAAGGTCTCGAAGACCTCATCGATCTTCTCGCCCTCGAGGGCGCGCTTCACGAAACGCAGGACGTCACGGGTTCGCGCGTAGGGCTTCTCGTACGTCACGCCGTTCCAGCGCTGCACGACCGGTTCGCTCGATGCCCCGAGACCCATGGTGAAACGCCCGTCGGCGACCTCGGCCATCGCGGCGATGCTCATGGCCATGAGGCCCGCGCCCCTCGTAAAGACCGGCGTCACCGCGACGCCCAACTGCAGTCGCGGTTCCCAGATCGCGGCGAGCGTCAGGGGCGTGAAGCCGTCGACGCCGTCGACTTCGGCCGACCAGAGGTCCGTGTAACCGAGGTCGGCGATTTTGTGGAACCACTCCTTGTGTTCGAGGAGCGAGACGCCATCGAAGGGGATGGTGATGCCGTAGCGAGAGTCCATGCCGCAGTCTTTCAGATTCGTCCGGGAACGGCTACGTGAGGTAGTCGCCGGCGCGTGCCACGGGGACGCTGAAACCGCGACGCTCGAGGTCGTGGACCCAGCGGTCGATGAGCGTTTCGAGGATGGCCACGCGCGCATAGCGCTTGCTCTCGGCGGGGATGAGCTCCCAGTGTGCGTGCGGGCGGTCAGTCATCTCGACCATGTCGGCGAGGGCCTTCAAGTACGCGGGCCGCTTTTCGCGATTGCGCCAGTCTTCGGGAGTGAGCTTCCACTCCTTCAGTGGATTCTTTGCTCGGTCGTTGAAGCGGGCCAGCTGTTCCTTGTCCGAGATCTGCAGCCAGAACTTCACGAGCGTGACGCCGTCGTTCACGAGCATCTGCTCGAACTCGACAATCTCGGCGCCCGACAGTTTGGCGGTCGGCTTGTCAATGAGACCCTCGACACGTTCGACGAGGAGACGCCCGTACCAGGATCGGTCGTACACCGTCATGGCACCCTTGCCGGGAATCGTTGACTGGAAGCGCCAGAGGAAATGGTGGCTCAGCTCTTCGGGTGTCGGAGGACCGATGGGGACCACGCGAACGTGGCGAGGGTCGATGCTCTGAGTGAGTCGACGGATGGCCCCGCCCTTGCCCGCGGCGTCGAAACCTTCGAAGAGCACCAGCAGGCCCGGTCCCACCTCGCTGGGCTTGAGCAGTCCGGCTGAAAAGAGACGCAACTGCGTTAATCGGTGTTGTGCCGCAAGAACCCGCCGGTCGGACTCTTCGGTTCCGAGAGACTTCGTGAGGTCGATGTCGTCGACGCTGTTGCTCATACCCGTTGTGCGCGGTCGAAGGAAGACGGTCGCGCGGACTCCTTTTGCTCTTCTAGCAACGTAGCCGAGCCCTGTTAGCGCGGTGCTCGGGGGGAGACCTCATTCGTTCGTAGAATTGACCGAACGCGAATCGAGAGAAGGTCATGCGAAAGTCGGTGATGTCGGCGCTGGTGATAGCGCTCGTGCTCGGTGGTGCGGCGACGGTGCTCGCGCACGCACCGGCCAATGCGTCGTCGACGGTGTTTCCAAAACCGGTGTGCATTCGTGCCGCGTCGTCATCGTCGGACGCGAGCGTGACGGCACCGCTTATTTGTCACCCGTGGCGTCACGCCGACAACTGGTTCCACACGCCGCCCACGATCCTCACCACGAGCTTCGCCCCCAACGAAGCAGTTCCGTCCGTCGTTGCCTACGCCGCGTGGATTCGAACGTCGACGACCGACCTGGCGCTCTATCTCGGTGTGAAGGGACCGGGCCCCTCAGCGTTTAACCGCGGGCCACTGGCGGTGCCCGCCAGTGGCGATGCTCGACTGCTCGCCACCTTCAACTCCGGTTTCTACGAGGCCGATGGGGCGGCCGGTTTCTTCACCAACAAGACTCTCTACTACCCCATGATCAATGGTCTGGCGACCGTCGTTCGCTACAGCAATGGCCACGTCAACATCACGAAGTGGAACGCCGGAGCGCGACCGGGGCCGACGATCGTCATGGCGCGCCAAAATCTGTCGTTACTCGTGAACAACTACAGGCCCACACCTGCGTCGCGAGACAACCAACTCTGGGGCGTCACTCTCGGAGGAGTGCAGGCGGTGTGGAGAACGGCACTCGGCATCGACGCGAACGGGAATCTCATCTACGTCGCGGCACCGGAACAGACGTCGGCGAGCCTCGCCCAGATCATGGTGCAGTTGCACGTGGTTCGTGCTATGCAACTGGACATCAATCCCGAGTGGCCGATTTTTGTGACCTACGGCGGAGCCGGGGCGCGCGGCGCCACGCTCTTCGTACCCAACCCCAACCAGGTGCCCAATCGGTTCCTCTATCCGAGCACGAAGGACTTCTTCGCCGTGTTCATCTCCCGTCGCGCCGGTGAGCCCCAACCGTGGTAGCTCGTCACACGAAACGTTCGCAACGCGCACGCACCGGCTCCAGATTCCGACGCGTCGCCGTGTGGAGTTCCCTCGTCGTGGCGATCGGCGCCGTCGGTGCGGTGGGCGCGGCCAACGTCGTCACCGGGGGTGACACGACCTCAACGACGCTCATTGGGTCGACCACGACCGTGGTGTCGGGGACGACGACGGTGCCTCCGAGTTCCACCACCACGACGCTCGTTTCGAAACCATCGACGATCACGTTGTCGGCCGTCGGGGATACCGAACTCGGTGACTCGCCACGTATCCCGGCGAATCCGATTGCCTACTTCGCTCCGGTGAAGGCCGCGTTGGCCGCCCCCATAGTCTTCGGCAATCTCGAGGGCACACTCACGTCGGCGACCGACGCCAAGTGTGTGCCGGGCGACCCCCTGTGCTTCGCGTTCCGGGTACCAACCACGTTCGCGCGGGTCTATCGCTCGGTCGGCTTCACCGTGTTGAACAGTGCGAATAACCACTCCCACGACTTCGGTACCGAGGGCCTCCTCCAGACGTCGGCGGCCCTTCGGGCGGCCGGTATTGCGCAGGCCGGACTGCCCGGTCAGATCGCGGTCGTACGCGAAGGAACAACCCGGGTCGCGTTCGTGGACTTCGCGCCCTACTTCAACACCAACAATCTCTTGAACTACGGCGTCGAGCACCAACTCATTGCGAGAGCGCGTCGAATGGCCCAGGTCGTCGTCGTGTACATGCACGCCGGCGCCGAAGGGTCCAACGCCGATCACGTCACGAGAGGAAGCGAGTACTACGTTGGTGAGAACCGGGGCAACCCGTACCTCTTCGCTCACGACGCGATCAATGATGGTGCGGACCTCGTCATTGCGAGCGGTCCGCACGTCCTTCGAGGCATGGAGTGGTATCACGGCCACCTCATCGCCTACAGCCTCGGCGATTTCGCGAACTACGAAAACTTCGCGGCGAGCGGCGACCTCGTGTTGTCGGGCATCTTGCACGTGACGTTGGCCGCCACCGGTTCCTTCGTCTCGGGAACCTTCACGTCAGTGCGACTGAGTTCCATCGGTCAGACCTTCGTCGACCGGACGCACGCCTCGGCGAACTTCGTGAACACGTTGTCGCGAGAGGACTTCGGTCGCCAGGCGGCCATCATTCAACCGAGCGGCACCATTCGTTTCACGTCGAGCTGAGTGTCCGAGGGGTAGTACCTTCACTGGCATGAACACGTTCATCACGCTCGAGACCACCGAGGTCGCTCTTGGGACGTGCGTTGTATGCAGGTGAGTGACTGGGCCGCGGCGGCCACGGCGGTGGGATCCTTGGTCTTGGCGGTGGCCACCTTCTCCTCCGTTCGCTCCGCCAACCGGGCCGGACGCAACGCCGAGCGGGCAATCAACGTGGGACTTCGTCCCGTCCTGTTTGCGTCGCGACCGCACGAGACGTTGCAGAAGATTCGATGGGGCGACGACCACTGGACGGTGCTGCCCAACGGACAGGCCTCACTGGAGGAGAAGGACGGCGTCATCTACATGGCGATCTCGCTGCTCAACGTTGGTTCGGGCATTGCGGTCCTCCACGGATGGAGGGTCGACACGTCGCAGATCCTTCACGCGCACGCTTCTCTCGAAGAGATGCAACACATGGCGGGGCTCGCGCGTCCCGACCCCGGGACGTTTCGACCGCAGACCAGAGACCTGTACGCACCGCCCGGCGACATCAGTTTCTGGCACGCGGCCATCCGCACGGCCGATGACCCCGATCGTCGACGCGTCGAAGAGGCTCTCGCGGGCCCACGCCCCCTCATCCTCGAACTGCTCTACAGCGACCAGGAAGGTGGCCAGAGGACGATCAGTCGCTTCTCAATCAGTCGATACGGCGACGAGAAGGACGTCTGGTACCCGAGTGTGGTGCGCCACTGGTACCTCGACGGGGAAAACCCGCGCTAGCGATCACACGACTCAACATCCGCCACCCGGTCCCGGTGCTCCGGCCCCGAGTTGGTAGCCATCGACCGTGCCGACATTTTCGGCGCGGGGATTGGGTCCCAAGTGGACGACGTACCAAACCCCGCGCCACGAAATGAGTGACGCGACGAGCACGGACTCGAGGGTCGTGTTGTGACGAAAGACCAGCCGCACGTTCGGTTCGTGCCAGTAGCCAATCTTGTTTTCACAGACGCCCGGTGGGATCCACTGCGCGTATCGGGGGTTCGCCTCAACGCGCACGAACGTCGTGTGGTGTGTGGCGAAGAGGCGATCGCGGTAGGCGCCGAGGTCGAGAACGAAGAAACTGAAGAGCCGACTTCGCCAGTCGCCCGCGGGACTAGGAATCTCGCCGGTCTTCATCCGCACGTAGGCCGCCTCGGGGAAAAAGACCTTGTTGCCCATCGCTACAGAGTGATGGGCAATCGCGGAAGCGAGCGTTGTCATCTGTTTGGTGAGTGGCGTGCCGAACGACGGTTCGAGGGTTGTTTGCGGGAGGGATCCCGGACTCGGGGCGGCGAACGCGGGTAGCGCGCTCAACGCCGTCGCCGCGCCGAGTGTCAGGGCGACGACGAATCGTGAGCGCGTCACGATGCGGTGCGCCACCGGCGAATCGCGACGAAGGTCCAGATGCCCTCGACGACGCCGAACGGCCACGCACCCGAGAGAAAGCCGTAAACGCTCGAGAGCGTGCAGCCGAGCGCGAAGAGTGCAATGAACGTTCGCCCTTTGGATTCGAGGGCGTACATGAGCATCATGAAACTGACGGCTCCGACCCCGTAGATCGTGACCCCGATACTCACCCTTCGGTCGGCGGTAACTGCCTTCGGGGGAGGAATCGCCGTTCGTGGACCCACGTCGCGAGAAGAAAGAGACCGGCCAGCAGTCCGATCAGGATTGCATCCTTCTCGTGCGGCGGTAGGTACGTAAAGGTGACGGTCGACGTACCCTTGGGCACCGGCACCGCCTGGTAGGCACCGTCGCTCGGCTTGATGGTGACGGCCTGGCCGTTGACGTACGCTTTCCATCCGGCCATCGCCAGTTCGGTTCGGATGAGCGTCGAGCCACCACTCGGGCAGTTCACGGTCGCCTCGTCGACGTTCGACGACGTCACGGTGCACGACGGCGATGTCGTGGAGAGAAACGGTCGCGGACTGGGGAGTTCGTAGATCGTCGTTTTCGCGTCACTAAAGACTTGGCTGACGCCAAGTTTCTTCAGTCCATTCATAAGCGGCAGCGCCGTCGGGTACAGCAAATATTTCACCGAGGCGCCCTCGTAAGCCTTGAAGTGATCAAACAACTCGGTCTGCTGGGCATTGAGGCCCGTCAGTCCGTTGTGGATGACGAACTGATTGGGCGGGGTGAGGCCCGGATAGAGCTGAGTCTGAATGAGCTGACTGAACTTGCCGGGGAAGGGCAGGTCAATCGCGTTCAGGGCGTTGAGACCGTACTGCGAGCCCCAGTTGGGGGTCAGTACGGCGAAGTCGAGGAACCGGTCCTGGCCCTCGTGGGTCTGAAGGAATGAAATTGGTGCGGTGTCGACGG
>Ga0208586_1000352_pt1 | contig 17643 bp, 22 predicted proteins | sample NGESurshal072012_6_FD_184471 | JGI IMG/M metagenome (GOLD analysis project Ga0208586, IMG submission 184471) | Arctic peat soil microbial communities from Barrow, Alaska - NGEE Surface sample 53-3 shallow-072012 (SPAdes) | ecosystem: Environmental > Terrestrial > Soil > Wetlands > Peat ... | reverse complement strand
GACAACTACTACCTTGCTCGCAGCGGCGCCGATGAGATCCAGCTCGACCTGTTCCTGGACTACGCGAGCAACGTGGCGCTCTACCCGGCGTTCCAGGAGTACTTCCGCACCAGCAGGCCGCCGCTGCTCGCGGTGTGGGGCAGGAACGATCCGTTCTTCCGACCGGAGCCGAAGCCTTCAAGCGCGACATCCCCGGTGCTGACATCCGTTTCGTCGACACCGGTCACTTCGCCCTGAAGACCCACGTCGAGGAGATCGCCGCCACGATCGGCGAGTTCCTCTCCCGGTAGGTGTCACTACAGCATGCGGTGCAGGCGGCGAGCCGGAAGGGGTGAGGTGGTTGCTGGAACTGGCCGGCGGGACGGGCGGTCTAGGCTGGGTCGCGGTCAAGGCGGTGCTGATGTTCGCGGTGGCCATCGTCGGCCTGCGGCTTGGAGAGCGGCGCACGCTCGCCCAGCTCGGCGCGTTCGACTTCGCGGTCGCGGTCGCGATCGGCGCGATCATCGGCCGGACCGTGACCGCTTCGTCGGCGTCGTTCGCCACTGGCGCGGTCGCGCTGGTCACCCTCCTGGTCGCGCACCGCCTCGTCGCGTTCGCCCGGCGGCACAACCGGATGGCCCGCCTCATTGACCATCGGCCCCGGGTCCTGGTCGCCGAGGGCAAGATACAAGATCGTGAACTCGGCCGGGCCGGCTTGACGGCCGCGGATGTGTACGCGCTGTTGCGCCAGCAGGGTGTGGACGATCTCGGCCAGGTCGGTTACCTGCTGTACGAGACCCGCGGCACGACGACGCTGATCGGCACGGACAGCGAGCCCGGCCCGCTGATGCGCGACGGGCTTTCCGCCGCCGGATACCGCCATGTGGCCAAGCCCGCTGAGCGGCATGTCGCCGATACCCCGAAGGTCCCGCCGGGGACCTGGCCAACCCGATACCGATGAGGAGCCTGCCCATGACGTGTCGGTCCGCCTGCTGTACTCGTCCCGCACGCTGGCCGACGTCATCTACCACAGCGAGCTTGACCAGTACCGCGACGGCACCCAGGTCAGCTACACGCTGACCCGCGGTCAGCCCCCGGGCTGGACCGGTTACTCGGGCCGGGTAGACGGCGCGATGCTGGCCGAGACCGCCTGGCCCGCCAGCCAGCATCCGCTCGCGTTCGTCTGCGGACCCACCCGCTTCGTCGAGACCGTGGCCGAGGAACTGGTCGCCCTCGGCTACCCGCCCGGCCGGGTCAAGACCGAACGGTTCGGAGGGACCTGATGGTGCTGGATGGCAACGCGATCGGCGGTCTGCTGCAGGAGATATTCGGGACGGACATGACGGGCGCCGAAGCAACGTGCGCGACCTGCGGCGCGGTCGGCCCGGTCGCCGAGACGGTGGTCTACCTACGCGGACCGGGGACCGTGGTCCGCTGCCGCACCTGCTCCGGCATGCTCATGGTCATCTCGCAGATCCGGGGCATGAACTGTATCGACCTCGGCGGCCTGGCCGCCCTCGACCCCCGCCAGGACGGCTGACCACAGCGGGTGACGCACTTGTTCGCTCAGCCCGCCCCATACTCCGAAGACCTGATGCGTCCGCAACGCGAACGCCAGGCAGTCACGCCGGACCTGGCACCCCGCGCAGATAGCCTTCGCCTCCGCCACCTGGGCCAGGGACCGGCCCGACGACGAGATCGGGAAGAACAGATCGGATCGGCCGACCGGCAGGCAGCCAGCAAGCGCCAGTGCCGGTCAGCCGGCGGCGTCATGACTCGGCGGCTGGTGCGCGACAGGGTCTCAGCATCGCCGTACTGCCAGCCGTCGCATCATCAAAACCAGCCCGTTTTCCGGCCCAGCAGACCCGTCCCGATGTAGTTGTCCGCCTTGACGATGTGCTGCGGCTGGTCCCGGTCGATCCTCAGCCTATGAGCGGACCTGCGCAGAACGTGTACGACGTGATCGTGATCGGCGTCGGGCCCGTCGGGTATACGGCTGCCGTCCGGGCCCGCGCGGCCGGACTGACCGTAGCGGTGGTGGAACAGGAGCTGGTCGGGGGTGAGTGCGCCTACTGGGCGTGCATCCCCAGCAAGGCGATGCTCCGGCCGGTCGTCGCGGCGGCCGACGCCCGCCGGGTCGCGGGGCATTCCAGGCGGTCACCCGGGACGGTGAACGCCCCGGCCGTCTTCGCCCGCCGGGACGAGTGGGTGACTGGCTGGAACGACCAAGGGGCAGGCCGCCGGACTGAAGAGCCTCGGCGCCGAGCTGATCCGCGGCCACGGGCGGCTGGACGGCCACCGGCGGGTCGCCGTGGAGATCCCCGGCGGCGGGACGGTCGCCCTGACAGCCCGGCATGCGGTGGTGATCTGCACCGGCAGCCGGACGGCCCTGCCGGAACTGGCCGGCCTGGCCGAGGCGCGACCGTGGACCAACCGGGAGGCCACCGACTCCCATGGCAGCGCGCCGCCGAGGCCGGCAGCCACTTCTGATCACCAACAGCCCCCGCAATCGCCCATACAAGTGAAGGGAACTGGCCATGCCTGCCATCCGTCACCACAAGATCACCGTCGAAGGGCTGGGGGTGTTCGTCCGTGAAGCCGGCGACCCCGCCAAGCCGAGCATCGTGCTGCTCCCCGGGTACCCGTCGAGCACCCGCGCGTACGTGCGGCTCGTCGACCGCCTCGCCCGCGACTGGCACACCGTCGCCATCGACTATCCCGGCTTCGGCAGCTCCGACCCGCTGCCCGAGTCCCCGACCTTCGACCGCCTCGCGGAAATCACCGGCCAGGCCATCGACCAGCTCGGCATCGGCGACTACGCCATCTACATGTTCGACTTCGGCTCACCCGTCGGGTTCCGCATCGCCCTCAAGCACGACCAGCGGGTCCGCGCCGTCATCACCCAGAACGGCAACGCCTACACCGACGGGTTCGGCCCCGGCGTCCAAGGCCTAGCCGACTGGTGGCAGGACCGCTCTGCCGGGCAGGCGACCGTCGACGGGTTCGTCAGCCTCGCCGGCACCCAGCTCCAGTGGCAGGCCGGCGCCCGCGATCCCGAGCACATCGACCCCGAACAGGCGCTGGCCGACCAGGCCATCCTCGACCGACCCGGCCGGGCTGACTACATGAAGGCCCTGCTCTGGGACTACCAGAACAACCCCGGCCGTTACCCCGACTGGCAGGCATGGCTGCGCCGGCGCCAGCCCAAGGTTCTCGCTGCCTGGGGCAAGAACGACCCCTTCTTCATCTCCCCCGGCGCCGAGGCCTATCGCACCGACGTGCCCGACGCCGAGATCGTGCTACTCGACACCGGCCACTTCGCCCTCGAAGAAGAAGCCGACACCATCGCCGAACTCACCGGCAAGCTCATGCGCACAGCGTTCGACGCCTGAGCGGCCTGCGCTCCAACACGAAGGATGCAGCTCATGTTCCTGCTGAACACCGGCCATTCCGCCCTCGAAGAAGCCGATGCGGTTCCCGAAGCCTGCTCCGCCCTGCTCTCCGACGTCTCCGGCGGCTGAGCGACATGGGACTGTCTTGGCAGCAAGGACCACTCGCACCCGGTGCAATCGGGCACTTCCTCACTGACCAGCCCCTGCCCGACCGGCTGCTGTTCGCCGAGCCGGCCCGCCGCCGCATGCGGATCAGTTTCGACGACACGTGGATCGCCGACAGCGAACAGGCGATCTTGCTTCACGAACCAGGCCACTACCCGGTCGCCTACCTACCGATAGAGCACGTAGAAGAGGGTGTACTCCTACCCACAGACCGCATCACTACCCACCGCGACCTCGGCGCGACTCGGTGGTTCACCGTCGCCGGGCCCGGCCGCCGCGGCGAACGGGCAGCCTGGACCCACACAGACCTGCCCGAGCACGCATCGGTGCTCGCCGGGCACGTCGCGTTCGCATGGCGCGCGATGGACGGCTTCTACGAAGAAGACGAACGCATTCTCGGACACGCCGCCGACAACTACCACCGCGTCGATATCCGCTCGAGCTCCCGCCACCTCGTCGTCCGCGCGGCAGGAACGACCATCGCCGACACAACCGGCGCCGTCGTCCTCTACGAATCGGGCTTCGCGCCGCGCTGGTACGTGCCCCGAACGGACGTCGACGAGACCGCACTGACCGCGACACAGACCAGCACCTTCTGCCCCTACAAGGGAATCGCCGGCTACTACAGCGTCGCCGGAATCCCCGATGCCGCGTGGTTCTATCGCGACGCCTTCCCCGAGGCCGCTCGCATAGATGACCGGGTCTCGTTCGAGCCCGACAAGATCGACGTATTCCTCGATGGGAAGCAACTCGGGCTCGAGCCTGGGCAGACGGTGATTGCGCACGGCTTGGATCGTGGCCTCCAACCCGACGAGATCCTGCACCGCGACGATTCCGGCCTCCACAACACGGAAGGACAGCAGTGACCAGTGGACCGGATGGAGTTCTTTTCAGTCGAGACCACCTGTGGGTGCGTATCACTGACGGCACCGCGCGGGTCGGGCTGACCGACTTCGCGCAGGAGACCCTTGGCGACATCGTTGACATCTCCGTGCCCGAGGCGAACTACCGCGTCACCGCGGGCCAGGCGTGCGGCGACATCGAGTCGACGAAGAGCGTCAACGACCTGGTGGCTCCGGTGTCCGGCGTCGTGACGGCGATCAATACCGATCTGGACGAGCGCCCCGAGCTGGTCAACACCGACCCCTACGGGGGCGGCTGGCTGATCGACGTCCGACTCGGCCCCGACGCCGGTACCGCCGACCTGCTGTCGGCGGCCGACTACGCGCAGCTCATCGGGCGTTGACGGAGGAGACCACGATGCACGTCCACAACCGCTTCGCCACGCGGTCCGACATCACATCCGCCGCGGTGGTCGCGATGACTAACACATTCCTGACCTGCACCACCCTCAAGGTCCACAGCGGCGAGCCGTGGACCTGACGGCGACGATGACCACACCCGAAGCCAGCACAGGGGGCACCTTGTTGTCGGTCAATGTCGGCATGCCCCGCGACGTGCAGTGGCGTGACCGCACCGTGCACACCGGCATCTGGAAGTACCCGGTCGACGGTCCGGTGATGGTGCGCCGGCTCAACGTGGACGGCGACGGGCAGGGCGATACGGGCGGACACGGCGGCGAACAGCGCGCGGTCATGCTCTACCAGGTCGAGTCCTACCGGTACTGGGAACGGCAGCTGGGGCTGGAACCGCTCGAGTACGGCGCATTCAGCGAGAACTTCACCGTCACCGGCATGGCCGACGACCAGGTCTGCATCGGTGATCGCTACCGCATCGGCGAGGCGGCGCTCGAGGTCACCCAGCCGCGGGTGACGTGCTTTCGCGTCGGAGTGCGGCTCGGCCAACCACAGATGCCCGGACTGCTCGTGGCGCACCGCCGCCCCGGCTTCTACCTCCGCGCGATCCGGGAGGGGCACGTACGTGCCGGCGACACGCTCGAGCTCATCTCCCGCGGACCGCACGCCCTCACCGTCGCGGAAGTGGACGGCCTGCTGTACCTGCCGGATCCGGACATCGACCGCGTCCGGGACGCGTCGGACGTCCCCGCGCTCAGCCCTGGCTGGCGTCAGTCCTTCGCCGAGATACTGGTCGCGCACGAGAGCGGCACGACGCCCCCCGATATCGAGGTCGGCTCGGAGCCCGGCTGGCAGGGGTTCCGCCCGTTGACGGTGACGCGACTGGCGCAGGAGACCGAGCAGGTGCTCTCGGTCGAACTCCACGCGCAAGAGCGCGGCGCCCTTCCAACGCCGTTCCCGGGGCAGTACCTAACGCTGCAGGTCGTCGGCGCGAGCGATCCGGCGCCCGTCCGCCCCTACTCCATCTGCGCGGTAACCGATTCGGGCGGTTACCGCATCGCCGTCAAACGCGAGCAGGGGGGACTCGTGAGTTCCTGGCTGCACGCGCACCTGCGGGTAGGAGAAACGCTGCAGGCAGCCGCTCCGCGCGGCGTGTTTACGCTAGACAGCCGACCCGACAACCCGGTCGTGCTGATCTCCGCCGGCATCGGCGTCACGCCGGTGCTGGCGATGCTGCACGCGCTCGCGGCCACCGATTCGCAACGGGTGGTGTGGTGGCTGCACGCCGCCCGTGACGGCCAACATCATCCGTTCGCTGCCGAGGCCCGGGAGTTGCTGGCGCGTCTGCCGAACGCGCACACGCAGGTGTACTTCAGCCGGTCCGGGCCGTCCGAGGACGGCGTCATCGCCGGGCCGTTGGACGGCGCGGCACTAGGGCGTTTGCCGCTACCCGTGGACGCCACCGTCTACACCTGCGGACCACAAGCGTTCATGGAACAGATCGCGAGCGCGTGCCGGCTGCTGGGGATCACCGATATCCGCAGAGAGTTGTTCGGCAGTCCGGACGCCATTAATCCCGGGATTGTCGGCGAGTCGCCTGTCCATCACCCGCAGGCACCCGACGGCACGCTGGGCGACGGACCCTTGGTCACGTTCTCCCGCAGCGGGCTCAGCGCGCCGTGGGCCGGGCAACGGTATGCGAGCCTGCTGGAGTTCGCCGAGGCCTGCGACGTGCCCACCCGCTGGGCGTGTCGCAGCGGCGTCTGTCATGTGTGCTCGACACCGACCGTGTCGGGTGCGGTTCGCTACGTCAACGACCCTCCGGTGCCGCCGCCGGCCGGCGAGGTGCTGCTGTGCAGCTGCCAACCGGCCGGGCCCATCGTCCTGGACATGTAACGGATGCCGACCGTGAAGCAGCAACCGCGTGACGCCGACCGGTTGTCGGCCTATTCCGACGCCGTGTTCGCCGTGATCGTCACGATCATGGTCCTGCAACTGAGCGCGCCCCACTCGCCCCGTCTCTCCGCCTTGATCAAGTTGTGGCAGCCGGCAGTGAGCTATCTGGTCAGCTACGTCTTCATTGCCATCATCTGGATCAATCACCACTACCTGTCGCGGCTGACGCGGGCCACCACCCTGCCGATCATCTGGATCAACTTTGTGCATCTCTTCTTCGTGTCCCTGCTGCCGTTCACCACCGCCTGGATCGCACAGACCAGACTCGCCGCCACCCCGGTCGTTATGTATGCAGCACTGTTCGTCTGCGCTGACGGCACCTACAACGTGTTCGAACGACGCGTCCTGCGCGAAAGCGACGAGGTCACCGACCAGCAGCGGCGGATGGCTCGCTACCGCTCGCTGGTGGCATTTGCGCTGTTCACGTCCGCCGCCGTGCTGGCCGGGTTCGTGCCGTGGGCCGGGTTCGGGCTCATCTGCCTCGCCCTCGTGCTTCACCTCAAACCTGACATCGGAGTTCGACGGCGCAGGTATTACCGCGAACGGTGTCGTCAAGGATCGTGTGCTGCTCGTGCGCGGCAATCGCGGCCTGCTGACCGGGCGGACGGACCCGCCATGCGCTTATCCCGCCGCGTAGATCCTGCACGTCTGACCGTGCAAGCGTTTTGAACAGTTACTCATGCTGCCGATCACCGTCGCGAAGCGAGATGACCGGGCCGAACTCGGCCCGCAGCCCGGGCTCGGAAGGGAAGGAAACGATGACGCAGAAAGTGGCGCGACGGTCGGCCTTGTCGACTTTGGGGACCGGTACCCGCCCGCCGCCGCGGCATGGTGGTCGCTGCCGCAACTTTGGGCTTCGGGGGTGATCCAGCTGGACGTCAGCGTGGTGAACGTCGCGGTCAAGCCGATCGGGGCCGCGCTCGGCGGCGGCGTGAGCGGCGTGCAATGGGTCGTCGACGCCTACACGCTGGTGTGCGGCGCTGATCTTGTCGGCGGGGGCGCTGGGGGACCGGTCTGGTCACATGCGCCTGCTGATGGCAGGTTTCGCCGTGTTCACCCTGGCCTCAGTGGCCTGGGGCCTGGTCCCCGCCATCGGCGAGCTGATCGCGGCCCGCGCCGTGCAGGGCGCCGGCGCAGCGGCGCTCGGGGCTTCCTCGCTGTCGCTGATCAACCACGCCTACCCCGACGCAGCAGGCCGGGCCCGTGCGGTCAGCGTCTGGACAGCGGGCGGCGCGGCGACCCTGGGCGCCGGGCCGCTGATCGGTGGGCTGCTGATCGCCACGGTGGGGTGGCGGTCGATCTTCTTTTCAACCGGCCGCTGTGCGCCGTCGGGTGGTGGCTCACCCGCCGGTACGCGACCACCATCCCGGCTGCCCCGGGCCGGCGTACCGGCCTGCCCGGGCAGGTCACGGCCCTCATCGCGCTCACCGCCCTGGCCGGGTCCTCCATCGAGGCCGGCTCGGCCCGCGGCCGGAACTGCGTTCATCGCGATCGAGCACGCCCGGGAGCGCCCGATGCTTCCGCTGTCGCTGTTCCGCATGCGTGCGTCCAGCACCGCCGCCTGCGCCGGGCTGCTGGTCAACCTGTTTTCTTCGGCCTGATCTTCGCCTTCAGCCTATTCCTGCAGCGCCAGCAGGGGCTGTCGCCGCTTGCCACGAGCCTGGCGTTCCTGCCCGTCACCGTCCTGATCGTCGTCAGCAACCTGGTCGCCGGGCGGATCCTGCCCGCACGAGGCACCCGCGCGGTCGCATGGGCGGGGGCGCTCCTCATGGGAGCCGGCTGCCTGGCCATGCTCGGCCTGCTAGCCGCCTATGCCGGCCCGCTGGTCCCGGGGCTGATCGCGGGCTTGTCACTGACTGGGTTCGGCGTCGGCCTGGGCGTCACCGCCATCGCCTCCGCCCTGCTCGGCAGCGTGGCCCGGCCCAGTCCGGGATCGCGTCCGGCACCTTCACCGCCTTCCGGCAGACCGGCAGCGTCCTGGGCGTCGCCCTGTTCGGCACCCTTTTGGCCGGCCTCCACCTGTCCACCGGCCTGGAAGTCACCTGCGCGATCGGCGCCGGGCTCGCTGCCGTCGTCGCTGCGCTCGGCCACGCCGCCGCCTGACCCTCCGGCCCGCCCGGCGAGTCGCAGAGAAAAGAAAAGAGGAGACACATGGGGAACTGCCACGACCCCAGTGACAATGCCCCGGTCACGCCGGCCCGGCAACCGTTCGGCACCGCGGTCACCGGCGGCCCAACCGCCGTCATCGACATCGCCGGCACCCGGCTCGTCACCGACCCTGGTCCCGGCCCGCCGGGCGACTACCGGTTCACCCGCGAGACCACCGAGCCCGCCGTCCCAGCCTCCGTGCTCGCGAACACCGGCATCAACCTGCTCAGCCACGACCGTCACCGAAGTTCCACCGAACTAGGGACTTCCTCCGGCGCGCATGGCAAAACGGCTGCTCGAAGAACAGCCCCGACCGAAAGTAAAACCAGATGACGACGTACCGCACGGTTGAGGTCGACGGTATCGAGATCTTCTACCGCGAGGCGGGCCCCACCTATGCACCGACCATCCTGCTGCTGCACGGCTTTCCGTCCTCCTCGCGCATGTGGGAACCGCTACTGACCCGGTTGGGGGATGCCTTCCACCTGGTCGCGCCGGACTATCCCGGGTTTGGGCACAGCGACACCCCAGACCCCGCTGCGTTCGCCTACACGTTCGATCACCTCGCCGAGGTCATTGACGGCTTCAGCGGAAAGCTGGGTCTCACGCGCTACGTGCTGTTTCTGCAGGACTACGGCGGACCGATCGGGTTCAGGCTGGCGCTGGCGCACCCGGACCGGGTCCGGGCACTGATCGTGCAGAATGCCGTCGCCCACGATGACGGGCTGGGGCCGCTGTGGGAGACCCGCCGCCAATTCTGGGCACACCGCTCCGAACATGAGGCGACGCTATGCGAGAACTTCTTCTCGGCCGCCGCGACCCGCCTGCGTCACGTCGGAACGAGCCCTACGCCAGAGAATTACGACCCGGATCTCTGGACCGATGAGCTCGCCTTTTTGCGGCGCCCCGGCCAAGCCGACATCCAGACAGACCTATTCTTCGATTACCAGACGAACGTCGCGAGCTACCCCGCATGGCAGGAGTGGCTTCGGGCTCATCAACCGCCGCTGCTAGTGACCTGGGGTCGCTACGACCCGTCCTTCGAGGCCGCGGAGGCCGCAGCCTACAAACGCGACGTGCCCGGCGCAGAGGTACATCTGCTCGACGGCGGCCACTTCGCCCTTGAAGAGCAAGCCGACCAGATCGCAGATCTGACGCGCAATTTCCTCCTTACCAAGCTCTGAGGCTCCCCGGCGGCAGAGTGTGCAGCGGCAGCGCCGTCCGAGGCGATGGCCAGAGGACCGGGCGTAAGCGGGGTGCTGCCCGCCGTCTGTGATGATCAGGGCAGGGCTCGGCGGTTCGGTCATGCTGCTGGCTGCATGACATGCCAGTGGCGCAGGGCGCGGTCCGATCCCCGGCAGCGTCTGGAGCAGCCGGCCGAAAGGGTGGGCGGTGAAGACCTCCTCGATCTCCCCAACGAGCCGGTCCCGGCGGCCGTAGGTGCGGCCGAGCTCACCGGAGGGTGCCGAAGCGGTGGTACTCGCTCTCGGCCCGCATCGCCCGCCCCGGCCCCGGCGGGAGGGGGAGGTGGATGCGCATGCGGGCCTGGACGCCGGGCTTCTCGTCGGCGCTGAGCACGTACTCGTCCTCGCCGAGTGGCTCCTCTTCCCATTCCCGCTGGTAGAGGTCCAGCACGCGGGAGGCCTTGACGGCGAAGTGCGGGTCGCGGGGGAAGATCCACGACCGGTGCTGCCAGGGCTTCAGGGCGTCGTCAGCCAGCCAGCGGCGCACGGTGGACGCCGAGGGCGCGGGAGCGATGCCGCTGGCTGCCGCATGGCGGGCCAGCTCGGGGCAGGTCCACCGGGCCAGGGGCGTTCCGCTCGCCGCGGGCATCTCGCACGCGAGGGCCTTGACCCCGGCCACGACGCGGGCGGGGAACACGCGCGGCCGGCCGGGGCGCGGCGCGTCGGCCAGCCCCTCGATGCCCTGCTCGCAGTACCGGCGCCGCCACTTGCGGGCCGTGTCCTCGCAGATGCCCAGCCGCTCCGCGATCACCCGGTTGAGCGTGCCTGCCGCGGCGAGCAGCACAACCCGTGATCGCAGCACCAGGCGGAACGGCGCTGAGGCGCGCCGGGACACCGACTCCAGCTGAGCGCGCTCAGCATCGCCAAGGCATATGACATAGGGACTGGAAGACATGCGCTCCATGGTGCAGCCAGGCGGGTAAGGCACGATGGCCATATGGCAAGGCCACCTGAGTCGACCAAGACCTCGCTGCGCCAGCGCCTGGCCGCCAGGGCACGCGAACGCTGGCCCCAGCTCGCCGGCATCACCGTCCGCTACCACGGCGAGTTCGCCTACGTCGCCGGCCAGCTCCCCGACAGCACCACCCTGCCGCTCTGCCGGCTCCGCTACGCCGGATCCGCCACCAGCTGGGGCTTCGCCATCTACCGCGCCAGCCACGACGACTACGAGAAGTCCGTCCTGCCCAGCGGCTACCCGGCCGGCACCCCGCAAGAAGCCCTCGACTGCGCCTGCGGCCTCTACCTCGGCGACACTACGGCCTGGCTCGACCCGCCACCCCCGACGAATTAACGGGCGCGACCACTAGCCTTCACCGAACCGACGCCCAGCCTCGGCTGGAACCGCTTCGCCGCCGACCTGCTCGCGAAATGCGCCAGCTGATCCAGACGGCTCAGTCGCGAGGGGGACAGAGGCAGAAGGGGTGGCCGTCAGGGTCGATCATCACCCGCCACAGTTTTTCATTGGGTTGTTCCTCGGCCTGGGTCGCTCCAAGCCCTATGGCATGCTCAGTCGCCTTCTCCAGATCGGGGACTCGGAAGTCGAGGTGATACTGCTGAGGATGCTCCTGTCCCGGCCATGCCGGAGGCGCGTAGTCCTTGACCCCCTGGAAATTAAGGGTCACCCCCAAGGTCGTCGTCTGGGCGACCCCGTACTCCGGATAGTCACCCGTGACCTCGCCGCCGGTCAGGTCGGCGTAGAAACGGGCGAGTCGGGTGGCGTCGGAGCAGTCAATCGTGAAGGCGATCAGCTCGGTGACATGCGCATTCGTCATGGTGCCACTGTGGCTGACGCGCCGCCGACTGTCTTGTACTAATCCGACAGAGCCGAAGATCCGGCATGCCAGCACATGTCCTGTCTGGCCGGGGGAGTACGGACATCGGCTACGGCAGGCCGGCGGCTCAGTGGCGTGCCCGGCCCGGTCCAGGACGGCAGTGGGGCGGTGAGATGCAGCGGGACTCAGCGGGACTTGATGGGACATGATCCAAGACCTGCGTCGCGCTGACCAGGCACACTCCGGGACTACGGACGCCCCACGGACAGAACGCGGTTTTCACACAGCGGGAAATAGGGAAACGGCAGGTCAGTGGCTATTCCGGTGGGCCGGGATCGGCTCACTGTAAAACCGTCGGCTTAGCCTACGTTGGTTCGAACCCAACACCTGCCACTCAAAACCCCAGGTCAGACCCGGTGCCGGTATTCCCGGATGCCGGGTCTGATGCGTGTCCGGGAGCGGTTCGGCAGACCGTTCCCGGTAGCTGTGGGCCAGTGGTGGGCCAGATCTGGCCTGGTCAGCGACTTATGGAGAACGGGTGCCCCGGATCGCCCGTCCGGGCCAGCGATCCATGGAACCGACCTTATCGGTCGATATTTCCGCAGTTCACAGGCGTGTAACCGGATCTGGGTGCAGGGGTCAGGTCCAGCTGTGTCCCGTTGAATCCAGCTGTGGCACGGACGCATGACGGACGGGATTCCCGGCATCAGCGTGGATTCTTGTGGGCCAGTCGGAGGCCAGTTGCTGGGGCGGAGGGCTTGCTCGATCCGCTGGCTGGCGATCTGGTCGCAGCCGGGTATGCCGTGCGCGTAGATGGTGAGCAGGACACGAACGCTGTGCCCGGCGCGGGCAGCGACTTCGGCGGGCGGGGCGCCGGAGGCCAGCCACAGAGACAGCGCAGCATGACGCAGGTCGTAGGGGCGGCGTGCCCGTTGGGTGCCTGCCTGGCCCGGGATGGCGGCGGCGCGGGCCTGGTGCCAGATCCGGCCATAGAGGCTTTCGCTGAGCGGCCCGCCGCGGGCACCCCTGAACAGCCGCCCGTCTGCGGCGCACCCGTAAGCGTGCAGGTGATGGCGAAGGAGGTGGACAAGCTGCGGCGGGATGGGGACTATCCGGATAGCGCCGTCGGGGCGGAGTTTCAGGCCGCGGGGCTCGCGTGGCGTGCCGTTGCCTGTCCAGGCGCGCGCCGAGCGGGGGAGGGATCCAGTGAGTGTCAGCTGTCCCCAGCCGGCCGGTAGCAGGTCGCAGGAATCGGCGCGTAGTGCGACGGCTTCGGCGGGGCGCAGTGCCGCGTAGTACAGGCAGCCGAAGAACGCGGTCAGCTCGGGACGGACCTTGGTGATCTCGGCCAGGATGGCCTGCACCTCGGCCGGGCTGGCAGCTGCCCTCGGGTTCACGGGGCAGGACGGCCCTGGGGGCCGCCAGGTGATGCGGTCCAGCGGGTTGGCCTCCAGCATCCTGAGTTCGGCCGCGTAGCTGAGGCAGTTGTGGAAGACAGCCCGCTTGCGGGTGATGGTCGTGACCGCTGCCCGGCTCCCATCCAGGCGCAGGGCCAGGGCCTCTAGCGCGCGCCGGGTCACGGCCGGGTCGGCCAGGGCGGCCACCGGCAGCGAGTGATCCCGGGCCCAGGCCAGCGCCGTGGCCGACGGGCCGGGATCAGTGCTGGCACGGGCAGGGTTGAAGGCGTGCCCGTAGAGAGCCGTACGCAATACCGCTGCTGGCGGCCTGCCCCGGCCGGGTGTGATGAGGGCTGGTGTGATGGTCGCCAGCGCGTCGGCGATGCCGGCCCGGGTGCAGGCTGCTGCCAGGGGCCATTTCATCGCAGCGTAGGCCGCCGCGTGGTCCAGCCAGCTGATGGTGGCAGGCGCGCGTGTGCCCCAGGACGCCGGCTCCCCCGTCCCAGGGCTGAAGTCCAGGCTCTTGCGGGCAGCGCGGATAAGCTCGGCACGGTAACTGTCTGCCAGCCCTCGGGTGATGAACGACCGCGACCGGGCCCGGCCGGCGGCATGCCAGCGGACCTCGAAGGGGCGGCGGCGGTCCGGCCTGCGGCGGATCACGTGGATCCGGACATCAAACGCGTTCATGTCAGTCAATCCCCTCGACCACGCCGCCACGCCAGCGCTCACATGACCGGCAGCTCCGGTCCCAGGCCGGCCCGCAGAGCAGCCCTCGGGTTAGGTGGCCATCAGGAAGGTCAACGCAATTAGTGGGCGGGTTGCGCAAGAGCACAAGAACCAGCCGCGACACGCAGCTGTCAGCCAGCCGTATACGGACACCGGCGGCCACGGAGGGTGAGCGCGGCGAAGTGCCGACAAGAATCAGCGCCACCACCACCACCACCACCGCGATCCCCCGGATCGGGTAACCGTTAACCAACGTGTCACCAGCCCCAAACGAGTGTGATCACGCTGGTCACGAGTAGGACGCTGCTAGTCATCTGCGTGCTCATTCGTTCCTGGCGACCTCGGGGCCGGTAATCCGCTGCAGCAGCGGAAGGGTCGAGGCGATGATCCCCAGTGACGCGACCAGGCCGGCGAGGACGATGAGGTAATACTGCATCCCTGGTGGCTGGAACGACACGTCGAACTGGGACCTGAGGAACAGTGCCGCGCCCAGCAGGCCGGTTCCCGCCGAGATGACGGCGATGACGACGAGCGGCACGGCGGATTCCAAGGCGACCACGCGGCGCAGCATGCCGAGCGGGACACCGGTGAGCCGCAGCAGGCTGAAGGGGCGCTTGCGGTCGGTCAGGCCGGCGGCGACGCTCACCGTGAGGCTGCACCCGGCGATGGGCAGGCTGGCGATGATCACTATCTCCGCCTCGCGCTGCCACGCCGCGATCTGCGCCCCGGCCGCCGCAGTGAGCTGGTCAACGGTCGCGGGGAGGCCGAGGTAGGGCGAGGCGAGGTCAAGGACGGTTCGCGCCTGCTCGATCGCGGCGCTCGAGCCGTTAGTTCTCACGGCGATCAGCTGGACCGGGAGGCCCGCCAGGCGACCGGGAGAGACAGCGGCGGCGGCCCAGACTGCCGTGCGCTGGGACGGCAGGCCCTTGACGGAATCGGTGAAGTCCGCCGTGACGAGCGCCACGGATGCCCCGGGCGCGCAGCGGCCGAGAGCCGGGTCCTGGGCCAGCTGTGCGCAGGAGACCAGGCCTGCCGTGTCGTAGGGGTTCGCGTTCTGGGCGGCACGGGGGTCCGCGCGGATGACTGTCACGGCCTGGACGCCTCGTATCGAGCGAAGCTTTGCCAGTACGGGTTCCGGGATGGGATCGGCGGTCGTGGCCGCCTTGCCCGGGGCCGCGTAGTAGGAGGCCTGGTCGAGGAGGGTTTCGCGGGCAAGGGTGCTGCCGCCCAGGCCGCCGCCGCCGTGGTCATCGACGAGCGTCGTGATCACCCCGACGGCCGTTCCCGTGACGAAGAGGGCAAGGATGAGGCCGCTGATCGCGCGGAAGGCGGCCCGCGGGTTGTCCGAGAGCCGGCGCCCGGCGATGAGCATGGCCGGGCTGCTGGCCCGCCTGGCCATGACCCGCGCGCCCGCCATCATCAGCCACGGGCCCGCGACGATCAGTCCCGTCATGAGCAGGAGGAATCCGAGGAAGAACGCCACTGCCTGGCCCCCGGTGGTGCCGGGATGCCCGGCGACGGCGAAGTAGCTGAGCTCGGCGATGCCCGCCAGCAGCGGGATGAGCCGCCAGGCCCGGAGGGCGCGCGGTGTGACGCGCCGGCTCACGCCGAGCGGAGCGATCTGCACCCGCCGCAGCGCGACACGTGCCGCCACCGCTGCCGCGGCGGGGATGCCGATGGCGACGAGCAGGATGTCCGCCAGCCCCGGTGACAGATCGCCGGGGAAGAAGGGCTCACCGGTGAAGTCCGCCGTCGTCAGGGCCGGACGGAGCAGGAAGAACAGGCCGAAGCCGACGGCCACGCCGCCGACGGCGGCCAGGGAGGCTTCGACGGCGGCCATCACGGAGACCTGCCGTGGGGTGGCGCCCACCAGACGCATCGCGGCGAAGCGCTGCTCGCGGCGCGCCGCGGCGAGCCGGGTCGCGGTGCCGATGAAGGTGAGAACCGGGAAGAGCAGTGCGCATGCCGCGGCGATGAATATGTACTTGAGCGTCGCGGAGTTCTCGACGCCTGCGGTCCCGCCGGCCGCCGCCGCCGGGGTCTCGATGCTGGTGACCTCCGTGGCGTAATGGGCATGCGAGAGCTGGCTGGCGCTGTGCCCGATGACGATGACCAGCGCATCCGGGCCGGTGAGCGCCGAGTCGCCGATCGTGCCGATCTGCTTTCCCGGGAATCGGTCGCCGAGCTGGTTGGCCGGGGTGTCGCGGATCAGCTGGCTGAGCGCCGGCGAGGCGTAGTACTGGCCCGGCCCCGGCAGGTGCGCGATGCCAGGCGGGACCGGTGAGTCCGGGCCGGTGGCGGCGAGATCCACCCGGTCGATGGTCTGGTTGCCGAACTGGTCGGCGGTGAGAATCCACCACAGCGGATCCGACGCTGACTTGCTGCCTCTCGGGCTGCTGGTGCTCTGTTCCCCGGAGTCGAGCCATTTGGAGCGGCCGTTCTGGGCATTGAGGGCGTTCATGCACGCCAGGGCGGCCAGCAGCATGCCCACGCCGAGCGCGACGGCGATCGCGGTGACGACCAGGCGCGCGGCGGCTTCCCTGCCGCCGCCCAGGGTGAGGCGCAGGCCGAGGCGGATCATGAGACGGCGCTCCTGTGTGCGAGCGAGTTCACCTTGCCATCGCGGACGATGACCTCGCGGTCGGCGTAGGCGGCGACCCGGGAGTCGTGGGTGACCAGGATGACGGTGGTGCCCTGATCACGTGAGGCGGCCACCATCAGTTCCATGACCTGCACGCCGGCCAGGGAGTCGAGCGATCCGGTTGGCTCGTCGGCGAACAGGACCTCGGGCCGCGCGACAAGACCGCGGGCCAGGGCGACGCGCTGGGCCTGCCCGCCGGACAGTTCGCCGGATCTGCGCTGCTCCAGGCCGTCCAGGCCGAGGCGCTCGAACCAGGTCCTGGCTTCTTTCAGTGCTTGTGTGCGGCGGGTGCCGCGGAGCAGCAGGGGGAGGGCGACGTTCTCCGCGGCGGTCAGCTCGGGGACGAGCTGGCCAAACTGGAACACGAACCCGAAGCGGTCCCTGCGCAGGGCGCTGCGCTCTTGCTCGCGCAGGCGATCGACCCGGCGCCCCTCGAACCAGACCTCTCCGGAGTCGGGAGTGAGGATGCCGGCCAGGCAGTGCATGAGGGTCGACTTGCCCGAGCCGCTCGGGCCCGTGATGGCAAGGATCTCGCCGGCGACCGCCGAAAGGCTGGCGCCCCTGAGTGCCGGAGTCTGGCCGAACGACAGCACGATGTCGCGCGCCTCGATGAGGGAATCCTGGGCACCGTGTGCCCCGGGGGTGCCGGGCGCTGCCGGCAGCCTTACAGCGTTCATTTGCGCACCTCCGCCGCCAGCGCGTCGAGCCGGGCCGCCGCCAGTCTTCCGGTCAGGCCGGCCGGACCGCGGGCTTGCGATGGTTTCGTGGCGGCGCCCGTTTCGCGGGCGGCGTCGGGGCCGGCGTCCTGCGCCGCCAGCGGGCGGACTCGCAGCCCCTGGCCTGGTGGGCCATGGCCTAGCTCACCCGGATGCCGGGAAGAATCGTTGTGCATCGTGGTCTCCTTCGCTGTGCCGTGACGGCCCGGCGCTCGCATGTGGCGGACGGCTACTGGACGGGGCCGATCTCG
>Ga0208586_1000351_pt1 | contig 17726 bp, 23 predicted proteins | sample NGESurshal072012_6_FD_184471 | JGI IMG/M metagenome (GOLD analysis project Ga0208586, IMG submission 184471) | Arctic peat soil microbial communities from Barrow, Alaska - NGEE Surface sample 53-3 shallow-072012 (SPAdes) | ecosystem: Environmental > Terrestrial > Soil > Wetlands > Peat ... | reverse complement strand
CGACGGGGGCGATCGTGTACCGCACCACACTCCCGACGACGACGAACAGTCCGCTCGCAATCGCCGGCAACACGATCATTATCCCCGCCGGTGGGTTGAAGAGCGGCACGGGCCAAGGAGGGTCGCCACAGATCGTGGCCTATCGACTCCCGTAGCTCAAGATCACGAGAGAATGGAATCTTCATGTACATTCGCTCAATGGAATCTGACTTCGCGCAGCGATTCACCGACGCGTGGCTCGACGCGTGGAACAACCTCGACATTGACGCGATTCTGAGTCATTTTCATGACGACGTCGTCTTCTCGTCGCCCTTAGCGCAGCGGATAGTCGAAGACTCGAATGGCTACGTTCGAGGAAAAGACGATCTACGCAAGTACTGGACGGAAGGACTACGTCGCAATGGCGACCTTCACTTCACTTTGGAAGGCATTTACGTTGGTGTCGACACGCTCGTAATCAACTACCGCAATCAAGCGGATCGACGGGTGAATGAGGTTCTCGTCTTCGAAGGTTCGCTCGTCATTGAAGGTCACGGCACCTACGAGGCTTCGTAGCGCCGAGCGGGGCACGGTTGCCATGCTGCGTCGATGTCGCGTCGTTAAAACTCAGACCCGCTTAGTTGCGATGAAGACGGGTATGGTCCGTTCGGTGCGAGTCTGGTACTCGGCGTAGGGAGGAAACGCCGCGATAGCTCGTTCCCACCACACCCGACGTTCTTCGCCGGTCGCCTCGTGCACGTCAACGTCAAATGGCTCGGGACCGTCTTGGATTAAGACTGACTCCGGCGCCGCCGTCAGGTTGTAGTACCAGACGGGATGCGTCGGCGCGCCGCCTTGGGACGCTACAAGGGCGTATTCTCCGTCATGCTCGACACGCATCAGTGGTGTCTTTCGAACATTCCCGGTTTTGTTGCCTCGGGTGGTCACAATGATGATGGCCAGACCGGTGTCGCGAAGCGTGTTGGCCTCGGTCCCGCCGGATGATTCGTACGCTTCGACCTGATCGCGCACCCAGCCGGAGGGACTGGGTTCGTAGTGACCTTGCAATGACATGGTGTCGTCCTCCCGCTGCTCTCGCATCGATTGATGCCGTCGAGCGTATAGGCGACGACACGTACTCGCGCACGAGCAAAGTGCGAGCGGCTTTGTTATGGTGCGGCTATTGAAGAAGGGAGGCGGTATGCCGGAGTTTCCAACCATCGCCCACGTGGCACTTACGGTGAGCGACCTCGACAAGAGTGTTCCGTGGTACGAACGACTCTTTGACGCGAAGCCGGTACTCGATGAAGACACCGGTCCGTTTCGCCACGTGGTGTGGCTCGTTGGTGGTGCGACGCTCGTGGGCCTGCACCAGTTCCCCAAACTCGATGACGATTGCACATTCAGTGAGCGCCGCCTCGGTCTCGACCACTTGGCGTTTCAGTGCAGCAATCGCTCGGAGCTCGAGACGTGGCGGGAGCAACTCGACGTGTTGGGGATTGCCCACGGTGGCATCGTCGACGCCGGGTACGGATCGGGACTCTCATTCCGAGACCCCGACAACATCGCGCTGGAGTTCTTCGCACCGCCGTCGTGAGAAGCCACACGCGCACGTTCTTTGGTCATTGACGTTGCGAATTGGAGGTGGGCATGGAGTATCGGATCGCGCTCGCGACTACTACTGAAGGGTCGCGACGCAAAGTCTTTGATGTACTTCGCACGACGGAGGGACAGACGGCGTTCTGGACAACGGACTGTGAACTCACCGATGTTCACGGTCGATTTGGTTTCCTTCAGGCGCCGATCGACTTGGACGTGACAATCTCGCTGGTCGAGGAGGAACTCGTGTCGATGACGGTGACATCCGGTTTCCCCGGATGGAACGGCTCAACCTGGCAATGGACGCTGACCACGATGCCTGACGATGACAACGTGACGATCGTACAGTTTCGACACTTTGGCTTCGAGCCAGACCACGAAGAGGACGCCGTGGGCTTTACCGCGCAGACGTGGGCCATGATCCTTGATCGGCTCGCTCGCTATATCAAGAGCGGCGAGCCAGATCCCTTCTTCACGAACGAGCCAGCGTAAGCACACGTTTCGTGGAGGCGTCGATTCATTCACCCGAAAGTAGTGACGCTATTCTCGAAGCACCTTTCGCGAATCGCTCCTGAGGAGACCCATGGCCATTGACTTCACGCTCGCCCCAGAGCACGAGGAGATCCGAACTCGCGTTCGCGACTTCATTCAGGGCACGGTAATTCCGGCGGTTGCACGGCCCGACGACGTTGAACTGTCGCTGTCTCGCCGAGAGTACCTCGCAACCATCCTCGATCTGCGCGAACAGGCCAAGGTGCTCGGCTTGTGGTTACCGCATATGCCAAAAGAGTGGGGCGGGATGGGGCTCGGACACGTCGAACTCGCAATGGTGCAGGCGGAAGCGGGCAAGACGCGCGTCGGACCATGGGTTCTCAACTGCATGGCCCCTGATGAAGGCAATATGCACACGTTGTTGCATTGGGCCAATGACGACCAAAAGGAGCGTTACCTTCGTCCTCTGTGCGAAGGACGCGTCATGTCGTGTTTCGCGATGACCGAGCCAGAGGTTGCTGGTTCCGATCCGACACTCATCCAGACCCACGCGGTGAAAGACGGCGACGAATGGATCATCAATGGACACAAGTGGTTCATTTCGAATGCGCGTCGCGCACAGTTCGCAATTCTCATAGCGCGTACGGAATTGGACGTACCCGAAGGTTCGTCCGGCGCGACCACCGCCTTTATCATCGACATTCCTTCCGATGGGTGGAACGACGTGCGTGAAGTTGAAACCATGCATGGCTCGACCGGTCACAGCGAAATCGTGATCACCGACCTTCGCGTGCGTGACGCGCAGATCCTTGGCGGTCGCGGTAACGGTCATCGTCTCGGTCAAGCTCGACTCGGCCCGGCCCGCCTCGCGCACTGTATGCGATGGATCGCACAAGCCGAAACGGCGCTCGACATGATGGTCGACCGGTCGATTCATCGCTACTCCCACGGTTCGACGCTGGCCGAGAAGCAGGGCGTCCAGTGGATGATTGCCGACTCCGCCATGGAGCTGTACCAGTGCAAACTCATGGTCCTGCACGCCGCGTACAAGATTGACCGCGGCGACGACTTCCGTACGGAGGTTTCGATGACGAAGCACTTTGTCGCCAATAGTCTCAACCGAATCATTGACCGGGCCATCCAAATTCATGGTGCGCTCGGCTATTCGACGGACACGCCGCTCGCCAACATGCTCCAACACGCGCGTTGGGCCAGGCTCGCTGACGGTGCCGACGAGATCCATCAAATGCGCATTGCCGAGCGAACCATTGCGGCCTACAAGGACACTGGGTCCACGTGGTCGGCCACCGGCGGGCTACCGATCTGAGCGTTGCTACATTCGTACCAAGTGGTTGGCGATGCCAGCCCAGTAAAGGGAAACCTGCGAAGGAGACGTGCGATGACGGACGAGGACATTTTGGCGCGCATCAATGCCCTGGTCGACGAGGAAACGGTCCTGCGCGAGCACGAGACGCCTGACGACGTCGAACGACTCGCCACGATCGAAGTCGCGCTCGATCAATGCTGGGATTTACTTCGTCAGCGTCGCGCACTTCGCGAGTTCGGTCGCGACCCGGCCGACGCCAAACTGCGCAAGTCCGACGTCGTTGAGAACTACGAGCAGTAGAGCCCCGTTCGCCACGTCGGTGAGTTCGTTCTGGATGTCAAGAGCTCACGTATCTCCTTCAGCGAGCACTTCACGGCCGCGTCGCCGACGAACCGGCGTAGGGCGCTATTCGCCCACGTTCGCCGTGACAAGTTCGACGTAGACGTCGAGGTGTCCAACGTGGCGCGCGTACTCCTGGAGTAGATGGAATAGCACGCGCTCCAGTGTCGCGGGGTCATCGTCCCCCCAGCGCTCACTCGGTGCGCCGACCTCTTCGAGGTCGTGACGTCGCACGATTGCGTTGGTGATCTCTCCTCGCCCCTCGAGTTCACCGAGCAGGGATGTCCGGGTGTCGTCGGGTGCGGGAGCGAATCGTAGTCCCACGTGATCACCCCACGGATCTGGGACGTGCTGGCCCTCGAAGCCCCACTCGAGCCATCGCATCTCGACAAAGGTCAGATGCTTTACCAACCCGAGAGGTGTCCACTGTGAAGGAAGGATGCTCGACGTAAGGTCGTCGTCGGGCAATTCGGACACCTTTTCAATGACGCGACGACGAAAGTAGGTCAAATAGTCGAGGAAAAGTTCTGCGCGAGGACGCACGAAGTCCGTTGGTGAGGGTAGTTCCATCGGGCCACATTAGAACCCGGCAGCTTCGCCAGAATGCGTCGACGTGGTCTGCCATCGAACGAGCGGCGACGTGGCTCTGACGCTGGCCCGGTCGTACGCTGGCTGTTATGGGTGGTCAAGGACGACGTAGGAAGAAGGGCGGCGCAGAGTCGCACGCGGTCACCGTCGCCGACGCCACGCCCCCCGTGATGTGGCCGGAAGAGGGAAGTGGTTTCGAAGCCGATCCCTTCAGCCCCGCCGGCATGTCACAACAGATATGGCGGGCGACTGGCTATCGGTCGCGTAGTCCAGTCGTTCGTCGAATCGTGCAGATCATTGCACTTCTGATTGCGCTCGCGTTCATCGCTGCCCAAATCACGCACTGACGAGGGCGCGTCGGCGCTCAGTGAAAGCCGCAACGCGGTGGATCAAGGTACGGCGCGATGGTTGGTCCCGCACCGCCGCGAGTCATTCGCCCAACCAGTGGCCGTGAATTGCCCGCTGCGTTCAACGACGAGGTGCTGAGCGTACTGCTCAGGGCGAATTGGAGAAATGACGTCGTCGTCGTGGCGACCACGTCGAAGGCGGCGCGGTCTTCACCATCGAAAGGAGGCAAATGATGCGCGTGGAGTAGCTCAAGGAACCACTTGTCACCCTGAGCGATGGCTCCGTAGAGTTCGAGACCCTCGCCGGGTGCGTTGCACTGATCATTGGCACTTTGGACGAGGAGAAGTGGCGGCCTCGAAGGTTCCGCTCGATAGGGAGCACCTCCTTCCTCCGCACCCGAAAAGATCATCGTCGCTCGGATGGCCAATCCCTGGCGAAGACGGGCATACGCGACGCCTTGTGGATCTCGACCGGTTGAGTACGCGAGAAGGCCAACGGCATCGCCGCCGTCGGAGTGTCCGGCGAAGGCGAGTTGGCTCGGTCGAACGAGGCCCTGCACGAGCGGACAGGACGCCGAGAGTGTCGACGAGTCAGTCAGGAGCTGTCGGGTAACGAATGCGAGGTCGGCCGGTTCATTATAAATGTCGGCCTCCGTGTCGGCGTGCTGTTGACGCACCTCGGTGCTGTTCTCGTCGGGAAAGATTGGCGCCGCGACAACGAATCCCTTCTCGGCCCAGGTCTCGAGCAACGAGAGGTACGTGCCCGGGGTGACGTCATAGCCGTGGGCAAAGACAATCATGGGAAATCCATCGGCCTGCTGCGCCGGGGGCGCATTCGTGATCTCGGAGTTGTTCGGCGACCGCGAGAGCGTGGGGTAGCGGACTTCTGTCACCAGAGTTCGCTGTCGAGCGAGTACCGATGGCGGAGACGTCGCGTAGTCGAGCACATTTCGCGTTGGATCGACGAACGTACAGCGCGTCACGCCCACGCCATAGGACGAGGTTCCAGCGACGTGCGACTGGAGTCCGTAGGCAACAGGCGGCGCAACGATTCCGACAATCGCAATCACCGCACCGGCAGCGAGCGCCATGCGACCTCGACGACAATGTGGTCGCTCAACGCTGCAGCGGCCGTTCATCGATGACCTTCGTGACCGACGGTGCTCCACTGATTCCCCGCCCACGAACGCGACTGACATTTGAACAACCGTATCGCCCCTTTTTCTTCCTAATGTCAATGGAACGACGAGAACCACATATGCAACGAGTGGGTGCGTAGGCAGCGACTACCGATACCGACGATGCCCACTCGACAACTCGTCGGCTCCGAACTGGCCGCGGCGTCCGTCATTGTCGTGCTCTTGGCAACGATCGAAGTGTTCACGCTATCGGCCAGCCAACGAGGGATCGTTGGTGACAATGGCTCGAACGTGGGGATGATGGTTCACTAGTGTCAATTCAAGTCGGATCGCGCGGGCAAGTTCGAGACGACGAAGGAAGAGAACGAGGAGGTCAGGTGAAGGAGCCGATTTCGAAGGTCGACGTGCGTTTCAGTGATCGTGATGCCGTCGCTACTTCGTGGGGAGTGACGCATTCTGTGCTCGAGACCGCGGAGCTCTTTTGGATTACCACGGTGCGTGGCGACGGGCGTCCGCATGTGACGCCGCTCGTTGCGGTGTGGTCTGAGGATGCGCTCTACGTCAGCATGGGCATCGACGAGCAGAAAACGCTGAATGTGCGGCGAAACGCTCACGTGGTACTGACGACCGGTTGCAACGACTGGGACCATGGACTTGACGTGGTCGTCGAGGGTGAGGCCGATCAAGTCATCGACCGTCAAGAACTCGAACGTGTGGCAAAGGTCTGGACAGCGAAGTGGGACCATCGTTGGCAATACATCATCGGTGTCGACTGCTTTCATCACCCCGGTGACGACAGCGACACGCCAGAGGCCGTCCTCGTCTTTCGAGTAACGCCGACGAAAGTGTTCGCATTCGCCAAGGGGAACTTCAGTCACACCACGCACACGTTCTGATCGGACGCCGGCACGAAGGTCGTAGTCGCTTTGGTGCGAAGGCTCACTCGATGCTCTTTCTTCACACCCGCAGAACAACGGACCCTCAACGTTCGTCCTAAGGATTGGACTTTGAAGAATACCCAAGAATTGCAAGGGTTCACACTCTAAAATTCACGAGAGCGTTCGAAGTGACTGTTGGGTCGCCCGCGACGTTCGGAGAGAGTCCATGGGACCATTGATATGGCCACGTCGTGCCCCGCGCCAGTCATTCGTGATATGGCCCCGTGACCCACGACGCCCACATCGAGATTACTCATGAGCCCCGCGAACGCCATTCGACATCAATCGACGGCACGGCAGTTCGTTATGTTCGCCGCGATCATGTTGGTGCCGGTACTGCTTATCGGTGTGATCCTTGGCGTGAGTTACCGAGCTGAGGCGCAACGCCGGGGTTTGGCCCAAGGTCGTGACGAAGCCGTGCTCATGGCCGAGTCCGCCGTTGAGCCGATTCTCAACGGCATGCCCCTCAGTCGCGGGCTTACCCCTCTCGAGGCCGAGCGCCTGCACGCGCTCGCTAGTGAAGTGACGAAGAACGGCTCAGTGCAGCGACTGCGTCTGCGCGATCTTCAGGGCAACGTCATATTTTCCGACGATGGGTCGGGATTTCATGTCGCAATTGAAGACGAGGCTCTTGATGCGGCACGTGGAAAGACCGTTGTGCTTCTGACGCACCTCAACTCCGACACTGTCGACCGCGGTACGGTCAAGGGACGGTCCGTGGAGGTCTATCTGCCGCTCTACGTCGGGAAGCTCGACCGGGTCGGCGTGATGGAGGTCTACCTTCCCTACTCGCCAATCAGTCGGGACGTGAACGCGGGCATTCACAGCCTCTATAGGAACTTGATCATCGGCCTCGCCCTGCTCTATCTCATTCTCTTCGCGATCTCTTTCTGGGTGAGCAAAGGACTTCGGCGCCAGGTGCGTGCCAATACCTATCAATCCGAACACGACGCGCTTACGGATCTCCCGAATCGAGAACTCTTTCGACGTTTTGCGAGTGCGGAGCTCGCCGACGCCGGCCGGCACGGACGCGCCACCACGATCGCTATTATTGACCTCGACCGCTTCAAGGAGATCAATGACACGTTGGGTCATCAGAACGGGGACATACTCCTGGCCAAACTCGGAATGCGTCTCGCAGCGCATCTGCGCTCGCCCGACGGACTTGCTCGATTTGGTGGCGACGAATTCGGCGTCATCCTGAGCGACGTCCCTGAACCGGAAGAAGTGCTCGCGCGACTTCGTGATCTCATCCACGAAGAGATTGACGTGGGTGGACTGCCCCTGACCGTGGAGGCCAGCATCGGCTTTGTCGTCGCGCCCGATGACGGCACGAAGATTGACGAACTATTGCAACTCGCCGACGTGGCGATGTACGTCGCGAAGAACGAGCGGTCCGGGGTAATCCGATACGACCGTGGCCAAAACCAATACGACGCGTCCAAGCTCTCGCTCGTGTCAGAACTGCGACACGCCATTGCATCCGAGCAACTGGTCCTGCACTACCAGCCAAAGGTGTGCTTGGCGACACAGCGAGTGACCGGTGTCGAAGCGCTCGTGCGTTGGCAGCACCCCACCCAAGGACTGCTTGCCCCCGACGCCTTTATCCCGCTCATCGAACAGACCGACCTCATCGACGAATTGACGTACTGGGTCGTGCAGCAGGCCTTGGCCGATCTACCTCGCATGGACGAAATTCAGGGAGCGCTGCAGATGTCGGTGAACATCTCGGCTCGAAACCTCGGCCGTGGCGACTTCGCCTCGCACATCATCGCTGCCTTAGCCAGCGCCAACGTTGCGCCGGATCGCTTGACACTCGAAGTAACCGAGACGTCACTTATGGCCGATCCCGTGCGAGCGACGTCCTCACTCGAAGAGATGCATCGGGCGGGAATCCACATCAGCATCGATGACTTTGGGTCTGGACAGACCTCGCTTGGGATCTTGGCGAGTTTGCCGATCGCGGAACTGAAGATTGACCGCTCGTTCATCCAAGACATCCACACCAATCCGGCGAACGACGCGATTGTTCGTTCCATGATTGAGTTGGGCCACCAACTCGAACTCGTCGTGGTGGCCGAAGGTGTCGAGACCACGGGGGAGCTGGGAGCGGTTCTCGCCAACGGCTGTGACCTCGTCCAGGGTTACCTCTACGCTCGGCCAATGCCACTTAACGAATTTTTGTCATGGCTCGAGGAACATCGCGTCACGACTTCACTCGTTTCGTTCTAGGTACCCTTCACGAGTTCGATGTACCAGGTAAAGCCTATGGTCGTGCCCATGGACGAACTCTGGCCTAAGAACCTGCCGCCGCGCGTTGAACCCGACGGGCACGAGAACGAGCGCCGGTCGCTCGACGGTTGGATTGCCTATCACCGCGCCACACTGCTGATGAAGTGCGAGGGCTTGACCGCTGCGCAACTCAAGTTGCGATCGGCCGCTCCCTCCACACTCACCTTGCTCGGACTGGTCCGCCATATGACCGAAGTGGAACGGGGCTGGTTTCGTATACAGGCCGCGAGAGAGCATCTCGAGTTTCCGTATTCCACCACTGAGAATCCCGAGGCGGACCTTCTCGACGTCGAAACAGCGGATGCGTTCGCTGACATCACGCGGTATGTCGATGAGTGCCAACGGGCGCAGGCGGCCCTGGCACCGGTTGAGTTGGATACGGTGATTCGCCGCAACGGGCGATGGTTCGACGTCCGTTGGATCTATCTCCACATGATTGAGGAATACGCGCGACACAATGGACATGCCGACCTGCTTCGCGAACTCATTGATGGTGTCACGGGCGACTGACTTCATTGTCAGACCTTGGGAGACTTTGGCAGTCGTTGTCGTCCGGCCACTGGGGCGCCCTTTTCCTTGACCAACGCGCCGCGCCGCGCCGTTACGCTGCGTTGGTGTTTCAAGTAACGAACGAACGGTTTGAGGAGCTGGCAAACGAAGCGCTCGAATCACTACCGGAGTCGCTTTCTTCCCATATGGACAACGTCGTGATCCTGGTCGAGGACGAAGCGCCGGGACGGAACCTCTTTGGTCTATATCAAGGCATACCGCTCACGAAGCGAGGTGTCCAGAGCTACAGCGGCGTGATGCCCGATCGAATCACCCTCTACCAGACGACCATCTGCCGCGTTTGCACGAACGAAGACGAAGTAAAGGCGCAGGTTCGCAAGACGGTGATCCACGAAATTGCCCATCACTTCGGCATTAGTGATCCGCGCCTTGACGAACTTGGCTGGGCTTAGACGTCGTCTCGCATCCGCCACTGATCGCGGGTGACGGTCCAGAGCACGCCGTGGCCAGTGTGTCCGGGAGTGAGAATCTCGCGACTCATTTCACCCTCTAAGTGATAACCGAGTCTGCGCGGCACGCCCGCACTCGCGAGATTTGCGGCGTCCATCGATATCCTCACCCGAGCAATGTCCAACGGTGCAGTGAACGCATCGGTGGTCAGCACGCTCGTCGCTTCGGTGGCGTATCCGCGTCGCGTGCGATCCGTTCGAACCCAGTAGCCAATTTCGAGTTCATCGAGCACGTCGCCACGGCGAAGACCGGCACTGCCAACGCATGCCTCGGTCGCGATTTCGAATAGTCCGTAATTCCACTTCTCGTTGGCGTCGAATTCCTTTCGCGCGTTCAAAATGACGTTACGAAGCGATTCATGCGTCGGCGGGCTGGCGGCCCATTGCATCCAGAGGTGGAGCTCGTCGTAGCTCGATCGCACGGTCTCGAGGAGTTCATCCAGATGCTCCAGCGTCCAGCGACGCAGTTCCAGACGATCGCCGCTCAGTTGATCCGCCAGGTCCGCCATGGCACCGGTGTGTCATTCGGTCCATTCCGAACGAAACCTTAGGAAAGTTTGGACACGCCTTTTCCCACGAGTGACTGAAATTGCGAGGCAACGACCGACGAAAAACGTCCCTCGAGGAATGCCGCGACAATATTGCCTTTGCGCACAATCGTGTAGTCGTTGTGCAATGTGCCTCGAACGTCTGTGTCGATCATGGCGTAGGTCGAACTGGCGTTGCCGAAGCGGGTAAAGCCCATGGCGCGACGGTGCCCGTGACCAGCACGCCGTTCACGAATCCATCCGCTGTGTGACACGAGTTGATTCGCGCGATTATCTTCCTGTACGCGGGTTGACATGGTGTGCCGTCCGGCAAAGAATGGACTGTTATGAGTTCGATGAAGGAACTGGACCGAATTGCCCTCGCCCTTCCACAGGCGGTGAAAGAGATGCGCGACGACGACCGACCGGCCTATCTGGTCAATGCAAAGCTCTTTTGCTTGCACCGGGTTCCGCGTAAGGACGCCGTGGATGATGTGACCGGCGAACGACTCGACGACGTGTTGGCGTTTCGCGTCGCGGATGAAGAGATGAAGGCAATGTGGTTGTCGGACGACCGCTCCATCTTCTTTACGACAGAACACTTCAACGGCCACCCCTGGATTCTGTTGCGCATCGGTGACCTGGCTCGGGTCAACAACGACGAACTCATTGAATTGGTCAGCGACGCGTGGCTCGCCAGGGCAACTTCGCGGCTTGCTAAGTCCTGGCTCGAGGGTCATTCCGCATAACCCGTGGTTTCGTAGCGCGTCTCGTCACCTCAGGTGTCGTCGGGCTGCTTGAGCGTCATGCCGGTCAAAGAACGAAGATCGCCATGTCCCAACTGCCGGTGAATTCGTAGTCGCAGAGCGACTCGGTAAGTGAACACATCACATTAAGTATTTCGGCCGGCGATGAACTGAGCGGTACGTTCAACAGCAGTCCTCGCGTGTTGTGGTCCTGTTTGATGGTGAAGGGCGAACCGCCGAGCATGAGGGCCACTCGCTCCGTGCCCAGGCGACTTCTCGAATGTAGAACGCCAAGCGTCGATGGTTGTGCCACGCCCTTACGCGGTGCCGACGTGACGTAGGACGCGACGGCGACGCCCTTGTTGAGCCACAGACCGAAGTAGTTGACCTTCATGTCGGGAATGTCATCCTCGACGAGTGGCGTCACATTGCACCAACCCCTCCCTTCGCTGACCGACGCAATCGCGGCTTCGGCGTCGGCTCGGTCGCTGGAGAAACGAAGATGTCGAGGCGTCGTCATGGAGACCCTTAGATCTTTCGCGTGTCGCGCTGGTACACGCGCACTGCGAGCACCGACGTCACGACGGTCCACACGGCGATGACAATCCATGCCTCGGCCGGCCAGCCGCGGCCACTGAGCGCCGACTTGCTGGCAATGACGAGCCAGTAGGAGGGAAGCCATTTCACCACGGTTAAGAAGGCACCGCCAGTTACCAGTGGTCCGTAGGCGCCACCGAGCAGGGCGAAGAGGGAGGTTGTCCCACCAATGGCCGGACCCAGCGAGTCCGTCGTGAGCCAGTGACCGAACATTATGCCGAGTACGGAGAAGGGGATGAGGCCGATGAGCAAAAGGCCCACCATCACGAACCACTGAGAGAGCGTGAGGTGCACGCCAACGAACGATGCGGCGATGAAGAGAACCACCATACTCAGCAGCGCCATCAAATAGCCGCAGAAGATTTTGGCAGCAAAGTAGGACCACGTCGGCAGGGGAGTGATGCGCAGTTGGCGGGTCCAACCAACCTGACGCTCGGCAGCGATTCGAGCCCCGCTCGAAATGACGGCGACCATCGTGCCCCACGCCACCATGCCCGTCATGTAGCACAGCGGAAAGGGAATGCCGGCAATCGTCGCGTGTTTGTGCGGGCCGGCGACGGCCAAGAACAGGATCAGTGGAAAGGCCAAGGAGAACATAAGAAAACGTCGATTGCGATACGTGCGAATGACTTCGTAGCGAAGGTACGTGAGCTGGGTCATGGTCACACGGCCCCTTCGTCATCGTCCTCGGTCAACTCGAGGAACGCCCCTTCGAGTCCGGCGCCGCGTACTTCGATGTCGCGAACGTTTGGGTACTGGGTGAACAGTTCACGAAGCGTCGCGTCGGAGTCGGCGCAGTTGAGCGTCACGGCGTCGCCGCGGCGTTCCGCGCTCGTGACGCCGCTGAGCCGTCGAAGTTCGTTGAGTTCCACGTTGGGCAGCGTCGCGCGAACAATCCGACCGCCCACGGTGGCCTTGATCTCGGTCGGAGCACCATCGGCGACGATTCGACCGTGCGCAATGAGAATGATTCGGTCGGCGTAGGCGTCGGCCTCTTCGAGGTAGTGCGTTGCGAAGACGACCGTCTTGCCTCTGGCGGCGAACGCCCGCATCGCGGTCCAGAAGTCGCGTCGTCCCTCGACGTCAAGTGCGACGGTGGGCTCGTCCAGAACGAGCAGTTCGGCGTCGGCGACGAGCGCCATGGCGAAACGCACCCGTTGGGTCTCCCCGCCAGAGAGTTTGCGCGTCATGCGATCGGCGAACGCATCGGCACCCGAGATACGCAGTGCCTCGTCCACGTCCAGTGGCGACGGGTAGAGAGCGGACATCATTGAGATCAGTTCTCGGACGTTGAGGTAGTCAATGAGTGATCCGGTCTGGGTCATGGCTCCAATGAGGCCCATGTGCACTGCGTCGGCGGGCGTATTGCCAAAGAGCGACACGCTGCCGGCATCGGGTGTCGTCAAGCCGATCATCATGTCGATCGTCGTTGATTTGCCGGCACCATTTGGTCCGAGCAACGCCACCGTCGTTCCGCGCTTCATCTCGAAATTGATGCCACGAACTGCTCTGACCTTGCCAAACGTCTTAGTGAGATTGCTCACGACGATGTTTTGTGTGCCCTGCGCCACGACGGAGTGCTCGCTCACGGGTGACGTCGCATGCGTCGAGAGTGCAAAAAGTACATTGTGATGTCCATAAGTTAATCGACTGCATTTCCGTGCTTTGGCGAGGGGACGCGGCGTGTCGTGTCGCGCGTGTTACACCAGTGAAGTTGGGTCGACGTAGAACTGCCGAGCGCCACGTGCGATGTAGGTTGGGCACATGGTAAAGCGTTTCTTTGAACTGCTTGGCCTTGTCACCATGGGCGTCGGTCTGTGGCTGGTCATAGCCAATGAGGGCAAGAACACTGCCTGCAGCGCCAATCAGCAATACAGAGCACTCGGGATGAGTGCCGAGTGCTCGCGCATCGTCTATTCGTACTTCTCTGGCTTTGTCTTACTCGCCCTGGGCGTGATGGTCGTTATCTTCGGCCTCCTCTCAACGAGGAAGTCCAAGAAGAGGCGCTCGAGGAACAAACGCTCGGCTGCTTCTACCTATGTATGGAAGGACCCAGTAACCGGTAGAGGACCGACGTCCTAGGCTCGCGTCAACGAATGAGTTCGACAACCGGAATGACGCGCGTGGTCTTCTTCTCGTACTCCGCGAAATTTGCGAAGCGCTCGGCCATCTTTGCGTAAATGCGATCGCGCTCTTCGAGGGGTACTGGCTCCGCCGTCGCCTCGTAGGTTTCGGTGCCGAGTTCGACTGTCACCTTGTCGTCTGCCTTGATGTTGTGGAACCAGTCGGGGTGCTTGTCAGCTCCGTTGTAGGAAGCGAAGACGTAAATCTTTCCATCTTCTTCCAGGTACATCATCGGGTTCACTCGATCGGTGCCCGACTTCGCGCCCTTGGTGCGTAGTAGCAATACGTCTGCGTTCTCGAACTGTCCGCCGACCTTCCCATCATTCGTTCGGAACTCTTCGATGACGTTCTTGTTCCAAGCGTTCACTGCCTTGGCGGCCTCAGCCTCTGCATCACTCATTTGATCTCCTTGTGGTAAATCTCCCGATTACACCATAGAGATTGATTTCGAAAGTCCGGCCCTAGGAGACGAGGGAACGCAGCAACTCTTCGGTCTCGGAGGCACTGAGGGGCATACCGAGGTGGTATCCCTGGGCCAGATTGCAGTCAAGGTCGCGGAGTGACGGTACTTGTTCGGGTTCCTCGACGCCTTCGGCGATGGGGAGAAGCCCGAGCGTGTGCGCCAACTGGACGATTGCCGGCGTCAGACTGGCGCGCCCCGAATCAATCTTCACGTTGGCGACGTTCGCGACGAACGACCGATCGACTTTCAAGATGTCAATGGGAAGTTGCTCGAGGTGGGAAAAGGACGAATAGCCCGTACCGAAGTCGTCCACGGCAATGCGAAGTCCCAAGGACTTAAGCGAGTTGAGGTTGCGCACCGTCGAGTCGAGATCGCGCATCAAGGCACTTTCGGTGATTTCAATTATTAGGTTTGCCGGGTCGAAACCCGTTTCGAGAAGCGACATGCTGACGCTGTCGCGGATTGAACTGTCGGCAAGTTCGCGCGCCGAGAGATTCACGCTCATCAGTAACTGCGACGACGCGAGTCCCTGACTCTGCCAGCGGCGCGCCTGCGCGCACGCCTGGGTGAGTACGAAGCGGTCAATGAGATGGATCAGGCCGATCTCCTCCGCAAAGGGGACAAACGCGATTGGCGGCAGCAACCCTTGGGTGGGGTGTTGCCATCGCACCAGGGCCTCGAAGCCAACGATGGCCCCCGACTCGAGGTCGAAGATCGGCTGATAATGAAGTCGCATCTCATCTTCGAGGACCGCTCGACGCAAATCGGCCTCGAGTTCGAGGCGTTCCACGACCGCGACGTGCATCTGGTCCTGGAACTCCTCGTAGCGGTCCTTGCCCTTGCTCTTGGCGAGATACATCGCGAGGTCTGCGTTGCGCAGCAACTGATCACTGCTGTAATCGCGAATGCCGAAGGTGATGCCGATGCTTACGGTCGTCGTCAATTCCTGCGCTCCGATCGTGACCGGCTCGCGCAACGCCCGCATAATCCGCTCAGCGAGTCCAATGACCTCTCCGCGACTGGAAATGTCCTCGACCAGAATGGCGAATTCGTCACCGCCGAGTCGAGCCGCCGTGTCAGCTCGACGAAGAATGGTGACGAGGTTGGTCGCGACAGCTTTGAGCAGTTCGTCGCCCGCGGCGTGGCCGAGGCTGTCATTGACCGTCTTGAAGTTGTCCAGGTCTAAGAACATGACGGCGACAAGCCGATTGCTACGTTCTGCGCGAGCGATGGCCTGGTTAACCCGGTCCTGGAAGAGTGCGCGGTTCGCGAGCCCGGTCAGTGCGTCGTGGAAGGCGAGGTGTGCGAGGTCGTTCTCGAGCCGCTTCTGTTCAGTAATGTCGCTGAAACTCCACACTCGTCCGACGATCGCGCCCGACACGAACTGCGGTTTGGAGTGTCGATGGAAGACTCGACCATCGTTGAACTCCAACGTGTCCGAACTTTCGGACTCGGGTTGGGAGTACAGCTCATCGACCCGGGTAGAAAACGCGACCGGATCGACGAGTTGTTCGGTGACAAATTCGGTGAGGCGTACGTCGTCTCGCACCGCGATGAGTCGGGTGGGCAGCTTCCACATTTGCGCGAACTGACTATTAAAGCTTGTGATTTTTCGATCGGTACTCACAACGAGCACGCCATCGGCGGTCGACTCGAGTGTTGCATTGAGCAGTGAAAACGTCTCTCTGAGTTCGCGAAGAGTATTCTGCAGTTCCATTTCCGCCGAGACTCGTTCAGAGACGTCGTGTGCCGTGACGACGAGTCCTCCGACCGTGGGGTCGTCCACGAGGCTCACAATCGAGAGTTCGAAGGACGTCATCTCTCGACCGCCCCGGCGAAGCAAGCGAACCGCCTGAATGACGGGTTGCGCGGCGCTCGAACCGCGCAGGGCTCGGTCAATAGCCGCGCGAAGGGCCGGGCGATCGTTTTCAGCGACGATGGTTGAGAGCGGCTGTCCTTCGACCGCCTCGGGGTCGTGTCCGAGCATCCTCGTCAGTGCGCCCGACACCGACTCGACGGTGCCGCTCGGTGAGATCAACATCATGATGGTTGTGGCGTTGTGGACGAGTGAGCGAAAGCGGGCCACGTCATCGCCGGCAAGTTCGAAGCGTCGACGTTCCGTGAGGTCTCGAATGCTGAAGAGAACCGCGCCCTCTTCAAACCAACCAACCGGTGTTCCTATGAGTTCGATGAGCCGCCAGCTATCACCGATTTTGGCCCGGATCTCGAGTGGACTGCCGATCTCCTTTCCCTGCACTGTTTCAAGGGAGCGAAGCACTATCTCGAGGTCGTCGGGGTGCACGAGATCGATAACGGAGATCTCCGGAGCGGATGCCAGGGGCTGGCCGAAGAGCTGCTCAGCCAAGGCGTTCGCCCACAGCACGCTGGCGTGTGCGTCAATGACGACCACAATCTCCGGGAAGGCCCCGAGCAGTTTGGCGAGGCTCTGGTCAGAGATCGTCATGACAACTCAGTTGCCCTGACGCAACGCGCCGAGAGCCAACAACGTTGTCCTCGCCACACGAGGAGCGACCCAATGCATGCATTGCACCGTAACGCACAGATATCGGAAAACGGCGTATCGTCCCTGATGGTCAAGTCGCTCCGCGAGGGCCTAGAGCCTGTGCACAATCGGGCGTCTCGGTTGTGGATGTCGGAGATGGCGATCGACGTCCAACGGTGTTTCCGTGCAAGAACAGCCAGTTCACGTTCCTCGTTTCGCCAGTTCCTGTCAACGTTCGCCAAGGGCGAACACGTTCGCACTCAACCTGACGCAAAGAGCAATTTCACACTGACGAAATCGTGGACGAATGTTGCCTCATTGTTGAGAACCTGTTGACAATCAAAAGTGCAGGTCGGCCTACCGTATTTCGGTGACCGATCTCTCCGAACGTTCTCCGGCCACGGGCCGAGCGCAATCCGGTCCGACGCCGCGCGCCACAAAGCGCGCTCCGGACAGAGAAGTGCTCCTCACCAACGTTCTGGCCGCGCATCCTCCCTCGTGGAACGGTCTACTCGAAGCGCTACCCGGGGGAACGGCGCTGCACGATGGTCGCGGCATCATTCACTACGTCAACGGCCTTTTGTGCGCCATGACGGGCTACGACCGCAAAGATCTGGTCGGTCAGCACGTGTCGATACTCGTTCCGCCTCGTCTGCAAACAAAAGCGGATAGGCAAGCTCGTCGCAACCGCCCAAACATAGCGGCGA
>Ga0208586_1000350_pt1 | contig 17739 bp, 13 predicted proteins | sample NGESurshal072012_6_FD_184471 | JGI IMG/M metagenome (GOLD analysis project Ga0208586, IMG submission 184471) | Arctic peat soil microbial communities from Barrow, Alaska - NGEE Surface sample 53-3 shallow-072012 (SPAdes) | ecosystem: Environmental > Terrestrial > Soil > Wetlands > Peat ... | reverse complement strand
CCACAGATCGACCCCTCAGGGGCATGTGGGATAACCTGCCGCTCATGCTCTACGACGACGACGCAGACCTAACGCTCCTCGACGGCAAGACCGTCTCGATCATCGGCTATGGCTCCCAGGGCCATGCCCACGCGCTCAACCTCAAGGACTCCGGCGTGTCCGTAGTGGTCGGCCTGCGCGCCGACTCGGCTTCGGCGGCGAAGGCCCGCGAGGAAGGCCTCGAAGTGCTCTCGCCCGTCGAGGCTGCCTCGCGTGGAGACCTCGTGATGATGCTTGTGCCCGACGAGCTGCACCATCAGGTGTGGGATGAGATCTCAGACGGCATTGCCGAGGGCAACATGCTCCTGTTCGGGCACGGCTTCTCGATCCACTACGGCGAGGTCGTGCCCCCGAACGGTGTGGACGTGGCGATGGTCGCGCCCAAGGGCCCGGGTCACCTGGTGCGACGCCAGTTCACCGAGGGATCCGGCGTGCCCGGCCTGATCGCCGTCGCCCAGGACGCCACCGGCAACGCCCGCGCCTTGGCGCTCGCCTACGCCAAGGGCATCGGCTGCACCAGGGGAGGCGTGATCGAGACCACCTTCAAGGACGAGACCGAGACCGACCTGTTCGGCGAGCAGGCCGTGCTGTGCGGCGGCGCCTCCGAGCTGGTCCAGGCCGGCTTTCAGACGCTGGTGGACGCCGGCTATGACCCGGAGATGGCCTACTTCGAGTGCCTGCACGAGCTCAAGCTGATCGCCGATTTGATGTATGAAAAGGGCCTCGCCGGGATGCGCTATTCGATCTCCAATACCGCCGAGTACGGCGACTACACGCGCGGAAAGCGCGTCATCACCGAGGAGACGCGCGCGGCCATGCGCCAGATCCTCAAGGAGATTCAGGACGGCGACTTCGCGCGCGAGTGGATCGCCGAGAACCGCGCCGGCCAGGAGAACTTCCTTCGCATGCGCGCCGAGCAGGCCGACACCCAGGTCGAGCACGTCGGCGGCGAGCTGCGCTCGCACATGGACTGGATCAAGACTTCGTTCTGATGTGTAGCGGCCGTCGCGGCGGTCGTGTCAACTAGGATCGCCTGAAGTGTCTCGTCCTGCCTTCGTCCAGCCACGCTCAGGCACAGCGAACCAGGTGAACAAGGCTGCGAGACGACTCGCGTTGCTTCGCAGTGAACTGCTCGCCGGCATACAGCTCGACGCCGACAACGGAGCGCAGGCGATCATCGATATGGGCCTTGTTGAGGGCTGGCGAGAGCTGCACGCTGCACCTCTCCGAGCTACGAGCGCGAACCTTCGTCACTATGTCCGGCCGCGCTCCGCCAAGGCGTCGGCCAATGTCTCTGTCACCCAGAGGCTGAAGAAGTTCTCGACGATCCTCGACAAGCTGAACCGGTATCCGAAAATGCAACTGAGTCGCATGGAGGACGTAGGAGGAGTCAGGGCGATCCTCCCAGCCAAGGGGCGGCCGACGAGGTCGCCCGGCGTCTACGTAAAAATTGGACGGTTCATCGCTACCGCGACTATGTCCGCGACCCCAAGCCATCCGGCTATCGGGCGCTGCACCTGATCGTCGTCAAGAAGGGCGTCAAGATCGAGCTGCAGTTGAGGACCGGTCTACAGGATCTCTGGGCAAACCAGGTCGAGTTGGACTCACGCCACCTCCGTGTGGACTTCAAGTCGGGCAACGGGTCCGAGGCCGTTCATGCCTACTATGTAGCCATGAGCGAGTTCTTTGCGATGAGGGAAGCGTCCGAAGAGCCACCGGAGAAGTTCATGGCCGACCTCACCAGCCGCTATAGACTTGCCAAGCCCTATCTAGTGTCGTCCCGTACAGGGAGAGACGATGGACGTTGACGAGATTCGCCATTTCCTTGTGGTCTATGACATCGCCGCCGCCCAGGCGGCCGTGACCGAGTTCGACGATTACGAGGAGGCGCTCGCTGCCTATGAGGCGATCGAGAAGGAGAACTTCGGGCGCGACGACCTGGATATCGTGCTGCTCGGCGCCGATTCGCGGGCGACTATCGAAAAGACGCATTCGAGCTACTTCAGGACCATCGATGGTGGCTTTGAGCACTTCTTCAGCGACCGGCTAGAGCGTGTCTAACCCGACCAAACGCGGTCGCTGTCTGGACTCGCTACACTCGCTTTCCTCGTCGCGACTGGCGCACTAGGTGGAGTTCACCACCGGGGAGCGATGAGCATGTGAGCCGCGCGCCTGGGCATTCTTCGATCATCGATATTCCGCGAGGAAGCCATGACGCCCAGTCAAGCGCAGGACACCCAAATCGTCATTCCTGACCAGCTGAAGCCCGCCGATGGGCGCTTCGGCTGTGGTCCTTCCAAGGTTCGCGCCGAGGCCCTACGGAACTTGGTCGGCGAGGGCGCCGCCCTGATGGGCACGTCGCATCGTCAAAAGCCGGTCAAGGGCCTAGTCGGGGAGATCCGCGCCGGCTTGCGTGAGCTGTTCTCCTTGCCCGAGGGCTATGAGGTCGTGCTCGGCAACGGGGGTGCTACCGCCTTCTGGGACGCCGCCGCCTTTGGCTTGATCGAGCATCGTGCGCTCCATCTCTCCTTCGGCGAGTTCTCCCAGAAGTTCGCCACCGTTACGAGCGAGGCCCCCTTCTTGGACGATCCCTTGGTGGTCAAGGCCGCGCCGGGCAGCGCGCCGGGCGCCGATGAGCTCGAAGCGGCGCTCGCCGGTTTGGGTGCCGGCGAGGACGTCGGGGTCGGCGAGGGCTCCGGGGTCGGTGTGTCAGGTGGGGCAGCGGCTCGTGGCGCCGACGTGGTCGACGCGATCGCTTGGGCCCACAATGAGACCTCCACCGGTGTGATGGAGCCCGTCCTGCGCCCTTCGAGCGCCGGCGAGGCCTTGGTCCTGATCGACGCGACCTCAGGCGCCGGCGGGCTGCCGGTCGATGTGGCCCAGGCCGACGCCTACTACTTCGCGCCGCAGAAGAGCTTCGCTGGCGACGGGGGCTTGTGGATCGCCCTGCTCAGCCCGGCCGCGATTGAGCGCATCGCGCGGATCGACGCTTCCGGGCGCTTCACGCCCGCGTCGCTCTCCTTGCCGATCGCCCTCGAGAACTCACTCAAGGACCAGACCTACAACACGCCTGCCCTGGCGACCTTGTTCCTGCTGGCCGACCAGCTCCGCTGGATGCTGGGCGGCGGTGGGCTTGACTGGTGTGTATCGCGTACGAGCGCCTCCTCCTCGCACCTCTACGAGTGGGCCGAGCAGAGCGAGCACGCCACGCCGTTCGTCGCCGCACCGGCCAACCGCTCGCTGGTCGTGGGCACGATCGACTTCGAGGAGAGGATCGACGCGAAGCTGCTGGCCGGGACGCTGCGCGCGAACGGGATCGTCGACGTCGAGCCCTATCGCAAGCTTGGGCGCAACCAGCTGCGCATCGGCATGTTCCCGGCGGTCGAGCCCGACGACGTGCGCGCGCTCACCGCCTGTATCGATTGGACAGTAGAGAGGATAGCGTCATGAGCGCCGCTACGAACGACAGCCACAGCACAGAGCGCCTGAAGGTGCTCGTCAAGGAGAAGGTCGGCGACTCGGGCGTCAAATTGCTCGAAGAGCACTTCGACGTCGACCTCGGCATCGACTGGTCCAACGAGGAGTTGGCCGAGAAGATCGGCGCCTACCACGGCATCCTGATCCGCTCGGCGACAAAGATGACGGCCGAGCTGATCGATGCCGGCGAGAACCTGCGCGTGATCGGCCGTGCGGGGGTTGGCGTAGACAACGTCGACGTGGAGGCCGCCACGCGCCGCGGCATCGTTGTCGCCAACGCGCCGCAGTCGAACGTAGTGACCGCCGCTGAGCACACGATGGCGCTGTTGCTTGCCCTGGCACGCAACATCCCCCAGGCCTACGCTTCACTGACCAGCGGCAAGTGGGAGCGCTCGAAGTTCTCTGGCGTCGAGCTGTACGAGAAGACACTCGGCATCCTCGGCTTCGGGCGCATCGGCCAGCTCGTCGCAGCGCGTGCACGCGGCTTTGGCATGCGCGTGCTCGCCTTCGATCCCTTCGTCTCGGCCGAGCGCTACCGCGAGCTTGGCGTGGAGAAGGCCGAGAACAGCGAGGAGATCTACGCGCAGGCCGATTTCATCACCGTGCACCTGCCAAAGACACCCGAGACGGCAGGATGGGTGAATGCCGAGGCCTTCGCCAAGATGCGCGACGGTGTGCGCATCCTCAACGTGGCGCGTGGTGGGCTGATTGACGACGCGGCGCTGAAGGATGCGCTTGACTCCGGCAAGGTCGGTGGCGCCGCGCTCGACGTGTTTCCCTCTGAGCCGATCACCGACTATCCGCTGTTCCAGGGCTACCCGCAGGTCGTCGTCACACCGCACCTCGGCGCCTCCACAGCCGAGGCGACAGATCGCGCCGGCTACCAGAGCGCCGAGCAGGTCGTGGCAGCGCTCACCGGTGGGGTTGTCTCAACGGCGGTGAACATTCCCTCCGTCGGCGCCGAGGACATGGAGGTGCTCGGCCCGTTCCTGCCGCTCGCTCGCCGCCTCGGCCGCCTAGCGATGGCCCTGGCCGAGGGCTCCTCGGTCGAGCGGATCGAGGCGGCCTTCATGGGTCGCATCGCCGACTTCGACACGCGCCTGCTAACGCTGGCAGTCATCAGTGGCGCGCTTGAGGGTCGCACCGAGGAGCAGGTCAACCTCGTCAACGCGCCGAGCATGGCCCAGCAGCGCGGCATCGTCGTCGAGGAGAAGTCCGTGACCGAGGCGCAGGACTTCAACGAGCTGATCCGCGTGACCGTCGTCGCCGGCGGCGAGAAGGTCGCCGTCGCGGGCACCGGCATCGGCCCCAACCGCGTGCCGCACTTGGTCGAGGTGCAGGGTAGGCGCCTGACGATCGAGTTGACCCCGCATGTGGCGGTCTTCCGCTACGCCGATTTGCCGGGCATGATCGGCCGCGTCGGCACGATCTTTGGTGGGCACGGAATCAACATCTCCTCGGCAGCGGTCGGTCATACGCCCGATGGCGACGAGCAGCGCCTGGCCGCGATGGTCGTCACGACCGACGTGCCCGTGCCGGCCGCCGTTGTCGATGAGATCGTGGCCTCCGAGGGCTTCGTGGCCGGCTGGGCCGTTGTCCTGAGTTGAGCGTCATCGAGTAGTCTGAGCGCGATGCGCACGGTTGAGATCGCCAAGCACGGTGGACCCGAGGTCCTGAAGGTCATCGAGCGTCCAGACCCGCAAGTGCTCCCCGGCTGCGTGCGCATCGAGGTGGCTGCGAGTGGCATCAACTTCGCCGACGTGATGGCGCGCATCGGCGTCTATCCCGACGCGCCCAAGCCGCCATGCGTCGTCGGCTACGAGGTGGCCGGCACCGTCGTCGAGCTCGGCGAGGGTGTTCAGGGACTCGAGCACGGTCAACGTGTCCTGGCCAGCACAGTGTTCGGTGGCTATGCCTCGGTCGTCTCGGTCGCCGAGCGCGACTGCGTCCCCCTGCCCGAGCGGCTGTCCTTCGAGCAGGGCGCCGCCATCCCCGTCAACTACGCGACCGCGTGGGCCGCCCTGGTCGGCTACGGCTCCCTCCAGCCCGGCGAGCGCGTCCTGATCCACTCGGCCGGCGGCGGCGTCGGGATCGCCGCCGTCCAGCTTGCCCGCCGCTTCGGCGCAAGCGAGATCTACGGCACCGCCTCGCCCGCCAAGCACAAGCGCGTCCGCGAGCTCGGCTACGACCACGTACTCGACTACAAGGACGTCAGCGACAACGGAGCACTGCCCCAGTTCGACGTGATCCTCGACGCGATCGGCGGTCACAGCCTGCGCACCAGCTACAACCTCCTGCGCCCCGGCGGACGGCTGGTCGGCTTCGGTGCCTCCGCTGTGGTCTCCGGCGCCAAACGCAACCTGCCCTCCGCGTTGCGCACCCTGGCGCGCATGCCGCGCTTCTCCCTGGTCAAGCAAATGTCCGAATCCAAGGCCGTCATCGGCCTGAACATGCTCACCTTGCTGAAGGACCGCGGCACGATCGAGCCATGGCTCGGACCGTTGCGCGAGCTGCTCGACGACGGCACGATCGAACCCGTCATCGCCGGCACGTTCAGCTTCGAGGAAGCCGGCGCCGCGCAGGACATGCTCACCCAGCGGCGCAATGTCGGCAAGGTCGTCCTGGTCCCCTGAGGGGGACGACGGCCGGCGTGATACTGCGTCCTCGGTCGCTTGTGTGCACAGCACACGGCGCTCCCTGCGTCCTTGTCTCGCTTGACCCTCGTCCCCCTCAGTGAGGCGGGACGCTTGCCGCGTTGGGTGCTACCCTGCGTGGCACATGTCGTTCCAGTTCTCCCTTTCGCTTCTCCTTCTGCTCCCCCCTCGGGGGGAATAGCGCGTGGCGGCCGCCTAGCCGCAAACCCAAGGAGAAGCCGGTAAGCGAGAGAACTTAGGAAGCGAGGACGACATGACCGATGCACAAGCACAACACGGCGAGCAGCGCGACCGCGTCAGGGTGTTCGACACGACCCTGCGCGACGGCGAGCAATCGCCCGGAATAGCCTTGAATCAGCAGGAGAAGCTGGAGATCGCCCACCAGCTGGCGCGCCTGGGTGTGGACATCATCGAGGCCGGTTTTCCGATCACCTCGCCCGGCGACTTCGAGTCGGTCCAGGCGATATCCCGGGAGGTCGAAGGCCCCGTCATCTGTGGCCTGGCACGGACGTCTGCCCAGGACATAGACGCGGCCTGGGAGGCCGTCAAGGACGCCGCGGGGGCGGGTGGGGCACGAATCCACACATTCATAGCCACCTCCGACATCCACATAGAGCGCAAGCTGCAGACCACGCGCGAGGATGTTTTGGGGCAGGTAAGAGCCGCCGTGGCCCAAGCCAAGAGCTACACCGACGACGTCGAGTTCTCCCCCGAGGACGGCTCGCGCTCTGACATCCCCTACATGGCTGAAGCGATCCAAGTCGCCCTGGATGAGGGCGCCACCACGATCAACGTGCCCGACACAGTCGGCTACGCCCTGCCCTCCGAGTACGCCGCCATGTTCGCCGAGCTCTACCGCCTGGTGCCCGACCTGCACGACGTGGTCGTCTCGGTGCACTGTCACGACGACCTGGGCCTGGCGGTGGCCAATTCCCTGGCCGGAATCCAAGCCGGCGCTCGCCAGGTCGAGTGCGCCGTGAATGGGATCGGCGAGCGCGCCGGCAACGCCTCCCTGGAGGAGATCGTGATGCTCTTGCGCACGCGCCAGCCGGCCCTGGGCCTGTGGACCGGGATCGACACGACCGAGATCTCGCGAACCAGCCGCCTGGTCTCGCGCCTGACCGGCTACCCAGTGCAACCAAACAAGGCGATCGTAGGCCGCAACGCGTTCGCGCACGAGGCCGGCATCCACCAGGACGGCGTGCTCAAGGAGCGTGCCACGTATGAGATCATGGACGCCACCTCCGTTGGTCTGCGCTCCAACGCGATCGTTCTGGGCAAGCACTCCGGGCGTCACGCCCTGCGCCAAGCCCTGGAGGAGATGGGCTTCCAGCTGGACGGCCAAGCCCTGAACATGGCCTTCAAGCGCTTCAAGGAGATCGCCGACCGCAAGAAGCTCATCACCGCGATGGACCTGGAGGCGTTGGTCACCGAGGATCTGCGTGGAGATGACATGGCCGCCTACGCCTTCGTCGATTTCGAGGTGGCCGCATCCTCCTCCGGTCCGCCGATGGCCCGAGTGAACGTGAGCGTCGAGGATGGTGCCTCCGGCATGCGCACCGTGAAGACCGGCGAGTCCTCAGGCGATGGCCCGGTCGATGCGATCTTCAGGGCGATCAACGCCGCCACCGGCGTCGAGGCCGCCCTGCGCGAGTTCCGCGTGGACGCCGTCACCGAGGGCCAGGACGCGCTTGGAGAGGTCTCCGTGGTGGTCGAGGTGCAGGGCCAAACCGGCGCCGGCCAGGGCGTCTCCACCGACATCATCGAGGCCGCCGCGCGAGCGTACGTGCGAGCGCTCTCGATCGGAGTGGTGCGAGCGGGTGAAGGCGAGCGCGGCATAGGGTTGCCCCAAACCGCGGCCTAGCGAGGGAACATAATCCTTGTTTGCGGTGAAGCGACGTGAAGCGGACATGTTCCTGATCAATTGACATTGATCTGGCCATTCGAATAAGATCGTTGGCCTCATGGCCGAGTTCGAGATTCAAGAGGACTGGTATCGCACGGCTTATCCCCCCGAGATGGACAAGCTGCCATGGGCGGACAAGACTGTCTCCGAAGTCGACCGCTTCATCGCGATGCTAAGGCCGCAGGGCACCGAGCGAGTGCTAGACCTGGGCTGTGGCACCGGGCGCCACTCGCTGGAGCTGGCCCGCCGCGGCTTCCCGGTGGTGGGGGTCGAGTTGCTGGCAGAGAACGTCGAGGTGGGGCGCCACGCCGCCGCCGCACAATCGTTGGACGTCGAGTTCGTCCAGGCCGACCTGCGCGAGCTAGAGCTCCAAGAGGAGTTCGACATCGTCGCCACCTTCAACGACGGCGGCATCGGCTATTTCGAGACCGAGGCCGAGAACCTACGCACATTCGAGGTGATCGCAAGCGCGCTGCGCCACGGTGGCCGCCACCTCGCGCAAACACCCAACCGGTTGCACGCCGAAAAGCACATGCCCGTGAAGACGTGGATCCTGGGATCGGAATCGATCGAACTGACCGATCACCGCTGGAACGCCAAGAACAGTCGCCTGGAAGGCACCGCCGCCTCGATCTGGTTCGGCGAGATCTGCGACAAGCTCGACCCGATCCCCTACAGCTCCCGCCTGTACTTGGTCGAGGAACTGCAGGACATCTACGCCTCGCTCGGGATGGCGCTAACGAACACGTTTCGCGGCAGCGGCAAAGTAGGGCGCCCGCGCGAGAACCAGTTCGAGATCTTCTGGGAGGCGCGCAAGGAGTAGAGGCCGCGGCGGCGTCTGGCCGTGGCTGCGTCTGTTGGGAGGCGCAAGGAGTAAGCGCCTCCGCGGGTGGGTGCATCCGTAGGATCGTCTGTGATAACGTACGCTTGTATGACGAGTACGAAGACACGGCAGGGCAAGGCCGCGGAGCAAGCCGGGTCAGAGGACGATCGCTGGCACGCCTTCGACTCGGCCGTCATCGGCGCCCGCGTCAAGGCCTTGCGCGAGTCCTCCTCGCTGTCTCTACGCGACTTGGCCGAGCGCTCCGGGGTCAGCGCGCCGATGCTCTCCCAGGTCGAGCGTGGGGAGACCAGCCCCACCTTGACAGTGGCCGCCAGGATTGCCTCCGGCTTGGACCTGCGCCTCTCCCAGCTGTTGCGCCTCGACGAGACCGGGGCCGTCACGATCGTCAGGGCCGGCGAGCGCGGCAGAGGGGGAAGCGTCAAGCGCGGCCACAGCTTCGAGGTGATGACCGCCGGCAGGCCCGGTCAGCGCGCCGAGCTCTCGCGCCACGAGCTGGCGCCAGGCGCAGCCACGGGCACGCCTGAGGATCCGCCCATGCACGAGCCCGGCTCGCGCGAGACAGCGCTCCTCGAGCGCGGCTCGCTGGTGCTCGTGTGCGACGGTTTGCGCTATGAGCTTGACGAGGGGGACAGTGTCACCTTCGACGCCGACCTGCCCCACCACTTTGAGAACCCGACCTCCGCGGAGGCCATCTTTCTGGCCGTCGTATCCGCTGGGCTGAGAAGGAGCTGAGAGCGCCATGCCAAAGACGATGTTCGAGAAGATCTGGGAGGCCCACGAAGTCGCCAAGGGCCTGCTGTACATCGACCTGCACCTGGTGCACGAGGTCACCTCTCCCCAGGCATTCGACGCCCTGCGCATGGCCGGACGTCCGGTGCGCAGGCCCGATCGCACCCTGGCCACCGCCGACCACAACACCCCCACCGACGGCACCCCGGTCGCCGCGCGCATCAAGGACCAGCTGTCCCGCGTCCAGGTGGAAACCCTGGAGCGAAACTGCGCCGAGTTCGGCGTGCCGATCTACTCGCTCGGCTCCGATCGGCAGGGCATCGTCCACGTGATCGGCCCCGACCTGGGCGTCACCCAACCCGGCATGACGGTCGTCTGCGGCGACTCCCACACCGCCACCCACGGCGCTTTCGGAGCCCTGGCCTTCGGGATCGGCACCAGCGAGGTCGAGCACGTCCTGGCGACCCAGTGCATGGTCCAGCAGCGCCCCCGCTCGATGCGCATCTCCTACGAGGGCTCGCTCGGCTTCGGCGTCACCGCCAAGGACCTGATCCTCGGCACGATCGGCCAGATCGGCGTCGGCGGCGCCTCCGGGCACGTTGTCGAGTACGTCGGGCCCGCCATTGCGGCGCTCTCGATGGAGGGCCGCATGACCGTCTGCAACATGACGATCGAGGCCGGCGGGCGCGGCGGCATGATCGCCCCAGACGAGACCACTTTCGCATGGTTCACCGACCCGGGCGATCGCTGGCCCGAGGGACGACCAGGAGCGCTTCGAGGCGCCGCGCTACAGGAGGCGATCGCAAGCTGGCGCGGCCTGGCCAGCGACGAGGGCGCCTTCTATGACAGCGAGGTGGTCGTCGACGCCGCGGCGCTCTCCCCCCAGGTGACCTGGGGCACGACGCCGGCCATGGTGGCTCCTGTGGATGCCACGGTGCCCGCCCCCGAGCAGTTCGACGAACCGGCAGACCGAGAGGCGACCGAACGTGCCCTGGCCTACATGGACCTGCGTCCCGGTACTCCGATCTCCCAGATCGCGATCGACCGGGTCTTCATCGGTTCCTGCACCAACTCGCGCATCGGCGACCTGCGCGCCGCCGCCGAGCTGGTCGAGGGTCGCAAAGTCGCACCCACGGTGAGCGCCATGGTCGTGCCCGGCTCTCAACAGGTCAAGGCCCAAGCCGAGGCGGAGGGCCTCGACGAGGTGTTCCGAGCCGCTGGCTTCGACTGGCGCGTGGCCGGCTGCTCGATGTGCCTGGGCATGAACCCCGACATCCTCGCCCCGGGCGAGCGCTGCGCCTCGACCTCCAACCGCAACTTCGAGGGGCGCCAAGGGCGGGGGGGACGCACGCACCTCGTATCCCCCCAGATGGCCGCCGCCGCCGCCATCGAGGGACATTTCACCGATGTGAGGGAGTGGCAATGAGGATGGCCGCCGCCGCGACCCCAGCGCATTTCACCAACATCAGGAACTGGAGCTAGCGATGGAGCCGATACACACCATCTCAGGCAAAGTCACCCATCTGGACCGCGCCGACGTCGACACCGATCAGATCATGCCCAAGCAGTTCCTCAAGCGCGTGGAGCGGACCGGCTTCGGCCAGTTCCTTTTCTATGACTGGGCCAAGGAGCCCGGTTGGGAGTTGCCCGCCAACCCGATCCTCGTCGCCGGGCGCAACTTCGGCTGTGGCTCCTCGCGCGAGCACGCCCCCTGGGGCTTGCAAGACTACGGTTTCCAGGCGATCGTGGCGCCATCCTTCGCGGACATCTTCTACTCCAACTGCACCAAGATCGGCTTGCTGCCGGTCATCCTCTCCGAGGAGGACTGTCACGCCTTGGCCCAGGCAGGCGAAGGCGAAATCGATCTGGCCGAGCAGGAGGTCCGCTTTGCCGGGCGCCAGGTCGCCTTCGAGATCGACCACGAGATCCGCCACCGCCTGCTGGAGGGCTTGGACGACATCGGGGCCACCCTGCTGCAGGAGCAGGCGATCGCCGACTACGAGCGCGATCGCGACGGTCGAGTCCCAGTTATCCCTGTGACGACGTCTCTCTAGTCCACGCGACTACGATCGTCCTCGCGTTCTCGTCAAGTCACCGACAGGAGAGAGATGGCACACCGCATCGTCACGCTTCCCGGCGACGGGATCGGTCCCGAAATCCTTGCGCCCGCGCTCGAGGTCTTGCGAGCTGTAGGGGAGTTCCACTTCGAGTCTCACCCCTTCGGCGGGGCCTCGATCGACCTGCACGGCACCGCGCTCACCGACGAGACGCTGGCGGCCTGCCGTCAGGCCGACGCGGTGCTCCTGGCCGCTGTGGGCGGACCCAAGTGGGACACCACCGATCCCGCTGCTCCCCGCCCCGAGCAAGGTCTGCTCGGCTTGCGCAAGGGCCTCGGCCTGTACGCGAACCTGCGCCCTGTCAAGCCGCTGCCGGCCTTGTATGAAGCCTCGCCGCTGCGACGCGAGCGGATCGAAGGCACCGACCTGCTGGTCGTGCGCGAGCTGACCGGCGGCATCTATTTCGGGGAGAAGACCCGCACCGAAGATTTCGCCTCCGATGTGTGCGCCTACTCGCGCGAGGAGATCGAGCGGATCGCGCGGACAGCCTTCCGGGCTGCCCGAGCCAAGGTGAGCAGTGTCGACAAGGCCAACGTGCTCGAGACCTCGCGCTTGTGGCGAGAGGTCGTCATCGAGGTGCACGCCCGCGAGTTTCCCCAGATCGAGTTGGAGCACGTCCTGGTCGACAACGCCGCAATGCAGCTCGTCTCCGCGCCAAGCGCATTCGAGGTGATTCTTACCGAGAACATGTTTGGCGACATCCTTTCCGACGAGGCCGCCATGATCACCGGCTCGATCGGGATGCTGCCGAGCGCCTCCTTGGGCGCCCCGCCTGCAACCACCCCGTCCCCGGACGTGGACGGGGTAAAGGGCGGGGTGTGTGGGGGTATGTTCGAGCCTGTCCATGGCTCCGCGCCCGACATCGCCGGACGCGGGATCGCCAACCCCTTGGCGATGTTTCTCTCGGCAGCTTTGATGCTTCGTCACGGGTTGGCCTTGGAAAGCGAGGCCACGGCTGTAGAATCGGCTGTTCAGCGCGCGCTCGATGGTGGCCTGCGCACCCCCGATCTGGGGGGCGAGGCCGGTACCGAAGAGGCGACACGCGCGGTGCTCGCCGAGCTCTAAGACCAGGAGACGACAACGTGGACACATGTGACTACATATGGATGAACGGAGAGCTCCTCGCCTGGGAGGACGCCAAGGTCCATGTCCTCACCCATGGCTTGCACTACGGCACCGGTGTCTTCGAGGGAATTCGCTGCTATGACACGGAACTCGGCCCGGCGATCTTTCGCAACGCCGAGCACATGGAGCGCTTGTTGCAGTCCTCCGAGCTGTACTACATGCCCGTGCCCTACACCGCCCCCGAACTGCAGGCGGCCGCACGCGAGCTGGTTGCCGCCAACAACCTGTCCTCCTGCTACATCCGCCCGATCGTCTACCGCGGCTACGGCTCGATGGGACTCAACCCGATGGACGCCCCGGTGGACGTCACGATCGCCTGCTGGGAGTGGGGCACCTACCTGGGTGAGGACGGCATGGCCAACGGCATCCGCGCCAAGGTCTCCTCGTGGCGGCGCATCTCGCCCGACTCTTTGATCCCGCACGCCAAGGCCTCCGGTCAGTACCTCAACAACGTGCTCGCCAAGGTCGAGTCGATGAAGGCCGGCTACCAGGAGGCGATCCTGCTCGACGACCACGGCCACGTGTGCGAGGGCACCGGCGAGAACATCTATATCGTCGCCGGCGGTGAGATCGTGACCCCCGGTCACCACAACTCGATTCTCGACGGCATCACGCGCCGCTCGATCATGCAATTGGCGGCCGACCTCGGCTACAAGGTGATCGAGCGCAACATCGCACGCGCCGAGCTGTACCTGGCCGAGGAGGTATTCATGTCGGGCACCGCAGCCGAGCTCGTGCCCGTGGTGGAGGTCGACGACCACAAGATCGCCTCCGGCAAGCCGGGCGACGTGACGCGGCTGCTGCAAGGCGCTTTCGACGACGCCATCCACGGACGCTTCGAGCCCTATCGCGAATGGCTCGACGTGGTCCCCGCTGCAGCGCCGAGCGCTCCGACCACGGCAGGCTGATGAGCCAGATACAACTATATGACGCCACCCTGCGCGACGGCATGGGCGGAGGCGGCATGAGCCTCACCGTGCAGGAGAAGCTGCGCGTCGTCCAGGCGCTCGACTCGCTCGGCGTGCACCTGATCGAGGCAGGCTTCCCCGCGTCCAACCCCAAGGAGCGCGAGCTGTTCGATCTGCTCGTCGATGAGCATCTCGCCGTCGCGGAGATCGTCGCCTTCGGCATGACCCGCCGGCGCGACACGACGGTCGATCGCGACGAGGGCCTGCGTGTCCTGGCCGAATCGTTTGTGCCTGTCTGCACGATCGTGGGCAAGAGCTCGCGCATGCAGGTGGAGACGGTCCTTGAAGCCACCTACGAGGACAACATCAAGATGATCGGCGAATCGATCAAATTCCTGATCGCTCAGGGCAAGCGCGTGATCTTCGACGCCGAGCACTTCTTCGACGGCTACGCGGCCCACCGCGGCTACGCCCTGGACACTCTGCGAGCCGCTGCTTTCGCGGGCGCCGAGCGGATCGTCTTGTGCGACACCAACGGGGGCGCCCTGCCCGGCTATGTGCGCTCGGTGATCGACGCGGTGCGCTTCGGCATGCCAGACACGCCGTTCGGTATCCACGCGCATGACGACTCCGGCTGTGCTGTGGCCAACACCCTGGTCGCCGTGGAAGCGGGTGCCACCCAGGTGCAGGGCACCGTCAACGGCATCGGCGAGCGCACCGGCAACGCCAATCTGCTCACGATCATCGCCGACCTGCAGCTGAAGATGGGCCTGGAGATACTCGAGCCCGAGCGCCTGGCGCGCCTGACAGAGACAGCCCATCTCGTCGACGACCTGCTCAACCGCACGCCCGACCCGGCCCAGCCCTATGTCGGCAAGCACGCCTTCGCCCACAAGGCCGGCTTGCACAGCGCCGCGGTGCGCACCGACGCCGCCACCTTCGAGCACATCGACCCCGAGCTGGTCGGCAACATCCACGACGTGCTCGTGTCAGAGCTTGCCGGGCGCGGCACGATCGTCGAGAAGGCCTCCGAGGTCGGCATCGAGCTCAGCCCGGAGGAGGCGGCGCGGACGCTCGAGCGAGTCAAGCAGTTAGAGCACGAGGGTTACCAGTTCGAGGCGGCCGACGGCTCCTTCGAGCTGCTGATGCGCCAGGAGTCGGGCGTATATGAGCCCTTGTTCGAATTGGATTCGTGGAGGGTGATCGTCGAGAAGAACATGCGCGGCGAGGTGACTACCGAGGCCACGATCAAGATCGTCGCCCCGCCCGGCCCCCAGGAGCGGCGTATCCTGTGCACCGCCGAGGGCAACGGGCCGGTCAACGCCCTGGACAAAGCCCTGCGCCAGGCGATCGGATCGATCTATCCTCACCTGCGCGACATCGAGCTGGTCAACTACAAGGTGCGTATCCTCGACGAGGCCAAAGGCACCGGTGCGGTCACCCGCGTGTTGATCGACGCCTCCGACGGCACGCGCCTGTGGGGGGCGATCGGGGTCTCCGAGAACCTGATCGTGGCCTCCTGGGACGCGCTGGTGGATTCGCTCGAGGTTGGGATTCAGGCTGAGGCCGGATCCGCGCAGTCGGGTCCCTTCCTTCGCCCGGTGGGCGACTGAGACTCTCAACAAGTTGAGCAAAGAGGCGCTGCTCCCGCTGGCCAAGCCCCTGCTCGGAGTCGAGGAGGAGGAGCTTGTGCTGCAGGTGTTGCGCTCCGGCAACCTCTCGCTCGGGCCGCGGGTGCCGCAGTTCGAGCGGATGTTCGCGGCGTTCCTCGACGCTCGCTTCGCTTGTGCGGTTTCCAGTGGCACTGCTGGGCTGCACCTCGCCCTGAGGGCGGTCGGGGTGGGGGAGGGCGATGAGGTGATCACCAGTCCCTTCTCGTTTGTGGCTTCGGCCAATGTGGCGCTGTATGAGCGAGCCCGGCCCGTGTTCGCGGACATCGATCCGCTCACGCTCAACCTGGACCCCGCCGCTGCCGCCGCCGCGGTGAGCGAGCGCACGCGGGCTCTGCTGCCGGTGCACATCTTCGGATATCCGGCCGACATGCCCGCTTTCGAGGTCTTGGCCGCCAAACACGGGCTTGGGATCGTGGAGGACGCCTGCGAGGCGCTGGGGGCGGTCCACGGCGACGGCACGCCCGTGGGGGGGCGGGGCAATCCGGCCGTGTTCGGCTTCTATGCCAACAAGCAGCTCACGACCGGCGAGGGGGGGATGGTCGCGGTTGGCGACAGCTCCATGAAGATTCGCATCGACTCCGAGCGCAACCAGGGGCGCGCGCCGGACATGGATTGGCTCGACCACAACCGGCTCGGCTTCAATTACCGGCTGTCAGACATTGCCTGTGCGATCGGCGTCGCCCAGATGGAGCGCCTGCAGGAGATGCTCGACGCGCGGGCCCGGGTCGCGGAGCTGTATCGCGAAGCGCTTGGCGAGGTCGAGGGCCTGGGCCTGCCCTGCAAGGACTCTGGGGGGGACCGCAGGGGTTGGTTCGTTTTCGTGGTCCAGCTGCCACAGGGGGTGGAGCGCCTCCAGATCATCAGTGCCCTTTCGCAGGTGGGGATCCAGAGCAAGCCCTACCTGCCCGCGATCCACCTGATGAGCTTCTATCGCGAGCGATTCGGCCACCGCGAGGGCGAGTTTCCGGTGTGCGAGGACGTGGCGGCTCGGTCGCTGGCGTTGCCGTTCCATCCGGGGCTTGGCGAGGGCGATGTGGGGCGGGTGGCGCAGGCGTTGAGCTCCGCGCTTGGGCAGTGAGCAGGCCGGATCGCTAGTTCTGGCAGTTGGGTCTCGCCCGACTTCTAGATCAGCCCTTACAGCAGATCGTTTCCGACTTTCCCAGCCGTCTGGCCAGGAGCGCGAACAGCGCATGAATACAGGGGAAACGTGCCTGCGGGCCAGTGCCCAAATTCGACGATGCAGACACCAATACAGTTCGGACTGGCGGACGTCAACCAACTGTGATATGAATCCACGTGGCGTCTGCCAACCAGCGAGTTCGGCGTCTGCCAACCAATCACAGGACACGCAATGGGCAGGTCCAGGGTCGGGGTGTTTCGCAGGCTGGGAAGCACCCCGACTCGGGCCACGTGTTCTAACCGGTCTGGAGGGGCCGGATGGTCCAAGCAGACCCAATCGGCTTGCTCGGTGGGCCACGAATCCAGGCTCGAACCAGCCCCGCTCAGCAGTTGCTCGCGTTTGTTTCTGACTTTTGGGGCCTCCGGGGACCGCATCGGGACGCCGCGGGGGGTTCCGAGGCGAGGGTCGAGGACGACCGAAAGCAGCTTGATGGAGGCGGGCGCTTGAGCGGGTGCGGAGGCGCCGTTAAGCGCGCCGGAGACGTCCTGGGCTCCGTCGCGCACCGACCGTCGATGTAAGGCATCTACGCGCAAATCCGCTCACCCGCTGGGGATGCAAGTTCCAGAAGACGGTTCCAGTCAATGAGAAACAACCATCCACATTTGCTTGACAGCCCGCTAAGTTCGCTGCTAGGCTCGCCGCGAGATCCCATTAGTCGGGATCTCGATGCAAGTCTAAATAGGGTCGACCTGGCGCTCTCTGACCTACGACGAGTGCTCTGGTTGGCCGATCTCAAGCCTCAAATCCGAGGCTTCAACCAAGCCTTGGACGAGGGAAAGGTAGGATCAAGGATAATGAAGAAGCTCCATATAGTTGGGCTTGCCTTTGCGGCGGTGTTCGCGCTATTCGCGATCAGCGCTTCGTCGGCATTCGCTGAAAGCGAATTCTTACTTAGCGGTCAACCAATCACGGAACCGACCGCTACCCAAAGCTCAGGAGAACTTGAACTCGAAGACAGCAAAGCCCCGATCGTTGGTAAAGCAAAGGTCAAGTGTAGCGGCATACTTGACGGCTCGATCGCAGCGGGTGGTAAATTAGCCACTATCACCGAAGTATTAAATTTATCAGGTGAAAAAGTGGCATTAGG
>Ga0208586_1000346_pt1 | contig 17904 bp, 16 predicted proteins | sample NGESurshal072012_6_FD_184471 | JGI IMG/M metagenome (GOLD analysis project Ga0208586, IMG submission 184471) | Arctic peat soil microbial communities from Barrow, Alaska - NGEE Surface sample 53-3 shallow-072012 (SPAdes) | ecosystem: Environmental > Terrestrial > Soil > Wetlands > Peat ... | reverse complement strand
ACGAAGCGCCCGAGCATCGCCAACACGGCCAAGAGGATGAGGGCGAACAGAAGCGGACCCGCGATACGCAGGAGCCACTCGAATCCCGAGACGAAACCCGTAATGGAGTCGTGCCACGCCTTGTTGAAGCCGTTGCGCGAGTGCGAGTGCGGAACGAGCACCTGTCCCGATTGGGTGAGCGCTACGCTCAGCGTGGCGTACGTCGTTTCACTGTTCAAGAGGTTCAGTTGTCCCTGGAGTTGCTCAATCTGGCTCTGGATCGAGTTGAGTTGCGACTGAACCGCGAGGATCCCATTGATCGAATTCGTGCGCGTCATGATCGCGAGGTACTGCGTACGGCTTACCTGCAACGCGGAGATGCGGGCCTGGAGGTCCACGTACTGACCAGTTACGTCATTGGCCGACGTCACCACTGAGGTCGCGTGACCGACGTGGCGCACCTGGTCAACCAGAGTCGCGAATCGACGTTCGGGAACTTGCAGCACGATCGAGCCGGTGGAGAACGTGCCATTTTTCTTCGTACCCATGTGCGCATGGGTACTGGAGACGAAGCCTCCGTCGGCCGTCGCGAAGGCAGTGAGTTGCGTCAATGTCGTCTGGAATTGACGCCCGCCAATGGTTAAGTCAATGGTCCCGACTTCTTCGATGCGCAACGAACTCGATGACGCGCTCGCCGTTGATTTCCCCTGAGCGGCGCTCGTGATTGCTACGCCCAAAGTGAAAGTTCCCCGGGGAGATGCGGTGCTACCTGTATTTGATACCTGTCCGTTGCCATTGATAACCGTGTTTTGCCCCGACGAAAAGCCCGAGCCCTGGATGTCGAGCTTCTTGTGCGTCCCGGTCGAAATTGCGCCGATGGCGGAGAAGGTTGCGCCCGGAGTTTCACTCAAAAAGAGCGGTACCGCAACGGCGGCGACGAGGACGCTTGCCGCGAGCGACATGGCGATCGACTTCGTCCGTCCGAAGTGGACGTAGAGCGCCTCGATCCGGCGCGGCTTTACGGTGACGCCTGCGGTGCCCGCTTGCTCGAGGATTCGATCGGGCGCAGTCGCAGAGACGTTGAACTCGTTGGCGGCCTGGGTCAAAGCGTTTTTGAGTGTCTCTTCATCGAACAGAGTCATGAGTGCCTCTCCTGGCGATCTTCCGACTCGCCTGTCGTGTCGTACTGCAGGGCGGGGTGCGCGGCCAGTCGGGCGCGGGCGTCACTGAGACGTGACTTCACGGTGCCGGGCTGACGACCAATGGCCGTGGCGATATCGCGCTCGCTCAAGTCCGCGTAGTAGCGCAGGACAATCACGATGCGCAAGTGCGTCGGGAGATCCTTTAGGGCGGTCATGACGTCGTTCGAGAGAGCGACTCGACCCATTGGATCATCGATGGCGGCCACGCCGGCTAACTCATCCTCGCGCGACCGGTGAAGGCGATGGGGTATCTCCTTGCGGAGCTTCGAGTTGCACGTATTCACGACGACGCGGTAGAGCCACGGCTTGAAACTCGAGTCCGACGAGAGGGAGTCACGGAACTTCCAGGCCCGTAGAAATGACTCCTGCACCGCGTCTTCGGCGTCGAGTCGGTTGCCCAGGATCAGATACGCCGTTCGCACCGAACTGGCGTAGCCCTCTTCGAGCCACGCGCGCAGTTCAGCGACGTCGACCAGGTCACTCATTCAGCCAATCCTCGTCGATTGCTCGCTTGTAGCAATTGTCGCCATATAAGTAAAGTCGCTCATCCACCCTTTATGGTTCGCGAAAGTCGAAACTTTCTCGCTTTCCCCCCGGGTGGACTGACTTTTCGTCACGACGATTTAGCGAGTTCTTAGTGTATCGATACCAACTACTCACGATGAACGCCCATACTGAATCTCGAACCACCATTTAGCACAAGGAGAGCCCGATGAATTGGGACGATGACGACAATGTAAGTGCGGCCACGAACGAGTCGGAGACGAACGTCCCTTCAACGCCGGCGGACCCGACGAGTTCGACAACGCCCACCCGGGCCAAGGGCCTCTTCGTTCCTCGATTCGTCGCCGCTGCTGTTCTCATTGTTGCGCTCGCCGGCGGTGGCTTCGTCCTGGGCCACTACATCGTCACACCACCTCGACAGGTCGCTCCCCTGGGCCGCTTCTCTGTCCCAACGGGTGGCAACTCTGGCTTCCCCAACTACCGGATCAACTCGCCTTCCTTCTCCGCTCCCACGTTGACGCCTACGCAGAAAAAGGCGAACGCCGCCGCCGCCAAGGTCGCGACCAAGGTTGACCCCGGCCTCGTCGACATCACGTCGACGTATTCGACGCAGGGTTCCACCGCGATGGGTACGGGCATGATTCTCACTTCGAGTGGTCTCGTCTTGACCAACAACCACGTCATCGAGGACGCGTCGTCAATCAGTGCGCGTGACGTGGCCACCAATACGACCTACCAGGCGACTGTGGTCGGCTACGACCTCACCAAGGATGTTGCGTTGCTCCAACTGACGAATGCGTCGGGTCTCACCACCGTGAAGACCGGTGACTCGTCCACACTGACGAGCGGCAACAAGATCATTGGTATCGGCAACGCGGGCGGCACCGGCGGCACACCCAGTTTCGCCGCGGGAACCGTCAAGGCGCTCAATCAATCGATTACCGCCGGGGACGAGTCCAACCCCGCGGGCTCGGAGAAACTCAGTGGTCTCGTCGAGGTCAACGCCGACATTCTGCCCGGTGACTCCGGCGGACCCCTCGTGACGGCCAAAGGTCGCGTGATTGGCATGGACACCGCCGGCTCATCTGCCAATGGAGGCTTCGGCTTCGAGCAGTTCGGCGTCGCCACCACGAGCCGCGGCTACGCGATTCCAATCAATGACGCGCTCGCCATTGTGAAGTCGATCGAGAACGGCAACTCCTCAACGAACGTTCACGTCGGCGCGACGGCGTTCCTCGGCGTCGAATTCGACTCTGCGTCGAACGTCGCCGCGCAGCCCGGACAGTCGGCGACATCCGGTGTCGCACTCGCCGGAGTGGTTTCGGGCCAGCCGGCGGCCAGCGCCGGGCTCGTCGCCGGCGACGTCATCACGTCAATCAACGGTCACACCGTCACGACGGGGACGCAGCTACAGGCGTTGCTGTTGACGCTTCGTCCAGGCAACGCAGCGAAAATTGACTACGTGAATACGAACGGCGTGGCGTCGAGCGCCACCGCGACGCTCGCGAGTGGACCGGCGCAGTAACCAGAGACAACCATCTACGCGCGAGTGCGGTGTAGCGCGGTGGCGCTTCGCCAGAGTTGGAAGTAATTGGCGAACGTGATCTGATCGGTCACGTAACCCGCGGCCTTCAGTTCTCGGTGATACGCGGGCAGGTTGTGCCACGGAATGCCCATGTCCACGTGGTGGGCCAAGTGCCAACCGGTGTTGTAAGGAACGAACCAAAAGCGAGCTAACCAGTGCTGTCGAACGTCGTGGGTCGTGAGGCGTCGATCGTCACTCTTGAGCATCCCGCCGTGTTCGGCGATAGCGCGGAGCCGATTGAGTACTCGCCACTGCGTCATCCACGGGAGCCACCAGAAGACGAGGTAGGCCCACCATCGGCCTGTCCCCAACCAGAAGAGACCGAAGAGCACAGCCTGACTCAGAAGAATCGACGATGCGACATTTCGACTTGACGACTTGGTTGTCGCCTTGAGAATCGACGTGAAGTTCTTGTAACCCGAGATGCCCATGAGGTCGCGGATCAACCGTCGCCGAAGGTCGCCTGGCTCACACGGGTAGCCGCTGTAGAAGGCCATGTCGGGTTCGTCCGGCCCGAACTCCTCGCGGTGATGGGCGAAGTGCGCCCGACGATATATGCCGATCGGCACGAACGCCGGGTAGGCAATGAGCCACTTCCCCACGACGTCATTGGCCCGCTTCTTGGTGAAGAGCAACTTGTGGGCTCACTCGTGCATCAAAATCGCGAATCGAGCGTGCATCGGTCCCATCAAGATGAAGACCGCGAGCGCCGCCCACGGGCCGTAGTGCGTGCCCAGATACGCCAGCAGCCCGGTCCAGAGCCAGACGAACGTGACCGCCCGAACGTTGCGCCAATTTTCGATATGGCGATAGTCCTTGCGCAGTTCAGGGATGGCCATGCCATTGACGAGGAGGCGGTCTGTGGGCAGGACGTCAGGAAGCTCACCCGAACTCGGTACGAGATCGATGACCATAGGCCCATCATAAGAACAGAATGAACACTGGCACGAGCGCCCATCCCACAGGGAGCCCCCGCGAGGACGCGACCAACGCAGCGCGAACTGTATCGTTGGCAATCACTGCCGGGACGGGCTGTGACGATCGGGGGAATCATGGATCTGCAATTCGCGAACGCGTGGGAAATCGTCGCCGATGTCGTGCCGGAACACGCCGCAATCGTCCAGGGCGAGCGCCGCTACAGCTACCGAGCGTTCGACGACCTCTCGTCACGCTTCGCGAGCGCGCTGGGTGCGGCCGGCGTCAGTGAGGGCTCCGCAATCGGCCTCTACCTCTACAACTCACCCGAATTCCTGATCGCCCAGGCCGGGTCGTTTAAACACCGTGCCGTGCCCATCAACGTCAATTTTCGCTACCTGGACGATGAGTTGGCATACCTGATCGACAATGCCGACGCCGAAGTCATTGTCTTTCACACATCGCTCGGCGAGCGCGTCGCCAACGTGCGCGAGCGCCTCCCGAAATTGAAACTCCTCGTCGAAGTAAATGACGACGGCGAGCACGTTGATGGGGCCGTGACGTTCGACGAGTTGATGTCGGCCCACGAGCCGCAGGGTCGACAAGACCGTCCCGGCGACGATCTCTACATGCTCTACACGGGTGGTACGACCGGCATGCCCAAGGGCGTCATGTTTCACCAGGCCGACCTCGTGCAGGGTCTCTATTCGGCCTTCGCGACGTTCGGTCTCGAGGCACGAATGCCGACATCAACCGACGACATCAAAGCACTGATCCTCGAACTGCACGCCGGCGAGCCCGTCATCACAATCGCGTGCTGTCCTCTGATGCACGGTACCGCGATGTGGCTGTCGTCGATGCGCGCGCTGCTCTCCGGGGGTACCGCGCTCCTGCTCAGCGAACGCACCTTCAGCCCCCACGAAGTGTGGGCGCTCGCCGAACGTGAACGTGCCAATGAGATCGTCATTGTCGGCGACGCCTTCGCGCGACCGCTGCTGCGCGCACTCGAGGAACGTGAAGCCACCGGCAACCCCTACGACACGACGAGCGTACGACGAATGATCTCCTCCGGAGCGATCTGGAGCGCGGAGATTAAGGACGGACTGCGCAAGCGCATCTCTTCGGTGCAACTCGTTGACGCCCTTGGTTCAACTGAGGCCGGCAGCATTGGCGTCAGTGTCGCGACGTCCGAGTTCGGCGCGGCCACGGCCAAGTTTCTCTTCGCCCCCACGACCAAGGTCATCAATGTTGATGGCGCGGAGGTCGTTCCTGGATCGGGCGAACAGGGCGTCCTCGTGACCCAGAACTCTGCGTACGGGTACTACAAGGATCCGGTCAAGAGCAAGGCAACATTCATTGAGATCGATGGTAACTCCTACGTGTTCACCGGGGACTGGGCGAGCGTCGAAGCCGACGGCACGATCACCTTGCTCGGTCGTGGGTCGATGTGCATCAACACCGCCGGTGAGAAGGTGTACGCCGAGGAGGTCGAGGAAGCGATCAAGCGCCACCCCGGCATCGACGACTGCCTTGTCGTCGGCCTGCCCGACGAGCAGTACGGTCAGCGTGTGGTCGCGGTCGCGTCAATGAATTCGATCGAGGTGACGACGAGCGACGAGGTCCGCGAGTGGCTCCGGACTTCTCTCTCGCACTACAAGATTCCCAAGACCATCACACTGGTCGACAGCGTGCGGCGCGCTCCCAACGGCAAGGCCGATTACAAGTGGGCGAAGGAAACGGCTCTCGCAGGTGACGGCGGACAGACCTGACGCGAACTCGTCGGAAATGAAGTCGGCACCGAGCGACGAATGAACCGTCGCGAAGACGGGCGAGGTTTTAGCTGGCTCCGGGTACGAGCAAACGAGTCACGACACCCTCGACATCGTCGTCGAGGTCCTCAGTGTGGATCTCGTAGTTGCCCTTTTTGAAGGAGCGGGGCACTGCGCGCAGTTCGGCGCGCAGGTCGATCTTCTCCTGACGGGCAATCATCGTGAAGGCAATGACCGTGATAATGAGCCCACAGGCGACGAAGACGAATCCTTCGAGGTAGGCCATCAGTGTCTTCACGCACGTGGAGTCAAGTCCGCTAGTCGCTCCGGCGCCGGCCGGGCCGCTCACGGTGCAGACGCCCACCTGGGTGTGCGCTTGCAACAGTGTCCAGAGACCAAAGAGCATCAGCACGACGCCCAGACCAATCACGAACCTCTTGGTAGTCATTCGGGCCTTCCCTTGCTTCGGCCTCAAATCGACAGACATTGCCGACATCGAAAAACTGGTCGGATTGCTTCACGCGCCGCAGAGACGAACGCGACTCAATTCGCAAGCCCTCCGACCGGGACCTTTACGAACGAATCCAACCTTACGATGAGCGGCCCAACGTTCAACGAACGAAACGACAACAGTTGAACAATTGAAGTCTGACCGGCACCACCGTTGGATCTCGGCTCATTGCAAGGAAGTTCGTCCGATGACTACAAACCGGTCTGCGTGAGCCTCGCTGAGGCTTCCCACAGTCGGCTCGCGACGGACGCGTCACGCGATCTCTTTGACGATCGCTGAATGCTCGGGGAGCCACGGAGATGGAAGAGGCTCCTCGGGCCGACGTAGCTACCACCAGGGATGTCCTCGGTCGCGGCGAAGAGCGTCGGCCACGCTCCTTGGTCCTCATCATTGAAGAGACGCTGTGACAGTTTGCTCACCGCGCCATTGAGGCCCCCCACGTGGCTGATCAGATTCGTTCGGGCAATCCCTGGATGCACGGCGATCGAACGAACGGGACTGTGCACTTCGTCGAGGCGACGCTGTAACTCGAACGCGAACAACATGTTTGCCAACTTCGAATCCTCGTAGGCATTGATGGCTTTGTAGGGACGGTGGTCGAAGTTCAGATCGTCGAGGTGGATCCGTCCACGAAAATGAAGGAACGACGAGACCGTGACGACACGATTCGTGATGTGAGGCAACAGGAGGTTCGTCAACGCAAACGGTCCCATGTGGTTGGTCCCAATGTGCAGTTCGAAGTCGTCGATCGTACGAACAGCGGGCATCAGCATGATGCCCGCGTTATTAACCAACGTGTCGATTGGACCTCTCCATTCGGCGCAAAACGAGCGAACCGATTCCAGATCCGCCACGTCGAGTCGGAGAACCTGGGTGTCGCCGCTGAACTGTGACGAGACGCGAACGCCCTTCTCGAGGTCGCGAACGGCCAGAATGACCTTGGCACCGTGCTGGGCAAACTCTCTCGCGCTGCTCAGACCAATGCCGCTCGACGCACCGGTGACGATGATGGTCCGACCGCTCAGATCGGGAAGATCCTTGGGCGTCCACTTCGCCTTCATGTTCACGCCGCAGTCACCGTGGAGAGAAAGTGCACTGAGGGCGGCTCTTGTGCGTAGAAGAACGGATCGGTGTGGCAGCCCGACGAGAAGACGACGGTGCTCGAGGGTGGCAGCACCGCCGCCAACCTCTCAACGCCGGGATGGAAGGGATCGTCAGTCCCGGAGGCGATTCGAACCGCAACGCCCTTCAGCTTGGTGGCGTGCGCGATGACGTCACCCTCCTCGAATGCCGTTGCCGAGGCGAATGCGCCGGAGTTCGCGCCACGTGCCTGGTCGTAGGAGGTCCAAATAGCCGGACTGATTGCCGCAACGCCTGACGCAAGCCCTGGGTTTCGTTCGGCGATGGCGAGCGCTCCGTAGCCGCCCATCGAGATACCCATCAGTGAGATCGTCCCGGGAGCACGTCCCAGTCCACGTCGCTGGCAGAGAGGGATGAGTTCGTCGACCACCATCGCCATGGGGTCGTCATCGGGGTGCGGGTTCCAGTAGCCGTTGCCACCATCGACCGTGACGAGCGCCGTCGGCGTTGGCGCTGTCCCCTTTGCTTGGATCGCGACCGCCTGCGCGGGCGTCATGTTCACGAGGGCGTTGCGGTGATTGTTGCCATAGCCGTGCAGCATGACGATGAGCGACAGTGCATCACTCGGGAGATTTCCGGCCGGGTAGCCAATGGAGTAGCCCACGGGTCGATGGCGAGCTTTCGAAAAGAACTGTCCCGTGGTCGTCGTTCCGAGTTCACCGAAGACAATGTTGGGCGCCTGGACCGAACAGGCGCCATCGAGTTCGTCAAGTAGCAACTTGCCCGGCAGGACGCCGTGATCAACGAGTTCAACGCCGCCGACGCCCACGACGACAACTGTGCCGAGTGCGCCAGCGATCCATCCCAGGAGCCGACGTCGTGCAACGGTCGTCTCGTCCACGGCTTCGCTCATCGTTGTCTCCTCGTGCATCATCAGGGGCCTGCCGCAATTCTCTGAAGGTAAGTTTGACCCATGACCGAGCCGTCGATGGAAGAACGTGGTCTTTCCTTTGGACGAGAGGCGGCATCGTACGACGCGAATCGGCCCTCCTACCCCCGCGAGGCGGTTGCGTGGGTGCTTGAAGCGGCCACAAGGAAGGTCCGTGACGTTGCGGACGTCGGAGCCGGTACGGGAGCACTGACGTCCCTCCTGGTCTCGTTGGACTTTGACGTCACTGCGTTCGACGCTGACGGACAGATGCTTGACCGACTACGACTTTCTGTGCCCGAGGTGACAGCGATCGTCGCGCGCGCGGAGCAGCTCGCTCTAGACGACGCCTCCGTTGATGCGGTCATGGTCGCCCAGGCATTCCACTGGTTCGATCCGGTCGCGACGTCAAAAGAGTTTTCACGCGTACTTCGACCCGGTGGCGTCGTCGGCCTCTTCTGGAACCTTCGTGATGATCGAGCACTGTGGTGGGCGGCGTTGCGACCAATCATCAACGGTCCGGACTGGGAGCGGTCCGACGGTGACGAGGCGCTCCACGAGCTCGCGCAGGTCTTTTCTAACGTCGAACGCCACGAGTTCCCCCATTTGACCCCAATGACGCACGAGCGAATCGTCAATCTCGTCGGTACGTTCTCCTTCGTGAGGCTTCGAGACGACGCCAACGACGTGCTGGAACAGGTTCGCTCAGTCCTCGCCACGCATCCCGACACGAAAGACCGCGACGTTATTGATGTGCCGTACGTGACGGCGGCATACCGCGTTCGCTTCCCAGGCGCCGATTGACCTCTCGGAGCCGTGCGGCTCCGGCGCAACAATTCGAAGTGGGCTAGGAAGTTGTTGTCGATTCATCGCGGTGGTCAACGTCGAAGTGGGTGAGAGGTTCAGCGGGAGCCTCCGAAAGGAGCAGTTATGACGCAGTATCTGGTACTGATTTACGAAAACGAACAGTCGTGGGCCAATGCGGACGAGGCGACATACGGGCGAATCCTCGGCGAGCACAACAGCTTCGGGGAGAAGAACGGCGCGTCACTACGTGGCGGCAATGCGCTCGAGTCAACGATGACGGCGACATCGCTTCGCAAGAATGCGTCGGGCGAAATCGTGGCGACCGATGGACCCTTCGCCGAAACGAAAGAGGCATTGGGGGGTTATTACGTGATCGAAGCCGATGATCTCGACGCCGCGCTGGCCGTAGCCAAGCAAGTGCCTGCCAACTTTGGCGGCGTGGAAGTTCGACCGATTCGAGAGATGAACTGACCAACTCAGGCGACGACCAGCGTTCGGCAGTCTTTGCGGCCGTGGCGAACGCCCACCGACATGAGTGGGCGTTCGTCTTGGCCTCGACCATGCGAATCACCCGCGACTTCGACGTCGCGGAGGAGTGCGTGCAGGACGCCTTCGCCAAGGCCCTCGCCTCGTGGAGCCAACAGGGAATCCCGGCGAACCCCGGCGCGTGGTTGACCACGGTGGCGCGTCGACGCGCTATCGACGTCGGACGACGTCGTGACGTCGCGATTCGATCACAACGACTCCTGATCACCGACGCAACGACGTTCGACCGCGAACCCGATACGGCAATCGAGGATGACCGGCTCCGCCTGATCTTCACGTGCTGTCACCCGAGTTTGGCCACCGATACCCAGGTCGCTCTGGCCCTGCGTATGTTGTGCGGTCTCAGTACCGCCGAAGTCGCCAAGGCTTTCCTCGTCAAAGAGTCCGCAATGGCGGCGCGCCTTACGAGAGCGAAGAAGAAGATTGCGATTGCCCGAATCCCCTATCGAGTCCCGGAGCGCGCAGAACTTCGAACACGGATCGATGCGGTTCTCCTCGTCGTCCACCTCCTCTTCACCACCGGTCACACGTCGCCCGTTGGTGAGGAACTCTCGCAGGTTGACCTCGTGGAGCGGTCGCTCGACCTCGCACGAATGTTGCACATTCTGCTGCCCGATGACGGAGAGGTCGAGGGTCTCCTCGCGTTGATTCTTCTCACGGACTCTCGTCGCGGATCGCGCGTCGGCACCGAAGGTGAGTTCCTCGCCCTCGCCGACCAAGACCGAAGCACGTGGCATCGAAACTCGATTGACGAAGGGTTGGTGCTCATAGGCGACGCCCTGCGACGCGGTCGCCCCGGCCCCTTCGCACTCATGGCGGCGATCGCCGCCGTACATTCGAGCGCCTCGCACTGGGACGAGACCGATTGGAGCGAAATCGTTGGCCTCTACGACCTCTTGATTGACACGTGGCCGTCGCCCGTCGTCGCGCTCAACCGCGCAGTTGCGATCAGCTTCGCCGAGGGACCCGACGCGGGGCTGCGTGCCCTCGACGACCTCGGTGCCGAGCCCCAGTTGAGCGCGTATCCCTATCTCGCGGCGGCTCGGGCCAACTGTCTCGTTCGTCTTGAACGTTGGGACGAGGCCCGTGACGCCTTCGCCGAGGCGGCGATGCTGACCGAGAACAATGTGGAAAGGGCATACCTACAGACGCGCATTGAAGAACTGAATGAAAGTCTGCGTGTACCGCACGACGACGGCCCTCAATAGGCGAAGCGGTCGCGAAGAACGCGTGACCTACGATGCGGATATCTGCGAATCCACCACCAGTCTGACAGCGCCTCTTCGCTCGTGAGGCGATTACTCGCGTCCCTGATCCTTCTGGGCACGGTCCTCGTCGCGACGGCGACGCAGGTCCCCGCACAGGCTGCGAGCACGAGTACGCCAGATGGACTGGCCACGACCGTCGTATTGAACGCGAAGAGTGAGTTGTCGGTCCGAGTCGACTCGTCCGCGACGGTTGGCGCCAAGAAGATCTCGATCGAGACTGACGCCGGGCGACTCGACGGCGTGCAGAAGATCACGGTGCGCCAGACGGGCGCCACCAACACTGTGACAGCCGAACTCATCGACAACGTCATCTACGTGAAGGGGGACGCCACGATTCTCGAAAGCTACATGGGCCTCTCCACGGCCACGTCGGCGCGGCTTTCGAATCACTGGTTCTACATCAAGGCCACCAACGCCCAGTACATCGAGGTCGCCCAAGGCATGACCATCGCGTCGGGAATGTCGGAGGTGACCCTCCAAAAGAAAGTGACATCGCTGGGCACGAAGTACGTTGACGGCGCGAAGGTCACCGTGCTGGCGGGAACGTCGGTGCCGGACTCTGGACCCGCGTACCGCGAAACGATGTACGTCAGTACTTCAACGAAGCCGCTGCCGGTCAAGGTCGTCCAAACGCTCAAGGGCGAGACCGTGACCATCAGATTTTCGAAGTGGGACGAGAACATCTCGCTGAGCGCACCCGACGCCCGGTTCCAACTGACCTAACAAAGGTTCGGTCACTAAAGGCGCGATGAACTTTGGGGATCCTTGCCGCGAACGAAGTGCATGAAGAAATCGCGAACGTTCCCCGGTGACAGATGCAGTGACGTTGAACCGGCCGTAATCACCTGTCCCACCGACGCCGACCAGTAGACCGACGTGAGCGCCGTGGCGTCAATGTCCGCATCAATCCAGCCGTGCTCCTGCGCACCTTCAATGACGGCGATCCAACGACTGAATTGGATGTCAAGCAAATCGCAAAAGTGACTCTGCGTGAACGGGTCGGACCAGACATCATGGAGAAGATTGATAATCCCCCACTTCTTCTCTAACTGACCAGACGACCAGGACATCTCGAGGTTCTCCTCGATGCCTGACCAGAAAGACGCCTCATCGCCGTGCGCGACTGCGCTCTCAATGCGCGAGAGCACCAGGTGCATTGGTTCGACCGTCACAAAATAATTAGCCATTTGCACTTCGGCGATCAATTGGGTCCGCGAATCAAAGAACGTCTCTACGACGTCGACGTCGACATTGGCTCGCTCGGCGACGTCACGGAACTGCACGTCCTTGCTCCCCCGCTCCTTAACGAGCTCGCTCGCGACGAGCATGATATTTCTTCGGGCAAAGGGATCTTCGTTCTCCACGCCATTTACCCTACTGTCGCAACTCGTCGTGAACGAAATGCGTCAAATCAACTCTTCCGAGCACACTGTGGGGGTTAAGTCACGCTTCTTCTTCACTCGACGGCCGATGCCAAGAAATGAGTTTCGCTCGTTCGGCGTCGACGTAGCCATGCTCGACGAACCACCGCGCCGATTCATACAGTGCTTCAGTCGCGGGCCGTGAGGTGTAGCCAATCTCTCGGCGCGCCTTGGCGTCATCAAAGGTCATTGTGGTCGACGCCATCTGTGCCGCCTCGAGCGGCACTCGGGGTTCGCGTCCGAGCAAGTCGCCTTCAATGAAGCTTGAAAGATGTCCGGCGATCAAGGGAAACACCGAGGGGAAACGCCGTTCAGCGCTGGGGAGTCCCGTAACGCGCGAGAGAATGGCGAGGAGTTGCGCCATCGTGATGTTCTCACCGCCGCAGATGTAACTCTGGCCCTGTCGTCCCTCCTCCAAGGCAAGTAAGTGACCATTGGCCAGATCATCGACGTGCGCGACGTTCATTGCGGTGTCGACGTAACCGGGCATTCGCCCATTCAAATAGTCGAGCACTACTTTCCCCGACGGCGTTGGCCGGTGATCGAAGGGGCCGTGGGGCATCGTGGGCAACACGAGGACCACCGGCGCGCCTTGGGCGGCCAGTCGCAGCACTTCGTGTTCGGCCACGTATTTGGTCTGCTTGTAATTGCCGTAGAGATGTGAAAGGTCAGCCACGTCGTCCTCGTTGGACGGTCGGCCCGACTTAGTCTCCCAGAGGCCTAGTGTCGCGACGGTTGACGTGAAGACAGTCCGTTCCACACCAGCTTCGGTCGCCGCACGAACGACATTGCGACTGCCATTCACGTTGACGTCGTAGAACGTCGATGAATCCTTGGGCCAGAAGCCGAACTTGGCCGCGAGGTGAAAGCAGAACCGTGCCCCCTCGAAGACGCCGTCGAGCTGTCGTTCCTTTGTGATGTCGACCTCTCGGCGTTGCACATCAAGGTCAACGAGGTTCGAGGTTGGTGCACCGGGCTCTAAGAGCGCGACCACTTCGACGTCGCGGGCGAGGAGCGCTCGCACGACGGCCGATCCAATGAACCCGGCCGCGCCGGTGACGACAACGCGGTCGCCGCCGCTCAATGTGAGGCTCACGGCGTCACCGAGGTGCGCTTGGGCGCCTTCGGCGTCCTCTTCATGATTCCCTTGGCCATTGAAACGCCGAAGTCGACGAGCAGACCGCTTCCGCGTTCCGCCTCACTCAACAGTTCGTCAAGGGCGTGCACCAAGAGATCAATCTCGGCCTCACCGGCGATGAGGGGCGGAAGGAGCTTGATGACGTTGATGTTGTCCGCAGCGACTTGCGTGAGGATCTGGAATCGCTGGAAGAGTGGCACAACAAGGGTCTGGGAGAACATCGCCGTGCGCGCCGCCTCCACGAGACGCCAACGTCGGCGTGCGCCGGCCGATGTGGGACGACCAAACTCGATCCCAATCATCTGACCGCGACCTCGAACCACGTGCAGGAACTCGTGGCGCGACGCCAGCTCTTCGAGTCGAGCGTGCCACACGTCGCCCATTGCCGATGCGTGTTCAACAATGCGCTCATCATCGAAGACCGACAACGTCGCGAGACCGGCGACCATTGCCAATTGGTTTCCCTTGAACGTCGTCGAGTGGACCATGGCACGGTCCATTGAGCTGTACACGCCGCGAAGTATCTTGTCGCTCGTCAGCATTGCCGCGACCGGCACGTAACCGCCGGAAAGCGCCTTCGAGATCGTGACGATGTCGGGCGCCAAGCCGTAGTGCTCAAAGGCGTAGAACGCGCCGGTGCGTCCGAGGCCCGTCTGCACTTCGTCGCAGATGAAGAGTGCTCCGGCTTCGTGCACCGCCTTTTCGAGTTCGAGCCACAGTGTGGCGTCGAGTTCGTAGACTCCCTTGCCTTGTATTGGTTCCACGATGAACGCCGCGACGTCGCCGCGCTTCAGCTCGCGACGCAACGCGTCAAGGTCACCGAAAGGAATCTCAGTGGTGTCGGCGAGGAGCGGTCCAAAGCCACTTCGAAAGTCCGACGAGCCATTCACCGCCAGCGCGCCCATGGTCAATCCGTGATACGCGTGCGAGTGATACAGAATCCGATTGCGGCGCGTGCTGGCGCGCGCGAACTTAAGTGCGGCCTCCACCGCTTCGGCGCCGGAGTTGCAGAAGAAGAGCCGTTCGATCTGCTTGGGGCTGCGCCTCACCAGTTGCTCGGCGAGCAGTCCGGGCAACAGCGCACAGTCCATTTGGACCATGTTCGGCAGGTCGGCATCAAGAGCCTGGCGCAGCGCGTCTTTCACGACCGGATGTGCGCGACCCAACGCAAAAACACCGAAGCCACTCAACATGTCCAGGTACTTCTGGCCGTCATCGTCGAAGAGATAGCAGCCTTCGCCGCGCTCGTAGAAGCGGTCGAATCCGAGCGTTGACACGACCCTGGTCAACTGAGGATTCAGGTACTGGGCGTGAAGTTGGAAATTCTCCCCGTGTCGCTCTTCCATGAGCTGCGCCAAATTAAAGGTCATCACGCTCCTTCAGCATGGAGTAAATCTATAGCCCGAAATGTCCATCGCCTCCGCGAACGAATGACTAAATAACCGGCGACAGACCACCGTCGAGAGCGATACCGACGCCGGTCACGTAACTGGCCCTGGGCGACAAGAGATAACTGGCTAAATCCGCGAACTCGTCGGCGCGGCCGACGCGGCCGAGCGGTATGTGTGCGTTGCTGGCAGTCGTTTGGTAGAACTCCTCAACGCTGACACCGGCGACTTCGGCGCGGCGCACCCACTGTCCCGACTCGATGATGCCAATCAATATCGCGTTCGCGCGAATTCCGCGCGGCCCAACTTCACTCGCGAGGGACTTCGTGAACGCCAAGCCGGCGAGTCGTGATGCCGACGTCGGCGTCGTACTCGCGCCTGGTGTCCGAGCGAGAACTGCGAGCACGTTGATGATGGCACCCTGCGTTGCTTCAAGCGCCGGCAGAACGGCGCGGGCGACGTGTAACGCGGAGATGACTTTCAGTTCGTAGTCGCTTCGCCACTGCTCATCACTCGAGGTGGCGATGGATGACGCTGCGGTCTGACCGGCATTATTGACCAAACCATCAAGTCGAGCGAAACGCGAGAGCGTGGCGTCGACGAAAGCGTCCAGCTGCGAAGCGTCGGTGACGTCGGTCTGCGAGCAGAGCGCGTCAGCGCCTAGGAGTTCTTGCGCTCGCGCAAGACGATCGCCGTCGCGTCCACAGACGGCGACGTGGCCACCTTCAGCGACGAGGCGCTGCGCCAACGCCAGTCCGAGACCGTCGGTCCCACCGGTGATGAGAAACGCCTTGTCCTTGAGTTCGAGATCCATGCGTTCATCCTACGAATCGGGATCGCGAACCCAACCCCGGCGAGACGGCGCTAGGAGGCGGTCGTGCGAAACGCGACCACGTGGGTCGCGGTGGGCACGAGGAAGAGGCCGTCGCCAACGCTCGGTGTTGGAAAGTCGTTGGCCTCTTGGCCAACGGTCACCTGATGTTGAATGGCGCCCGACGTCGGGTCGTAGCCGTAGAGGACACCGTTGTGTCCGATCGACCACACCAGTCCGGCCGCGATGATGGGCGGACCGCCGCCCGTTGACGCGCTCCAGAGGATGTCAATAGATGGCGTGGTCGATCCGACTCGAATGGCAATCGTGCCCGTGGTGCACGGCAGATAGACCGTCGAACCGAGCACGGCACCCCCGCCATCGACGTCGTTGGAACAGTTGGATCCCGTGCTGGTCTCCCCCTCGCCGATGCCCCCGAGGTTGGATCCATTCAACTCGTAAATTATCCGCGACTTGCCCGCGATCACGACCTGACCATCCTTGAGTAGCACGGGCTCCATGCTCATGTCCTGGTCTTGAGAGTTGTCGTACGCCCACGCGGTGGGAGCGAAATACTGCATGAGCTGCATTGATGGAGTCAGTTCAAGGACGGAGTCGCTGTCGTCGTACGGGGCACTCGATGAGGTCACGGACCCGTTGCCCGCGCTCACCCAGACGTGGCCCTGCGCATCGACTGCTGGTGCCCCTCCACCCATCCAAATCGCCCCTTGACTGTCGCCGGGGGCCGCATCGACCGTGAAAAAGCTCACACTGCCGGTCTTCTCCGAGACCGACACGACACGTCCGCGATAGGACGCGCAGTCCCCGTAGTTCCCGCCCATGCCAAAGATGATTCGGCCGTTGTCGAGGGTCAATCCCGTTCGTTGCAGCAGTGCCACCGAGACGGCGCCGGGCGGGTCGACGTTGTGGGTCATTCGCGGACTGCCCGTCGAGGCGTCCAATCCGACAAAAACGTGGTGGGCATGGCCATGCACCAGTTCGTCGGCAACAACGTAGATTTCGTTCCTCGCAGGATCGATGACCGGCGTGCCCGTGATGCCCTCCATCGGAAGTATGTTGCTGCACGGCAGTTTCGTTGAGGGCACGGGACTTGCGAGATGGCGCTTCCACACGACGCGTCCGGTTTGCGCGGACAGTGCATAGACCGTGTCGTCTTCAGTCGCCACGTAGACGTTCTTGCCATAGACGAGCGGTTCACCGTAGAGCGTGCCATCGAGTGACGGTGACGTCCATTTGGGCGCGCTCGTATTGACCGATTTGATGACCGACGTATAGCCAGAACCTGACGGATCGCCGTGGTACACCGTCCATGAACTGGTTGGCGTTGCAGCGCCGTTGCCTGACGCGACTGTCGCGGTGCCCCCGACCAGCAGCGCGATCAAGAGCGAACTGCTCGCAAAAGTCAGCGGACGCGCCAGTGCCCTACGCGACGTGAAATGTGAGAGGTTACCTATGTCGCAAGTGTACGGGGCTCGAATCCATTTGCTGTGCAGCGTGTGAGCGAGGGTCGCCTCACAACAGGACATCAAATCCATCGCGGTACTCTTTGGCCGTGACGGCCATCTCCCTCGATCGACGGCCGCGACGCCGACGTCTTCGTTCGGTCCTCGTCATCGTCGCATTTTGCGGTACGCCGTTCATCGTCCGCACCACCGCGACGGCCGCCAACAGTGCATTGCCCGGCTTCACTTCAAGCGTGTCACCTGTCAGCGCGACACAACTCGGTCGAACGTGGAGAGCGGGCTGTCCAGTTGGGCCCAACCAACTCCGTCTCCTACACCTGCGCTACGTCGGGTTCGACGGTACGTCACGGGTTGGCACAATGGTGGTCAACGCGTCGGTCGCCGCGGCCGTCGTCCACGTCTTTGCCGACCTCTACGCCCGGCGCTTCCCACTTCACTCGATGATTCCCGAGTCGGCGTTCAGAGGCAAGGACCCTGCGTCGATGGCCGCCGATAACACCTCCGGTTTCAACTGTCGATACGCCGTCGCTACGGGTCCGAAACAGTGGTCCGTGCACGCGTACGGCGA
>Ga0208586_1000345_pt1 | contig 17920 bp, 17 predicted proteins | sample NGESurshal072012_6_FD_184471 | JGI IMG/M metagenome (GOLD analysis project Ga0208586, IMG submission 184471) | Arctic peat soil microbial communities from Barrow, Alaska - NGEE Surface sample 53-3 shallow-072012 (SPAdes) | ecosystem: Environmental > Terrestrial > Soil > Wetlands > Peat ... | reverse complement strand
CAGGCGCTTGGTTTGGTGTGCGGCGAGAAGCTTTTCCAGGAACAACCGGCGGAACAGGCGCGAGAGCACGCGCACCGGCAGGAAGAAGCCGGGCCGGCAAGATATCCAGCTTTTGCCGTCGAGCGAGATGCCGCCGCCCGGCACGATCATATGGACGTGCGGATGATGGGTGAGCGCCGAACCCCAGGTATGGAGAACCGAGGTGATGCCGAGGCGGGCGCCGAGATGCCTGGGGTCGGCGCTTTGGTTCAGGGTCGGAACCCCCGCGCCACCTGCCGCCAGATGAAGCTGATAGCGGCGAACGTCTTCGAAACTCGCGGTATCGGGCGATCGGCCAAGGAAAGCGGCGAAGTGCTTGACCCGCTGCACGTAGTCACGTTGGGTCTTTGGCGCTAACTTGCGGATCGTCATGTCTTCAATCATGCGCTGCCGCAGCGGACTTATGGCCTTATCGGTCATAGGGGATGCTCCTGTCTTGATGGAGGTTGCGAACCCCTCATCTCAAGACAGGACGCCCCGTGGCGCTATCGTGTTGGTCGTGCCGGCCGCCGCAGTGCCCTACCGCGCGAGCGGTTTAGTCCATTGACCCAACGCGGTCATAAGCAACGCTAACTTCCGTTTCGAACCAGCGCGCGGGGGCTAACAAAACGTTAAAAGAACATTTTTCCGGGGCGTGTCTTGAACGATTTGGACGCCACCGCCTACTAATGACACAGTTGTCGGCGTTGCAGACAGAGCAACCCAGCGGCGTTCTCCAACGCCCATTGTTCTGCCTGACTGCGTCGCGGCCATGGCGAATGGTTGGCAGTGCGGGCGCTCTTGGCGAGCTGCGCCGCGTCGCAATGCGCGTGCCTCGTAAGCGCCCGAAATATCAGCGCTCCTCTTAAGGAGAACGACTATGGACAACACAGCGATCTTCAATCGCTCGGTGTGGGACGTCACTGGATTGGCCCATGATGAATGGCGGACGGTCGGTGATAATGCGCACGGCCGTAGCGTTAGTGTGCCACTTGCCGGATCAATCAAGGGCCAACTGTGGCTCGGCTCGCAGCTGGCGCCGAGGGATTTCCGCCCAAGGGGAGACTTCCAAACTTACGCAACGCGATGGGAGCAACGATACAGTGTTCTCATCCCCGATCGGACGGGTAAATTGGATTTTGTCCCCGTAGTGAGCGACAGGTCACGTGTCTCATATAACCTTCCATCGATAGTTGGCGGCACTCAGAATGTGTATCCAGTGATCGCACATTACGGCACCGCCTCGGTCATGGAGATAGTTGTTCCTCGGAAATTCGCAACCAATACAGTTCTCGATGACCGAAGAAATGCGCTTGAGGGCCTCTTGGATGAAGATGTTGAGGCGTACGTCGAATGGGGTTACCCGCGATATGGAGACTGGGGGCCATTCGCGGATTCGAACAACGTCGGACCGAATAATTTCACGGTGTTGACCGATCCCGATGGCCGGATCCTTGCCATCCTTGGTGCATTCGGGAACGAGCCTGGCTTGGAGTCCGAGGACCCGCTAAGTTACTTGGCGATAGCCCCGGCTCTTCTTGACCTATTGAAAGTGGGAGGCCGTGTGGTATTGCGCATGGCCTCTCAAAGGGCTGCGCGAAAGGCCGCACTGGTAGCCGCTAAGCGTGCAGCGCTTAGGGATTTGGAGACGCTGACGGAAGACGAGTTGAAAACAATTCGCGGCGGCGCTGTCAACCCGAAAGGACCTTTGATGTCTGCCGCAGATCTCAACAAAGAGGTGCCACAGATCAGAGACGGAATGGGGGTAAAACGTAGGCTCGAGGGCGCTGAGGTACCTGGAGCCAAACAAGTCCTCGGTGTCCTAGAGCGCCTACGTTTGAACCCTCAAGATTGGGAAACCATATGGAAGGACCTCGGGAAACGCAGGGTAAAAAAGATGGAATTCGGCGCTTACGCTAGAGATGGATGGATCGAAATCGACGTGTTGGAACACAATCCGGGCGGGCTCAACGCGATGCGCGTGATCTTCCGGGTCATGAAAAACGGCGACATCGAGGCTAAGCTCCTGCAAGGGCACTAACGAACGGGCTACGCAGCATCGCTCGGGCCTTCGAGATTTCTAGAACATCTCGGCGGATAACGCCCCCCTGCCTAGGGCGGGTATCGAATTTACGGCCAATCTGAGCTAACATCGGAGTTGAATTTGAAATGAAGTAAAATCAGTCCGTTGTTGGCACGAATCGGACCAACCGAGCCGGTCTGATGACGTCCGTTGCTCGGGGTAGACCGGAAGTGGCTGGCAGTGGGTCAAACCGAAAGCCGCGCTTTGTCTTCACGATTACAGATGCCGCCAAGTATCTGCGCAGCACCCCATACTTTGAACCGCCCTGACACTATCTCCTCGACCATTTGAGGGCTACGATGGCCATCGGAGACCTCGCCGAGATACGATGAACGTAAGATGGGCTCGATACCGAACGAAAACTAAGGCTCGGCCGAGCCCCGGGACGTCGGATGAACATAGAAGCGATTCGAGCCGCACTCGGCCATTGACCGACTTCTTCCATAACCTCTGATGTGCGAACGGCGGCTCCTGGCGCGAAGCGGACGTTCGCAAGCACATAGCATTTCGTAACCGATTAGGAATTGGCAAAAAGCTATCCAGTCTTGCCCGCATCAACCGAGGAAGCTCTCTTCAATACCCTGGCCGGAATCAAACAGCTGCGGATAGCGCTGTAAAATAAGAGGCTTTCTGGAAGCCCCCTGACTTGTACTCACAGCGTTACGCGCGTGATTTTTGGTTAAAATCAGGGCTGGTTCGGTTCTGCTCTGCCGGCAATCGGGACGGTCTCCCCCAAATATTTTTAGAACCTGTGAGTCGTGGCTTGGCAGATCGTCTGCCCGAATGCGGGTCGGCAGTGCCCACTTGTGGTCGCTATGGCGCGGATCATGGATACGCCGGTTTTGGCGAAAATCCGCCCGGGATTGCCCGAGAGTCTTATTGTGGACCGGCTCTTTTTGGTCCTAACTCTCCATCAAGCGGGGCAGGCGTTCGGAACGGCAGGGCCGGGACAACGGCTTCAGCGCTATACGATTCTTTTCTTTCCTTACCAATCGGGTAAATCAATCCGAAAGCGGTCAATCAATGAAAACGGAACATTTGGGTGGAGCAATGAAACGCAGGACGTTTCTCGGTGGAACGATCGCCGCCGCCGTACTAGGGCGGACATCAGGTGCACTCGCTGACCAACCGCCGATCAGAATCGGCATGTCTATGCCGCAAACCGGCGGTCTTGCAGGTGGTGGCAAGGCTTCGCTGCTCGGCATCGAGATCTGGCGTGACGATATCAACGCCAAGGGCGGCCTGCTCGGCCGCAAGGTCGAACTCGTGGTCTATGACGACAAATCGAGCGCTGCCGAGACGCCGGCGATCTATTCCAAGTTGCTGGATGTCGACAAGGTCGATCTCCTGTTCGCGCCCTACGGGACGGTGCCGACGGCGCCGATCATGCCGCTCGTCAAGCAGCGCGGCCTGTTGCTGATGGGGAACTTTTCGTTCCAGGTGAACCGCAAGGTTCACCACGACATGTGGTTCAACAATGCGCCGTGGGGACCGGCCGACAGCTGGGCGGCAGCGTTTCTCGACCTGGCCCAGAAGGCCGGTGGCAAGAGCATGGCCATGCTCTCGGCGGACCAGGAATTCGCTCAGAACCTGGCGCTGACCGCGCGGGATGTCGCAAAAAAGCGAAACCTGTCGATTGTCTTCGACCAGTCCTATCCGCCGAACACGGTGGAATTCTCCGGCATCATCCGTGCGCTCAACGCGGCGAAGCCCGACATCGTCTATGTCGCGTCCTACCCGCCGGATTCTGCCGGAATTCTGCGCGCCGTGAATGAAATCGGAGTTGCCGACAGCGTCAAGATTTTCGGCGGCGGCATGGTCGGTCTGCAATTCGCAGCCGTGATGACGAATTTGGGCTCGCTGCTCAACGGCGTCGTCAACTACAACACATGGCTGCCGGAACAGAGCATGTATTTCGACGGCACCAAGGAGTTCTTCGACAAATACACCAAAGAGGCGATAGCCGCCAAGGTCGATCCGCTCGGCTACTATCTCGCGCCGTACGGCTACGCTTCGGGTCAACTCGTGGAGCAGGCCGTCAACGCGACGAAGTCGCTGGACCAGAAGGGCATCGCCAAATATCTCCACGCCAACGAGGTCAAGACCATCGTCGGCCCGATCGTATTTGCCGATGACGGCGAGTGGAAGGAAACCGGCACGCTGATGGCCCAGTTCCGTGGAGTCGTCGACAAGAACGTCGAGCAGTTCCGCAAGCCGGGCAAGCAGGTGATCCTGTCCCCGGCCAAGCTCAAATCGGGCGATCTGATCAGTCCGTTCGAGGCGGCGCGGAAGTAAATCTCGCTTGTTTCTCTGGACACGGTCCGGCTGATGGGATCGGGGGCAATGCGCCCCCGAGCCCAGCGATGGGGTAACTTGGCGTGCGCGACGTCCGGGAGGCGGCGGCTGGAGAGCGGGTCAGGGGAGACCTTCAAGTGATATCAATGGACCTGCTGCTCAATGCGGTGGTGATCGGTGTGCTGCTCGGCTGCTTCTATGCGGCCGTCAGCCTTGGCTTGTCGGTCTCGTTCGGCCTGCTCGGCGTTCCCCAGGTGGCGCACCCGGCCTTTCTGATACTTGCGTCTTATGGCGTGTTTTTCCTCAACGATCGCTATGATATCGATCCGCTGCTGGCAGGATTATTGATCACGCCGCTGCTGTTCCTGTTCGGCGTTGCCGTCTACCGGCTGTATTATGAGACATTCGAAAAACGCGGCAACGATGCCGGCGTACGCGGCATAGCGTTCCTGTTCGGCATCGCATTCATCGTCGAGGTGCTGATCATTCTGCAATTCGGCGTGGATCAGCGCTCGGTCACCGCGTCCTATATCGGCAAGGCCTGGCAGATCGGCAACATGCGGATTCCGGTCCGGTTGATTATCGCGTTCGCGGTTGCCTCCGCGCTGACGGTCTTTTTGGCGCTGTATCTGTCACGAACCTTCATGGGGCGCGCGATCCGCGCGGTCGCGCAAGACCAGGAGGCGCTGCAACTGATGGGCGCCAACCCGGTCAAGATCAAGCAATGGGCGTTCGGCATTGCAACGGCAGTACTCGGGATCGCGGGCGCCCTGCTCATTATCGTCGCCCCCATCGAGCCGACACTCGACCGCGCCTATATCGGGCGGACATTCTGCGTCGTGGTCATGGGGGGGCTCGGCAGCATGACGGGCACGCTGATCGCCGCCATCATCCTCGGCGTCGCTGAATCGATCGTCCTAAGCACGATCGGCGCCTCCTGGGCGCCGGCCATCTCGTTCGCGATGCTGCTCGGCGTGCTTGCGATCCGACCGCAGGGCTTGCTCGGCAGGCGATCATGAGACGCAACGGCATTGCTTTCTGGGTCGGGGCGGCGCTGTTTCTCGTCGCCGTCTTCGCGATGACGCAGGTCGTCCGCAACCAATATCCCTTCTTTGCCGGCTACGTGATTCTGCAGTTCATCGTGCTCGCCGTGGCATGGAGCATCCTCGGCGGCTATGCCGGTTACGTGAATTTCGGCACCAGCGCCTTTTTCGGCGTTGGCGTCTACACGGCCGTGTTCCTGGTCAAGGCGACGGGCGCGCCGCTGGTCGTGCAGATCGCCGCCGCCACCATCGTCGGCGCATTGCTCGGCTTCGCGGTGGGCCTGCTGACCTTGCGCATGCAGGGCATCTACTTCTCGATCGCGACGATTGCAATTTCGATTGTCATTGAGACGTCGGTGACGAACTGGCGATATGTCGGCGGCGCGGCCGGTATCCAGATCGAGCGACCGCCGGTGATGGAACTATTCAATGACTATGTGCAGATGCTGTTTTTCGTTCAGGCGCTGCTCGTGGTGCTGGCGGTTACGATCGCGCGCTATATTCAAAAGTCGTGGATCGGCCGCGGCCTGCAGGCGCTCAGGGACGACGAGCTTGCCGCGGAATGCACCGGCGTGCCGACCTTGCGGCTGAAGCTTCTGGCGTGTGTCATCTCCGGCGCGCTGATGTGCGCGGCCGGCGCGCCCGCCGCCATGTACGTGCAGTACGCGGATCCATCGTCGGTCTTCAATCTCAACTATTCCGTCACGGTGCTGGCGATGGCGCTGATCGGCGGGACCGCGCATTGGATGGGCCCGGTGTTAGGCGCAATCCTGCTGGGCGTGACGCAGCAAGTCCTGGCCGTCACCATCTCGTCGGAAGTGAACGTGCTCGTGCTGGGCGTGATGCTGGTGTTGTTCGTGGTAGCGGCGCCTGAGGGCATCCTCGGCCTCATCCGCCGGGCCAGCCGCGGTCGCGCGGAGGGCGAAGCATGATATCGCCCGCATCCGAGTTGCCTTTGCTGCGGATCGCCGCATTGACCAAACGCTTCGGCGGCTTCACTGCCCTGGATAATGTCAGCGTCGATATTCGGCCGGGAGAGCGCTTCGGCCTGATCGGTCCGAACGGCTCGGGAAAGACGACCCTGATCAACTGCATTTCCGGCGCGTTTCGCACCGAGGCCGGCACCGTGGTGTTCCGTGGCGAGGATATCACCCGGTTGCCGCCGCACATGCGAACCCGCCGCGGCATCGCGCGCAGTTTCCAGATCCCGCGGCCGTTCAAGAGCATGACGATCGCCGAAAACCTGATGGTGGCGCTCGATTTTGCGACCGTCGCAGGCGGCTTCGTTCCGGAGGCAGAACGGCGCGAGACGGTGATGTCTGTCCTGACGCGAACCGGTCTTGCCGCCAAAGCCGACGTATCGACCACGAAGCTCAGCCAGGTGGAATTGCGCAAGATGGAGCTCGCCCGCGCCATGGCGACGCACCCGAAGCTGCTGATTTCCGATGAGGCGATGGCCGGCCTTTCCACCTCCGAAGTCGACGAGGTGCTTGATCTGCTGCTGGCGCTTGCAGATCAGGACATCACCATCATCATGATCGAGCACATCATGCAGGCAGTGATGCGCTTTTCGCAGCGCGTGATGTGCCTTGATGCCGGTAAGATCATCGCAATCGGCGCGCCGGCCGAAGTCATGGCCAACCAGCGGGTGCAGGAGGCCTACCTTGGCACTTAGCCTCGCCATCAATGACGTCGATGCGGGTTACGGCGCCGTGAAGGCGCTGCGGGGCGTCTCGATCCATGTCGAGGCTGGCGAGACCGTCGCGTTGCTCGGCACCAATGGCAACGGCAAGAGCACGCTAATGAAATGTGTTGCGGGTCTGGTTCGCCCGCGGCGCGGTGGCGTGTCGCTGACGATCGACGGCAACGCCCACGACCTGACGAAATTGCCGCCCGAGGCCATCGTCGATCTCGGCGTGGCGCTGGTGCCGGAGGGACGGCGGCTGTTTTCCAGGCTGACCGTGCTGGAAAACCTGACGCTCGGCGCCTTCCGCAAAGCCGCCCGTCGCGACATCGATCGCAACCTGGCGCTCGCCTTCGATACGTTTCCGGCTCTCAAGGAGCGGCAGAACCAGCTTGCCGGCACCATGTCGGGCGGCCAGCAGCAGATGCTCGCCATCGCGCGCGCACTGATGTCATCGCCCCGGCTGCTGCTGATCGACGAGCCGTCCGTAGGGCTGTCGCCGCTGCTGGTCACGCAGACCATCGCCAAGATCGGCGAGCTCAATCGGCGTTTCGGCCTGACGGTGCTGATGGCGGAGCAAAACTTCAACCAGGCGATCCGCATCGCCGATCGCGGTTATATCATCGTCCATGGCGAGATCCTCGTCGCGGCCAGCTCGATTGAAGAGCTGAGAGGCAACGACATGGTCAAGCGGCTTTATCTCGGCGGTGTCGCATGATCGTGGAGCTGGGTATGCCCACGCCGCAGCGTTGTCTGATGAAACCAGATACCGACCGACCTTTCAGTGTAGTGACGAGACGTTCCGGATACCACGACGACACCGAAGGTTGGCCCTATAAATGCGAACGATTGTCGTTGTCGTAGGTACAGCTTCGACGCCTTCGAGGTGTGGGCGGCGCACTTTAGCGAGTTCGGTCAGGACGACATGGCGTTGCGGATCCAGAGCTTAAAAACTTCTACGGAGGGCCAAGCTATGAGATTGCTTTTCTTACAGCTCGGTAGAGCAGTTTGTCAGAACTGAAACGCCTTACCAATTTCGCCTAATGAACGGCCGCCAATTGGGCCGGCGAAGCGGGACCTAACCTTGGAAGGACACGAAGCTCTCTTAGAGACATGGGCTCGACCGATCGAGCGGATGGGTTTCCCCAAAACAAGCCGATGCCATCCTTGGTCAGGCGGTAACAAAGGCGAGCAACACGCCGTTGGCAGCGGTGGGAGGGACGATAACTCCAGCTTCGATTCGAAGACCTTCAGCCCCCACTGCATACTCTGCGGAAGCTAGGTCGTCGGCAACAAACACCAACGCGGCTGCACCCGGTTCGGGCAAACCTACCATCGAAAAACCGGGAAACTGCCTGCCGAGCAATTCGCGCGTGAGAAATACGAAATCAGCACGGTTCGAACCCGATGGCACGAAGGAAGCACCGCCCTGACCAACGTAAATCTCGCGATCTATCATCCGCGCCAATTGTTTTGCGTCTTTCTCGGGCTCTGACGAGAGGATAATCACCTGCTTGAGACGCCTCGCCGTATTAGCGTGTTTCTGCAGGTCTGCAATCCAAACCGTGTCCGGTGTCTTGTGTTGACATGCGAAAATGCGAATACCGCCAGGAGCTTCGTCAAGCGGCCATTGAAACACACTAAATTTCGCCTTGCTTGGATCACCGTTGGGTAATGTAACGGGGCGTTCAAAATCGATCGGACCAACCGGCGTGTAGCCAAGCAAGCGAATCTCTTCTACGCCGGCCGCGGCGTCGATCGCGGTAAATGCGACGCGCTCGACGCCTTCGCCGCGCCTAGCGAGAAACTGTCTCACCGAAGCATTTTGATCGGTCTCTGCGAGGACGCCGAGCAACTCCACATAGTCCGAGCCAAGCATGATGGTGTAATTGCCAGTTCCCATCTTGGCGCTGTGAGTACCTCGCGGCGAGACCGTGAATCCCAAACCCTTCCAGTTCTCTGCGGCTTTGTCCAGATTCTTGACGACCACGACAGCATGGTCAATTCCAATGATATTTTTGAGCGCCATCAAGATTTCATTTTCGGTTCGCTGGGCCAGCACCACCATAGTACGCATGAAACGCGAAATTCAAGTCTTCGCGCGCTGTGTGAAAAGTCGGGTTAGCGTAGATGTTGAGCCCGCCTGTATGAAAGGTGGGAAGAACCACCAAATTTTTTGACCGAGCCGTCAGGCCGACCATCATGCCACAATGCAGGGCATTGAAAACGCACATTCGATAGGTAATTAACGCGCCCTTCGGACGTCCCGAGGTCCCCGAAGTGTACATAATCATCCAAGTGTCGTCCAAATCTAGCGTAGGAACTTCGAGACTGCCGTTAGCTTCAGCCAGGCAGCTCTCGTATTCGCTCGGCAGGCCGTTGGCTAACCCGGCCGCATTGGGGACTGAGGCGAGGGAGAGTTCTCTTGCCATGTCGCTGAACTCGACCCCGTACAGAAGAACTTTCGGTGCTGCGTTCTTGCAGATGAAGCTTAGTTCCGATACGGCAAGTCGCCGTTAAGCGGAACGAAGATGGCACCGAGCCGGCGACATGCGAACTGTAATTCGAAAACATCAGTATCGTTGCGTGACAGGACGGCGACACGGTCGCTGCGCGCAATCCGAAAATCATTCCTGAGCCATAGTGCGACGCTCGTTACCCGCTCGTCGAACTGCGCATAAGTGAAATGCCGGCGCGAGCTAAGGTCATGCGCTGCTTCTGCCGCGGGCGTATGCCGTGCATGGTGTGCAATCCAATCAACCGCCGGTATTCCTGATGGCAATTGCTTCCCCGAAACGCGCTGCCCGTCGAGCCATCATGGAAAAAGGCGAAGACCGAACGCAAGCATTGGCGTCGTCTAGAGTTCGAGGAATTCACTGCTCGGCCGCAAGCCAGGTTAGTGCAAGGAGCGTTTGGGAACGAACAATGTAATAAGATGGCGACGGAGGTTCGGGTAGCTGCTATGTTACGACAAGATCGTCCCTGTGGGCAGCCAACGAATGGGTACCAACCAGCACACAAACGACGGACCCGAAGGCCTCGAGTCAAGTGATGTGCCGGGCGTCGCTGAATTCAGCACCAGAAGTTCGCGAACTGGCCCGATTTCGCTGCCGAGCGAGCGCAAGCTGGTCACGATACTATTTGCCGATATAGTGGACTCTACAAAACTCATTGAAGAACTTGATCCGGAGGAGGCGGCCGACCGTCTGGGTCCTCTTCTGCGGTCCATGATAGGCGGTATCCATCAATATGGCGGTACGGTCATAAGGTCGGAGGGGGATGCGATTGTTGCGTTATTCGGCGCGCCGCACGCTTATGAGGATCACGCGGTTCGAGCATGCCATTCCGCCATCGCGATCCTTCGACGCGTTGCCGAACTCGGTGACCCCGCATTGAATCTTCGGGTGGCGTTGAACACGGGTGAGGTTATGGTTCGTCCCGTGGTTCGCGACGTATCCGTCGAATACGAAGTCACTGGCGTTCCAATGCACATCGCCAGCCGCGTCGAGAAGCTTACCAAACCTGGCATGATCTATGGGACGCGAGCTACGATCCGGCTAGTTGAAGGCCTCGTGAACACGACGCCGCTGGGACACTTTATCGTAAAGGGTTTGTCTGAACCGATTGAATTGTTCGAGGTTTCTACTTTGCCACTTTCGTCGGCACCGTGGGATGCGCGTCTGGCGCTAGGTCTGACGCCTTTCGTTGGGCGAGAATTTGAGAAAAATATTCTCTGGAACGCTGTTGAATCCGCTAGTTCTGGCAGGGGCCAGCTCATCGAAATCATTGGCGATGCGGGAGTAGGAAAGTCGCGGCTGGTCTATGAACTGGCAAACGCGCCCATTCCGGCGGGCTGCACAATCTTGATAGGAGAAACCGCCAGCTATGCCCAAAACCACCCCTATTTTTCCTTCAGAAATCTCTTCAAGAAGATTTTTGGAATCGCAAGTCAAGATGACGACACCGTCGCCGAGGAGAAGCTTTCCGTCAGATTAAAGGCCGATCCTTCAACGGCACCCTTAATTCCAGCATTTCGCACGTTGTTGGGCCTGGTAGCTAATGATCCAGCGTGGATGCAAATGGATCCGCTCGAGCGCCGCCGTCGGATCATCACTGCAGCGGGGGATTTTATCTTTGGTTTGGCCAAGGATAGTCCCGTGATTTGCATTCTCGAAGACTTGCAATGGATGGATGATGAGAGCCGAGCGACCGTCGAGCATTTGGTCCGCCGCATCGACAACGTGAAAATTCTCATTTGCGTCACCTCTCGGGGAGGGTCTGCCTCGATTGGAGGAGACACTGGCTACTATACAAGGATACGGATTCAGCCTCTAGATGAAGCCGACGCGGTTGGCATGCTGGACCATCTTATAGGCGGCGTCGAGAACTGCTGGGAACTTAAGCAATTGATTGTCAGCAAGGCCCAAGGAAACCCGCTTTTCTTGGAAGAACTTGCGCGAATGCTGAGTCTCTCCGTTGCGGCTCACGGGCCGAACCTGCTCTGCGCGTCGCAGCCGCAAATTGATTTCCGGATTCCAAGTACAGTCCAGTCAGTCATAGCGGCGAGAATTGATGGCCTCCCGATCACAGAGAAGGAAGTATTGCAGGTTGCGTCCATTATTGGAGGCGACGTACCTGTGTCAGTACTCCAGCGTCTGACTGGGTTGGACGATGCCACTCTGGAAAAGGCTCTAAAATTCCTGCGCGCTGCGAAGTTTCTTTTCAATTCGAAACTTCCACCGGCTGGCGAGTACTCGTTTTATCACGCGATGGCCCAAGAGGTAACTTACCGCAGCTTGCTCAAGGAACGACGACGAAAGCTTCATGCCGCGGCGTATAATGTCTTCGTAGGCCTTCACGCGGAAAGGATTGAGAAGGTCGCGGAGCTACTCGCTTACCACGCCGAGCTCGGAGCGCTCTGGGAGCAAGCCGCCTTGCACTTGCGTCAAGCTGGCACAAGCGCGATCGAAAGGTCCGCTTACAAGGAGGCGATAGGCTTTCTGGAGCTGGCGCTCGAGGCGCTGGGCCATCTACCGGCGACGAAATTGCGCGCAGAGACGGCTATCGACTTGCGGCTCAGCTTGCGCATTGGCCTAGGCGCGACAGGAGACTACCGGCGGCTTTACGAACATCTTTCTCTCGCGGAGCGAGAAGCGATACTATTCAATGATGGGTGGCGCCTCGGCGCGATCTGCACCGCCAAGACTCACGTACTCAATATGCTAGGCGACATTGGGGAGGCCATTTCGAATGGCCGTCGTGCTCGCGATCTTGCCGGAACCAATCGAGAGTCAGACCGGGCTCTCATGGCGAACTACTTTTTGGCGCAGGCATACGAGTTTCACGGCGACTATGGTACCGTCGTCGAACTGCTGACCGAAGATTTGCCTGAACTATGCCGAGCGCTTCGTCACACGCGCTTTGGAATGACGGGTACCAATTCAATTCTCCATTTAAGCTTGTTGTCCCATAGCCAAGCCTACCTCGGTGCGTTTTCGGAGGCTGAAACACACGCTCGCGAAGCGTGCACCATCGCCGAAGAGACGGGCCGTCCCTATGACGTTGGAGTCGCCCACTTCGGAAACGGCATAGTAAAAATTTGCCAAGGAAAGATAGAGGAAGCCATCGCGTCTCTGAGCGCGGGTTTGCAGTCTTGCGAGGCTGCGGGAATATACGGTCTACTTCCTATGATTAGTGGCAGATTGGGGTTTGCCTATGCCCTCGATGGTCAGGTAGAAAAAGGAGCGGCGCTTCTCGATTTCGCTTGCCTTAAGTCCGCCAACGCCGTGCACGTCAATGGTTGGTCTTTAACTTTCTCTGGTTGGGTCGAATACAAGCGTGGTGACACCACGGCTGGGCTCGCCCGACAACACCAGGCAGTGCAAATTGCCAAGCAGCACCACTATCGCGGCATGGAGGTTTGGGCACTCTGGCTTTTGGGGATGATGCTTCGAGGAAGCGGCCGCCTTGGGGAAGCTCGCGCTGTACTTGAGGATGCCGTTACCCTCGCGAAAACTCTCGAAATGCGATTACACTATGCTTATTGTAACGAGGCGCTCGCCGAAGTGAGCCGCCTACTGGGGCAATCTGACGATTCTTGCCAGGCGCACATCGAGGCCGAGCGCGTCCTTTGGCAGAGCAGCGCGCTGGGTCGGGTGATGCTGCAGGTCCGATAGCGTAGCGAGGAAACAACTATCAATTAGATAGGAGCATGATGATGGCTGAGAATGCTAACTTGAAACTTATCAAGGGCGTGACTTTTGATTGGGTGTCAGGACAGTATAAGAAGATTTTGCCGCACGTTGCCGATAAGGCAGTGTATGTGATTGCGCGTGGCAGTCTTGAAAAGCTAAGCCCGTTGTTCGGAACGTTTCGTGGAAAGGCGGCGATCAAGCGGTGGTATGCCAAAAATCAACAAATTCCCTTGAAAGGTGGTATCAACCCATTTTGCCTTGTTGGTGATTTGGGCAAGTTTATCGTCGTAGAAGACCAGGTAATTAGTTACGGAACGATGTCGAAGACCAAGACCGAGCCATCTTGCGACTGGGTTTCGATATGGACCCTCAAGCGAGGAAAAATCATGCGCTGCTGGCTGGTGATGGACACTGCAACAGCTTTTCTTAAATTGCAGAAAGCGGATCCAAAGGCGTTGCTAAAATGAGCTGGAAGCCCGCGATAGCACGTCCTCATCGAGCGCGATGTGCAACCCAAAGGCGTGGCATGAAAATCTGGGAGCAATAATCGGAGTGCGCTCTCGATCCTAGCCGTGATGGAGTGGGTACCGCCTTCGCGAATGGTCCTGCTTTTGACCGGTGGTCGCTCTATTGGGGCGCCATCGCCACCTTCGAGGGGAGATTTTCTATCTTCGGCAGTCGGAGGTCGGAGACCTGCCATCCTGTCCCACCACACAACGCTTATGGCTTTCTCACGACGTCGCCGAATGCGTTTGTTGCACCGATACATCCCATGGCAACGCTGGTAATGCTGGCGACGCCAGAAGAGCCCGACGTCTGGGTGTGCGCGCCGTGAGCAAAGGCGTTGCAACGGCCACTCCCGGATGATGCGCTCAAGATCGTCTCGCTGCGTGGACAAGGAAGAGCCGCGGCGTAAATTGCGGGTCGAAGCTCAGGCGCCGAGCAATGCTCTCGATAGGTACGCGCGACCTTGAAACGGACCCCCGAAAATTAGGTTAAGCGGTCGCAAGCTGGATAGGCGTACCTCACCACCAACATAATTTTTTCATAGCTGCAGAACAAACGCCCTCAGCCCACCGTGTCACTTGTATCGTACGAAACATCTGTCACCTCGGTGAGATCATCGATCGCGAGAAGCGCACCTGAGAAGTCGTCATCTCGAAAGTAAGCGCTGCGTGATATCAGGACGGGAATTCCAGCGCGCGATGCCGCAACCAGACCTATGCCCGAATCCTCAATCGATAGGCATTCTGACGCGGACAGGTTTAGTCGGGATAGCACTTCCAGATAGACGTCTGGAGCCGGCTTTTTGTTCAACACCTCGTCGCCCGCGACAATCGCCGTAAACAAATTCGCCCAGTCCTTGCCTAATGCGGCTGCAAGCAACGCATCAATATTGCCGCGCGAGGTCGTCGTTGCGATTGCCAAGCGCTGGCCGCGTGTCAGCGCCGAGGTCAGCAGAGCCCCCACGCCTGGACGAAGCGGGCAGCCACCACTTGCGATCAACTCGGCGTAAATCGTGGTTTTGATTCGGTGCAATTCAACGATCTCGGCGTCCGAGAGCGCTGACGATACTCCTCGTAGGCGGTCGAAGGCGCGGATCCGTTCTTTGCCGCCCGCTACCCGAAGCAGGTCCTTGTAGACATCGCGCCCCCAGCACCAACCGAGGTTGGTTCTGACGAAGGCGGCATTAAAAGCCCGGCGGTGAACCTCCTCCGTTTCGGCCAGCGTACCATCGACATCGAAAATCAGGGCACGCGATTGAAAGATCAGGTCCCTTGCGCGATCAAGACGCAAGCGCAATGTCTCCGGCACGTCGCTCATGCTGCCTCTTCATTAGCACGATCGTCAGATTGCTACCGGGGGTTCAACTGGTTGATGCAATTCGCGTTGCTGAACGGATCCATGCGATCTGCAAAGTCTGAAAGTGCTTGACCCTAAATGGCCGATTTATTGAAGCTGACATTGATCATCGCTATTCCGACAAAGGAAAATTCGCCAATGATCTCAATGCCGATCAGAACGAGAACATGTTGGAATAGGCTTTGAATCAAAACGACTTGCAGACCGCTCTTAATCATCGGGTCCCAGGTTCGAACCCTGGTGCGCATACCAAGATCCTCCAAATAACAAGCAAAATTGCTCTATCCTGGACCTGATGGTTATTTGGCGCGGTGCATAAATAACCGAGATCGAGGGTTTGTTTTACCCTGTGGTAGGCCTTGGCGAGGACGGATCGCGTGGGAGCGCGCATTTCGCGGAGGACTCACCGGCGGGCTCCGCTCGTGAGCTATCCACGGGGCAGGGGCGTGGGGGCACACAATGCCTTGAGTGGCCCTACTGGAACACGCAATAAAATTTACAATTTGCGCTAGGATGATCGCCTGATGGCCAGCCCCGCGCCGAAAAAGGATAGAGCCCCATTCAACCGCGAAGTCCTTCAATGGGCGCGGAAGAGAGTACGGCTGTCACCAGACAGCGCTGCACAGGTAGCGGGGGTAACGCCGGACCACATCGATCGCTGGGAAGCAGGCACGAGCGTCCCCACGATCAAGCAAGCCCGCAAGCTGGCACATGTCTACGACGTGCCATTCATGGAGTTTCTTTCGAAGGAGCGGCCCAAGATAAAGGAGCTAGGGCTAGTCCCGGATTTCCGGCTGCACTCGGATATCGAGGCTCCGACCGAGCAATACGATCTGCTCCTGATCCAGGCAGAGGCAGAAGAGACGCGCCTGAACGCGCTTGATCTTTACGATATTCTGGGCATCGAGCCTCCCATTCTCGATGAGAAGTTTTATTGGGGTCTTGAGAAGAGTGCTGAGGCGGCGGGCACGGCCGTGCGGGAAATGCTCAAGCTACCGATGGACGAGCAGTATTCGCGCAAGGCAAACGACAAGGCCAAGTTCATCAGTGCGTTCAGGAACTATCTAGAGCGCGCTGGCATGATCACCATGAAGAACTCCGGTCTAGCGGCCTTTGGCGCGCGGGGTATGAGCCTCTTTGCGAGCCCGCTTCCCGTTCTCATTTTCAGCAAGGAGGCTCCCGCGGCACAGGCCTTCACGCTTGCCCACGAACTCGGCCACGTCGTCCTCAAGCAGAGCGGCATCAGCGGGCCGATAGGATCGGCGCCCAGCAAGACACACGCGCGCAGAGTAGAGGATTGGTGCGACGCGTTTGCCGGCGCGTTTCTCATGCCTAAGGATGAGGTCGTTCGCGTTCTAGGGCCAGCGCCGCTCCGACCAGAGAAGGCAATAGACGACGGGAGGATTGCCACCGCTGCCAATGCGTTCTGTGTGAGCCGGCACGCTGCTCTCGTGCGCCTCGTCGAGCTTGGATACGTTGACGAACGATTTTACTGGCAGGCAAAACGCCCGCAATTCCTTGAGCAGGAAAAGAACTTCAAAGGTGGCGGCCGACCTGAATACTACGGCTCAAGATTTCGGTCGTCGCGCGGAGACCTGTACACGGGGCTCGTCCTTGAGGCGTGGTCGAACGGCATGATCACGAACCACAACGCGGCTGAGTTCATGGGCATCAAAAACATCTCCCACCTTGACGACATCCGAAATCATTTCACAAGCTGATGAAAAAATATTGCCTCGATACGTCGGGGTTGAGCACCCCTCTGGAGTTCATGCCAGAGGACATCCACGAGACTATGTGGGCAAAGGTGGCCGGGTTGGTCGCAAGCGGCGCGTTTGCCGTCACGGTCGAGATTTATGAGGAACTCAAACACCTCTCTGGGTCCATAGGAGGCTGCATAAAGGAGAACGATGACGCTCTGCAGATGGAAATCGAGGAGGAAGACTGGGACTGGAAAACGTACATAGGTCACTACGAAGACATGAAGGTCCGGCACGCGGCGGTCATCTCTGAGTACAACGGCAATCGGAAGGGCACGATTGGGTTGAATGACCTAACGATAATCGCGCTGGCCAAGACGCTCGGGCTTCCCGTGATCAGCAGCGAGAAGAAAATGAACGTGGATCAGGATAGTGGTAAGCGGCAAAAGATCCCTGACATCTGCGACAAGGAAGGAGTTACCCACATCAGCTTCAATGACTTACTTCGTGCGGAAGGTATAAAAAACTAATTACAGCACGTGAGCTATGGCTGCCTTCAAAACATTTTCTTCCAGCCGAGAGAGCCCTCGACCGAGTACTTTCTAATTTTTGTGTCAGCGTCCTTGCACTGTTGCTGGGTCTGGTTGACCGGCTCATCGACCCAGAGCACGTCCTTCGTCTTGCGCTCGATCGTTATTGTCGTTTTGACGCAGCCGAGCGTCCCGTCGGCCCCTGCGATCACCTCGTAGGGCGTCCACTTAGTGATCTCGTAAGCGTAGGGGGCGTCCACCCTGCCGATCAGATTGGGTCCAATCTGGTCTGACAGTGAAATCACTATTTTCGATCGACAGGTTCAGGGTTTCTTCATGCGAACGGCTGGAAACGAGAAGGGCAGGGTCGTATCGTCGTTGATGGCGGGCGTTGGGGTGAATGAGCCTGGATTGGCTTCGACAACCGAATCCTGCGCTGTTTCAACCAATTGCGCCACGCTCGCCAACCTGATCAAATCGCCGTCATGAATAAGCCGGGTTAGCCTCCAA
>Ga0208586_1000344_pt1 | contig 17923 bp, 21 predicted proteins | sample NGESurshal072012_6_FD_184471 | JGI IMG/M metagenome (GOLD analysis project Ga0208586, IMG submission 184471) | Arctic peat soil microbial communities from Barrow, Alaska - NGEE Surface sample 53-3 shallow-072012 (SPAdes) | ecosystem: Environmental > Terrestrial > Soil > Wetlands > Peat ... | reverse complement strand
CGAAAGGTGGGGGAGTCGCTCATCGCCGACGGTGCGCCCGTTCAGCTGACCAAGGGCGACGTCGGTTACGTTCGCGCCCAGCGTATTCACGAAGCGAAGTACCTCGAAAACTGCCAACTCGTCTACGTTCACCATGGCGCCTTCGCGTTCAATCGCGTCAACCTCGTTGTCGCCTAATTGGAATACGCCCTGATCGTCAATTGACTTCGAAAACGGGACGCACGTTTCAATGAGATCAAACTGCGCGATAATGACCAGGTGAGCAGCGTTATGGCGTCCGAACCCGACGGAGTGTCGGTCGTCATCGTTCGCGATGCCGCCGCCATGATTATTTCCGCGGGCGACGAGATCACTCAGGTGCTCGGCTGGCTTCCCGACGAGTTCGTCGGTCATCCTTCGACGGATTTTGTTCATCCCGAGGACCAGCCGACGGCGGTGGCCGCATGGTTCGAGATGATCGACCGGCCGGGCGAGACGCGTACCTGGCAAGGTCGCTACCGCACCTCTGATGGCGCGTGGAAGTGGGTCGAGTGCGTCAACGTCAGTATGTTGGAGGATCCGGTTAATCCGATCGTGATGACCACGATGAGACACGTTGCCGTCGATCAAGTCAACGTGGCTGAGGAGCTCCGAGCTCGCAAGCAGTTATTGAGTCGACTGTCCGACGCCATGCCGATCGGCATGTTTCAGATCGATGCCAATCGAACCGTCACGTTCACCAACGAGCGACTGCACACGATCCTTGGCCATTCGGCGTCGGCGACGATAGACGCCCAGTTCTCGACCATTGACGAAGATGACCGCATCCATTTGGAATCGGCGTTGAATTCCGTTCTGGCCAACGATGCTGTCGATGACGTCGAACTCCGTTTCTCTCGAACCTCGGTGGAGCATTCCCTCGAGGAACGCGTGTGCGTGCTGAGTATGCGCCCGTTGACTGACGAGGCGGGCGACGTTACCGGAGCGGTGGGGTGCGTGAGCGACATAACGGCCCAAGTATTACTTCGACGCCAACTCGAGGTCCGCGCCAATACCGACGAACTGACCTCGTGCCTGAACCGCGTTAGGACCCTCGAAGTTCTCTCAGAGGAACTGGAAGGTCCGGGGGAAACCTCCGGGGGCACCGCGGTGATCTTCATTGATCTTTGCGGGTTCAAGACGGTGAACGACCAGTTCGGTCACGCGACCGGCGATCAGGTTCTGAGGGTGGCGGGCAACCGGCTCCAGTCAGCCATTCGTCCGTACGACCGGGTCGGACGGTTTGGCGGCGACGAGTTTCTTATCGTCTGCCCCCGAGTGGAGACGGCCGCGATGTCGCTCGAGATCGCCAAACGAATAACGGCGTCTCTGACCCAGCCCGTTCACGGCACGTCGAACGTCGTGGAACTGCGCGCCAGCGTTGGTGTGGCCTGGTCTTCGGCGATGATCGACGCCGACACGCTGGTGGCCCAGGCTGATCACGCGATGTACGAATCCAAGCGCAATGGCTCGTCTTCAGTGGTGCTTTACTCCCACCGATCGTAATATTTGAATGTCAGTCTGGCCAGATGCCAATATCTTGGAAATGATCCGTTCTGTAACGATTGACGCCCACGGAGTTTTGCTGCTCCCAGATCCAGATGCCATAAGGATCGTGCTTAGGGAATTCTCATGCGAGCCCGACGATGCGACTTGTTGGAGGGCGCACTATCAGATGGTCCGACTTCTCGATCAAATGGAACCACCGGACTGGCCGACCATGAACAGAAGTTTTGCGAAGGCACTGGGAGTTCGACCATCCGATCAGGTTGACGCCGGAGCGATTCTTGCCCAAAAGGTGTATCTCGGAACATCGTGGATTCCCGCTCCCGGGGCGTCAGCGGCATTAGCTCGCCTAACAGCAAATGGATTTGGCGCGGCCGTAGTTTCCAACACGATTCATGGCGAGTTGGCCGAGTTGCTATTGAGGGCAGAGATGTGCAGTGTCGACGGTGATTTTGCTTCCGTCGCGGCGATCATCGACTCCCAAAGCATTGGGATTGAGAAGCCTGATCCTCGACCGTTTCGCCTTGCACTTGACGCGCTAGGCGAGAGTCCCGCGAGGTGCATTCATGTGGGCGATTCGCTACACAGCGATGTGATCGGTGCCATTGGCGTGGGGATGACAGCGATTCACATCGATCCACTAGATAACTGCAACGACCACGAACACGGGCATTCTCCGTCCTTTGAACAATTCGTACATGATCTGTTGAAAGAGGTTGGCCCGCTGCGTGGTTATGCAGGTGACTCCGTAGCTTGAAAGTCAAGCGCCGGAGGTCAGGTGAATAAGTAATTTGGAGAATTGTGACACCTGACAACGATGTCTTCGGGCAGGCTCTGCTGGATTGGGCAATGGGCGGCACCACTCCCGAGGTACTGGAGCGCGACGACGGATTGACTCAAGTCGGCGCCGGACCCGACGTCTACCTCTCGGGATACAAGGGCTGGCCGACCGCGGAACGAAAGTCCCTTCGACACATTCAGGGACGGGTGATGGACGTTGGTTGCGGAGCGGGCCGGGTGGCCCTAGAACTTCAACTTCGAGGCGTCGAGGTCGTCGGTCTTGATACGTCGCCCCTCGCGGCGAAAGCGGCCAAGATTCGCGGCGTGCACGAAGTGTGGTCGATGCCCATTGAGGCTCTGGATTCGAGGATCGAAACTTTTGATTCCATAGTGTTGTTCGGCAACAATTTCGGAATCTTTGAGTCTCCGCTACGTGCTCGCCAATTGCTGGTTCAGTTGGCCAAGAGGACCAAGCCTGGCGCAAGGATTTTCGCTGAGAGTACCAACCCGTACGGCAGCGGCGCTCCCGCCTTTGATCGTTCTTACTATCACCGGAATAAGGCCCGTGGCCGCAGCCCAGGACAGGTGAAGTTGCGCTATCACTATGGACACTTAGTCGGCTCTTGGTTCCGTTGGCTGTACGTGTCTCGAAGCGAAATGCGAACGATCTTGGAGGGCACTGGCTGGCGTCTCGAACGCACGTTGGGGGCACATCCGAGCGAGCCATATGTCGCGATCTTGGTGAAGGACTCAATTTAAGAGTCTCCACTCGCAGTGCTGTTCTCCTCCAGATCGGCGAGGTCGCACTAATCATTGCGCGCAGTATCAACCACAGAAGAGTCCGTCGTCTCTGGGCAGAACGCGACTCGTGTTAGAAATCGTTAATGGCGAAGTCATCGACAAGGCTCGTGCTGATCTGTGGACTTCCAGCTTCGGGCAAGTCGACACTCGCTCGTCAGCTCGCATCCGAAATCTCCGCCATCAGATTTGATGCGGACGGGTGGATGACTCAACTGGGCGCCGATTTGTGGGATGAAGAATTCCGAGTGCGTCTCGAACATCAGTTGTGGGTTCTTTCCCGGGATCTCCTCGCCCAAGGTCAGAGCGTGATTTTGGAGTGGGGCCACTGGGCGCGAGCTGAGCGGGACGAGAAACGACTGGGGGCGCGAGCTTTGGGGGTGGGAGTCGAACTGCATTATCTCGATACGCCCTTGGAGGAGTTAATCGAGCGAGCTGAACGTCGCATTGCGTCAGGCGAGTGGACGGCCTCGCCTATGACACCGGCTCACTTTGAGAAGTGGGCAGCGATCATTCAACCTCCCGATGAGGAGGAGATCCTGTTGTTCGATGAGACCGTTGCCGACGGTTGAACTCGTTGAACTCGTTCTGGGGTGACGGTACGACTGTCGAGCACATCCCTTGGTCAGGGGTCGTATTTTGGCCGTCGTCACCCCGAAGGCAGCCGCCACTAAAGTTGTGTGTGGTGAACGTTAAATAAGTAGTACGTTGCTAAAATAAGAGGGGATCAGGGAGGTTGTGATGGAGTCAGTTCCGAAGGCGCAACTTGGTAGCGCCAATGCGACCATCCGACCCGTTCGCTCCGCCGCTTCGGGACCGTGCCGTTGCACTCGCCGTTCCTGCTGGCATTCGCGCCAGTGTAACTCCAATGGAGTCGTTCGAATATCTCGCGTAGTCGCGTCGAGTGGAAAGACCGTCTCCTCCGTGGTGCTTTGTCGTGAGTGCGCGGCCCCCACGCAGCGAAACCGCGTGGCCTAACGGCCGCAGCCTGCCGAGTTTATCTTCAGCGCTCAGGTTGACGCGCCTCGTCGCCTTCCGGCGCAATCTGATTCGATGGCGAGTGAAGTATTCTGAGGGCGTTCCATTCCATCGTTGAGAAATAATTGGCCAACAGGTGTAACCTCCCTTCACGCAACAATTGCAAAGGGAGACCCCGTGACCGTACTTGTCAGAATTTCCGCGACCGGATTGGATGCAGCGACCTACGACCAGATGGCCCCAGAACTTCATCCGCTTCTGAAGAAGCAACCCGGCTTCATCATGCACGTCGCGTACCCGATTCCCGACGGATTCGGCGTCGGAGAGGTCTGGGACAGTAAAGCCCAACAAGAGACCTGGTACAACGACTTCGTGGTGCCCAACCTACCGGATCCGGGTGCCATGTCCTCTGAATACTTCGAGGTCCACTCGGTTGTGCAGCCTTAGGACAACGAAGAAAATCGCGACGACCATAGTGTCTCGCGATGCCATTGACTGATCACCCAGTGTCGGAGGCCCGACACCACAGAATTGCCACCAAGCACCGGCGACTAACTGTCGCGTGGGCGACGAACTCTCCTTTCGAGGTTCAACGGTGAATCGCGGCACCGTGCTTGTCCGAGCAGCAATCCTGTTCGCACTTGTGGCGACGGTCGTGGCTCCTGCGGGGGAGTCGGGCGCGCTTAAGACGCCTCCGAAGTCGGTCTATCTGGCTCTGGGCGATTCGTACTCTGCGGGTGAGGGCCTCGGTCCGTTCCTTCCCGGATCCGGATTGTGCGATAGATCACCCAACTCCTACCCGGAGATCGTCGCACGTCACTTCGGTGACCTGCAGTTGAAATTCCTGGCGTGCTCCGGAGCGACCATCGCGCAAATCGACCAACAAGTCTCTTCCTTACCGTCGAGGACCTTGCGTCACGTCGAGATAACGACAGTCACGGCCGGGGGAAACGACCTGCCTTTTTTCGGTCTAATCACAGCCTGTGTGGGGGCGGTCACCGCAACATCATCACCAACAATCAAGTATCTGACCGGCGTGAGCGGTCCGACGCTATGCGCGAACGCCATCAGCGGCGCGGCCCATCTCCTTGGTGCGGACATCAATCCCGTGACCGGCGATGTGACGATTCCCGTGGGAGCGTTGACCTTCCCCCTGTCAGAGCCGTCACCTTTCGAAACGCGCCTGTCCACGTTGTACCTGCACGTTCTCCACTCCGAAGGCGCCGTCAAGAACCGAGAAGCCGGCCCACGGCTCTTGGTCGTTCAGTACCCGTCGTTGACGAATTCTCCGGGATCGGGCGCCTGTCTCCTTTCGGCGACGCCCCTCCCGTCGGTGGGCCCGACGACCACGATCGGAACAAGTGCGCCCCTGTATCCCGCGTTCAAAAACGCCAACGCGTACGCATTGGGAGACATCAACAGTTACGTCCAACTCGAAACGTCCGTCGTCGCGGAGACTCTGCGAAGGGACGGATATCTCGATGTGACGCTGGTTCCACCGGATGTGGGTTTCGCGCCCCTGAACTGTGCGAGCGGAACGTCGCCGGACATTAACGGGCTAATTCTGGCCGGTGCCGTTCCGGCAATTGAATCAGGGTCCTTCCACCCGACGGCGGTCGGTCAAGTCGCACTCGCATCGTCGGTGTTGGCTGCGTGGCGAAGGGCGACGCGCTGAACGTCGACTGAGCGTCAGCGCCCTGGCCTAGCGCTGGTTGTAGCGAATCTGGCACGATTCACCGTCAGCCAGGACGATGGTGAAGGTGAAGACGCCGTTTCGTGAGCGTGAGCGCACGGCAACGCGCACGACCAATGCTTGACCGGTATCGCGGGTCACGACCGCGGTCGTTCCTAAGTGGCTCGTGATGCGAGGATCTCCGTAGAAGCCGGTGCCGTAAATGATGAGGGTCCTCGTCCTCCCGGCGGCGGCGTGGCCGATGATGGAGGTCGCGGTCGGCACTATCAGCGGTGTCTGGACCCTGAGGGTGAAGGTGAACGTTCCCGAGTCACCCGTCGCGTCGCTCACCGTGCCGGTGACGCGATACGTGCCCTTGGCCAAAACTCCGCTCGTTGTGACGAGACCGCTCGCGCTCACGATCAATGCGGGAGTGCCACTGGTCTGGACGTAGGTCACCGCGCCCAAGTTGGCCCCCACGGCGAGTTGGTTAGTGAACGTCGTGGCGTTCGTCGTGAGTACCGTCGCCGTCACGGGATCGCGTTGAACGAGCGTGCCGACTCTCACTGTGAGCGTGAAGGTGCCCTTGTCACCAACGGGATCACTCGTCGTGCCCTTAGCGACGTAAGAACCGGGCGATAACGCCCCGCTGGTTGAGACGAGGCCGCTCGCGCTCACGATCAACGCGGGAGTGCCACTGGTCTGGACGTAGGTCACCGCTCCGTTGCTGCCCGTGACATTCAGCTGGTCGTGGAAGACCGGCGATCCACTCACCTTTACGGAGGCGGTGGTCGGCGCACTCTGGATCAGATCGCCGACCTCGAGGGTCAGAGCGAACGTTCCGGTGTCGCCATTCGGGTCACTCGACGCCCCCGTCGCGACGTACGATCCGGGCGCCAACGTGCCACTCGTGGTGACGAGCCCACTGCCGCTCACCAGCAAGGCCGGGCTGCCACTCGTTTGGGCGTAGACCACCACACCGTCGTTGTTGGTAGAGACGATCTGGTCGGTGAAGGTCGCCGAACTGGCCACGGACACCGAGGTCGTTAGTGGAGTGTTCAACAGCCCGCACAAGTAGTCGCCGTCGTAGCCGAGTGACCCGTACTGAATCAATGCCACGCGCCCGCCTGTGAATGACACCAAACCGCAACCCACCTCCGCCGTCGCCAGCGAGCCGAAGCCCGGGATCCACACCGGCACCGAAGGAAACGTCGACTCGGTACGAACGGTGATGACCTTCCACTGCTGAGAAGTCGAATAGACCCCGACTGACGCGATGCCGATGTTCTCGAAGGAGGCGATCATGCCTTCGATCGACGATTCGTCGTAGGTGCCCGTCGCGGAGCTTCGTCCGTACTCGAGGGTCTCCCACTTGTTTCCAGTCTCCACGTCGAGCCACCACCGCGCCGCGATGGCCGAGGCCGTTGGTGACGACGCTCCGTCGTCTCTCTCGGCGTTGACGGCGTTGGCAAAAGCGAGGCGGGCCGCGTTCCAGCCGTAATCGTAAGAGCACGCGACGGAGTTGGCGCCCGAACATTCTCGCGGAGTCTGTTGGTTCGTTGGCCAGTTCGAAGTGTTCGCCGGTCCGGGATTTTCGGTGTTGGCGTAGAAGGCGGGCGTTCCGTTGGCGGCGCCCTCGGCCCAAGCGAGCTCTCGGTCGAGACATGGATTAACGCTGAAGGTCGTACCCGCGTTCACGCCCACGATTCCAAAGCCGGGCGATGGAGGCAACGGCTCGGTGCACTGGGGAAAACTGATGTCGAAACCCGTCGACGTGGGAGCGAGTGGTGTGCTGGCGAGGGCGGTGCCCGAAGTGGCCAAAATAATGACCGCAGCCATGACGACAACGAACGAGGACTTCGTCAAGAGAGAATGCACGCGACCTCAGTCTAGAAGTGTCGCGAACGTCAGCCGACCAGAAGGCGCGTCAATCAGTAACCGCTGGATCTTTGGCAACCGATTAACTAAGAACCTACGCGAAAGCGATCGATCAGTCGGCGGATGTCAGCCCGACGGTTTTGAATCTGACTCGGGATTGCAATCGTGATTGGATTCCTCCAAATCCAAGAGAGTTTTGAGGATGGCGATGACGTATCGCCCAAGGAAGTCGCCGCGAATGATTCGGCAACGTTCGTATGGAGGGTCTTGAGTCCGCCATCCGCTAACTGTATGACCCAGCGGGGTCCCGTGGTGATGTGATCACAGAGACCGATCGTCGAATGTACGGCGGAGCTGGAGCGCCAGGCTGGGGATGACGAAGGAAGCGAGGAAGATCGGCAGAAAACTCTTGCCCGTACATCGGAAGGCGACGGTGTGATTCTCGGGCGCATCGAAGGACTGAGTTCGACTGGATTTTCGGCCATTGCGAACTTGCACGGTGTGATGTCCAGATTCGATTGGTATCTCAATCGTGTCGTTCATGTCGAGCGATCCGGCACGTTGACCGTCGATCAAGATGTCGTACGTGCCACGACGGACCTCGATGCCGATGGCTTTATGGGTCAGTTTCAGCGTTGCGGTCATAATGATTTCCTTTGGTTTCTGGAATGCGTTGCTGGGGGTGCTTGGACCGTAAGAGGAAGAACCGTGGTTCATTGATTTCAACCTAATCTCCACGCCTTCTCCGGCATTGTCCCGGTCGGGTCCCCGGGGCCCAGGGGACAGAAATGCAACCATGCACTTGCGGTTGAACTGGGCCGAATGGGTGCCGTTCGCTTGGACGTCGTCCAAAACTCCGACATGCGAATCAATTCACAGGGAGATACTGCTCGAGATCAAGGAATCAACGGTTCAATGACCTTTTCGTCACTGAGCCATCGGTCTCAAGGGCCAGTGACCGTTCCTGCAATTTCTGGTGCCGTGAGTAACACTTCGCTCCGACCGGACAGTAAACAGTAGGAAGTGTCTCTAGGAGGTCTCTGTGCGACCATGTAGCCGTCTCCTCGTCGCGACTTTATTACTCGTCGACCTGTCTGTCCTCATCAGTGCGCCGTCCGCCGTCGCGGCCACTGCGACCCACTCCGCTTGCTCTCCCACTCAGGTCACGCTCTCGGCCACTCCCAACCATTCGCTCTATTCCTCGGGCACCCTGGTGCACGTCACTATCGCGCTGCACAACCACTCCGCCATCGCCTGCTCGTTCGCGACCGGTCCTTTCTCACCCAACTTCGTCCTCACTAACTCCGCCGGCGTCACCGTCTGGGGATCGTGCTGGTTTGGGGGAGGCCCGGCTCCTTGCGCCGACTACCTCCTTCACCGCACCCTCGCTCCGGGGGCCACGTACCGCGACCGGCTGACGTGGGATCAGCGGACCGGTCATCCCGATCTGGTCGTGCCAGCGGGCCGCTACACCTTCAAGGCGCACTTCCTGGGCCAAGTCCTTCGTTCCACCACCTCCTTCGTCCTCACGCGGCCCGGTGGCGACACCGTCACTCTGGCCGACTCCGGCGGCCACTACGATCTCGCCGTTGGCGATCTCTTAACCGTGAATCTGATCGCCCCGTCGCTCATCTGGACAGCGGCCGTCTCTTCTGATCCGCAGGTCTTGATCTCCTCGCCCGAGATGAACCCCGTCGCCGGCCTCTTCGTCTTTCGCGCCCTTGCACCCGGCACCGCTCGTGTTTCGGCCGTCGGCAACCCCGTCTGTTATCCCCAGTGCCTAATGCCGAGTCGGCTCTTCTTCGTCACCGTGACCGTAAGTGCGTCGTGAGAGTAATAACTCATAAAGCTTCTTCGTTGTTCCCATAGTCGGGGCAAGCGCAGATTCGCACCTCACTCGATCGGGGCGGGACGGCCAAGATGAAAGCCCTGTCCGAAGTCGACTCCCTCACTGCATAGAAAATCCCATGTCTCCTGGTCTTCGACACCTTCCGCAACGGTCTCGAGATTGAAGGCCTTGGCCATGCTGACAATGGCGCGTACCAAGTGCTGATTGGCCTCGTTGGTCAGTAGGTCGCGCACAAACTCGATGTCGATTTTTAGGTGCTGGACAAAGAGCCTCTTCGAATAGTTAAAGCTGCCAAAGCCCGTGCCAAAGTCGTCCACTAAGACACCGCATCCGAGATCGGTCAGAGCCTTGGTGAATCGCAATTCCGGAAACACACCTAGAGCCAACTCAAATGTTCTACGTTTTGAACGTTCCACTGATGGTGCACCGACCTAGGTGTACACCATGCGACTGTCGCGTCGCGGCGGCTCCCACACTTATTACCGTGATGTCCGAACCTACTTGAACGGTGCTCTGCACTTCTGCGAGGGTGCATGAGACTTCAAACGTTGAGTTTGTCTTGAAACGTACAATTGACTCCGTTTTGCTGGTCTCAACCGACACCAAGGTTCCTCGCACGATCAATACAGCAAATCTGTAGTCACTGTAGAACTGGTCACTCTTCATCGCCTGGGCAACTTGAGTTGGCGTCACCGGCTCAATCGTCAGTTCATTCAACGCGTGATTGCCACCGAACAAATAGGCAATGACGCATGATACGACGAGCAGAAGGGATGCCAAAGCAACGCAGGATAAGGATCTCGTTCGTGACATGAGGGTGAGACTACAACGATGACGCCGATGGTGTTCCGTCGCAGAACTGAATCTCCAAGTTCGTGGTGTCGCAGGCCCGACGTGACAGGTCTGTAACCCTGCACTGGAGGTTGAGGTTCTGAACGCTCACACGTAAAGGATCATTCCGATGCAGCTATATGCTCCGCGGCGATCATCATGTCCCTCCCAGCCGGCTGAAGCCCGACCTGCGTGCACAAAAGACCCGTCGAGACCCGCTCCACGACTCCCCACTCCCAGATTGCGGTGGCGTCTAAGTTGCATCGACGCGCCAGCCATCGCGACCGCTCATGTGGATCGCCGGTCAAGAGCTCGAAGGGGTCTTCTCTCATCAAGATTCCCAGGTCGTATTCCGCTTCGGCCAATAGTCCATCCGGATCAACCAACTTAAATCCGTCATTGGCCCGCAAGGCATTCCATTGATGGACGTCACCGTGAACCAGCACGGCCCTTTCCGGAGCGTGACCGGCAATTCGATTGGCGGCACAGGCAAGGGCATGGTCGATGACGCGCTCAGAACACGGATTGTTCAACTCCTCCCATAATTTCAAAATGAATTGAATCAGCCACTCGCCCTTCTCCGCCCCCGATGGAAGACCCGAGTCAGGCGCCGGTCGCCACAGCTGCTCCACCGCAGCACAGAGGATTTCATGACGCTCGCCAATGGGGAGCGCTAAGTCGTGCAACGTTGGGCCAAGTCGCTCCATCAGTAGAGCTCCCAATGACTCATCGCTCATCAATAGCTCGACACACCCTTTTCCATTCGCGATGGAAAGGACCTTGATCTCGTTCGAAGCAGCATTACCCCCGCGAGGAATCAATAACTTCAGGACCAGTTCAGAACCGTCTTCACCAACTGCTTCGGTAACATATGACTCAGTTCCCCCTTCAATCGAAGGTCCGGCTTCAATGCTCCACCGAGCCTCAAGGTCACGAATTAGTTCGGGGAGATTCTTGAGCCAGTCCTCAGCGTCCGCCGCAATTGCCTTATTGCGCACCACATCTGGAACCTTGATCATTCCGGTGATTCATGCACAAACACTTTGGTGCTCATGGGTGCTCCCACATTCAATATCCTTCTCGGCGTGATAGGACCAAAGGAGGCGAGATCGTTGGTGGCGGAGGCACGACGCCACAGTCCTGCCACCACTCACTGGCGGTTGACAATTGAGGACCCATAGTCCAGAATCGCATGATGTCGGCGTCTCTCCTTGTGATCAATGGACCAAGCAGTTCTGGGAAGTCTTCAATCATCTCGGCGCTCCAAGATCTCTGGCCCCGACCTCTGTTCGCTTCTGGCCTCGATGTGTTCATTGGGGGGTGGCCAGACTCCCACGTCACGTTCCCAGGCGACGACGGTTCCCCAGCGTCGAAGTCGGGTATGCGCATCGTACAAGGGGATGGACCGGCGCCCAGCCGGATACCTGAATACGATGAACAGTTCCACCAAATAACGCGACTCGCGCATAGGTTTTGGGCCGAAATGAGGCAGGACGGTGTTGATTTGGTCATAGACCATGTGATCATTGACGCGACGATTCGCGAGCAGGCGAAGGGCACACTTGTCGACGCTTATTGGATCGGAGTGAATTGTGACTTCGACGAACTCATCCGACGCGAAACAACTCGAGGTGATCGCTATCTTGGATTCGCATCGGGGACCTTCGCAGTCGTGCATAACGATATGACCTATGACCTCTTCCTCGACACGACAGCGACCCCGCCGGATGTACTCGCTCGCCAGATACACCGGGCGGTACTTGGAAATCAAAAGTCTCACGATCCGATTTGATTCACGGGTAACACAACGGACCAAGCTGCTGGTGGCGGAGGCACGACGCCACCGTTTTGCCACCAAGCACTGGCGCTTGGGCTAGGCCGTGTGGGTTCTGTTCTGTGGCCCGACGTGACAGGTGCGCAACCTTGCATTGGCGCCTCGTCCGAGCCACTCCCGCGAGGATTGGGAATTCTTCTCAAGATGCAGTCAATTCGTTCGCAATCTTTCGGAATTCAGTCAATGAGCCATTGATAGTGGCACCTCCCTTGAAGGAAGATCAACGCAGCAATCTTTCTGGAGGAACGGAAAACATGGATCAGTTAACCCGGACGTCGGGCATCGGCGAATTGATCGAATTAGAGAAGAGATTCGATCAATCGGCGCGGATTCAAGGGAATGATCACAGTTACAGCCTTGCTCTCGTTGACATCACGGAGCTTCGAAATATCAATCTTAGATATGGTTCGGCATTTGGCGATCAAGTACTCATTGAGGTCGCAAATCGGCTCAGAAATCTGTGTCCGAACGATTGCATCGCGAGAGTTGGTGGAGACAAGTTTGCGGTACTCATCGAAAAGTATGACCATCACGAGGTTTCGCAACTGAAAAGACGCATTCGAAGTGCGATCAACAGCGCGCCTCATAAGATTTCTGAGCAATTGATTCCGATCCATGTGCGTGTCACAATTCGAACGGGACCTCAGGTCGAATTCGACGAGTCCAACTTATTGTGGCGTGCACAACGAGATGCTCAAGTCGAGTTAATTCGCGACTTCGAACAGCGACTTGACGCTCTGGAGCGGTATGCGTTAAAGACGATGTTGACGGACCGAGCCGACCTCCAGACCCGACTTTCGAAGATGGAGCAATTGTCGCAGCAAGATCCATTGACCGGCTTGTTGAATCGTCGAGGCTACGAGAATCTCCGATCCTCGCTAAGCGTTCCGTACGCGCTGGCATTCATTGACATTGACAATCTTCGAGATATCAATAGCAGCCAAGGTGGCAATTGGGCTGCCGGAGACCGGGCGTTGCGAAGTGTGAGTCGGCTTCTTGAAGGCATCTCAGTTGTAGGAGTGGCGGTGCGCTGGGGTGGCGACGAGTTCTTGCTGCTTCTACCCGGCATGGATTCGGATACGGCCTGCGAACGACTCAATTCTGTCTTGGAACAATCTGGAGTACAACTTCGGGCTGGGGATCTGCTGGTCACATTTTCCGGAGGGGTCGCATCTGTGAATTCAGATTCTTCTCACCCGTCAGCAATGGCGAAGGCACAGCAAGCCGCCCAACAAGCGAAGCGGACCGGAAGGTCTCGAATTTTGAATGGTGATCTAATTGACGAGTGAATTGAGTTCGGCAAATGAATATAGTCAAAGTGGGCTGAACTTCGTCTGACTTGCTTGGTGTCGGATCTCGGCGCATTACCTTGGACGCCAGCATCCACGCATTCTTGTGGTCATTTCCAATCAAATGTAATGAGAACTCGCACTTACCCGCCCGGCCCGACGTGAACCCGTACGCGTGCAATTGCAAAGGTGGGGGAGCACCCCCCGCCGTGCAGTGGAGTCAATGGGCGAGTGACATTCCAAGAACGAACATTCCTGCGCAAAGCAGTGGGGTAGTGGTAATTAACGCAGCCGCGTATACCCAATGGTGCTCGCGTTGGAGAATGACTGGTACTGCGAGTGCCGACGAGAACGTGGTCAATCCCCCACAAAAACCAGTCAACACAATCGTACGTATGTGATCTTGATCGGTACCGACGAGTCGATACGCCGCGTAGCCAGCGATACCCGTGCCTAACGCGTTCGCTGCGACGGTGGCCCACGGCCGGCTCGTCGGATGATTGCGCCGAACTCCATATTCAAATAAGTAACGCACCACGCAACCAAGGGCGCCGGCAATCGTAACTAGGAAGAGCGTCATGGTTTTCGCCGATGTCGACCTAATCCGAGGATGCCCGCAAAGAGGCCGCTCAGGATGGCCCCTGCGGCCACTAAAAGACACCCTCCTATGGTGAGGTGCCAGATTGCCGCGAGATCGACGAAGAGGCCCGAATACGACGTCAGTCCTCCCAGAAAACCTGTAACCAGGAGTAATCGCATTGGATCATTCGGATCGTGATGTTTCAGGCGGTGTCGAAGGAGGTCCGTCGCCACGAAGACGCCAATGGTGTTGATGGCGAGCAACACCCACGGAATCTGATGCGTCCAATCAGGTAGGTAAAAGACACCCGGCCTTGGAGGTCCTCCGTAAAGATTAATTTTTGAAGACAAATCTCGAATCAATGTTCCGACCGCGCCGCCAAGTGCGACCACGAGCACGGCGCGGCCCAACTGTTTTGGAGAGAGGGTGATGTGAGAGCGCATCGGTACTACGAAACTACTTTGAGGGGGATTACGATTTAGTCAGTGGGAATGTTGCGAAGGTGCAAAATTTTCTCCCACCGCGAATATGTACATTACTTTACATAACGTACATTATCGGCGTTTTAGTGGTAATTCGCTGTTATACTGGTCGGTATGCGTCGGCTACTTTGTGCTGCCTTGCTTGTGGCATCCAGCATCGGGATCATCGCGATTCCAGCCGTGGCCGACAGTGGAAACCCCACCGTTCTCCTTTCTTTTGACTACAGCGACAACAGCGCGCCGCCTTCGGTTTCCAATGGTCCGTTCAACGTCATCGTGGACGTTTTGCCTGGAGACACGACGGGCCTGATCAGAATGTTCGCGGTCGCTCCGGCGAGCACCAACGATTCGAACATCGTGTGCCGCTTCCAATGGATTAATCAGAGCCAGGCCGAGTGCGCGTTCAACTTCCCGGACAACGGTGTCTGGGCGATTCACTCCCAGTACGTCGTCGCTCCCCAGACCGACGTCGTGGCCGTCGCGGTGACGAACCTTCGCGTCAACAACTAATCGGGGGCCCCTGGGTCCGGTCAAGTTTCGAGTCTTGTGGGGTGACCCGTTGAAGGGCATGTCCCAGGTAATTGTCGAGGCTTGCGACGCGGATGAGGCGCTCGTGATCGCCCACGCACTGCACCCCGAACTCCCCCGTCCGCGGATCGCGCTGCCGTCGCTCGTGTAGTGGCGACCCAAAAAAGGATGCGCGTGGTGGTTTACACTTCGCAGGTGAGCTCTCTCTTTGACGTCAGTGGCAAGGTCGTACTGGTAACGGGCGGAAGTCGCGGCATTGGTGAGATGATCGCGCGAGGCTTCGTGGGGGCCGGGGCGAAGGTCTACATATCGTCGCGCAAGGCCGACGTCGGTGACGCGTTGGCGAAGGAACTCTCGGCGTCCGGTTCGTGCACTTCTCTTCCGGCGGACTTATCCAGTGAGGCCGAGTGTCAACGCCTGGCGAACGAGATCGCCGCGCGCGAAGACTACCTCGACGTCCTCGTGAACAACGCCGGCGCCACCTGGGGCGCTCCCCTGGACGACTACGACGAAAAGGCCTGGGAGCGAGTGCTTTCGCTGAACGTGAAAGGTGTCTTTCACCTGACGAGGTTCTTGCGACCCCTGCTTGACGCCAACGGCACGGCGGCGAACCCGTCGAGGGTGATCAACATCGGATCCATCGACGGGATCCACGTTCCGTCGATGGACACGTTCGCCTACTCCGCTTCCAAGGCCGCGGTGCACCAACTGACGCGTCACCTCGCCAAGACCATGGCCCCGAAAATCACGGTGAACGCCATCGCCCCGGGACCGTTCCCGTCAAGAATGATGCGCTCGACCCTGGAAGCACACGGCGATGAGATTGCCAAAGCGGCACCCATGAAGCGCATCGGACAGCCGTCCGATATGGCGGGGGCGGCGATATTTCTCGCGTCACCGGCGGCGAGTTACATCACGGGCGTCATTCTCCCGGTCGACGGCGGTCTGGCGACCCTGGCTTAACTCTTGGGTTCGGTGCCCAGCGTCACGTTGATCGTGAGGTGTCGCTTGCCGCGCACCACGTGCAAGGCCACGACGTCGCCCGGTCGCAGCGCCGAGACGACACTGCCCACGTCTTGAGCGCTGCCGACGGTCGTCTTGTTGATACCCACGATGATGTCGCCCTGCTTCACGCCGGCGGCCGCCGCGCCCGTACCCGAAATGACGCTCATCACTACCGCGCCCGCCGAAACGGTGAAGCCGTACTCCTGTTGCAACGAAGGTGTCATCGAGGTGATCTCCACGCCAATGAAGGCCCCATGATTGACGACGCTCTCCCCGGCTCTCAGCTGCTTCAAGAGCGACTCAATCGTGGCGTCGGGAATGGCGAAGCCGATGTTCTGGGCGCTGGTTCCGTCGGGCAAGGTCCCGGCCACCGCGGTGTTCATGCCGATCACGTCACCGCTCGAATCGAGCAACGGGCCACCAGAGTTTCCGGGATTGATCGCGGCGTCGGTTTGGATCATGTTGTTGAGTGTTTCGCTCGAACTGCTCGAACCGGCGGTGACGGTACGACCGAGCGCCGACACGATGCCCGACGTGACGGTGGGCGTGCCCGCGGCCAGTCCCAGGGCATTGCCAATCGCCACGACGGCGTCACCCACGACCAGAGCGTTCGAGTCTCCGAAGGTGACCGGCGTCAATCCCCGGATGTTGTTGATGCGAATGAGGGCCACGTCGTCGATGGGGTTGGTCCCTATCAGTGTCGCCGGCAACGCCTTGGTTGAACCGGTGCGCGTGACGGTGATCGTTCCGCCGTTCGCCGCGGCGGCGATCACGTGGTTGTTGGTGATGACCAGCCCGTTGTTCGTGATGACCATGCCGGTGCCTTGATCCTCTTGGCCTTGACCCTTGACGTCGATCGACACGATGGACGGCAGAGCCTTGTTGATCAGTTTTGGAATACTCATGCCACCGGGTAGGTAGCCCGCTCCGGGCTTGTTGGTCACGGCGTCGATGGTCACTCCCCCGGGTCCGGTGTTGGACGTCGACGCGTAGTGGCCGGTTAGGCCGCCGACCAGGGCCGCCACCAGCAATAACGACACCCGCGTTGACCAGAGAGAACGCTTGGCCGGGCGTACGGATGTCTGTGACGAAAGTGGTACCACGTCGCCGATGGTCGCTACAGGTGGCGGCGACAACGGAGCCGCGAGACTGGCGTCCGCGGGAGTCTCATCGACTGATGGAGTATTCACCTCGACCGAATCGGTCGCCACGACCTCGCTCGGCGTCGGTTCGACGCCGTCATCGGGTAGATCGTTCATTCGGACATGCTAGGCACTCAAACTAAAAATGACCTAAATGCGGACGAAATGTTTGATTATGAGCGAGCGGCTAGATTGGAGACCCTATGTCGCGTCGTATTGAGATTGAAATCACGAGTCTGAACGGCGACGTGGCGACGTGGCGCGCGGCCGGCGCGAAGCTGCCCAAGGGTGTCCTCAACTCGTCACTGGTACCCGGCGGACCGGTCGTGGGTAACGTCTATCGCGCCGACGTCGAACAGTACATGGAGGGCATTGAGATCCTCTCGGTCATGGCGCCCAAGACCGCTTCGCCCGTCGATCCCCGCCACGAGCGCCTCGAACTCATTCCCACCGTGAAGTCCGGGCCGGACGTCGTCGTTACCTACGCCCCGAAGGGTCGCGGTGGATCGCGTCGAGAAGGCACGGACGCGCGTCGAGAGGGCGGACCGAGTCGACGTGAAGGTGGGCCCGGTCGGCGCGAATCAGGCCCGGGACGCCGCGAGAGCGGGCCCGCTCGTCGCGAGAGTGGACCGCCAAAATCTGAAGGTTCGGAGGTGCGCGAAGCACCGGCGCGTCCCGAACGGACCAAGCGACCCCCCAGGATTCCTAGCGACCGAGACGCCGCGTCGTCGACCCCCGGCGAGCGACCGGCTC
>Ga0208586_1000343_pt1 | contig 17937 bp, 18 predicted proteins | sample NGESurshal072012_6_FD_184471 | JGI IMG/M metagenome (GOLD analysis project Ga0208586, IMG submission 184471) | Arctic peat soil microbial communities from Barrow, Alaska - NGEE Surface sample 53-3 shallow-072012 (SPAdes) | ecosystem: Environmental > Terrestrial > Soil > Wetlands > Peat ... | reverse complement strand
CCCGCGGCTGTACTGCCGAGGCGTGCGCCTTCCGGGACAGCCACGAGGTCTTCGCCGAGGCGGGCGCCGAGGTGATCGGGATCAGCTCCGACTCCGTCGACAAGCACGCTGCCTTCGCCGGCAAGCACGAGCTGCCCTTCACGCTGCTCAGCGACCGGGGCGGCCAGGTCCGCAAGCGCTACGGGGTGCCGGCCGTGCTCGGTCTGCTGCCTGGCCGGGTCACGTACGTGATCGACCGCCAGGGCACGGTCCGGCACGTCTTCAGCTCCATGACCAACATCGGCCAGCACGTGAGCGACGCGCTGGAGGTCGTCCGGCAGCTGCAGGCCGGGCAGGCGGCCTGAAGTCCCGCCGTGCCTGTGCTCATCGACACGGTGGCGTGGGTGCATGTGGAGAACGGCCGGATCCTCTGCGCCCGGCCCCGCGGGAAGGACATCTTCTACATCCCCGGCGGCAAACGTGAAGGCAGCGAGAGCGATCTGCAGACCCTGCTGCGCGAGATCAGCGAAGAACTGGCGGTCGGGCTGCTGCCGGGGACGGTGAGGCACGTGGGCACCTATGAGGCCGATCAGCCCGGCGGCCATCCGGACGGGGCGGTCGTGCGGATGAGCTGCTACACCGGCGACTACACCGGGACGCTGGCCGCCAGCAGCGAGATTGACGAGTTCGCCTGGTTCTCCTATGCGGACCGGCCCCGGGTGCCCCCGGTCGACCAGTTGCTCTTCGACGACCTCAGGGCCGCCGGCCAGCTGCGGTAGCGCCGGGGCTCGTCAGCCCGGAACGTATCACCATAATCCCCCTGAAAACGCTTCCTTTCTGGGCCACGCCGGGCCAGGGTCTTCGCGTGACAACTACGCAGCCACGCCTGGGCGGTCTTGAGGTCCCCCGCTGTGGTTCATGTCTAACGCGCAGATTGCCACGCTGGCCGTCGGGCTGATCAGCATCAGCGAAGGAGCGTCGCTGTTCTGGTCGGTGCTCGCGATCCTGATCGGCGTGCTGATCGGCACGTTGTTCATGGCGTTTCACTCCGCGCAGGGCCCGCAGCCGGGCCTGCCGCAGATGATCCAGTCCCGGCCGCAGTTCGGCTACGTCGGGGCCTTGCTCGTGTGGCTCTTCGCCTACGTGCAGTACGCCGGCTTCAACGTCTTCAACACCATCCTGGGTGGCGAGGCGATGAGCAGCACCGCGCACGGCCCCACCAAGCTATGGGTGGTCATCGTGACGGTCGCGGCCTTCGTCGTCGCGCTGATCGGCTACGACCTCATCCACAAGGCTGAGCAGTGGCTGACCTATCTCATGATCGTCACCTTCGGGATCTTCACGATCACGCTGTTCTTCATCCACTACCCCGCGGGCACCTTCGACGTGGGCCGCTTTCAGGCCAGCCCGTTTCTCGGGCAGTTCGGCGTGGTGGCCGGCTACCAGATCAGCTGGGCCATCTACGTCTCGGACTACTCGCGTTACATGCGGCCTGATGTGCCCGTGCGCAAGACGTTCTACTGGACGTACTGGGGATCGGCGCTCGGCGGCGCCTGGATGATGATCGTGGGCGCCGTCCTGGCCGCCTGGGCGGGCAAGAGCTTCGACGGCACCGGCATCGCCGAACTCGAGAAGGTCGGTAACCACGTCCTCGATGGCTTCGGGGCCGGGTCATCACTATCGGGTTCACCGCGGCGCTGTCGGTCGTCGGCGCGCTCGCGGCGACCCAGAACTTCCTGGGCAACTGCAACAACTTCCTGCTGCTGATCCTGTACTTGTTCATCCCCTGGACCGCCGTGAACCTGGTCGACTACTACATCGTCCGGCGAGGTCATTACGCGATCGCGGAGATCTTCAAGCCCGACGGGATGTATGGCCGGTGGGGCTGGCGGGGCATCCTCGCCTATCGCATCGGCTTCGGGGCGATGACCCCGTTCTTCGATGTCGGGACCCTTACGAAGGCGCCGCCGCCAAGGCGTTGGGGGGCGCGGATATCTCGTTCTTCATCGGGCTGCCGGTGGCAGGAATCCTTTACTACCTCTTCTCCCGGTCCCTCGACGTCGCGGCTGAGACCCGGGTGGCCGAGGCCGAGGCTGCCGAACTCGACAGCACCGCAGCGGAACCGAACCCGTTGTGAGGCTCCGTCCCAGCCGGACGCGCAGCGCACCGATTGACCCGCCCGGGCCTGCGGGCGGCTACTGACCGACCCGCCCGTCGATCCGCTCCCGCAGCAGGTCGGCGTGCCCGGCGTGCCGGGCGTATTCCTCGATCATGTGCACCAGCACCTCACGCAGGCTGATCACCTCACCCTCGCCGTAGGTTCCGCTGACCCCGAGATCCGGTGCCTGCTCGACGAACTGCTCGGCGAACGACACTTCCGCCCGCCAGGCGGCCCAGGCGGCGTCCACGACCGCGGGATCGGCGATGGCCCCGTCGAACGCAGCGTCGCGATCATCCTGGGTCCGGTACAGGAACGGGATGTCCTGGCCGTCGAGCACCTGCCGGAACCAGCGGCGCTCCACGTCGGTGAGATGGCGGACCAGGCCCAGCAGCGACAGGTTCGAGGGCTCCACCGACTGGCGGGCCAGGCCGGCGGCGTCCAGGCCCGCACATTTCAGCTCGAGGGTCAGCCGGTAGTCGCGCAGGTACCCGGTCAGTGTCGTCCGCTCGTCGGTAAAGCCGCCATCGGTCCGGGGGTCGTCCTCCGGGCGGACGAACATGTCCGACCATCCGAAAGTGCGGGTCAGGCCGTTTTCCGAGGCACCGCTTCCGGACTGGTCACCGGAGCGGGCCGTGGGCTCACTCGACATGGCTCAACAGTAAAGGAGCAGGCCGTCGTGATCAGCCCCGTGTGCCGGCGCTGCCGCACCGGCCGTCAGCTGACCGGCCCCGGCCCCGGTGGTGCCCGGGCCGGGGCCGGTCAGGTGGCCTGCCTACCGCGCCGCGATGGTGGCCAGGTAGGTATGCGCGCCCGGGGAACTCTTCGGGACGTACAGCCCCATCACGTGGTTGCGCCACACGGTGTTCCCGGTGACGGCCTGGCAGGGACACAACGAGCTCGAGCTGACGTTGGCCGGATACCACCGGGCCCGGCCGAAGGACCGGCCGCGCACCGGGACGAAGACCAGCGCCGGGGAATGGCCGGAACCCATCGCCACGAGATTGAACCCACCCCGGACACCGGTGATCCCCTCGAAGTGGGTGACCGCCGCTCGGCGGTTGCCATAACTGTAGAACGCCGGCTTGCCGAAGGCGCCGGTCCGCTCGTTGTAATTGATCATGAACCCGCGCTGGCCGCGGCCGCGGGCCGAGGATCCGCCGACCAGGGTGTAGCGCGGACTCCCCGGGCCGCCGTCCTGCCAGATGCCGTAGAACGTGCTCAGCGTGGACAGGCTGCCGTGCAGCCGGAGCAGGGTCCACTGGCGCCGGGTCATGTTGTAGATGAACGCGTTGCCCGAGGGGACACCCCCGCGCACCGTCGGGTTCAGGTCGTAGTTGCCCACCACCAGGTCGCCCATGGTGCTGTGCGGGATGGTGTCCATGACGATGCACCCGCGCCGGGATGGCCGGCAGGCGCGGACGTGCCCGGTGACCCGTGCGCCGTGCGCGGGCACGTCGATGGACTTCCAGGAGCCACCCCGCCCGCTGATCGGCCCGTTGTAGATCATGCCCTGGTCGTGGACGCCCGGCCGGGCCGCCGACGACACGTAGCTGCCGACCGCCCGGACCCACCCGGCCGGGATCGCCCGGGGGTTGAACAGATGCGTGTTGGGGCCGTAGAAGCTGGACGAGGTGACCTTATGGAACGCCGGCCGCAGCACCGAAACCGTTGCCCCGGCGGCCGTCGCGAGATGGCCGCGGAACAGCAACGCAGTCGAGCCGCCGCTGACCACCGTGCCGGTCAGCACCACGCGGCCGGACCCCGCGCCCCGGACGCCCGTGACGAGGTCCCCGGCCTGCAGGATCGAGCTGATGCTGCCCGCCCGGACACCCCGCGAATGGACGGCGCGTGCCGGGCTGGCCAGGGCCGGTGCGGCAGCCATCATGACCAGCGCTGCCGCAGCTCCGCCCGATAGGAGTGGAATAGTCCGCGCTATCTTCATATACGCCCCCTGTGGGTACTCTGGCAGCAGGAATAAACCGCTGCTGGGCCAAGGTAGCGAGCAATTCCCGGCCGATCAACCGGGCACCGCATTTTCCTGACTATGCCGCTATGCGCCGGGCCGGGGCGGGAAAGATAATATACGTCTGGATGGCCCTGACCTGCATCATCGTCCGGCCGCGGCGAACGTGAAAGTAAAGATACCCGCGTTATGCTCAGGCTCAGGATGCCAGCATAAATGTGCACCACGTTTCCTCTTGCCAGTAATCCTGGGGATAAATCAGCTTAGTTTCATCCGCTGGTTACGTCGGCGGAATAGAAAGGACCTGAACGGTGAGCTTTGCTGCGAGCACGAGGCGGTGCGCCGACTCCGGCGGATCCTGGCGCCGCATCCAGCGCAGGCTGAGGTGGCCGGCCGGGATCCGGGTCGGCGCGGGCGCGGCGACCTCGGCTGCGCTGGCCGCGGCCTGCGTCATGGCCCTGGCCACGCCGGCGGGCGCCAGCACGGCAGCCCCAGCACGGGCAGCTTTCGTCCCGTAGGCACCGTCGCCGGGCGTGGCGGTACCGCACGTCAGGTTCTGCACCTGCGGGCCATGCCGGCCGGGACGGTCACCCTGGGCAGGTACCGCGGCCGCCTCACGGCCCAACCGGTCATGTTCGGGATCACGCCCGGCTCGTCGCACCGCGTGGATCTGATGGTTCCCGGCCGGCCCGGGAGCATCTGGTTCGGGTCGCTCACCGCCAACAGCGCCGGCCGGGCCAGCAGCACCCTGCGGAGACCAGGCGGCTGCGGGCCGGCTGGCGGCCGCACCGGCTCATCGCGGTCGAGGTCAGCCCGGCCGGGACCAGCTTCGGCGCGCTGCGGGGACGGGCCACCCTCTCCTATAACGGCCACCGGCATACGCTGACTGTCACGGTCAGCGCCAGCGGGGTCACTCCCGGACCGCACGCGGCCCACATCCACCTGGGCAGTTGCATGAGCCAGGGGCCGGTCAAGTACATGCTCCGGGACCTGGTCGCCAACCGCCATGGCCGGATCGTGCACGCGGTCCGGGTCTTCACCCACGTGACGACGCCGATCCCCGCCCACGGCTGGTACCTCAATATCCACCAGGGCAACAGCAAAGACATCCTCCGCGGCGGCCAGCCGACCATCTTCTTCCGCCCGCTGCTCTGCGCGGACATCGGCGGTCACGGCTCCGGCGCCATCTTCTCGATCCTCCGGACCGGGGACATCATCACGGGAGTGCGGGGCGCCAGTCACGGGAACGTCATCCTGACGGGTTCCACGGCGACCGGAAGCGGCACGCAGGCCGACCCGTTCCTCTACCGGGGCCGGCTGACGCGGGCGGCTGCGGGAGCGGCGGTCTCGGTGCTGACCCCCACGTTCCCCGGGGTGACCTCGGCGACGTTCTATGGCCCGGACACGAACGCTTTCAACCCGGCGCGCATCCCCCGGGGCCAGGTCCGCGCGGTCGGCAGCTACGTGTCTTACTCGGCGCCCGCCGGTGTCGTCAACCAGGGAATGATCTACCTCGGCCCGGTGCACGGACCGGGCGGCTCATGGACGTCGATCGACGTGCCAGCGGATGGCGCTCATACGGCCGGGCACCTGCGGGCCTGCCCCCCGCGCCGGCCGCACTGCGTCGTCATGGACACCATCGCGCACAGCACCATGGGAAACCTGGTGGTGGGCAACTACGACCTGAAGCCGGCGGTGCGCGGGGGCGTCATCTCAGCCAACGCCTTCATCTACAACATGACCAGGCGCCAGTGGACCCTGCTCCGCCTCGGCGGGAGCCAGTCCAGCCAGACCACGCTCTACGGGATCTGGCAGGACGGCGGGCCGGGGAGCCCGCGTTACACGCTGGCGGGCGGCTCCGCGGCCAGCGGAGCCAAGCAGGCCTTCCTGATGAGCTACAACGAGCGGACCGGGCACTTCGGTGCACCGAGGTACTACAGCTACGGCAACCGCCGGGCGGCGGTCACCCACTTCGAGGGCATCACCGCCGTCCGGGGCGGATTCCACCTGGTGGCCATGAGCACGGCCGAGGCCGCGTCGATGGCCTTCATCCCCGTCCGCCACGGGCACCCGGGGCGCGCGACCTGGTATCCCGTCAACGTCCCGTCCAGCTCACTCTGCTCGAGTGGCTGCCAGGTCGTGACCGGGAACACCGTCTACCGGAATCACGTCATGGGCATTTACATCCGAAAGGGTTCCGACAGCATCAATTCCTACCTCGCCATCGTCGCCGGGCGATAAGAGCCGGGCGATAAGAGGATGTCGATTTCCCGGCCGCGGGCGATCGCCTCGTGCCGGGTGGATACGCCAAGCTTGCGGTAAATGGCCCGGGCGTGGGTTTTGACGGTGTTCTGCGATAGGTAGAGTTCCTGCGCGATCTCGCGCATCGACAGCGATCCGCGCAGCAGCCGCAGCACCGTCGCCTCACGGTCGGTGAGTGGCTCGGTAGCCACCGCGCCCCGCGGCTCGGCCGCGAGCCGCGGTGAGCCCGCGAGCCGCAGGGAGCCCGCGAGCCGCGTCTCGACCCGCTCCAGCCGGGCAAGCTGAGCTCCGGCGCCGTCCGGCGATGAGGTCAGCAAGAGCCTGGCTTCGGAAAGAAGCGCCACGGCTCCTGGCCCGTCGCCGGTGTCGAGCAGCACCGGCGCCAGCCTGAGCAGGAGCTCCAGGGTGAACCACGAGCTGATCCCGGGATGCCTGCGGCGGATCCAGAGCGCGCGCTCGAGCTCCGCGCGGGCTTCGGCGAGCCGTCCGCGCCCGGCCAGAACCGCGCCGGCGGCTGTGAAGGCGATCGAACTTTGCGGGGCGCCACCGAGGCCGGAGCCGGCCGCGGTGACAATCTCCCGCGCGGCGCGGGCCTGCCGCCCGGCCTGGTCCAGGTTTCCCTGATCCACGGCGATCAAAGACAAGATCGCGAAGCCCACCATGCGGATAAGCGCGATGGACCCCGTGCCGGACGACGCAGCCAGCGCCTGGACAGCGGCGGCATCCAGCTCCCCGGACCAGTAGAGCGTCGCGGCGTACGAGCTCCGCGCGAGTGCATGCCACGGCGACGCCGGGTTGGTTTCCAGCGTGACAGCCCGGGCGGCCGCCTCCCGCATGGAACCGATGCCCTCGAACCCGAAGCTGCCCTGCAGCAGGGCCGCCGACGACTGCAGCGACTGGATGCCGTCTGGCAGCACTCCCCCGTCGCCGGCCGCTTCGACGATCGGCAGCCATCGCCGCAAGGACTCCCGGTCACCCGACAGCGCAGCGGCCCACGCGGCGCAGTGCGCAGCCAGCGGGTAAGCGCCGACCACGGTGGGGCCAAGCGAGCTCAGCCAGTCCCGGACGGTCGCTTCCTGGCCGGAATCGACGTAGGAATACCAGCTGCGGGCCATGAGATCGACAGCCCCGGCGATGTCACCGGCGGCACGCGCGTGGCTGATGGCCTCGCCTGCCGAGCCCGAGGCGCGATGCCACCGGCTGGCCCGCTCGTGCAAGGCAGGCACCAAGTCCGGCTCGGTCCTGGCCAGTTCGCGGCGGAGCGCCTGGGCGAAGAGGTGGTGATAACGGAACCACTGCCCGGAGTCATCAAGCGGGACGACGAAAAGATTGTCCCGTATGAGCATGTCGATGATCTCGGCCGAGTTCGCCGCACCGGTCACGGCATCGCACAGCGGCGCGCAGAAACGGCCGAGAATAGCGGTCTGCGCGAGGAATTGCTGGATTTCGGCGGGCTGCTGGCTGAGGACGTCCTCGGCCAGGAAGTCCACGACGAAACGGCTGTCACCGGAAAACTGGCGGATGAAGCTGCCCGGCGACGGGTGCCCGCGGAGCGAGAGCGCCGCCAGGTAGAGTCCCGCGGGCCAGCCCTCGGTCCGGTCAACGAGGTCGGCCAGATCGGGCTCGCTGAGTTCGATACCCGCGACCGCGGCGACCAGCTCAGCCGCCTGCCCGGGCCCGAAGTGCAGCTCACGCGCCCGGATCTCGACCATGTCCCCGCACCCCCGCAGGCGCGCCAGCGACAGCGGCGGGTCAACCCGGCTAATCAGCACCAGCTGGACAGCGGGCGGCAGGTGGAGCAGCAGAAAGGCAACCTGGTCGTGGCAGCTGCGGTCGCTGAGCATGTGGTAGTCGTCCAGCACCAGGACTACCGGGTCCGGCAGCGCGGCCAGCTCGCTGATCAGAAGCGGAAGGAACATCCCCGCGATGTCGGGCACCTGGACCAGGAGCGCGCTGAGGATTTCGTCGGTGTCGAGTTTCGGGCAGGCCCGACCGAGTGCGGACACGACATGCCACCACAGCCGGCCCGGGTCGTTGTCACCCGGGTCAAGCGAGAGCCAGGCGAACGGCCGGCTCTCCGCCGCGCAAGAACGCCACTGCGCGACGAGAGTGGTCTTGCCGAAGCCCGCCGGTGCGTCCACCAGTACGAGTTTCGCGGTAACGCCGGCCAGATACCCGACGAGCTCGGGCCGCGCGACCCATTCCGGGCGTGCGGCCGGGCCATGCAGTTTTGCCTCGATCAGCGCGCCGGACAGCGGCCGCCGCGCCGCCGGAACGGGGACCGGCCGGGCCGACTCCAGCGGCCTGCGGCTCAGGGGAACAACACAATCACTTTCGGCCATCGTCAGCATCCCCCCGAATCCCTGCACGATCCGCGTAGCTCGCGCTCGCGGCCGGCGCGCACTGCGGGCGGATGGCAGCGTCCGACTTATCCCTCTCACCCCGTATTTGTCACGCATCGTGCCCAGTGCGCGAGGCCTGCAAACTGAACCACCCGCTGTTCGAGACCGACGTGTCTCAATACACACGCCCCCGCAGCTAGCCGCGCCTGACACGCAGGCCGTCGAAGGCCATGGCGCAGACCGCGTCGGCGAGCGGCGGCGTGATCGCGTGCCGCGTCGGCCGGTACCACTCGACGATGGAGTTGACCACGCCGAACAGCAGCCTCGCCGTGACGAGCGCATCGCAGTCCGGGCGGATGTCACCGTCGCGCTGGGCCTCCAGGACCAGGCCGGCGACGAACCGGTCGAAGGCGCGCCGCCGGTCCAGGGCGGCCCGCTCCACCGTGGTATTACCGCGCACCCGCAGGAGCAGGGTGACGTAGGGCAACTCGGCTTGCAGCACGTCGACGCTGCCCCGGACCAGGTATTCCAGGCGCCCGATCGCCGGGGCGTCCAGCACGCGCGCCTGGTCCGCCACGGCCGCCAGTCCGGTGAGCGCCCGGTCCAGGGCCAGGCTGAGCAGCTCCTCCTTGCCGCTCACATGGTGATAGATCGCCGACTTCGCGATACCCAGCCGGTGCGAGAGGTCTCTCATGCTGGTGCCGTCGTAGCCGCGCTCGTTGAAGATCTCGACGGCCACGGCGAGCACGGACTCCAGGTCATGACCGGGGCGGCCGCGCCGCGGCGCGTCCGCCGGGCGGTCCGCGCCCGGTACGGGGGAGGAGATCACGATCCCAGTGGCCGCTTACTCAGCGGATCCCGCAGCCGGCCGGGCCAGCTGGTGGCTGCGCCCCCGGAATTCGGCGATCACGTCGCCGTCGCGGCGGACGGTGACGTCGTACAGGCCAGCCCGCCCGAAGCGGGTCCGGACCACGGCCTCGCTGGTGAGGACGTCGCCGGCGTGCGCGGGAGCGACGAAGACAATCTCGGCCGCCGCGGCCACCGTCACCGGCCCGTAGCTGTTGCACGCACAGGCAAAGGCCGTGTCCGCCAGGGTGAAGATCAGGCCGCCGTGGGCGACCGCGTGCCCGTTCAGCATGTCGGCCCGCACCGTCATCCGGGTGACCGCCCGCCCCTCTGCGTGCTCGACCAGCTCGATGCCCAGGCCCCGCGAGGCCTCGTCCCTCGCCATCATCGCCTGGACGCTGGGCACCTGCGGCACCGCGATCGCCTCCCGAGCACTTACCGGACGTCCGGTCGATATTACCTGGCCACCCGGCATTCCGGAGGGCGGTCGTCGGGGGCGTGGAGGGGTAGCCGATGCCTGAGCCGGTAGAATAACATACTGAATGTTCGGTCGGTAATTCCGTGCGGATAGGTCGGTGATTCCGTGCGGGCCGGCCGTTAATTCCCTGAGGAGGAGCCGCGCGTGGCGAAGGAACAGGGCCGGTGACCGCGCTCGCTGGCGACCAGGCGGGCCAGCTCGAAGCCCATTTCGACGACACGATCGCACGGGACCGCCGGATCGAGCCGCGGGACTGGATGCCGGATAAGTACCGGGCGACGATGATCCGGCAGATCGCGCAGCACGCGCATTCGGAGATCATCGGCATGCAGCCTGAGGGCAACTGGATCACCCGCGCCCCGTCGCTGCGCCGCAAGGCAGTCCTGATCGCCAAGGTGCAGGACGAGGCCGGCCACGGCATGTACCTGTACTCGGCCGCCGAGACCCTCGGCGCGGACCGCGCCGACCTGACCGGCAAGCTGGTCAGTGGCCGGCAGAAGTACTCCTCGATCTTCAACTATCCGACGCTGACCTATGCGGACGTCGGGGTGATCGGCTGGCTGGTCGACGGCGCGGCCATCTGCAATCAGGTGCCGCTGTGCCGCTCGTCGTACGGGCCGTACGCCCGGGCCATGGTGCGCATCTGCAAGGAGGAGTCCTTCCACCAGCGGCAGGGCTACGAGCTGCTGATGACGATGATGCGCGGCTCCGCGGCGCAGCGCGCGATGGTCCAGGACGCGACGGACCGGTTCTGGTGGCCGTCGCTGATGATGTTCGGGCCGCCTGACGACCAGTCGCCGAACACGGCCCAGTCGATGGCCTGGGGCGTCAAGCGGCACACCAACGACGAGCTGCGCCAGCGCTTCGTGGACATGACCGTGCCGCAGGCCGAAAAGCTCGGCGTCACCGTGCCTGATCCAGACCTGAGCTGGAACAGCGAACGCGGCCACTACGACTTCGGGGCGGTGGACTGGGCCGAGTTCACCGCGGTGCTCAAGGGTCATGGCCCGTGCAACGCGCAGCGGGTGGCGCGCCGCAAGGCCGCGCACGACGAGGGCGCCTGGGTGCGCGAGGCCGCGTCCGCGCATGCCGCCAGGCAGTCCGCCAGGCGTGCCGAGGACGGGGCGTGATGGACGACGCAGCGGTGCGGTCGGAGTGGCCGCTGTACGAGGTGTTCCTGCGCGGCAAGCGGGGCCTGAACCACGTGCACGTCGGCTCACTGCACGCGGCCGACCCGCAGATGGCGCTGCACCACGCGCGGGATCTGTACACCCGCCGCAACGAGGGCGTCAGCATATGGGTTGTCCCGGCCGCCGACATCACGGCGTCCAGCCCGGACGAGAAGGACCCCTTCTTCGCACCGTCCGGCGACAAGGTCTACCGGCACCCCACGTTCTACGAGATCCCCGACGACGTCCCGCACATGTAGGGGGAACCGGCACCGATGACCGAGGACGAATTCACCGCGTACCACGATCTCGCCGACGAGACCGGCGACCACCGCTGGGCGTTCGGCACCGGCTTCACCGACCCGCTCGAAGGCATCGACACGTCGGTGCCGGACGGGGTCAGCGGGCCCGCGCTCGCCGCGTACTGCCTGATGCTGGGCGACGACGCACTGATCTATTCCCACCGCCTGCAGCAGTGGATGACCCGCCTGCCGGAACTCGAGGAAGAGACCGCCGTCGCCAACATCGCCCTGGACCTGCTGGGCCAGGCGCGCATGCTGCTGGCGCGGGCGGGCCGGGCCGAGGGCGCGGACCGCGGCGAAGATCAGCTCGCCTTCTTCCGGACGGAAAGAGATTTCCGCAACGTGCGCCTCGCCGAGCACCCGGACGCCGACTTCGCACAGCTGGCCGGCCGGCTGCTGATCTTCTCCACCTGGCGGCTGGCCCTGCTGCGCGAGCTGAGCGGCTCCAGGGACCCGGTGCTCGCCGCGATCGCCACGAAGGGCGCCAAGGAGCTCGCCTACCACCGGGACTACGCGGCCCAGTGGGTGATCCGCCTGGGGGACGGCACCGATCTGTCGCACGCCCGGATGCAGGCGGCACTCGAGGCCATCTGGCCGCTGGTGGATGAGCTATTCCGCGCCGACGCCGTGGGTGGCGACCTGCCCGGGGTCGCGGCTGACCCGGCCGGGCTCCGGGCCGAGTTCGACAGCGTGCTCGCCGCCGTGCTGGCCGCCGCCACGCTGGACCTCCCGGACACTCCGCCCCTGGCGCTGGTGTCCGGTAAATCTGGGCGGGACGGCGTGCACACCGAGGCGCTCGGGTACGTGCTCGCCGAGCTGCAGAGCGTGGCCCGCGCCGATCCGGAGGCGACGTGGTGACCGGGATGGCGGCGGACGTTCCGGCGGCGCGCCAGATCGCGGAGGCCGTAGCCGATCCGGAACTGCCCATGCTCACCCTGGCCGACCTCGGCATCCTGCGGGACGTCACGAGCGAGAACGGTCATATCGTCGTGACGATCACGCCGACGTACTCGGGCTGCCCGGCGCTGCACGAGATCGCGCGCGAGCTGGAGTACCGGCTCACTCAGGCCGGCTTCGGCGCCACCGTCCGGACCCAGATCGCCCCGGCCTGGACCAGCGACTGGATCACCCCCGAGGGCCGCCGGAAACTTCACGCGGCCGGCATCGCGCCACCCCGGCCAGCGGCAGCGGGCGCGGCACTCCCCCGTGGCCCGGTCCCGCTCAACCTCACGATGGCCCCCCGTGACCCGGTGGCGTGCCCCCACTGCGGCTCGCCCGACACCGCGGCGACGGCGGCTTTCGGGGCGACCGCGTGCAAGGCCCTGCTGCGCTGCCGGACCTGCCACGAACCGTTTGAATATGTGAAGGAATTTTGATGGCCCGCCCCGGCGGCGCGTCGCGGACCGAGTTTTACCCGCTCACCGTGCTCCGCGTGGATCCGCTGACCGCCGATTCGGCCGCGCTGACGTTCGGCGTGCCGCCCGGGGTCGCGGACCGGTTCAGGTTCTCCCCGGGCCAGTCCCTCACGATCCGCCGCGGCGCGCAGCGGCGCTCCTACTCGATCTGCGCTCCCCAGGGGCACCCGCCGCGGATCGGCGTGCGGGAAGTGCCCGGCGGGGCGGTCTCCCGCTGGCTCACCCGCGACGTCCGGCCCGGGGACATCATCGACGTCCAGGCGCCGTCCGGGACGTTCACCCCGGATCTGTCCCAGCCCGGGCAGCACGTCCTGATCGCCGCGGGCAGCGGCATCACGCCCGTGCTGTCCATCGCCGGATCCGTGCTCGCCGCGCACCCCAGCTCGGCGGTCACCCTGATCTACGGCAACCGGCGCAGCGACTCGGTCATGTTCACCGAGGAGATCGCCGACCTCAAGGACTCCTACCCGGCGCGGCTATGCCTGGTCCACATGCTCAGCCGCGAGCCGCAGGAAGTAGAGCTGTTCAACGGACGGCTCGACCCCGGCAAGCTGCGCTCGCTGCTGCCCGTCACCGTCGCGGTCCCCGCGGTGGACCACTGGTGGCTGTGCGGTCCCCTCGGGATGGTCACCGGCGCGATCGAGGTGCTCACCGGGCTCGGGGTCCCCCGTGACCGCGTCCACCGTGAGCTGTTCTACGTCGAGGACACTCCCCCGGCCCAAGTCCGCCACGAGGAGGCGCCCGCGGGCCCCGGCGCCGAGGTGACCGTGCTGCTCGACGGCCGCGCCAGCACCGCGACCGTCCCCCCGGGCATGCCGATTCTCGACGCGGCCCAGCGGATCCGCCCCGACCTGCCCTTCGCCTGCAAGGGCGGCGTGTGCGGCACCTGCCGCGCGCTCCTCACCGAGGGCCAGGTCACCATGCGCCGCAATTACGCGCTGGAGCAGGACGAGGTCGACGCGGGCTACGTGCTCACCTGCCAGGCGCTTCCTGCCTCCGACCAGATCACCGTCGACTACGACGCCTAGCCCCCGGGAGCTGCCGGTGCGGAATCTCGCGCCGCCGCCAGAGGACCTCGACCCCATCGAGCGGGCGTCCGCTGACGAATTGCAGGCCGTGCAGCTCGAGCGGCTCCAGTGGTCGCTCCGCCACGCGTACACCAGCGTGCCGCACTACCGCGCGGCTTTCGACGCGGCCGGCGTTCATCCGTGATCCCGGTTTCCGGCGGGATGACCGAGCGGCAGGTCACCCTGATCCGGGACCTCCGGCCCGACATCATCATGGTCACGCCGTCCTACATGCTCGCGATCGTGGACGAGATGGAACGCCAGGGCTTCGACCCGGCCGGGTCCTCGCTGCGGTTCGGCATCTTCGGCGCGGAACCCTGGACGAACGAGATGCGCCCGCCTGCTGCCCGGCACCGCGCGTCCTATGCGGCGCATGCAGAAGGTCACCGGCCGGACCGACGACATGATTATCTTGCGCGGGGTCAACCTGTTCCCGACCCAGATCGAGGAACTCATCATGCGCATCCCGGTGCTGTCGCCGCACTTCCAGCTGCACCTGACCCGGGAAGGCCGGATGGACCGCCTGGCCGTCCAGGTTGAACGCCGCCCCGGCACCACCGGGAGCGACACGGCAGAAGCCGGCCCTCAGCTGATCACGCTGATCAAGAACACCATCGGTGTCACCGTCACCGCCAGCGTCCTGGAACCTGAGTCCATCCCGCGCTCGGTTGGCAAGGTACGCCGCATCGTCGACCACCGCCCGCGCTGACGGACCCGGGTGAGACTGCTCGGCTCAATGTCGGCGGCCGCCGGTTTCTGCTCCTGCTGACGTCAGCGAGCAGGCCGTTCTGCTCATTGAGCTGTCAGTGGGCGCGCTCATCTCGTTGTCAGTGATCTGCTCATTGAGCTGTCAGCGGGGGGCGTTTGCCCGGTAGGTTCCGTTGTCGCCGATCACTTTGTGATCGCGCGGGGGTCCATGGACGGGGGGAACCGGGCGTGGGTGAGCAGGGTCCGGCTTGGCGGGATCAGCGGCTGCCTCGAGAGGCCGCGGTCCGGCGCCTGATGGGGCTGGATGGTGAAGGTCGGCTGACGACGGGGCATGTGCAGCTCGCGGCTGAGGGCCTGGGTGTCTCGGAGCGGACTGTGTGGCGGTGGATCGAGGCGGGCCGGGCCAGGGGTGAGCTCGATCAGCGGCCCCGGGGCCGTTTCGAGGTGACTGATCAGGTGCGGGAGCGGCTGGCGTTCTGGCGGGGCAACGTTGCCGCGGTGCACCGGGAACTGGCCGAGGCGGCCAATGGTGGCGGTCCGGCGGCGCCGAGCCGTCAGACGCTGCAGCGGGCTGTGGGACGCGACGTCCTGCGCGGCGACCGGGCCGGCCTGCGCAGCGGTGAACTTGCCCGCAGGGCGCACGATGTGTTCCTGCAGCGACCTCGGGGGCACCGCAACGAGGTGTGGGAAGCCGACTATGTCGAGGCCCCGGTCGAGGTCGACGTCGAGGGCCGCCTGCTCAAGCCGTGGGTGACGTGGTTCGTCGATGCCGCGACGAACGTGGTGTGTGGCACAGCGATCACACCGGGGCCGGCGAGCCGGGAGAGCATCCTGGCCGCGCTGCGCGCAGCCATCCTGGCCGCGCTGCGCGCAGCCATCACCCTCCAGGAGCCGTACGGGCCGCCGGGTGGGCTGCCGGGTGAGGTCCGCGTCGACCGGGGCAAGGACTTCCTGTCCAAGACCGTGGCCTCGGTGCTGGCGGGGTTCGCCGTGAAGGTGGAGGACCTGCCCGGGTACACCCCGCACCTGAAGGGCTCGGTGGAGACCGTTAACGGAGCGGCCGGGCAGATGTTCTGCGCGGGCCTGCCCCGCTACAGCGGTGCTCAGAGGCTGGCCAACGGGTGCCCGGTCGATCCGGATGCGCCGGCGCTGACGTTCGAGGCGTTCGCCGGCGAACTGCTGGGCTGGGTGCGGTGGTGGAACACCGATCACGCGATGCCGGTGCTGGAGGGCAGGACGCCGTTGCAGGCGTGGTTGGAGGATCCGGCTCCGCTGAGCACGGTGCCTGCTGGTGATCTGCGGTTGCTGATGCTGGAGGACGACGGGAAGGTCCGGAAGATCACCACGAAGGGTGTGGGGTGGCGGGCCCGCAAGTATGTCGGGGCGTGGATGACCGGGCAGGTCGGGCGGGAGGTCCGGTTGCGCTACATGCCGCACCACGAGCACGAAGTCGAGGTGTTCGACGCGCGCACCCACGAGCACCTGGGCGCTGCGACCCTGGCCGATCAGGCCAGCTCGGAGCAGATCGCCGAGCTGCGCCGCGCCCGGGAGAAACGCCGCAGGCAGCTGAAGGCCGATCTGAGCGCGGGCGAGAAGAGCCGCCGGATCCGGTACGCGGCCGCCACGACAGCGGCACCGCCGCAACCGGTCACCGCGCTCACGTCCGCGCAGGTCGCCGCGGAGCTGGGCGACGCCGACGACAAGCAGCTGGTGGCCCAGGCGCGTCCCCGGCTGATGCCACTGCGCCCGCCGGCGCCCAGCTGGGTCCTGCCCCGCTCCGCGGCCCGGCCGCCGGTCCTGCCCGGCACTACGGCGGCGGCCGGCGGCGGGGATGACCCGGATGGGGGTGGCGCACGATGAGCACCTGGGCGGACATCGACGAGCAGGACGATCACTACCTCGGTCTGGCCGGGGCGAACGTGGTGGCGACCGAGGCACTGCTGATGCTGCAGGACAACCTGGCTGACGTCGTGGCGGCCCGGGCGATGATGTGCGTGCACGGCGACGCCGGCCTGGGCAAGACCCTCTCGGTCAACGCCTCCCTGCGGGCCCTGGCGCCGGCCGATACGTGCCGGGTGCAGTTCCGTGCCCGGCCTACCCCCCGCGACATCCGCCATGTCCTGTTCGATGCCCTGGGCATCAGCGGCACCCCGCCGACCCGGCCGATCGAGTTCGACGCCCTGCTCAAGGACGCTCTTTCCGAGCGGTTCCGGGTGCTGGTCTGTGATGAGGCGCAGTGGCTGTCGAGGGAGTGCTTTGAGCTGTGGCGGCATCTGTGGGACGACCGGCGTACCGATATCGCGATCGTGTTCGTCGGCGGCGGCGACTGCTACCGGGTGCTGCGCCGGGAGCCGATGCTGTCCAGCCGGGTCTATGTCTGGCAGGAGTTCCGGCGCCTGGACCGCGAGCAGGTCCTGGCCGTGATCCCGGCCTACCATCCGGTCTGGGCCGCCGCCGATCCCGAGGACATCGCCTTCGCCGACGTGCACGCCGGGCACGGCAACTTCCGGGCCTGGTCGAAGATCACCGCCCACGTGGTGACCGCCCTGGCCCGCCTGGACCGCGGCCGGCCCGACCGGGAGATCCTGCAATGGGTCTTCAGCCGGCTCGGCGGCAGTGGCGGCTGAGGTCCGGGTCCTGCTGGACCCCGGGGACGACATCATGTGAGCGTCGGCCTGCTGGAGAGCCACGACCCGGCCCGTGGCCGGGTGATCGTGCATCCCACGCCCGGCGCCTCCAGCCCGCAGGCCCTCGCCCACGATCTGCTGGGCGCGCTGGGCCGGGCGGTGAACCGGCTGAACGCTGAGCAGCTCGCGGGGCCGGCGGCCGGGCGGGCCGTGACCGCGTGGATGGTGACCGACCAGATCGAGGACCTGGTGGTGCTGCGGGCCGACCGGCTCTCGGCGGGCGCCTGGACCTGGGTGCTCGGGCTGTGCCGGGAAACCGGCAGCCGGGTGGTGCTGGTCTGCCACACCCGGCAGATCCCCGCGCATCTGAACGCCGTCCTGGCCGGTACCGGCTACCAGCTGCTTATCGGGCTGCCGCAGGCCCTGCGCGCCGCGGGCCGGCGTCCCCGGTCCCGGCCAGATGGGGCAGCCGGGGCCGGGCCTGACGCCGCGGACCTGCCGCGTTTCCTCCACCCGCATATCCGCAACTACCGGAGCAAGGCATTCGCCCAGCTCGGCCCCGCCGGGTTCGCCCGGACCGTCGCCGTCTACCGGCACGGGCGGGACGCGGCCCGTCAC
>Ga0208586_1000341_pt1 | contig 17961 bp, 16 predicted proteins | sample NGESurshal072012_6_FD_184471 | JGI IMG/M metagenome (GOLD analysis project Ga0208586, IMG submission 184471) | Arctic peat soil microbial communities from Barrow, Alaska - NGEE Surface sample 53-3 shallow-072012 (SPAdes) | ecosystem: Environmental > Terrestrial > Soil > Wetlands > Peat ... | reverse complement strand
AGGCGGCCCATGCTCAGCCGGCCCGCGCTCAGCCGGCCCGCGCTCAGCCGGCCCGCGCTCAGCCGGCCCATGAGTGACTGGCTGGCGGCGGCACGCCGGATCGGCGGCCGGGCGCACACGGCGTGGCGCACACCCGGAACCCGGCTCGGATTCTGGGTGCACTTCTCCTGTATGTCGGTGACCACGATGTTCTCGGTGCTGTGGGGACTGCCCTACCTCGTGGCGCAGGGGTTCAGCCCCGCGGGGGCCAGCGCGGTGCTGCTCGTCTGCGTGCTGTCCGCCATCGCGATCAGCCCGGCCATCGGCCTGGCCTTCGGGCGCTTCCCGGCGGCCCGGGTCCCGTTCGCGGTCGGCGTCTGCCTGGTCACCGTGGGCGGCTGGGTGGCCCTGCTGGGCGGCTTCGGGGGCCGGCCACCGCACCCGCTGATCGTCGCGGTGGTAGCCCTGATGGCCGCGGGCGGCCCTGCCTCCACCATCGGCTTCTCGCTGGCCCGGGACTACAACGCGCACACCGCGGTCGGCACCGCGACCGGGGTGGTCAACGTCGGCGGGTTCAGCGCGGCCATCCTGGCCTCACTCCTGGTCGGCGGGATCCTGGACCTGGCCGGCCGCAGCGACGTGGCCGCCTACCGGCTGGCGTTCAGCTGCGCGGTCGCCGTGCAGCTGACCGGGACGGTGATGGCGGTCCGCTGGTGGCTGCGCGTGCGGGGCCTGCTGCTCGGGGCGCAGTCCCGCGGTGAGCCGGTCCCGGTCCGGGTGGTCCGGCACCAGTTCGACCGGGCCCACGACGCCGTGCCGCCGGCCCGCGCCTGGCAGGCGGCACGGGATCACGCCGAGCGCGTGTCCGCTCTGGATCCGCGCGGCGCGGTCAGCGCTCCCCGCAGGGTGGGGTAGATCGCCAGCACCCGGTCGTAGCCGCTTGACGCGAAGAAGCCGGCCAGCGGGCTCGACGGGGCTACCACCACGCGCAGGTCGATGTGGTACACGCCAGCCAGACGGCGGGCGATCGCGATTTTCCCGAGACCGGCGCTGTCGAAAAACGTGGTCAGCGTCAGGTCGAGGATGACGGTGGTGACCCCGGGCTCGAGCGCCGCCATCAGTTCCTCGTGCACCTGCGTGGCGTTGTACTGGCTGACTTCGCCGGGCAGGCTGACGACCGTCGTCCTGGCTTGATCGTCCGGCCAGCCTGCTTCATTCTCCATGCTGTGCGGGCCCCCCCGAGCGGATCGCCGGGGCGGCGCTGGCGAGCGGAACTCGGGCAGGAGCCAGCTCAGGCCCCGGCTGGCTGAACAACCGACAGCGCTAGTGTGCCACGCGGCGGCCTGGCTGCACCTGGCTAATCGGCAGCCTCCGGCCCGGCCGCGGCCGGGCCCAGCCCGGCTGCACCTGATCCCAGGGCCGCCAGCCAGCCGAAGGAGTCCTCCGCGGCGCCGGCTGAGGGCCGGTACTCAAGCCCGACATGACCGCCGTACCCCTTGCGGTCGAGATGACCGAGGACGAACGGGTAGTTGATCTCGCCGGTCCCCGGCTCGCCGCGGCCCGGCACATCAGCGATCTGGATATGGCCGATCTGGTCCCAGAAGGCATCCACGGTCCCGGTGATCTCTCCCTCCACCCGCTGCATGTGGTAGGCGTCGTACTGGAGCCGGACGTTGTCCCGGCCGGTCTGACGGGCGAACGCCGCGGCCGCCGCGGTCGTGGTCAGCAGGCAGGGGCCGTTGTCCATCGGGTTCAGTGCCTCGATCATCACCTCGCAGCCCGCCGCCGCAGCCTGGTCCGCGGCCCAGGTGACGTTTTCCCGGGCCAGTTCGAGCTGGAGGCCGAGCGGGTAGCACCGCTGGCGCAGCCCGACCAGCAAATTCAGCCGCGGGCAGCCGCACTCCTGGGCGATCCGCAGCGCGGCCGGCACGTGCTCACGCAACTGCGCGGTGCGGCCGGGGTCGGCGCACAGGCCCCGGTCCCCGGCCGCCATGTCACCGGCGTCAAAGTTCAGCAGCACCAGCTGCATCCCCCAGCGGCTGGTCAGGCCGGGCAGCAAGGCGGCGTCCGCGTCCCCCGGCCACCAGAGCTCAACCGCGTCGAAACCCGCCCCCGCCGCGCGCGCGAACTGGTCGGGCAGCGGCAGGCCGGCCCAGAGCATCGAGAGGTTGGCGGCAAAACGCAGCGGCATCGCAGATCAGGCTCCCGGGGCAGTGCCGGAGGTGATCTGGGGATGTGGCACGAAGGTAGTTTAAAGAGATCCACCTCCTCGGCCCATCAGGCCGTAGCTGGGATCGCGATCGTAACGCAGTCTTCATGATTGGCGGGTACACCTATCGTTTGGGCCCGGCTCGCACGGGAAAGGCTCATCGCCAGGCACGGCCGACGCGGGACGAGGCGAAGGTCCGGCTACGGGGTGGGGCCCTGCTCCCAGATCAGAGCGACCAGAGTGTGTGCTGGCCGCGATGTCTCTTAAGCTGAACATCATCCGGAGGGAGAACGTGGGTGCCTAGACCGGCCTCATTCCGGCGTGACCCCGAGGTGAGCGGGCCCGGCACCGGGCTGGGCCCGGGTCGTCCGGGTGGCCCGGGCCGGAGTGGTCCCGGACCGCGCCGGGCCAGGCGGCGCCCTTCCGGCCCCGGCCGGTTCCGCCGGCTGCGGGCGCGGCGGTGGTTCCAGGTCGTGATGGCGCTGCTGGTGGCGTTCGTTATCTGGCTGGGCTGGTCTGTGGGGCACGCCCTCACCTATCCCGGTGGCGGGACAGTGTCGGAGCGGCTGGCGGAGTGGGCCCGGGATCACTACCTCGGCCCGGTAGTCACGTTCGGGGAGTGGGTCTCATACAACCCGCCGAAGGTCGGCGGGAAACCCTCGTTCGCGCTGACCGGCCCGAGCGCGGGACCGGTGAGTAACCCCAAGCCCACCGGGCACGCCAAGGCCGAGCCCTCCTACCCGGCCCCCGCACCGCTGACCCCCCTGGTGGCCCATCCGCTGCGCGGGGAAGGCAAGTGGCGGGTGCTCGGCACGGCCAAGGGCGAGCCCGCCATCTACGGCACCTACATGCGCGCGAGCAGCGTTTACACGTCCTACGTGACGGGCATCGTGTCGATGAACCAGAACCTGGTACGTTTCCAACTGCACCCCGGCGCGGAGGATCCAGGGCCTGGTCACTGGAAGGCCCAGCCAAGCGTCCCGCCGGGTAGGCGCCTGGGATTGCTGGCCACCTTCAACGGGGGCTTCAAGATTTCGACGTCCGGGGGCGGCTTCTACCTGAACGGTGCGACCAGCGGGGTGCTCACCAAGGGCGTCGCGTCGGTCGTCTACTACCGCGACGGGCGGATCGCCATCGGGAACTGGGGGGGTTCGGTGCGGATGACACCCGACGTGGTGGGCGTCCGGCAGAACCTGCATATGATAGTGGCGCACGGCAGGATCCCCGCGTCGGTGGACTACAACGTGACGACCACCTGGGGCGCTACCCTCGGCGGGGGCTACTACGTCTGGCGGTCCGGGATCGGCATGACCAGGGACGGGCGGGTCATCTTCGTCTACGGCCCGTCGCTGAACGTGCGAGAGCTCGCGGAGCTGCTCAAGCGGGCGGGCGCGGTCACCGGGATGGAGCTGGACATCAACCCGGACTGGATGTCCTACATGTATTACCTGCCTAAGCACCATCCGGCGGACCCGACCCCGGTCAACCTGCTCCCCAACCAGGTGCAGCCCCCGGACCGGTACTACGGCCTGGCGAGCCGCGACTTCACGGCTGTGTACGCCCGGTGACGACCCGCGCGCGGGCGGCCGACCGGCCGCCCGGCGGCTCTGCCGTGCTCGCGCGATCCCCCCTCCCGGTGCGCTGGCTGGCCGCTGTCGTCCAGACCTCGCGGCCCCGGCAGTGGCCTAAGAACCTGCTGGTCTTCGCGGCCCCGCTGGCGGCGGCCTCGCTGGGCCGCGACGACGGCCTGGGGTACGCGCTGGTGGCCGCCGTCGTGTTCACCCTGGCCGCGGCCGCCGTGTACTTCGTCAACGACGTGGTGGACGCGGACCGTGACCGGCTGCACCCGGTCAAGCGGCACCGCGCGGTCGCGTCGGGCCGGCTTCCCCGCGCGCACGCGACGGTGCTCGCGGTCCTCGGGGTGCTCGCGGCCGAGGCCACCTGCCTGTGGCTCGGCGAGCCCGTGCTGGCCGTCCTGGTCGGCGTCTACGTGGCCTTCTCGCTGATGTACACGTTCCTGCTCAAGCACATTCCCGTGGTCGAGCTCGCGTTCGTGGCCGCGGGGTTCGTGCTGCGGGCGCTGGGCGGCGCGTCCGCGACCCGGGTGCCCCCGTCGGGCTGGTTCCTGGTGGTGTGCAGCCTGGGCGCACTGCTGGTCGCCATCGCCAAGCGCTACACCGAGCTCGCCCTGCTCGGCCCGGAGGCCGCCGTCCACCGGCCGGTCATGCGCTGGTACACGCCGGCCCTGCTGCGGCTGAGCCAGCGCGTCGCCGCCGGGGTCATGATCGCCGCCTACCTGCTCTGGGCCTACGGCCAGCACAGCGGGTGGACCCGCACGCTGCACCTGCTCAGCGCGCTGCCGCTGGCCGGGGCGCTGCTGCGGTTCGACTGGCTGACCGCGAACCAGCCCGCCAAGCCGGTCGAGGACCTGATCGCCCGGGACAAGCTGATGATCTGCTGCGAGCTGGGCTGGCTGGCTCTGTTCGCGGTCGGCCTGTGATGGTCGCCGTCGCCGCGCGGGAGGCCGGACGGGTGCTGACCGGCTGGGGACGCACCACGCCGTCCCGCGCCCAGGTCGTCGGCCCGCTGGCGGCCGCCCAGCTCGGGGCCCTGGTGGCTGCCCGGCCCGCAGGAGGCGTGCTGGCCCGGGGCGCGGGGCGCAGCTACGGGGATGCCGCCCAGAACGCGGGCGGGGTGGTGGTGGATCCGGTGACCGCGCCCTGCATCGACCTGGACCCGGACGCGGCCACGGTCCGGGTCTCGGCATCCACCTCGTTCACCGACCTGCTCACCCGGATCGTGCCGGAAGGCCTGCTCCTGCCGGTGCTGCCAGGCACCAGGCACCTCACCGTCGGCGGCGCGGTAGCCGCCGACGTGCACGGCAAGAACCAGCGCAGCGACGGCAGCCTGGGCAGGTGGATCGAGGAGATCGAGATCCTCGACGGAACCGGGGAGGTCCGCCGGCTGACACCGGACGGCCAGCCGGAGGAGTTCCGGGCCACTGTGGGCGGGATGGGCCTGACCGGGCTCATCCTGAGCGCCACGATCCGGCTGCTGCGGATCCGCAGCGCGCAGATGCTGGTCAGCACCCGCCGGCAGCCCGATCTGGACGCCCTGCTCACCGCCATGGACGAGAGCCGGGACCGCTACTGCGTCGCGTGGATCGACACCACCGCCACCGGCAGGTCCCTGGGGCGCGGCGTCCTCGCTGTCGGCGATCATCTCGCCGAGCCCGATCCCGCCGCGGAGCCGGGTGGCCTGGCCTACCGGGCGCACCGGGCGCACCGGGCGCCGCGGCTGCCCGTCTGCCCGTTCACCGCCTGGTCGGCCCGGGAGTTCAACGAGCTGCACTTCCGCCGCGCCGCGCAGGAAGACAGCGAGATCACCGACCTGGCCTCGTTCTTCCACCGGCTCGACGTGCTCGACGGCTGGAACCGCACGCTGGGCCCGCGCGGCTTCGTGGAGTACCAGTGCGTGGTGCCCGAGGGTGCGCACGGCGTCATCAGCCAGATCCTGGAGGCAGCGCAGCGGCACCGGTGCGCCTCGTTCCTGGGCACCCTGAAGCGGTTCGGCCCGGGCACCGCCAGCTACCTGTCTTTCCCGATGGCTGGCTGGTCGCTGGCCATCGACATGCCAGTGGGCAACCGCCAGCTGGGCCCGATGCTGGACGACCTGGATGAGCGGGTCGCCGCGGCCGGCGGTCGGGTATACCTGGCCGGGGACAGCAGGCTCCGCGGCAGCGCCTGCGCCGCCATGTACCCCGGGCTGGCGCGGTGGCGGGCCGCGGCCGCACGCCTCGACCCGGACGGGGTATTCCGCTCCGATCTGGGCCAGCGGCTCGGCCTGCGGCAGGCCACCAGAACATTGACCACCGGCAAATTAATAGGGACATCAAGCGGGAGGCAGCATGCCGGATAAGCGCGGTATGCCGGACCAGCACGGCGCGACGGGCAGCCCGTCCAGGGTGCTGCTGCTCGGCGGGACCAGCGAGATCGGCCTGGAGATCCTGGCCGCGCTACGGCTGCCCCCTGAGACCGAGGTGCTGCTGGCCGGCCGGGACGAGCAGCGGATGGCGGCGGCCGGCAAGGAACTCGGCACCGGCGTGCGCACGCTGCGCTTCGACGCCACCGCCCTGGACACCCACCAGGACCTGATCGACGAGGCCTTCGCCGGCGGAGACGTGGACCTGGTCATCTCCGCCGCAGGCATCCTCACTTCCCAGGAGATCCTGGACCGTGACCCGCTGGTTGCCGGGCTGCTGGTCGAGACCAACTTCACCGGGCACGTCACCACCCTGCTCGCGGCCGCCCGGCGGATGCGTGCCCAGGGCCACGGCACCATCGTGGTGCTGTCCTCGATCGCCGCGATCCGGCCGCGGAAGGCCAACTTCGTGTACGGGGCGGCCAAGTCCGGCCTGGACGCGTTTGGCCGCGGGCTGGCTGACTCGCTGCACGGGACCGGGGTGGATGTGCTGCTGGTCCGGCCCGGGTTCGTGATCGGCCGGATGACGGCCGGGATGGCGCCGGCCCCGCTGGCCACCACCCCTGCCGCGGTGGGCGCGGCCGTCGCGGCCCGGCTCCGGCGGGCAGGCGGCACGTCCCCGGGCAGCCTGGTCTGGGTGCCGTCCACGCTGGCCCCGGTGGCGGCGGCCTTCCGGGCGCTGCCCCGGCCGCTGTGGCGCCGGATGCCCCGCTGAGGCAGGTTCCCCCCGATGCGCGTGCTGGTGGCCGAGGATGATCGTGGCCTGCGTGAGGCGCTGAGCCGCGGCCTGCGCGAGAGCGGCTACACGGTCGACGCCGTGCCCGACGGCCAGGCGGCCATCGACTACCTGCGCGGGTACGACTACGAGGTGGTGGTGCTCGACTGGCGGATGCCGGAAGTCTCCGGGCTCGAGGTGCTGCAGTGGATGCGCCGGGACGGGCGGTCCAACCCGGTCCTGATGCTGACCGCCCGGGACACGCCCCGGGACCGGGTCACCGGCCTGGATCAGGGCGCCGACGACTACCTGGTCAAGCCCTTCGATTTCGCTGAGCTGCTGGCCCGGCTGCGCGCCCTGCAGCGCCGGCCCCGAACCGCCCAGGCACCCCAGCTGGTAGTGGGGGATGTGGTCTACGACCCGGCGACCCAGGAAGTGCGGATCGGCACGCAGGTCCCCGCGCTGACCGCGACGGAGCGCGGGATCCTGGAGATGCTCATGCGCCGGTCACCCACCGTGGTGGACCGCCGGTCGATCGCGCAGAGCGTCTGGGAGAACGACGCGGACGCGCTGGGCTCCAACACGATCGACGTGCACATGGCCAGGCTGCGGTCCAAGCTGGCCGGCGGCCAGGTGCGCATCGAGTCGGTGCGTGCCGTCGGATACCGGATACTGGGCCGGTGAGCTGGCTTCCGCCCCGGCCCCGCGTGCGGCTGCCGCCCCAGTTCGGGCACGCGGCCCGGGTCGCGCTGGCCGCGACGCTGCTCGTTGGCGTGGTCTACGCCGGCTGCGTGACCATCCTGGACCGGGCGATCTCGGCGCGGCTGGTGGCCTCGGTGGACACCCGGCTGCGCGAGCGCCTGGCTACCGCCCTGGTGAACCAGGGGGACAGCGCCGGCCGTTCCGGCGCCCGGGCGGTGAGCGGCCAGACTCCGGACGGCCGGGTGCGGGCGGCCCGCGAGCCTCATCCCGACGACGATGACGACGTCGACGAGGCGCCCGTGTTCCTCTGGCGGGCCCGGCCGGGGCAGGCCGCGGTCGCCCTGACGGCGGGCGCTCCCGCGCTGACCGCGGGCCGGGTCGCGGCGGGCGGCGGCCCCGTCACGGTGCGCCTGGGCGCCAGCACCTTCCGGCTGGATCAGGCCCGCCGCGACGGCACCTGGCTGGTGGCGGGGCAGAGCGTGGCCGAGCAGCAGCACACGATGAGCGTGCTGCGGGGCGGCGAGGTGCTGGTGGGCCCGGTGCTGCTGCTGGCCATGTTCGCCGGATCGCTGATCATCGGCCTGCGGGCGCTGTCCCCGGTGGAGCAGTCCCGGCGCCGCCAGCTCGAGTTCACCGCGGACGCGTCGCACGAGCTGCGCACCCCGCTGAGCGTGATCGGCGCGGAGATCGGCATCGCGCTGAGCGCGCCTCGGCCCGCCGCCGACTACCAGGCAGCGCTGCGGCGCATCGAGGATGAGAGCCAGCGCCTGCGGCGGATCGTCGAGGACCTGCTGTGGCTGGCCCGGTTCGACTCGGAGCCTCCGCCACCGGGGGCCGAGCCGCTCGACCTGTGCACCATCGCCGCGCAGTGCGCCGACCGCTTCCAGGCGGTCGCGCATTCCCAGTCGCTGGACATCTCGGTGACCGCTCCCCCGGAGCAGGCCGCCTGGATCAGCGCGCCCCCAGAATGGATCGACCGGCTCACCGGGGTCCTGGTGGACAACGCCTGCCGCTACGCGGGACCCGGGGGGAGCGTGCGGCTCGGCGTGATGCTGCGCGGCAACCGGGTCAGCCTGACGGTGGAGGACAGCGGGCCAGGCGTCCCGGCCGCAGAGCGGCACCGGCTGTTCGACCGGTTCCACCGCGTCTCTCATCAGGAGGCCACGGAGCAGGGTGGCGGGGCCGGGCTGGGGCTGGCCATCGCCGACTCGGTCGTGCGGTCAACCGGCGGTCACTGGCGGATCGGCGAGTCGCCGCTGGGCGGCGCGCTGTTCGAGGTCTCCTGGCGCCGGCCCGGCGCCCGGGCGCACGGCGGGACACCACCGCCCGCTCCGCCCGTCCCCGGCCCGTCCGCGGCACCGCGGCCGACCCGGGTCAGCTGAGGCGCTGCCTGGCGGGCGCCGGCTGCGCGGGTGACCGTGGCGTCCGCCCGCTCTTTTCCGCTCTCAAACTGTTCCGCGCTGGTCCGGCTAGGGTGAGCATGATGAGCAGTCTCAGGGTCCTTTTCCTCGGTGGCACTGGTGTGATCAGCTCGGCGTGCGCCCGGCTGGCGGTGGACCACGGCATCGAGCTGTCGGTCATCACCCGGGGGCAGACCAGGGCCCGCCCGCTGCCCGCGGCGGCGCGGGTGCTGCACGGCGATGCCCGCGACCCGGATCAGGTCCGCGAGCTGGCGGGGCACCGGGAGTTCGATGCGGTCGTGGACTGGATCGCGTTCACTCCCGAGCACGTGCAGGCGGACATCGACACCTTCCGCGGCCGGGCCGGGCAGTACGTGTTCATCAGTTCCGCCTCGGCGTACCAGACGCCGCCGGCCCGGCTGCCGATCGTGGAGTCCACGCCGCTGCGCAACCCGTTCTGGGCCTACTCCCGGGACAAGATCGCCTGCGAGGACCTGCTGGTCCGGGCCTACCGGGAGGAAGGTTTCCCGGCCACGATCGTGCGTCCCTCGCACACCTACGACGCGACCCTGGTGCCCCTGGACGGGGGCTGGACGGCGCTGGGCCGGATGCGCCAGGGCAAGCCGGTCATCGTGCACGGCGACGGCACGTCGCTGTGGACGCTGACCCACCACCGGGACTTCGCGCGGGGTTTCGTGCCGCTGCTCGGCCACCCCCGCACCATCGGCGACTCGTTCCACATCACCTCCGATGACGTGCTGACCTGGGACCAGATCACCAGGACGCTGGCGGCCGCGGTGGGCGCGCCCGCCGACATCGTGCACGTGCCGTCGGCCGTGATCGCCGGCGCCGACCCGCAGTGGGGCGCGAGCCTGCTCGGCGACAAGTCGCACTCGCTGGTCTTTGACAACTCCAAGCTGCGCAGCGTGGTGCCCGGCTACCGGGCGGTCATCCCGTTCGAGCAGGGCGCCCGCGAGATCGTGGACTGGTACGACGCCGATCCCGGCCGGCAGCAGGCCGACCCGAGGCTGGACGCGATCATGGACAAGCTGGTCCAGTCCTACGCCGGCTGACCGTCCCGGCTCAGGCCGGGACGGCCCCGGGCAAGACTGGGCAGGACGGGCAGTCCGGACTCGCTCAGGCCGCGCGGCCGCGGCCGGCCAGCCGGGCCCGCTGCGCCTCACGGGCCGGGCTGTTAGTGATCCAGATGGCCACATCCAGGAGGCGCAGCAGGCTGGCCCCGGACGCGTCCGGTGGCCGCAGTGCCTCGAGGCTGTCCCGGGCCTGCGGGTCCTGGAGGAGGGTTCGCAGCACCTCCCAGGTCTGCCCGGGGAGGCCCACCGCGCGGATCACCACCTTGTCGGTGGCCGGGCAGAGCCGTGGCCGCTTGCGGGAGAGCAGCTTCGCCGCGGTAGCGGTGCCGACGCCCGGCATCTCCAGTAAGGCGTTCCAGAGCGGGTCAACGGTGGCGACCTCCGCGTCGGAGGCGGCCCACAGGTCGACGTCGGCTGGGATCGCGGCGAGCATGGCGGAGACCGGGCCGGCCTGGCTGCCGAGCAGGTGCCGGACGGCATCCGGCCGCCAGGCGATGTCCAGCAGCGAGACGGCCAGCAGGTCGTCGGCAGTCACCGCGCACGGCGGGTTCTGGCCGAGGGTGCCGAAGCTCATGCCCGCGAAGCCTTCGGCTGGATCGAAATACGCCGCCATCGCCTGGGCCAGCCCAGGCACGGTCAGGATGTCTCTGAGCCGCCCGGCCGCACCCCGGATGGCGTCCCCTCCCCTTAAGGAACTCATCTGCTCAGTATGCGAGTACCCGGGCGGTCTGGCCCAGGAATATTCGCTGTAAAGATCATGCAGGTTTGCTTACAGCTGTGCCAGCTCAGCGGGGGTGCGGCCGCCGTGACCCTCGGGACAGGCACGACCCTGTCCCGAGGGTCACCAGAGCAGCACGTGGTGTCACTGACCCGGCCGTCCGCCAGTGGTTAGCCGCCGTAGCGCAGGACCACCGCGGACTGCCTGGTGCCACGCTGGCCCGGCAGGTAGGAGTCGCCGCCGCCGAACGTCACCGCGGAACCGGCCACGTGGGCGACCGCGCCGACCGCCAGCCTGGTGGCCGGCAGCGGCAGCACGGCCCGCGTCAGGTGACCGCCGGAATAGTGCAGCATCGCGTACGTGCCAGGGAAACCGGCCACCGCAGGGATCCACAGCCCGCCTGAGCCGTCCAGCACCACCTGGAGCGGCTCACCGTCACGGGGCGAGCTATCCACCAGCCGCCACCGGCTGCCGTTGAAGTGCAGCAGGTAGAACGGCCCCTGCTCATCCTCGCAGTGCCCTGCCCCCACCGCCCAGACGTCGGTGGCGGAACGGGCCACGACCTGGTCGGCGGACGGGCGGCAGAATTCGGTGTTCCGGGGCAGGACCCTGGCCAGCGAGGTGGTCGTCCAGGTGTGCCCGTTCCAGTGCGCGGCGGTCTTCCCGCCGACCGCCCAGATGCTGTCCCGGCCGAGTGCGCTGCCCCCGGTCAGCATGCTGGCTGCGGGGTAGCGCCGCCAAGTCCTGCCGTTGTAGTGCCAGGTGCCCGGGGCGCCGGGTGAATCCGGCTGGCCGAAGACCCACACGTCGGCCGGGCCGCGGACGACCGCGTCCCCCACGGCCCGGCTGAACCGGTGGACGGTGGCCCAGTGGCGGCCGTTCCAGCGCACCGCCCGGCTGGCTCCGCCCGGCTGCCCGGTGAAGGCCCACACATTGCCGGGCGCGCTCGACGCGGCCGCCGTGACCCAGTCGCCGGCCCGGCCGGGGAACGGCACCGCCACCCAGCGGCGGCCGGTGAGCCGCCATGCGACCGGCTTGGCGAGCGTGGACGCGAACGCCCAGGCCTGCCGGGTGCCCGTGGCGGCGACGGCCGTGATGCCGGGCAGGTCACGGCGGCCGGTGGTCTTGATGATGCGCCACGACGCCACGGCCGGGTGGCGCGCGGGGTGGGCGCTCGCGGCGGCGGCCACTGGTGCCGTGGCCGCGCCCAGCAGCCCGGCCAGCATGCCCGCCGCGGCGGCCCCCTGCCGCAGGCGGGTGCTACCCGCGCCTGCTCCCGATGACCGGGTCTGCCTGGTGCCCCGCATGAGATCCCCCTTGCGCCGTGGCACCAGGGCATGGCCCCGCAGGTTCCTGGTGTCCGAGATAAAGGACGCCGTAACCATGGCGCAGGATGGAGCCTTCGCGTCACAAATCGGTAACGCCGTGATGCGCTGCGTGACCGGGGTGGGCGCCTTGCTCGTCGCCGGCCGCCTCCGGGCCACCGCCCATCATCCGCAGCATGGCGCCGCCGCCCGACCGGAAGAAGCGCACCACCATCGCTGCGGCCAGGATGATGAAGACGATGTTCAGGTATGTGGTGTAGTTCCACACGACCCCGGTCACCCCGACCTGGGCCGTCCGGGCCGTCGGGACCAGGCCCAGCCCGCTGAAGGCGAACTCGACGATGTACCCGGCCAGCACCATGGTGGCGTAGAACAATCCGGTCAGCACCAGCATCATCCGGGTGCCGTAATACTTCCGGTAGATGAGCAGGATCGGGATGATGATCAGGTCGGCGAAGATGAACGCGATCACGCCGCCGAAGCTGATCCCGCCGTTCCAGAGCACCGCCGCCAGCGGCACGTTGCCGATCGAGCAGACGAAGCTGAGCAGTGAGATCACCGGGCCGATGAGCGGCCCCCAGAGCCGGCTGGCCAGCGGATGGCCGGTCAGGAACAGATGCCGCCAGAAGGTGTCGGGGACCCAGGCGCCTACCGCCCCGGCGATCAGCAGCCCGATCACCACGTCGCGGAGCACCGCGGCCCACTCCATGACGAAGATGTGGCTGACCGAGGTGTAGCCCTCCCGGCTGATCAGCCGGCGCCTGAAGCTGCCGGTGGCGGTGATGCTCATGTCCATGGCCGCGTGGCCTTCCATGGAACCGGCCACCCCCCGGTCCGCCTGCCGCCGGGCCTCGTCGATCAGCTGCTGCCGGACGAAGAGGCGGAAGGCCACCGCGAGCAGCACGATCATGATCGGGCCGCCGACGAACTCGGCCAGGGTGAACTGCCAGGAAATCAGCAGGGCCAGGATGATGCCCAGCTCGATGACCAGGTTGGTGCTGGCGATCTCGAAGACCATCGCGGCGGTGAAGCTAGACCCTTTGCGGAACAGTGACCGGGCCAGCGCCACGGCCGCGTAGGAGCAGGACGAGGAGGCCGCGCCCAGCGCCGTGGCCCGGGCCAGCGCGGCCGGGCGATCGTCGCCGAGCAGCCGGACCACGGTGGACCGGCGCACCACCGCCTGGACCACGGCGGACAACGTGAAGCCCAGCAGCAGCGACCAGGTGATCTGCCAGGTCATCGAGCCGGCCACGGCCAGCGCGTGGCCGATCGCGTCAAGCGCGCGCATCGTCAGCCTCCGGCACGGCGATAGTCAGCAGCTCGCGCAGGCAGTGCTCCAGCAGCGTGTGCGGGAAGCCGTCACTCAGCCGGTAGTAAACGACCCGGCCGTCCTTGCGGAAGCTGACCAGCCCGGCCAGGCGCAGCATCTTCACCGCGTAGGACACCTGGTCCTCGGTCACCTCGAGGACCAGGGCCAGGTCCCCGACGCACAGCTCACCGGCGGCGACCAGGGCGAACAGGACGCGCGACCGCACCGGGTCGGCCAGCAGCCCGAGCAGCCCGGCCAGCCGCCCGGCGTCACCCTCGGACAGGACCGCGGCCCGGGCCGCGGCCACGCCCGGCGCGCTCACCGGATGATCATGATCTCGTGGCGGCACATCCTCACCTCCGTACGTCCGTATAGTCACACGGATATACGGGGATGTCAAAGCGACGGGCTGCTCAGGGAGCGCCGGGGTTGGGGTTCGACTGCGGCAGGCCGGAGCAGATGCTGGCGCCGGCGTTGCGGCTCTGCACGGTGGTCTGGGCGCCCGGGCTGGCGCCCGCCGCGCTGCCGCCGGCCGCGGCCTTGCCCTTCCCGGCGCCGCTCCCGGTGGCGGAGTGGGCGGCCGCGGGCGCGCTCACCCCGGCGAAGTCACTGCCGATGAGCAGCGTGACCGGTCCCGGCCGGCCAGTCTGCGGGGCCGGCTCGGCCAGCAGGTTCTGGGTGGAGGGGGTGGCCCTGAGGGCGGTCGTCAGCGTGTAGGCGCTGTCGGCCTGCGCGGTGCCCGAGTAGGTCACGGTGGTGGCGGCCGTGGCCGCCGCGTCCCCGGTGCCGATCACGTCGAAGCCGAGCCGGGTGAGCCGCCGGGCGGTCCTGGCGGCCAGTCCCGTGATGCCGGTGGCGTTGAGCACCCGCACCTGGACCCGCCGGTAAGGCAGCGTGGGCAGCTGGTGATGCCAGGTCTGGCCGTCGAGGATCATCTGGAAGATGACGTCGTCGGCCGGCTGCTCGGGCAGCAGCCGGTTGACGTCCGCCGGGTCGGTGATCGTCGGCATGGTCAGCAGGGTCACGTTCTTCGCGTGCAGCCCGGTGAGGCTCCTGGCCAGGCCCAGCAGCTTGCTGACGGAATCCAGCCCCTGGTCCACGGTCAGCGCCCGGGTGGCCACATCCGCGATCTTGAGCAGCTCCACCGAGTTGCTCAGGATGCCCTGGGTGTTGACCTTCTGGATGACCGAGGACATGAACGCCTGCTGCAGCTCGATCCGCGGCAGGTCACCGCCGGCATCCCCCTCCGCCTGGACACCATGGCGGGTGCGCACGTAGGCGAGCGCCTGGTTGTAGGTGAGCAGATGTTTCCCGCCGCTGAGGTTCAGCCCGCTGTAGGGATCGTGGTATCCGCTGCGCGGGACGCAGACCTCCACGCCGCCGATCGTGTCCACCATCGCGCGGAAGGAGTTGAAGTTGAACATGACGAAATGGTCGAGCGGGATGCCGGTCAGGTCCTTGACCGTGCTGACCGCGCAGGACGGGCCGCCGATGTTCATCGCACCGTCGATGATCGCGGACTGGTAGGGCCCCATGATGCCGGTGCCGACGCTGCGCCGGGCCTTGCAGCCGGGCTCGTAGACCATGGTGTCCCGCGGGATGGACAGCACGGTGGCGTGCGTGTGCGTCGGGTCCAGGTGGACCAGCAGCAGGTTGTCCGAGTTGCTGGTGTTCAGGGCGGGATTGCTGCCCAGGTCGCCGGCCCGCTGGCCTTGCCTCGTCTGTGACCCGAGCACCAGGATGTTCTGGGCGCCGTAGACGGAGCGGTGGCTCAGCCCGCTGACCGTGACCTCGCTGACGTTGCCGTCCAGCCTCCGGTAGATCGCGTAGGCACCCAGGCTGGCCACCACTACCCCCACCACCACGACGGTGAGGCTGATGACGCCGATCTTGCCCAGGAGGCTCATCGGCCGGCCTGTGCTTTGCATGGTGACTCCCGTCCGGCAGCCTTCCGGGCAGTACTGGTCCGGGGGACGGCCCCCGGAACCCGCCGGAATCGCTGGCCCGGCGGCGGCAGGGAGCATACCGACGAGATCCGCCGTAAATGCTCATGTCAGACAGGCGTTGACCATTCCATGGCCTGGCCGAGAAGCGGGCGGGTGGTTCCGCCCGCCCGCCGGCGGGGCCGGCTCGGTCAGCCGGGGCCGCCCATCCACAGCGGGATCGTCGCACCGCGGTAGGTGCCCCAGCGGAACACGTAGTGGCGCGCGCTGGTGTGGTAGTACCGCAGCCGCATGCGCGAGAAGTACCTCACTCCCTGGTGCGCCGCGACCCGCGACAGGCTCACCTCGGCCGGGTACTTCGCGTAGTGGCCGGCCGCGCAGTTCGGGGTGCAGTTGTCCACCCACAAGGTGCCCCAGCTGAACGCGGAACTGGCCGTCCAGCGCGACCAGTGCTGGACCCGCACGAACGTGTCCGCGCCACCCACGTAGATGGTGGACAGCCGGACCGTCCCGTGGCCCCAGCCGGTCTGCCCGTTGTAGGCCACCGGGAGCGCGAGCCGCTTCGCGTCCGCGACCGGGTGCCGCGCGTTCCGCGTGGTGAGCGCGGCGGCGCCGCCCGCCGCCAGGAACGCGAGCAGGACCGCCGCCAGCGCCGCGATGCCGACCTTCTTCACAAGCAACGTCCCCCTGTACGAAAAAGACTGTGTCGCCAAAAGCCCGTGCCGCCCAAGAGAATGGGGCCTCAAAAAGACTATGCCGGGACTAGGCCGTGCCCAGAAAAGACCGTCCCGGGAACAGGCTGTGGTGACCCCCTGACCGTACCGGCCCCCCGGCCAGTGCGGACCAGCATAATGCCTGGCCGCAAGCTCGGTCAGGCGATGACCCGGGCCGTGGAGGAGCCGTCGGCCAGGCGCCGGACTTCGAGCCGTTCGGCGACCCGGTCCTTCAGGTCGGCCACGTGGCTTACGATGCCCACCACCCGGCCGCGGTCACGCAGTTCGTCGATGACCGCCATCACCTGGTCGAGGGTCTCCGCGTCAAGCGTGCCGAAGCCCTCGTCGATGAACAGGGTGTCCAGGTCCACGCCGCCCGCCTCGGCCTTGACCACGTCGGCCAGGCCGAGGGCCAGCGCCAGCGAGGTGTAGAAGGTCTCGCCACCGGACAGTGACCGCGGGCTGCGTTCCGCGCCAGTGTGCCGGTCGATCACGACGAGGGTGAGCCCGGTGCGCTCCCGCCTGGTCCCGCTCTCGTCCGTGCGCCGCAGCTCGTAACGTCCCGACGACATGGCCCCGAGCCGGACGTTGGCCGCGGCCACCACCTGCCCGAACCACTGCCTCAGCACGTAGGTGGTCAGCGCCATCCGGCGGTGCCCGTCCATCCCCTTGGCCAGGCCGGCCAGCCGGATCACCGCTGAGGTGTCCTCCTGGAGCTGGTCGAAAGCCTCCTGGGCGAGTTGCACCTCGGCGAGCCGCTGGTCCAGCCGCCCGACCCGGGCCTGGGCGGCGTCGCGGGCCGCACGGACCTCCTGCTCGGCTTCCTGGGCGCGGGCCAGGGCGCCGGCCGCGGCCTGCGCCGCCGAGTGCACCGCGCCGGCCTGCCCGGGATCCAGGCCGGACAGCTCGTCCGCGGCCGCCGCGGCCTGGAGCGCGGCGAGGTCAGCGGCCCACCTGGTCACCTGCTCGTCGAGTTCCGCCTGGGCCTCAGGACTGAGCAGCGCGGCGCTGGCCAGGTCGGCGGCGGTCAGCTCAGGGGCACCGGCGAAGCCGCGGCCGGCCGCCTCACGCTCGGCGCGCTCAGCCGCCCGGCGCTCGTCGGCCAGCACGGCCGTCAGCTGGTCCAGCGCCGCGGCCAGGGAACGGTTCGTCTGCGCGGCCCGGCGCAGGGCCACCTGCCGCTCGGCCACGGAGGGGTGCCCCTGGGCGGCCCCGGCCAGCTGGCGCTGCAGCTGGCTGAGTTCGGCCTCCGCCGCGGCGGCCGTCGCCGCGGCCGTGGCCAGCGCGGCGGCGGCGTCCTGCAGGTCCTGCGCGACCCGCTGCTGCTGCGTGTGCTGGCCGGCCAGCGCGGCTTCCAGGCGGCTGACGTCTGCCACGGCCCGCTCGGCCGCGGCCACCAGCCCATCCACGGCGGCGGCCTCGGCGGCGAGCCCGTCCACGGTGCCGCGGTCCGCCACGGCGGCGCTGGCCGCCACCGCGGCGGCCAGGTCGTCGCGCTCGCGGGTCAGCTGGGTGCGCACGGCTTCCGCCTCGTCGCGCCGCTGCGCGGCGGCGTCGAGGTCCCGCTCGGACACGAGGCCGCCGGCCGCCTGGGCGGGAGCGGGATGGGCGGTGGAGCCGCAGACGGGGCACTCGGCCCCGTCGGCGAGCTGGGCGGCCAGTTCCGCGGCCATGCCGTCCAGCCGGGCCGCCATCAGCCGCAGGTGGCCTTCGGTCAGCGTCTGATGCCTATCGACCGCGTCGAGCAGGGCCGCGTTCTTGCGCGCCAGCAGCGGCTCCAGGCCGGCCAGGTGAGCAGCGGCGACCGCGCGCCGCCGCAGCACGGCCTGCTGCTCGCGGGCGGCCCCCAGGCCGGCGGCCAGAAGCCGGGCCG
>Ga0208586_1000340_pt1 | contig 17997 bp, 16 predicted proteins | sample NGESurshal072012_6_FD_184471 | JGI IMG/M metagenome (GOLD analysis project Ga0208586, IMG submission 184471) | Arctic peat soil microbial communities from Barrow, Alaska - NGEE Surface sample 53-3 shallow-072012 (SPAdes) | ecosystem: Environmental > Terrestrial > Soil > Wetlands > Peat ... | reverse complement strand
GTAAACCCCACCCGGAGCAAGATCAAACGTGGGAGCGCGTGGCCCGCATGCCTTGGAAACAAGGCACTCCCGAGGTAGATCGCTGAGATGGATGGCCGCTCATCCTTCCGAGAGGAAGGTGGACAGAACCCCGCTTATAGGTCGACTCACCATCCACTATCCGTTCAACAACACCGAGTGAAAGTCGAGCTGTGTTACACCTGCCCTACCGCGAGCTCCCGGTCGCGGACGTTGGCACACCAGATACGCGCTCACCACTTCGGTACCTGATCTGGATTGCCCGACAACAAAAGACACTGCTGTTCTTCAACGCCGTGTTCGGCATTGGATGGATGGTCTCCCAAGCCCTCTTGTGGGCTGCCGTCGGCGCGGCCCTCGACCACGGCGTCATTGATCGAAGCGAGTCCGAACTGTTCCTCTGGGTTGGCGTCGTGGTGGCGCTGGGACTCTTTCAAGCGCTCTGTGGATCATTACGCCACCAACTGGCCGTCACCAACTGGATGAATGCGTCCTACAAGACCGTCCAGGTTATTGGTCACCACGTTGCGCACGCCGGTACGTCCGTCACGGACGAGATTCCCGCCGGCGACGTCGTCAACACGGTGGCCTCTGATGCCATGCGCATCGGCGGCGCCTACGACGTCTTCGCCCGATTCATCGGCGCCATCGTCGCGTGGGTGGTCGTCTCGATCATCCTCCTGTCCACATCCGAGGAACTCGGCCTCATAGTTCTCATTGGCGTGCCGGTGCTCGCGTCACTCACGACGCCGCTGATGCGGCCCCTCCACGCCAGCCAAGCAGCGCAGCGCGAAGCGGCCGGCCGACTCGCCGCACTCGGCTCGGACACCGTGGCCGGACTTCGTATCCTGCGCGGCGTCGGCGGCGAAGAGGTCTTCCTCAACAACTACAAGCGTCAGAGCAATCTCGTACGTTTGACGGGAAACCGCATCGCCGCACCCCAAGCCGGCCTCGAGTCCGGGCAGGTGCTCCTCCCCGCAATTCTGACGGGCATCGTCACGTTCCTCGGTGCGCGCGACGTGATGAACGGATCGTTGCAGCCTGGTGAATTGGTCGCCTTCTTCGGCTACGCCACCTTTCTCACGACGCCGCTGCGCACGGCAATTGAGTACGTGATCGCCACCACCCGCGCCTACGTGGGGGCCGGGCGAGTGCTGCGAATTCTCAACGTCGCGCCACTCGTCGTCGAGCCCCTCGAACCGAGGACGTGGCCCACAACCATTGAGGTACTGAGCGACAGCATCAGCGCCATCTCGATTCACCGCGGTCAACTCGTGGCGGTCGTCACCGAGTCGCCAGCCGAGGCGTCCGTCCTCGCCGATCGCCTCGGTCGCTTCGTCGCTGACGTGGACGGCGTGACAATTAACGGAGTGGACCTCGCCGAGTTCTCGGTGCGCGAAACGCGACAACACATTGTCGTGAGCGAGATTGAGCCCCGACTGTTCTCGGGGTCGCTGCGCTACGAACTGGTCCCTCACGGTGACGTCTCCGATGGCAACATCATGCCGGCGCTCGAGGCCACGAGCTCACTCGACATCCTGGACGCGCTCGAAGACGGTCTTGACACCGTTGTCGAAGAGCGCGGACGTAGCTTTTCCGGAGGACAGCGCCAACGACTCAGCCTCGCGCGAGCCATTCTCACGAATGCCGAGTTCCTCATCCTGGTGGAACCGACGTCGGGCGTTGATACCCATACCGAGGGCCGCATCGCCGCGCGGCTTCGCGACGTGCGAGGTGATCGCACGACGCTGGTGGCGACGACGAGTCCCCTCATGCTCGAAAAGATGGACCTCATCTTCGTGGTCCGCGACGGAAAGTGTGTGGAACAAGGGACGCACCACACGCTCAGCACCCAGTCGGCGCTCTATCGCCAAATCGTGTTGCGAGAGGACGCCTGATGAGCCAATTGCCCATCGCCGACGCCCAGACCGTTCGCGTCCACGCGAGGGTGTTGATCCTTCAACATCGATCGAAATTGGTCCGCATGCTCTCGCTCTACGCCTTAGCGGCCATCATGGCGCTGATCCCGGCGTACGTGATCGGTGAGATCACCAACTTCGCGGCCGACCACCAACTGACGTCTCGGCGCATCGACCTCTACGTCGGCATCCTCTTCGTCTCATCGATCCTCTACGCCGGACTCTCCTTCTTGGCGCGTCGACGAAGCTACCTCCTCGGCGAGACGGTGTTCGCCCAATTGCGCGAAGAGTTCCTCGAGAGCGTGCTCGCCCTCCCGCTCGTTGAAGTTGAGCGCGCCGGAACCGGCGACCTACTCAGTCGCACGACCAACGACATCGAGGCGCTGTCGAGAACGGTTCGCTTCGCGATGCCGGAATGGCTCGTCGCCATTCTCCAGGCGCTTTTGACCCTCGTCGCCATGATTCTCGTCAGTCCCCTGGCGTCGGTCGCGAGCATCGTGTCGTTGCCGATCGTCTTCTTCTCCACCCGTTACTACCTGCACTACGCCGTGCCGGGCTACCGCCGTGAACGGATGAGCTACGCGTCAATGTCGGGATCGGTTTCTGAAACGGCTGAGGGAGCGCGCACCGTCGACGCGCACCGATTGGGGCCTCGTCAGTCCGAGCGAATCGAAGGCAATATCCGTGAGTCGTTCTACTCCGAGATGTACACACTTCTCATGCGGATGGTCTGGTTCCCAACGATCGAGAGCGCCTTCGCTCTGGCGGTCGCCACGACCCTCGGTTGGAGTGGCTGGCTGGCGCTCAACCACCACATCACGATTGCGGCCGCGACCACGGTCACGCTCTACGTCGTCCAAATCAACGATCCCATTGACCGCATCGTGTCGTGGCTCGATGAACTCCAGGTCGGCCAATCGTCACTGGCTCGACTCGTGGGCGTCTCGGTCGTCCACGACGACCGACCAACGCAGGGAGTTGAACCGCGCAACGAGAGAATCACCATGACCGACGTCCACTACGCCTATCGCGCGGGGCACGATGTCTTAAACGGTCTTTCGTTGACGGTGCAACCTGGAGAACGGCTCGCCATTGTCGGCCCGTCGGGCGCCGGCAAGTCGACCATTGGTCGTCTACTGGCGGGCATCGACGCACCCCGAAGCGGTTCCGTCGAAGTCGGCGGCGTCGCCTTGGCAAGCATGCCACTCGCGATGTTGCGTAAGCACGTGGCGCTCGTCACCCAAGAGCACCACATCTTCATCGGCACCGTTCGAGAGAATCTCGCGCTCGCGAAACCTGAAGCCTCCGACGACGAAATCGTTCGGGCCCTCGAGGCCGTTGACGCCATGGAATGGGTCCGTGGACTGCCCGACGGCATGCTCACCGAATTGGGCACGACCGGCTTTGCGGTGACCCCGGCACAGGCCCAACAGTTAGCCCTCGCCCGTCTGGTCCTGAGCGACCCACACACGCTCGTGCTCGACGAGGCGACCGCCCTGCTCGACCCGCGAGCGGCGCGACATTTGGAGCGCTCCCTCAACGCCGTGCTGCGTGGACGAACGGTCATCGCGATCGCCCACCGACTGCACACCGCGCACGACGCCGACCGGGTCTGCGTGGTCATCAACGGCGCAATCGCCGAGCTCGGAACCCACGACGAACTGGTGGCCCTAAACGGTGAGTACGCCTCACTCTGGAGCAGCTGGCGGAATGAGAAGCCCGAAGCCTCGTAGGCTTTTGCTCTGTGAGTTCACTCCTACGCGGCGCCGAGATCGACGCCTGCATTCATCGGATCGCGCTGGCGCGGGCCGAACCGGACCGGGCGCACCGTACACTTCCGACGCCGGAAATCGAACGCCGTCGCGACGAAGCAGACAATCATCGACGTGCGGTCCTCGCCGCACTCGTCGATTTCCATCCGAATGCCGTGTTCGCCACGAGTCACGATCACACCGCGTCGCTCATTGAGACGGGGACCGAACTCATTCTCAACGCCCGATTGGCCGACGTCGACGCCCGACGCACCGTATCGGTGCAGGGCTTCATCCGAGTCGGTCGTGTGAACGAGCGCTTCACCTACGCCCCCATGGTGGTGAAGAACCACGAGGTGACGGACTCCGCGTCGACCAGGCGTCTGTGGGAGGGATCGCTCGAACGACTCCTGCCGAGCGACGCCAAAGTCCGCGAGGGAGTTGGGCTTCGTCCGACGTCCACGGTTCGACGCGACGTCTTACTTCTGGACGGTGCGACGCGCGTGCTCCAGGCCTACGGTGCGTCCGATCCTTTAACGAGGGGTGCCCTCGTCGATCGCAACGCTCATCTCTGGTGGCTCGAATTGGCGAGTACCGCGATCTCGAAGAGCAACCTCGGTGCCTACGACGAGTACTACCTCGAACGGATCAACGTCCTCGAGGCGCTCGACAGGTGGTTCGAGGTGGGCGGAGAATTCCCCACCGCTCCCTACTGGCATCGCGAGTGTCTCACGTGTGAATTTCACGAGCATTGCGAACGAGAACTCGAGGCCGCCGACGACGTATCGCTGACGCGCTTTACGTCACTTGAGCAACAACGACTTCTGCGTGCCCAGGGCGTCGAGACGCGCGCCGCACTCGCGCGTCTCGATCCGCTCCGCGCCGTGCAGTTGCGCGCAAAGACTGCCAAGCCCGACGAACATTTTGCGATCGAGGACCGACTGAGTCGTTCAATCGAACGACTGGACGAACTGATCTACCGCGCCAGAGCGCACGTGCGCGCCACACCCCTGCGCATACTGGACGTCACGCGAATGGGTTGCCCCACGGCGGATGTCGAAGTTGACGTCGACATGGAGAGTTACGACGATCGCACCTATCTGTGGGGTGCCACTGTCACGGTGCGTGACCACGTCGTCGGCTTTGCGTCCGAACACGTTGCCTTCGTCGAATGGGGTGATCTCACGAGCGTCGCGGAAGCGCAGCTCTTCGCCACTTTCTGGTCGTGGTTTAGTGATCTGCGCGCCCGTTGTCACGAGCAGGGTCGAACGTTCGCCGCGTACTGTTTTTGGGCGCAGGCTGAAGACGGCGCAATGAACCGCGCGGTCGAACCTCCGCTCGACGACGGTCCGACGATGAAGGACCTCGATGCATTCCGACGGAGTGTTCCCACGGAGTGGATCGACCTTCACGACGTCGCCAAGGCGCAGATTCAAACCGAGGGACCGCTCGGACTGAAACAACTCGCGATGGCGTCCGGCTTTCATTGGCGCGACCTCAATCCGAGCGGTGAAGCATCCATGCTCTGGTACGAAGTCGCTACTCGCCAACAAGGAGACGTCGCCCTGGCGTCGCGCCAGCGCATTCTCGACTACAACGAGGATGACTGTCGAGCCACGCGAGCGCTGCGCGATTGGTTGAACGGTGCGGCACAACAGCTGGCGCACCGCGACGACCCTCTGTAACGCGTTGCGCGCTCGTTAGCATTGGTCGGTGACCCCCGCGCCCCTCGCATCGCCCGACGGGGTCACTTTTCGAAGTAGTGCACGTCTGCTCGGCGCCTTCGGGGCGCTCGTCTCGTTGGCCTGCGCCGCAGTGGTCGGCGTCGGAGTCGCCCACATCGCGCAGCATCGATTCGCGTCCGGACTCTGGCTGATGATCGGAGCGTTGAGCGCTCGTTGGCTACTCGCCACGGTGCTCGGGCACTGGAGTGACCGCACGGCGAGAACCGTTCGCGCGCGGTGGCGCGCGACGTTGCCGGGGCACTTGACTCGTCCTCGACGCGAGGGCGACCGAGCCCGGGGCGACCTCGCCACGGCCGTCGTCCACGCCTCAGAGGCGCCGTCGCTCGAGTTGCTCGGAGCGAGCGCGGCTACTTCGATGAGCGGTCTAGCCGTACTCTTCTGGGCCGGTGGTTGGCTGTGCTTCACCATCACGGCTGTCCTGTTGGTCCTCGCGGCGCCGCTCTACCAGCGGGCCGGTCGACGAAGCGAAACCATGGCGGTCGAGTTCGACGCGCGGCGCGCGTTGCTCGAACGACGACAACTTGAACTACTCCAACACACGACCGAACTTCGGGCCCTCGGCGCCGTGACCTACGGTGCCAACGAAATCGCCGCCATCTCTGACTCCGAGCACGTGATTGCGCTGCGCGCCATTCGCATCGCCCTCGAATCATCGCTCGTCACCGAGTTCTTGAGCGGCGTAAGCATCGGTCTCGTGGCGATGGTGGTCGGTTTCGCGCTGCTCGGTGGACGCGTCACGCTCGCCCACGCCCTCATCGCCGTGCTCATCACCAGTGAGATCTTCACGAACGTTCGGCGCTACGGCGTGGAGTTCCACCGACGAGAGAACGCCCAGCGTTCTCTCGCGGCCCTGAACGAACCGTCACTGACTACGGGCGGCACGACCACGGAGCCGCTTGTCGAGGCCTCCGGACTCGTCACCGAAGCCAATGACGCGACCATCTCGCTTTCGCTCCACGCCGCGCAACGACTTCTCGTCACCGGCCCCTCGGGGTCGGGCAAGACCACACTCGTCGACACCCTCCTTCAGTGGCGAACTCCTCGTCACGGTGTGGCGTCGCGAACGTCGGCGGCGATTGGTCACGTAAGCGTGGACAGCGCTCTGCTCTCGGGTTCGCTGCGAGAAAACCTGACACTCGGTGTCGCGATGGATGACCAACGCGTGGTGGAGTGCCTGGCGACACTGGGCCTCACCGGTCCACGTTTCGAAGAACTCGACACGATGTTGCTCGCCGACGGTCGAGGGATTAGTTCCGGTGAGCGAGTTCGTCTCGTGCTCGCACGCTGTCTGCTGGCCAATCCGGTCCTCCTCGTTCTCGACGACATCAGTGGCGTGCTCGACCACGATTCGAGGGGTCTCGTCGCGTCGGCCATTGGCCGCACCAAGGCCTTCGCCGTCATCGAGGCGACAGTAGACAGCCCCCTTCTACTCGACGTCGATCAACGAATTGAGTTGCAATGAAGCGTGACATCGATCGTCTCGGTCGCTGGTTGCGTCGGGCCCAACCGCCTCGGGCCCAACTGTGGCGGTCAGTCCTCGCCGGCCTCGTGGCGTCGCTCACCAACGTGGCGCTGCTCGTGGGGGCCGTTGCTCTGCTCGTCGAGAGTGCGACCCGTCCGGGACTGAAGGCCGTGCTCGGCGCGCTGATCGTCATCGAACTGTTCGCCTTCCTACGCTCGCCGCTTCGATTCGCCGAGCGGATGAGTGCCCACCGACTCGGCTTCGCCGCCGTCACCCGGTGGCGCCGTTGGTTGGTACTGACCATCGGCCGCTTGAACTACTCGCAGTGGCGAACGCACGCGGGCGGTGACCTCCTGGAACGGTCGCTTCGCGACACCGACGAGCTACAAGATCTCTGGTTGCGTTGCGTCATTCCACTCATCACCACGACAGCCGTGATGGCTACGAGCGACATTGTGCTCGGACTCCTCCCTCCGCACGGCCGCTGGTGGGCCTACGCCGGTGACCTCTTCGCCGTGCAATTGGTTGGGACCATCGCTCTGGTCGCAAGTGGGGCCCAACTCGTTCGACGTGAGCGGTCCCTCCGAATGGCCAGGGGTCAGTACCGGGCCGAACTGGTCGAGTTGAGCGCCGTGACGCCCGAACTGGCACTTCTCCATCGCGAGTCGCTCGCGGTCGAGCGATCGGCCGACGTCGTTGACGCCGTGCGGCGAGCGGAGTCGTCCGTCGCCCATCAACGACAACTTTCGCAGGCGATCCCGCCGGCCATGACCCTCCTCGCCGTTGCCGCGCTCGCGCTGCGACCGGCGACGTCACCACTGTGGGTGACCGTTGCCGCCCTCGTCGCGCTCGCCACACTCGAGCTGCTCGGCAGCGTGCGAAACGCGCTCGACACGGCGGTCGCCGTCAGCGCCGCCGCCGAGCGGTTGGAGTCGTTAGACACCGGTCGTGTCAACGGTGCGGATTCGTGGCCCACCGAATCGTCAATTCGTCTGCGCGACGTATCGATCGTCGAGGGGCACACCGTCATTGCGCACGCTGATCTGACGATCGAGCCAGGTCGCAAGGTTGCAATCACGGGATTGTCGGGGGTCGGGAAATCCACACTGCTGCGCGCACTCGTGGCACTCGACCCGGTGAGCGAAGGATCAATCACCATTGGCGACGTCGCACTGGACGAACTCGGCGAAACGACGCTTCGACATCACGTCACGTACGTGCCGAGCGAACCGGGACTCTTCAGGGGGTTTGCCGTCGACGTCGTCGGACTCGGTCGAACGACGTCACGCTCGATGTTCGATGACCTCGCGGCCATTGGCGTCAACGCCGACGGCACCACCTACTGGGAGGAACTGTCGCGCGGCGAAGGTCAGCGCGTCGCCATCGCTCGATCGATGGTGACGAGTCCGTCGATCTACATTCTCGACGAACCGACGAGTGGGCTGGGCGCGTCGGAGACGGCGGCCGTGTTGACGCTCTTGGACTCGACCGCGTCGACGGTGGTCGTGGCCACGCACGACGCCCAGGTGATGGCGTGGTGCGACGAGGTCTACGAGCTACGTGGCACGCAACTTCGACGCGTCAACCGTTGATCGTGCGCATGCCGGACTGGTGGTAACGCTCGCCCACGACGGCGTCGCGCGGCACCGCCGCTTCCAGGTCGGCGACGTCGTGCGCACTCAAGGGAATATCCGACGCGGCGATGTTCTCGCGCAACCACTTGCGCCGTTTGGTCCCGGGGATTGGTACCACGTCGTTGCCGCGAGCGAGAACCCACGCCAGAGCCAGCTGGGCGACCGTGACGTTCTTCCGCGTCGCAATAGCGTCGAGGTTCGCGACGAGCGCCATGTTCTTTTCGTAGGCGTCGCCGGAGAACCGCGGATTGTTGGTTCGATAGTCGCCTTCGCCCGTTCCTTCGCGGTTGCTGGACTCGCCCGTGAGAAAACCTCGGCCGAGAGGACTGTAGGCCACAAAGCCAATGCCCAGCCGGCGACAGGTCGACAAGACGCCGTCCTCGGGGTCGCGACTCCAGAGCGAGTACTCGCTCTGCAGGGCCGCCACCGGGTGCACCGCGTGGGCGCGTTCGATTGTCTCTGAGGAGGCCTCCGAAATACCGAGGTGGCGGACCTTGCCCGCGTCGACGAGTGACTTCATGGCGCCCCACGTCTCTTCAATGGCGACCGTGCGGTCCACGCGGTGCTGGTAGTAGAGGTCGATGACGTCAACGCCGAGCCGCCGAAGTGATGCGTCGCACGCTGCCACGACGTACTCGGGCGTGCCGTTGATGCGGATCATTGAGCCGTCCTCGCCCCGTTGATTACCGAACTTGGTGGCGAGTACGACCTCGTCGCGGCGGTCCTTGATGGCCCGTCCGACGAGCTCCTCGTTCTTGAAGGGGCCGTACATGTCGGCGGTGTCGAGGAAGTTGACGCCGCTGTCTAATGCTTCGTGAATCGTCGCAATAGATTCGTTGTCGTCAGCGGCACCGTAGAACTCGCTCATGCCCATGCAACCAAGACCCTGCGCCGAGACTTCGAGACCTTCACCCAACGTTCGTCGTTCCACGTCAACTCCCTTATGTGAAATTGCTCACAACCCTTTATTTGTAGGCATCTCGTGACACAGTAGCGGGTGGGGGCCCACTATATTTTTGAGTCATTGGCTGGGGGGGCCAAACATCGAGGGCCCGCTTGCTCGTCTCGACGAACAGGCGGGCTTCGTTGTTCACGGACCCGAAACCACTCGTGGCGACGACACCCTTAGCATTGTTGCGTGAGTGGATCGGCAACCGACCTTCGTACCCCTGCACCGTTGGTGCGACCAATCCTTCGTGGCTGGCTTCACTTGGTGGCCTTCTTCGTGCTCTTCGCCTGTTCCCCAATCCTTCTTGCGCGCTGTCGAACGTGGGCCCAGGTCGGCTGGGTGCTTTGCTTCCTCGTTGGCGTCGGTGCCATGCTCATGACGAGCGCCCTACTGCACCGAGTCAATTGGACGCCGTCGCAGCGCCAAGCCTGGCGCCGGGCCGACCACTCGACAATCTTTCTGGCCATCACGGGGACCTATTTCGCCCTGGCCGGCCTCACGATGCACGGCACGATCCGACTGGTCCTGTTGATCATCGTGGGAGTGAGCACGCTCGTTGGTATCGCCATTCGACAACTCTCGATGAACGCTCCGAAGTGGGCCAATACCATCCCCTTCTTGGCGATGAGCTGGACGGCGGCGGTCGTGATGCTCCAGATGTACCGCGGCGGCGGGCCACTCTGTTTCGCCTTCATTGTGGGCGGTGGCGCCGCCTATTCAATCGGCGCCGTCTTTTACGGTACCAAGCGGCCGAAGCTTTCCCCGAGGGTCTTTGGTTATCACGAGCTCTTTCACGCCTTCACGCTGTTAGGGGTGGGTCTGCACTTCGCCGCGGTCTACGTCGCGTTGCGCTAGTCCAGGTGTTGGGCCACCACGTTGTAGTTCAACAGCGCCGGCGTGCGACTTCGCGTCGTGATAGTCGTGATCGAACCGTTGAAGAGATTCATGCGCCACGCCGCCGAGCCCGGGACCCCGAGCGCCCAGGTCATCGCCGACTTAATCGGCGACATGTGCGTCACGATGCAGAGATGGTGCTCGGTGCTGTGCAGGAGGCTTTTCTGATCGGCCAACAGTCCGTCCAACGCAGCGTGCACTCGTTGATCGACCGAGGCTAGGGACTCGCCGCCACCAAAGGCCAAGGTGTGCTCGTGTTCGAAGGCGCGCCACTGCTGGGCCGACACGACCGTGAGTGGTTGTCCGTCGAGTGAGCCGTAGTCCACCTCGATGAACGACTCCTTCACCTCGGCCTCAATTTCCGGAACAGCGAGCGCCGCCGTGCGGCGAGCACGCTGGAGTGGCGAGGTCCACACTTGGGCGACGCCGCTCAGTAACGGCCGCAGAGCACGGGCCTGACGCTCACCGAGTTCGGTGAGGGCCGGGTCGCTCTGCCCGACGAGAAGTCGTTGGGCGTTGGAGGTCGTTTGCCCGTGACGAACGAGGATGATCACGGTAGGAGCAGGCGCCCACACTCGGGACAGGGCATGAAGGTGTCCGCCGGCTGGGCCTTCCACCGATCGAGGTCGAGGGGCGATAACGCAATGCGACATCCGTCGCAGCGGCCCGTGTCCACTTGGGCCGCGCCCGACGTGCCCGCGCGCACGAACGCGGCGTCGTAGGCGGCCAGTAACGCCGGCGCTACCGCCGCGGCGCGCGTCAACCGTTCTTCGCGCAGGGCGCCGAGTTCTTCGTCGAGCGTTGCCTGGAGGTCGACGATCACCGCCTGTAACTCGCCGCGACGCGCGACCGATGGCTGTGCACGTTCCTTCACCACGCGAACGACGTCGTCGAGCGGTTCAACGGCCAGCAAATACTCCAACTCCTGGTCTTCGGCCTGTTCCAGCAGTTCCCTCACGTGTGCCACTTCGTGTTGCAGCGCCGCCAACTCACGCGCGTTCGCGGTGGACGCGGCGAGCGTGGCATCCAGACTCTGCGCCCTCGTGCGTAGTCGGTTCGCCTCACGTTCGGCGTCCTCGTAGGCGGTGCGCACGGGCGCCTGCGCCGCTTGAGCCTCGTTCAGCGCCTTGAGGAGTCCGCGAAGTTCGTCCTCGACTGTTGCCAGCTCCGCCATCTCGGGCAGGTGACTGCGCTGGGACGTAACCCGGTCGATCCATCGATCGGCCTCCATCAGTGCGCGAAGGTCGTCGGTCTCACTCACCGGGTCAGTCTTTCACGTCCCACGACGCAACCTCTCGGGCCAATTTGGCCAACGCCGGTCGAAGATCCGGCTCGCAGCGCTCTTGGACGGCGTCGAAGTCGAACCAGTAGACCTCGGGACTTTCGCCGAGCGGTGGCGTGGGGTCGAGCGGTTCGGCGAGCACGACGTAGCGAAGGTCGTAGTGGATATGACCGCGGGGACCCTGGTGCACGTCGACGTGAAAGAGGTTGGGAGGGGTGCAGTGGCGCGCGACGAGACCGGTCTCCTCGACGGTTTCTCGCAGTGCCGCCTCTTCGGGCGTTTCACCGGCGTCAACGTGTCCGCCCGGTTGCACCCAAATACCCATTCGGCGATGAAGGTGCAAGACCACGCCGCGCGACGAAATAACGAACGCCGATGCGGTCAGGTGCTCAACGTTCGCATCTTCGTCGAACGGGTCATCGGACCAACCCAACCGGTCGATGGTGCGCACGATCGAAAGCCGTTCACGCTCATTGACCGGTGTAATGCACGCGAGTTGGGCGCGCAAGGTAGCGAATGCCGTCACGGGCGATCCAAGAGCCGTGCAACCGATGGCGGCACTGCGATGTCGCCTTTCGCCATCGCCCCGTTGGTGTCAGGGATGGGGGTATCGAAACGAAGCCGTGCCGGCACGGTGCCCGACCAGACCGCGAGTTCAATGTCCTCGTCGGGATCGTCCGTTGGACCGCTCGAAACCTTGGCCGACGCTTCGTCGATCGCGACGGCGACGACCATGGTGAGGCGCCGCTCGGCGTCGAGCATCGGCCGCACTTCGTTGGCGCGACCGGGGAGAATCACGTCGACGAAGAGGTCGAGAATTCGAGCCTTGTCCCGGTCGTCGGTGACCTGAGTCGCCGCGCCAAACACCACCACCGATCGATAGGCGATCGACGATTCGAATCCACTTCGCGCCAGTCGCAGCCCGTCGTAGAGGGTGACGCTCACGCACGCCACACCGCTCTTCACGACTGCCTTCATCACGGCGTTGGACGGACTGCCGTGGAGATAGATGGTGCGGCCCTCACGCGCGTGCAATGTCGGTATGACCATCGCGACGCCGTCGACGTTCGCCGCCACGTGACAGAGTCGCGCCTCATCGAGGATTGCGTAAATGACGTCGTCGTCGTACCGGGCCTTCGCCGGGAGTCGACGAACCCTGGTGTGCGGGCCGGGCCCGAGCTCGTCCGAGGTCATGCGCGAAGATCGCCGCCGAAGAAAGTCCGCGCCAGTCCCGCGACTTCAACGTTGTGCTCGAAGAGGCGCGCGAACATGACGCCGCCCCTCGCCGACGCTTGGTGTACCGAGACCGTCGGCGCACCCGACGTCGATACCCACCACGGGGCGACCGCACACAGCGCGCTGCCCGTGACGGGATCCTCCACCAAACCGAGTCGGGGCGCGAAGACTCGAATCGACACGTCAACACCCGGGCCCCCGACGCACGCGGCAATGACAATCGAACTCGACACGAGGAAGAGGGCCATCGAGTCGACAGCCAACCCGCAGAGCGTGTCGAAGTCCTCGACGATGGCGAGCACGCTCTGCGCGCCGACCCGGTACACGTCACGTACCGGGCCGAGCGTGTTGTTCAGGATGGCGACGTCGGCCGGTTCGAGGGACCATCGCGGCAAGTCAACGCCGAGCAGTCCGTCTTTCATACGTCGACCCGTCAAGAGCCCGGCTCGAGTCTGGAAGTGGACCTCGCCACCGGGCACGCCCAGTTCGTTGACGAGAACGTGCAGGGCCGCCAACGTGGCGTGACCGCAGAGTTCGACCTCCACCGTCGGCGTGAACCAACGAAGCGACCACTGGTCGCCAACTCGTCGCACGAACGCCGTTTCGGAAACCCCCAGTTCAAAGGCAATCTGTTGGAGTTCGTCGTCGGGCATGAGCCGCTCCAAGAGCACCACCACGGCCGGATTGCCGCGCTCCTTTTCACCAATGAACGCGTCGACCCACCACAATCGATGACCGAAGGCCACGTTGACAGATTCCACCCGTAGAGCCTGCCACACCGACGTTCAAACCACCTAGGGTTTTGGGGTGCGTGTCGCCACGTTTAACCTTCACGCCGGTGTTGACGGTTGGGGTCGACCCACGAAGGTTCTCGATCACGTGGTCTCACTCAACGCCGACGTACTAATCCTGCCCGAGCTGTGGCGAAGCGACGCCGGCGTCAACTTCTTCGAGGAGTTGAAAGGCCGACTCGGCATGGACGGTACCTTCGCCCCTTTGGCGTCGGGTCAGCGCGTCACCTCCGGTACGGGTGGGCGAACGTGGCAACCGCTTCTCGCGCATTTAAGCGGCGAGCGCGGTCTGTTCTTCGACGAGCATCGGACGCTGTCGCGGTCCCAGCGGGTCCGGCGCGCGACGTCCCAGGGTGTCGAGCACGGCGAATGGGGCATCGGATTGCTGACGCGCTTCACGATTGTCGACATCCGCGCCGAGTCGCTCGGTCGCCTCCCGCGCGAAAAGGTGCAGCGTGCGCTGATCATTGCGCGCCTGCGTGACGAGGGCCGAGAGTTCTACGTGTTGGCCATCCACGGCGCGCACCTGAGCCACGGTTCGTACCGTCAGTACCGTCGAGTGACGGCACTCGTCGAAACGTTGGACTCGACGGTGCCCATCTTGATTGGGGGCGATTTCAATTCGTGGCGGCCACTATTGCGCGTACTGCTGCCCGGATGGCGCTCCCTCGTGAACGCCCGGACCTGGCCCGCGCGAACACCGCATTCGCAGATCGACCACTTGCTGGTTCGCGGTCCGTGGGAGGGCCTCGGCGGTTTTGCCAGTGACGGCGGCAGTGATCACCTCGCCTTGGTTGCCGACGTGCGACTCCCCTAGGTCAATCGGACGCTGTCGTCCACGACGACGAGTGTCTTGCCGTGGTTGCCACCGGTGAACAACAGGTTCAACGCCTCGGGTGCGTGTTCGAGACCGTGGACGAGGTGTTCCTGATGGGCCAGCGTGCCGTTGAGCACCATGGCGCCGAGTTCCAGTTGTGCGTCGCCGTAGCGCTTGGCGAAATCGAACACGATGAATCCCTTCATCTGTCCTCGGCGCATGATGAGCATTGACGTGTTGGCGACGCCGGGCGGTCGTTCCATTGCGTTGTACTGGGAGATGGCGCCACACATCACGATGCGCGCGTGCATGGCGATGTTCGCCAGGACGGCGTCGAGTATCTCACCGCCGACGTTGTCGAAGTAGAGGTCCACGCCCGTCGGACAGGACGTTCGAATTCGCTGCGTGAGCCGGGGCTCGCGGTAGTCGAGGCACTCGTCGAAGCCGTAGCGCTCAACCACTTCGGCGCACTTCTCGGGCCCCCCGGCGATGCCGACCACCTTGCCCGCGCCGCGGGATTTGGCAATCTGACCAACGACCGATCCAGTCGCACCGCCCGCCCCGGATACGACGACGACGTCGCCCTCTTTAAAGGCGCCGACGTCGAGCAGTCCGAAGTAGGCCGTGAGTCCGGTCGTGCCGAGTACGTTCATCACGGTGGCGAGGTCCAGCCCGGTGCCACTCGGGACCACGTTGAATCGATTCTCCTCGGTGGCGAGTACCCACTCCTGCCAGTTGGTGACGCCAATTACGACGTCACCGACCTGGTAGCGCTCACTCTTCGACTCGACGACGACGCCGCCACCACCGGAGCGAATCACGTCGCCGAGACCGATCGGTGGCAAGTAGCCGGGAGCGTCGTTCATCCACGTGCGAATCGTCGGATCGATCGAGACGAGACCGACCTTGATGAGCGCCTCGTTCGGCCCGCACGTCGGTGCGGGTGTCGTAACGATCGTGGTCGTGGTGTGATCAACCATGCCGACAGGACGTTGCGCGAGCACAACTTGACGATTCTCCATGAAGACTCCTTTGTCCGCCACGATAGAGGTCCGACACCTCCCCACTCTCGTCGTTCGACCACCCCGAGCCTTCCCAACCAGGAAATTCATCGGAAATGTTGCCAATACATGACTAAGTAGGTAAGGTTTGTCATCATTAGCAACGCGGTGATAGGAGTTCATCAGGTGAACACGGAGCCCAAGCAGGAAACTGCCGTTGAGGACATCAAGCGATCCAGCAATTTCTTGCGTGGGGATATCAGCCGTGAACTCGACAACGACGTCGCCAACGTGTCCAACGAAGCCGAACAGATTCTGAAGTTCCACGGCATTTACGCCCAGGACAACCGCGACGTTCGCCGCGAACGGGCCCTGAAGGGCGAAGAACTCGACTACATCTTCATGATTCGCGTCGTGGTACCGGGTGGGAAACTCTCCCCCGAACAGTGGTTGACCCTCGACCGCGTGGCGGCAAACCAGGCCGACGGATCAATTCGCCTCACCACCCGCCAGGCCGTGCAATTCCACGGCGTGGTGAAGGACGGACTTCGTCCACTCGCGCGCGCCATCGACGCCGAGTTGATGACCTCCTTTGGCGCCTGTGGTGACGTCGTGCGAAACGTCGTGTCCTGTCCGAACCTTCAGAGCGACGGTGCGGACGCTCGCCTCGTCGACATCACCCAACACCTGGCCCAAACGTTCCGCGCGACGACCGAGGCGCACTGGGAGATTTTTGTGAACGGCGACAAGGCGGCGTCGCGCGTCGACGCGGATGAGCGCCCCTTCTACGGTGACACCTACCTGCCCCGCAAATTCAAGATCGGCGTTGCGCACCCCGCCGACAACTGCGTTGACGTCTTCGCCCAAGACATTGGGCTTATTCCCGGTTTCCTCGACGGAGTCGGCGCCGGATTCAACGTGCTGGTTGGGGGCGGACTCGGTCGCTCGTACGCGAACGAGGACACCTTCTCGCGCCTCGCGGACCCCATGGCGTTCGTCGCCTACGACGAAGTTGACGAAGTCATCGCGGCGGTCATCTCGACGTACCGCGTCCTCGGTGACCGCACTGATCGCAAACGAGCGCGCATGAAGTACGTGGTCGCCGACATGGGCTTCGAGCAGTTCCGCAAGGAGATTGAGGCCCGCCTCGGTCGCGACCTACAACCCCCCCTCGAGATTCCCGCGCACTTTGACGCGAATGACCACCTCGGGTGGCACGAACTGAGCGACGGCACCCACCAGTTGGGCGTACGCGTCTCGGCCGGACGTGTTCGCGACGACGACGCGTCGCGGTTGCGCTCGGCGTTGCGTCTCATCGCCGAAACCGTACCGGTGACCTTCTTCATCACGACCCAGCAAGACCTTCTGATCAGCCACGTCGCCGAGCGCGACCGGGCCCGAGTCGACGAGATTCTCGCCAATCACCTCGTGCGCGCCGAGCACGATTTGGGCGTCGTCGAACGCACGGCTTTGGCCTGTCCGGCCCTTCCGACGTGCAGTCAGGCATTGACCGAGGCCGAGCGCCGACTTCCCGAACTCGTCGGCCAGATTGAAGGTGAACTTGGTCGGCGTCAACTTGGACGGCGTTCGCTCCAACTTCGCATGACCGGTTGTCCCAACGGGTGCGCGCGCCCTGCGGTCGCCGAAGTGGGCATCGTGGGGCGAACCAAATCGACGTACGACGTCTACGTCGGTGGAGGCATGCGCGGTGATCGACTGGCGACGCTGTTCCGCGAAAAAGTGAAGTTCGACGACATCGCCGTGGTGCTCGGACCACTGTTCGATCGATGGGAGAACGAAGGCGAAGCCGACGAATCGTTCGGCGACTTCATGAGTCGCGTGGGTGTCGAATGACCGTGTTCCTGGTAGGCGCCGGGCCCGGCGATGCCGATCTGCTCACGGTGCGCGCCGCTCGTCTGCTGTCGCGCGCCGACGTGGTCGTCCACGACCGCTTGATCGAACCTTCCGTGCTCGCGTTAGTTCGCAGCGACGCCGAACTGATCGACGTGGGAAAGGAGCCAGGTAACTCGGTCTCGCAGTCGATGATCAATGAACTGCTGGTCTCCCTCGGACAGGGTCATTCCAACGTCGTACGTTTAAAGGGAGGTGATCCCTTCGTTTTCGGTCGCGGAGGCGAAGAGATGCTGGCACTTCGCGAAGCCGGCATCGCCTGCGAGGTGGTGCCCGGCGTGACGTCGGCCTTCAGCGGACCGCTCGCCGCGGGCATTCCCGTGACCCATCGCGGTCTCGCGCGCGGCGTCACGGTTGTCACGGGGCACGTGGCCGATGACGACGATGGATATTTCCGACGGCTCGCCAATCCCGAACTTTCGCTGATCGTCCTCATGGGCGTCGGTCACCGGGCCCGCATTGCGCTTCAGCTAGTCGAAGGCGGGCTCGACAACGACACGCCGGTCGCGGTAATCGAAAGCGCGTGGACCGAGCGACAGCGAGTGACGCGCGGCGTGCTGCACGAACTCGGTGGTCTCGACGTCGCG
>Ga0208586_1000339_pt1 | contig 18038 bp, 17 predicted proteins | sample NGESurshal072012_6_FD_184471 | JGI IMG/M metagenome (GOLD analysis project Ga0208586, IMG submission 184471) | Arctic peat soil microbial communities from Barrow, Alaska - NGEE Surface sample 53-3 shallow-072012 (SPAdes) | ecosystem: Environmental > Terrestrial > Soil > Wetlands > Peat ... | reverse complement strand
GCCCGACGCGACCCCCCGAACGGCGCTGCTCGAGCAGGTCGCGTGCGACAGCCTGCTCGAGCCCGCCACCGTTGCGCAACGGCGGCTGGAGGAGCAGACCGGGTGGCTTCACGCACTCGGCGAGTTGCCCGGCCTGGTCTCGAACTTCACGCAGCGCATCGCCCGGGACCACAAGGCGCAGCACAGCGCCGACCGCGCTGCCAGTGACCAGATGACCCTCATCTAACACCCGCCGGCCTGGTGCCGGCCTGGTGTTCACCTGAAAGGAGAGCGATGACTCGCTTCGCCTCGATTCACCTTTTCTCCGGCGGAGGCGGGGACCTGCAGGCCGTCGAGATGATCGGCGGCTACGGCGTCCTCGCCGCGAACCACTGGACCTGCGCCATCGAGAACAGTGGCGCGAACTACCCCGATATCGAACACCTGATCGGCGACCTCGCGATCGCCAATCCACTCAAGCTCGACCCCGTCATCCGGGAAGCCCCCGTGCTGTGCGCCTCCCCCGAGTGCGACGGCTGGAGCCTGTCACGAAACCACCAGGAGGAGGTCAGCCGTCTCGGGCCGTTCGACCCCAAACAGGGAATCGGCCGATCCCGCGCGACCGTGTACTGCCCGATGCGGTTCGCGACTGCGCTGCCGAACCTCACCACGATCATCATGGAGCAGGTAGTCGACATGGTGCGAGAGCCGAAGGACTTCGCGCGCTACGTCTCCGAATGGGACGCACTCGGATGGAGGGTGCAAGCTGTCTGCGCGAACAGCGCGATCTGGGGTGCCGCGCCGCAATCCCGCGACCGGCTGTACCTGCTCGTCACGCGCAAGAGCATCCCCAAGCCCGACACCGAGTTCCGGCCCCTCTGTCGCTGCCTGCGCTGCGACACGGACGTGTTCGGTATCCAGACGTGGAAGGACAAGGCGCTCAAACGCGCGACCGCCGCCGGCCCGGTCGGCAAGTATGGGCCGCGCTCCGGGCAGTATTACTACCGCTGCCCCGTCTGCGCTAGGACGAAGAGGACGGTCGTCGCGCCGTACATCATCCCCGCCGCCGCCGCGATCGAATGGCAGCTGCGCGGCACCAGAATAGGGGACCGTAAGGAGCCGCTCGCCCCGGCGACGATGCGCCGCGTCGAGACCGGCCTGCGTCGCCAGCACGCCGAGCACCTCGCAGCACTCTCACGGCTGAACGATCCGCGCCGCGATCAGCCGGTGCCGGTGTGGATGCCCTACCCAACACAGACCGGCCGCCAAGACATCGCGCTCATCGCGCCCCCGTCGGACGCTCTGCAGCTCACGCTACGCCGCCATCTCGACACGGCCCCCGTCACTGATCCGTGGCGCACGATCTGCGCCTCGGGGAACCACCACGGGCTCGTCGTACCCCCCGAAGGGATGCTCGTCCAGGCGGCCGGACACACGTTCGAGCGGCCCGGCTACGCGCGCGCATGGAGCACCGACGCCCCGTCGCCCGTCATCAGCGGCACGCTCGACAAGGCGATCGTCAACCCGCCCGAGGACGTGGTGATCGCAGGCGAGGCGTTCGCGGTCGCAAACTTCGGCACCGAGCGCGGCGGTCACGTCCGCGACGTCACCGAGCAGCCGATGGGCACCCTCACAGCCGGCGGCCAGTACGGCATCAGCCAACAGTCGGTGCTCAGAGTCCCACGCGACGCCGTGATCGCCAGCTACTACAGCGGCTCGACGGTCACGGTCGACGCGTCCAGTTACCCGTTCCGCACACAGACCGGGATAGACCGGCACTCGGTGATCGAGCCGCCGGTCAACGGCAACTGGACACAGCGCCAGCCACCCGTCGAGGGTGAACTTCCCTACCAGGTCGAGGACGCCGAGTTCAGAATGATTACCCCCGAGGAGTGCGCGCGAGTAATGGGGATTCACCAAAGGCTCATCCCCAACGGCGACGGCACATACCGGCACCTGCCGTACACGCTCAGCGGCAGCAAGCGCGACCGCGTGCGCCTCGCAGGAAACAGCCTCACCCCAGGCGTCGAGGCCGAACTCCTCGACCGCGCACTCGTCGCACAGGGCGTGTGAACCGCGGCTCATTCATCAGAGCGCGGTGAAACCGCGCGAACACAACGAAAGGAACGCGATGACAGCACCGCTTCTCACCTATCCGCACGCCGGAATGTACGTGGAGATCCGATACGACTATGACGCCGGAGACCCTCGCGATGACCTCGACAATCTCGGCTCGATCGTCGGCTGGAAGCAGCCGGACCTCAAGCTCGGGGATCGCCAGGTCAGCATCGAGTGCACCAGCCCGGCGGAGATCGTCGAGGCGCTCAGAAAGGACGGCGTGCGACTCATCCTGCCCATCTTCTACACCTCGCACGGGCCACGCTGCAACCTGCACATGGGCGACATCGCCGACGAGGATAGCCTCACCTATTGCAGCGGCGTGGTTTACGTCAGCGGCGAGAAGCTGAAGTCAGAACTCGGGGTCAAGCGAGTCACGGCCACCGCGATCAAGAAGGCGACGAGACTCCTGCGGGCCGAGGTCGCCGAGTACAGCGCCTTCCTCACGGGCGACGTGTTCGGGTTCACGATCCGCGACGACGCCGGCACGGAGTGGGAGTCCGATTGGGGCTTCTACGGCATGAAGGACTGCGAGCACGACGCGAACGACGCGGCCGAGTGCAGCGCCGAGCAACAGCAAGCTGAGACCGAAGAGGCCCATGAGATGGCCTGCCGCGACATCCCAACCGTCGCGGCCTAGTCACGCCCGGCGGCACATGGCCGCCCAGCGCGCGTTCCGACGCGCGTCTCATCCACGCGGGCACACGTCGCCGCCTATGCGGCGCCTGCGGAGTAGTAGCCGGGCGGACGCAGCCCTGAACGCGCGGCCGAAAACGGCTGCGTCGTGTCAGCCCATCCGGGGGCCTATCGGCCCCCCGGGCACCAGCCGACGCCTCCACCTTTGGGGCAGGAAGGAGCACGCCGAATGTCGTCATTCACCTTCGGCTCGCCACGACGAGCCGAACAACCGAAGCGGCGGTGTGCCCGTTGCCGCGGGGCCGAACCGTGAAGTTCTACCTCGGCACCCACGAAACAGCGTGGCTCAAGCGGTTCCAGGTGCCGCTGTTCGTCAGCCATCGACGACTGCGACGTCACAAGCGGCTACCTGTCGCGGTCGGCGGGTGGGCACTTGACTCCGGCGGTTACAGCGAGCTCGACCTTTACGGCCGCTGGCGGACCACCGAGCCCGAGTACATCGAGGCGGTCGCGCGCTACAGCGAAGAGATCGGGAATCTCGCTTGGGCCGCGCCGATGGACTGGATGTGCGAGCCGTCGATCCTTGCGAAGACCGGGCTGACCATCCGCGAGCACCAGGAGCGAACAGTCAGCAACTACCTACGCCTGCGCGGGCATGGCCCGTTCATCCCCGTGCTGCAGGGCTGGACGCTCGGCGACTACGAACGCTGCGTCGAGCTGTACGAGACCGCGGGAGTTGACCTCACTGATCAGGCACTCGTGGGCGTCGGGTCGGTCTGCCGGCGCCAGAGCACCGTCGAGATCGGGCTGATAATGCGGACGCTCGCGGTGCCAGGGATTCGTTTGCACGGCTTCGGGGTCAAGACGAAGGGGCTTGCCCGCTACGGCACTGTCCTCACCTCGGCGGACTCGATGGCCTGGAGCTCTGCCGCTAGGCGCGATCCGCCGCTCCCCGGCTGCACGCACCAGTCCTGCCAGAACTGCTCCCGCTACGCGATGCAATGGCGCCACGGCCTGCTCGCGAAAAGCGAGAGCCGGCAGCTCGAACTCGCGCTCTAAAAACAACGAAAGGAGGCCCAGGATGGCCCACTCTCATCATCCGCGTGAGGATCAACTCACGCTTCTCGCCGCTGACCCGCACGACATCATCGGGGAAGCCTGGGAGCAGAACCCCAACCGCATCATCCGGCGGACAGCGATGCTCTCTGGCGGCAACGACTCATCGATGCTCGCGCACTGGCTCGCATGGCACGGCTACGTCGATGAGCTGCTGTTCCTGAACACGGGGATCGGCATCAAAGAGACCGCGCGGTTCGTCCGCCGGTTCGCCGAGTACCTCGGGCTGCCGCTGCAGGAGTGGCACGCGCCATCTGGCGCCTACGAGCAGATGGTCACGACAATCAGTGGCGGATTCCCCGGACCCGCCGCGCACAGCATCGCCTACCAGCGACTGAAGGAACGGCCGTTGGGCGAGTACATCGCCTACCGCAAGCAAGGCCACCCATTCACCAGCAAGGTGCTGCTGTTCTCCGGCATCCGTCGCATCGAGTCGGTGAAACGAATGAAGATCGTCACCCAGGCAGTCAACGCGGACGGCGCGAAGCTGTGGGTCGCACCGTTCATCGACTGGACGATGGCTGACCTCGCCGTCTGGCGCGAGAAGCATGACATTCCGCGAAACCCCGTCGCTGACCTTCTGCACTACTCGGGCGAGTGCCTGTGTGGCGCAAACGCAAGCGAGGGCGAGCTCGAGCTGATCACGCGGTTCTACCCGCAGGACGCGAAGGAAATCTTCCGTCTGCAGGCCCTCGCGGACCGCCTCGGAATCGCAAGGTCACGGTGGGGCGAGCACTGGAGAGAGCCCGACGCGGAGACCGGCCCGGCGTGTGGCGAGTGCCAAATGCGCCTCGCGGCGCTCGCCGACTGCCCCGTCCAGCAGATAGCGCAGCAGCCCCAGGTCACAGTCCACGAGTATGGGACATCCGAGCCGGTCACCATCACCGTGCGCGTTCACTCACCCGGCCGGCAGCCGGGACCGGAAGCGTTCGAGGTGAACAGCGTCCCGTTCCTAGAGATCGACGAGTACGGAGTGCATCTCGCGCAGACGAGCATCGGCACGTTCGCGGAGGGCGACGGCGGCAAGCTCACGCTCACCGACACCAACGGGGCGCGCTCACCCGCGACAGCGATGCTCGCCGCACACCACGGCAGCGAACAGACCGCGATCGACGTTACGTGCCGGCGTGACTGCGAGCGTATACGCGGCCGGTTGCCGGACAGTTGCCCTCACCAGCCGGGCCTCGCGGTCTGGATGCTCACCGAACAAGACGAGCTCAGGCCGTTCCTGACGCTGGGGCCGATCAGAGTCACGAACGGCAACGGCCGACGTGTGTTCGACCGCATCCGTGTCATCGACCGCATCCTGCTGCTGCAAGACCACCCATCCGGGCGTCTGATCCTGCGCGGAGATCCAGCGCACCGCATGTTCGGCGAGTACGGCTTTTGGCAGATCCCTGGCATGGGCGCGTTCCGAGGAGTGCTGATCGCACGCGAGCGGGACGCCGAGGCGATCGAGCAGATGTGGCGGGATCGCGGTATCGAGCCCGGCTACCGACTGCCGTCAGTTGACCCCAGCCGCTACGAGGCAGTCGCCGTCGCCCCACGCTACCCCGGCGGCCCCCAGGACCGCCGGTTGCTGAACGCGCTGCCGGCGGACCTTTGGACGCCAGAAGACCCAACGCCTGAAGTCCAGGCGACATGTGTCGAGCGCCCGCTCATGCAGACCGCCTCGCCGCTTGCGCAGCGCTCAGCGCTGCGACGCGCCGCCTGAGCAACACGACGCCACCCCCGCTACTCGCCGCCGTTCGGCGAGTAGCCCCTGACCCCCAACAAGGGAGAACACAGTGAACCTGACAGCCACCAGGGAGATCGTGCTGCTGCGCGGCGCGAGCCTCCTGCACGCCGACACGCTGCAAGAGATAGCGACGCTCGGCCCTGACGGAACGTGGAGGGCGCCGGATGGAGCGATCACCGACGCGATCGGCGTACCAGCGCAGACGGCGCGAGCGATCGTCACCCCGAGCGAGCAGCGCGCCGCACACCAGGCACAGGACGCCGCGTGGCTCACTCAGGCCCTCGACGTACTGCGCACCCTCGCCGCCTCGCAGAAGGAATTGACGGTCGACGACTGCTGGGCGGCGGTGTCGATGCCGCCACGCACACCGTTTCTGATGAGCCGGCTCATGGTGATCGCCGCCAAGGAAGCGTTGATTGAGAAGACCGGCCGCCACCGCCGCTCACTGCGGCCGATCAATGGCGGGCGCACCGTCCGCGTGTGGCGCTCCCGCGTCTACACCGACCCCGACTGATCGCACGGAGCGTCTACCTGGCCCCTCGGGGCCAGCCTCACGAGAACCACCGCGCCGAGAAGCGTGCACACACATCTATTAAGTCCACATCGAAGGAAGGAATCCCGATGAGCACACCCAAGTTCACCATTGACCACGCCGCGACCGTTCGGATCGTCAGCCCTTACGTCTCGGAAAACCGTGAGGAGGACGCCACCCCGATCGCCGACCTCGTGGACATCACGCGACTCCACAATGCAATGACTCCCCCGGAGGGAGTCGTCATCTACTGCGAGCAGTCACACATAAGGGGAGTTCAGCGGCTGCGACTCATCCTTAGCAACGTGCAGGACCGGGAGCCAGTTGCCGTGACACGCAGCTTTCACTTGCGGGAGATCATCAGCGGCCCCGAGAGCGCCGAGTCGTTCGCATTGGCGATCGAGCGGATCATCGCGCACGCCAACAGGCTGCTGCCCTTGCTGCACGCACTGAAGGTCGGGACGGACCGCATCGAATATGAAGTCGACTACCGGGAGCCCAAGCACCTCGTCACTCTGCTCGAGAATCGCGGGTGCACGATCCTCGACGAGCAGGCCGTCGTCCGGCTGGTCGCACAGGAACCGGGGCCGCTCTATTACGGCGACATCGACCTCTGCGACGACGGTGGCAGCTGGGACACGAGCGGCGGCCGTTGGGCGAGTCGACTCGAAGAGAAGCTCATCGAAATCGAAGCCTTGCGCCGCGAGGACGAACCACCAGCCTAGATCGCAGGTAACTCAGGCGGCGGTCAAGTTACGCCGCCTCCCACCTTCGTCGCCCAACCAAAGCGGACGACGCCATACACATTGGAAAGGAGGCCAGCCGTGGCCATGAGCCAAGGTCTAGCTACTGAGCGGGCCGTTATCCGTACGCTCGAAACCGGCACCTACACCCTCGCGGAGCTCTACGAGCTGGTGGCCGCCGAGGCGGACATCGGCCGCGACCGTGGACTTGAGCCGCCGGACGAGCAGCATCCCACAGACCGGGTGTGGCGCCGGAGGGTCAGGGGGATGCTGCAGACGCTGCGCGTCACCGGGAAGGCCGAACGGGTAGCGGCGAGCGTGTGGGCGATCCGAGGCAGCCGTAAGCGGCCTGAACAGCTCATCCTGATCTCGCGTGGTGGGAGCCTCGCGCACGTCGAGTTGCTGCTCAAGGACGCCATCGCGCTGCTCTCCACACTGGAGGAGCCGGCGGACCTCGTTCTCTGCGACCCGCCCTACGGGCTGCGCCGCGGAACCGTCGAGAGCAGCGCCATCCGCACGTATATGCGCGACGGCCAGCAGGTCGTGCCGGGGTACGTGGACGTGCCCGTTGAGGAGTACGCCGAGTTCACGCACGGATGGGTTGCGGCGGCCAGTAGGGCGCTTCGTCCTGCCGGTCAGCTCGCCGCGATCACTGGGCCGCAGCAGGCCGCTGTCGTCCAATGCGCCGCAGAATCCAGTGGCTTGACGTGGGTGTCGAGCATCGCGGCGTTCAGGCACTTCGCGCTGCGGACCACCCGCCGCCCGGCGTGCTCGCACTGGACGGTCACGGTCATGTGCCGCGGGCGGTTGGCGGACCGCCGCCGCGTGTTCAACACGCCCGTCGATCTTCCACGCGCGCACTCCGGGGTGGAGTACCCGCTGGACTGGTGGCCGGAAAGCGGGCGGGCCGACCGGCCGGGCCTCGTCCGCTACGACAACAGCCTGCCGGCACGGCTCGTCGGCCGAGTCATCGAAGCGTTCACCAATCGCGGCGAACTCGTGGTTGACCCCACGGTGGGGTCGGGCACGACCGCGATCGAGGCTCGCCGCCTCGGCCGCCGCTTCATTGGCGGGGACATCAATCCGCACGCGTTGACGTTCGCCGCCGCGCGGCTGTTGGCCGAGCACGCCCACCCCGAAGAACAACAGCCAACGCTGTTCGCAAACGACATCGCGGCATAGCCGCGCATCGCCGACCACAAAAGGAGGCAGCTTGGGGAACGACATCGAACCCGACCCGTGGGACGCACTCGTAGAGACAGCGGACGAGAAGGAGCGCGTCGTTGTCGGATACGCCCTCGGATACATGGTCGCTCGCGGCTGGCTCGAAGACGAGCCGGACCGGGCGCTGCTAGAGGCGCTCCGCCGGCTCTACGCCGAGAACCCGCTCTGCCAACGAGACATCACGCTCAATGGCGACGTGCTGCACGACCTCGCCGCGGCATCCCCAGGCGAACACCTCGCGCTGCTCTACGAGCAGGAGTGCCGCGAGCGGTGGGAGCGCGAGGAAGCCGAGCGCTGGAGCTGCCCTTGTGGCTTCACGTTCGGCCTGTACCCGTGGGCGGGCGTCCAGCGGAGCTTCTACACGCTCGCTGAGGACGACCTGTTCGACCGTCAGGTCGAGCGGTGCCCCCGCTGCACCCGAGACCTCGCGAAGGTCCGCGCCGAGCTCGCCGAGGGGCAGCTCGGCTTCGCGTTCTAGGCACACCCGGCCTGCCGTCGTCCTGGCGACGGAGCTGACTCACGGCAACCCACGGGGTCGCCGCCATTTCGCACACATCGACCGAAGGAGAACACAGTTATGCGCAAGTACCTCGCGCGCACACGGCGCGCGGCACTGAGGATGGAAGCGCCAAAGCTCATCCTCGACCTGCTCGTGCGACCCGGCCACATGTCCCGTACGGCAGGCCGCGACGACCTGCGGGGGCTCCTGTCATTCATGAGCACGACCGCCGCGTTCATGTACCTGTTCGCCGTGCCACCGACCTTCCCGACCATCCTGGTCGGGCTCGTGCTCGCGCGAGTGGCGATCGTCTTCGGCTGGAAAGCGACTGGCGAGCGAATCCTCGAAATCGTCTACCGCGGCGAACCCGTCACAGTGGACGCCACCAAGATCACGCCAAGAATGTTTGTCCCCTCGCGCGGCGACGAGACGAGCCTCGAAGACATCGACAGCGGAACGATATCGGCGACGCTATTCAACGACGCGCTCACGGCGAAAGCGCTCGTGCCACCGCGAGACGTTCGTGTCGAATGCTACGCCGACGACGACGAGAACGGCGGAGGCTTCCTACTCATCGCATTCGCCGAAGCAAAGCGACGGGGCACTGGGATCACCTCCGGTTGGCGGGATGCGTTGAACATCGCAGCCGCCGGCGAGCAAGACCCCTTCGACCCGGAGCTCGTCGCCGACGCATTGCAGTTCATGGCCGGAGAGCTCAACAGCGTGCTGTGCACCTCCAGAAGCAACTGACAGTCAGAACCACCCGCAGGCCGCACACGGCCAGACACTGCCCCTAGCCGCCAAGCGCACTGCGCACGCGGCCGGGCCAGTCATCTCGCAACAACCACCTCGACGGCGGCCGCCCGCCGCGCGATCCGCGACGTCAACGGCCCGCCGTCATCAACCCCGAAATGGAGGAACCCGTAATGGACCAGAACCCAACACCTCGCCTGCTCGCCCTCACTACCGCACAGGAGTGCGTCGAGCTGATTCGCGGGGAGGCCGACGACGCCCCCGAGCAGGACGTTCCCGGTCTCACATCAGCGCTCGAGTGCCTGCGTTCGCTCGATGAGCGCGACACCGGGCACTTCACCGGTACAGCGGAGGAGTGCGTCGAGCTGATTCTTCAACGAGCCGCCGTCGCCCCCGAGGCGGACGTTCCCGGTTTCACGTCCGCACTCAGGTGCGTGTTGTCGTTCAACGAGCGTGACGCCACGCAGTTCGTCGCTGCGATTCGCCGCGCGCGCTGACCGCTGTCCCAACGGCGGACGTTCGACGCGCAACGGGGATCGTTGGGCTCAGCCGCCCCAGAGTCAGAACGCAACCTCGCGGCGGGCTCGGCATCGAGCGCCTTGCAATCGAGCGGTTCACTCCGTCGCTCGTCAACTCGCTCTGCGGCCTAGTCGAGGTCGCAGGGACCACGGAGGATGCCAAATACCGACCGGGGCATCCGCGATGGCAATGAGCATCGCAAGCCATGACCCCGGCCGCGCCCAGCCGACCCCGCACCGACTACGAGACCGGGGCGCCAACCCGTGAGCTCTGAACTCAACGACCCGCTGATCGCCGGGTCGAGGCCGACTAGCGCGCTCACCCACGCCGCCAGCCGGCTGTGCAACGAAGTGGGCAGCAGGGTCGCACCCGACTACTGGCAGCCCGGACGATGAGCCCGACAATGGCCGGGCCTTACCCACCCCGACCCGTCCTCAAATCAGAAAGGAAACCAACGCGTTGAGCAATCCTCTTCTACCCAGCCTGATTGTGCACCCGGATGGCATTCGCCGCGAGGCAAAACTCACTCCTGAACAGCACACTCGTCTCTATCTGAAGGTGCTGCATGGGGACAGAGATGCCGGACTCATCGAGGTCGCCTACGCCCGTCGTCAGCCAGGCAAGAAAGCGATTTTGGAGAGTCGCTCCAAGCCCGAGCGCTATCCGCCCGTCACCGCCACCGAGAGCATTGTCGAGCTGGTCACCAAGGGGCGTGCCGCGGGCAAGGAGGTGTACTTGGGAGCAGTGCCGCGCATCGAGCCCAAGGGCACTCTGGCAGCGGCCGGCGACAGCCATCTGCTGTGGATCGACATCGACAAGCCCGGCGAGCTTCACCGCCTGCGGGCTTGGCCTTTCCCCCCACACCTCATCGTCTCCTCAGGACGGGGCGTTCACGCCTTTTTGCGACTGGCGCGGGCGTTGCCCGCGCGTCCGTTCGAGTGCGAATACATCGAGCGGGCGAACCTACGCTGGAGCTATCAACTGGCTGGGGATCCCCAGCCTCGTTTTCGCAACTGCCTGCTGAGAGCCCCAGGATCGATCAACCACAAGGACGGCAGTTGGTGTCACGTCCTGTTCGCGGACCTGAAGCGCCCACCATATGACGTCAGGGCGCTGGTTGGTGCGCTACCTGAACCGCCTGCAGAGTTTTTGGGGAGGCCCACCAAGCGCCGCGTGCCCAGCCCCGCGCGGACATTTGCCACTGATCTGCACGCTGAGGACCCCGCGCGGCGTATTGCACCACGCGACTACTTCAGAGTGCTGGCCAGGCGCGACCCAGACAATTACAGGGTGATTCGGTGCCCGAATCCAGCTCATAAGGGCGGCGAGGAGCGCACCCCGTCCTGCGAAGTGTTCGACACCCCACAGGAGGGCTGGCACTGCTGGGGCTGCGGCGCCGGGGGCTCCATCTATGACCTGGCCGGGGTGATGCTCGGCGTGGGCTGGGGGCCCGCGATCACAAAGCGGGTGATGCGCGAGATCGTCGGCCCGCACGTCGAGCGCACGTTTGGGATCGAACCCTACGCACAGCGGATGGCCCGTCAGCGAACCACCCAGCAGCACGCCACGCCACACATGTGCTCCAAAGATAGTCGCGGTCACGCCCAATCAGCACGGCAAGCCGTCAGCGATTCGGCCAGCGCGTCTGCCACCAAGTAGTGGCGCCCCCAATGAAAGGAGCTTTGCGAGCAGCAAGACCGCCACAACTACACCCATAGATGTACGCATGCAGTGCGAGGGCGTGGGCACACTCACACCGCAGGCCCGCACGTTAACTCCTGCGCCCCACGTCGGAAATATACTCGACGCGTTTCGCATCCCAGCCGATCCCGCTCCGAGCGTGCAACGAGTGTCGGACAGTGGCGAAGCCGTTGACTACTCACAGCATCGAGACCCCGAGTTGATGCTCATCAGTGCACACGCGATCGTTGCCGGGAACACACACCGCGAACAGCAACGCCTGCGCGCGTTGGCGAGAAGCGGAGCAACAACCGCACCCAAGATCCTGCCGTTGCTGAGCCGCCTTAAACGACTTGCCATCCACGGCGCATAGATCAACCGCCAGCTTCAATGGCTAGACGAAGACCTTAAGCACCAGGGACTGCTCCCAGTCACTGTTGACAAGGGCCGACCGGCGTCGCGCGAGCCCTCGCTGCAAAGCCCCAGTTGACAGCGATCGGACCTGCTTAGCCATCGCGCAAGTCCCTCGGCGACCTCCCAAAGTTAGGTCGCTATGACCGAAATAAGCAAACAACCATCGGTTCGAGGCATCGTTCCGAATACGCGCATGGACCTCCGAATAGAGCTCTCCTGACGCGCCAGCACGCGCACAGGGTGAGACAACAACGATTTCGCGCTTCATCTGAAACGCAGAAAGGACTACTGCCAGTGACAACAAGTCAGGCAATCCCAGCTGCACCGCCAGAGGCCACAGAAATAGACAGACCTGCCGTCTCGGCACCGACGAACACCTCAGCACGACAGTCTGGAGGACTTCCCGGAAACCCTCCAGTCACGCTCATTCCTGGAGATATTGAGCCCCCAGACACTCAAGAGCGCATAAGAGCGCTGCTTGAGGATCTGAACCCGCGACAGCGCCAAGCCGTCACCTATCCCCCGCAGCCACTGCTGGTGCTCGCAAGCGCCGGTACAGGCAAGACGCTGGTACTAACCCACCGCATCGCGTTCCAGTTGCTAACCGGTCGTGCTCGACCAGAGGAGATCCTGGCGATCACCTTCACCAACAAGGCGGCCCGTGAGATGCGCGCTCGTGTTGGAACGCTTTGCGGGCCATCCGCAGAACGCATCAACATCGGCACTTTTCATGCGACCTGCGCGAGAATGCTGCGAGCCCATGCCGCCGGCGTGGACCGCTCGGCGCGTTTCTCGATCTATGACAGCGGGGACAGCCGCAGAGTGATCGAGCGAACGCTCAGCAGTAGCGATCGCGCCAAGCTCGACGCCAGAGACGTGCAACGCGAGATTTCGGCCAACAAGAACCAGGGAGTGAGCGTCCATTCTTACAACGCGTGCGCCGTCGATGACACGAGTCGTATCGTTGCGAGAGCGTGGCGCCAGTACGAGCACGAGCTCAAGCGCGCCGACGCGATGGACCTCGATGACCTGCTCTGCAGGGCCGTTAAACTACTCAGCGAGAACGCGGAGCTACTGGCTGGCTACCAGCAGCGTTGGAAGGCGATCCTCGTTGACGAGTACCAGGACACCAACCCGATCCAAGCGCGACTCCTGCGACTACTTGCGGCCACAGGCGAGGGTCATCGCAACCTCACCGTCGTTGGCGATGACCGGCAGGCGATCTACTCCTTCCGCCAGGCCGACGTAAGGCTGATCTTGGACTTCGACTCCGACTATCTCGATGCTGGGGTCATAACGCTCGAAGAGAGCTACCGCAGCACGCCTCAGATTCTGGACGCAGCCAACCGGCTTATCGACCACAACAAGGCCCAACGCAAGCAAACACTTCGCCCGCACGAGCCCTACGAGGACGGTCCCGACATTGCTGTCCACTCGTTCAGCACCGACGAGGACGAAGCTCGGTGGATCGCACTTCAGCTACGCCGCGCAGTCCAGAAGGGGATCCCCGAGCGAGACATCGCGATCCTGGCGCGAACCGGCAAAATCGTCGAACGTATCGAGCACGCGCTCGCCGCCGCCGCCATCAGCTACCAGCTTCTGGGGGGCCAAGGCTTCTTTGCGCGACGCGAGATAAAGACAGTCCTCGCTCACTTGCGTCTGCTGACCAACCCGCGCGACGAGGTCGCGTTCGCGCGAGCGATCGAGATTCGCGCCAAGGTCGCAAACGGCACGATCGCCAAGATCATCGACTACTCCGAGGCGCACCACCTCACCCTGCTAGAAGCGGCCGCTGAAGCCGACATGGTGCACGGGCTACCCAACCGCGAGGGGCGCGAGAACGTGGTGCGCTTCGGACGGGACATGCTCGCGCTCGCCGCACGCTCACCGACGCGCTCGATCAGCTCACTCACCCAAGAAGTAATCCATATGCCCGGCGGACCGGCGGACGCGTTGGCGCATGCCCGCGACGAGGATGGGCAGCATATGGAGCGCCTTGAAGCGCTGCGCGACGCCGCACGTACCTATGAGCGCCAGCACGACCAGCCAACCTTGCAGCAGTGGCTTCAGGACGCATCGCTAGCCGGTCAAGACCTCGAAGATCCCGACGACGACCACGGCGGCAGAGTAACCGTTGGAAGCATCCACGCCGTCAAGGGCCTTGAGTGGCCAACCGTCATTGGCGCCGGAATCGAGACACAGGTCATTCCCTCTCGCCACGCCGACTCCGCCGAGCGTCTTGAGGAGGAGCGACGCATGCTCTACGTGCTACTTACCCGCACACGACGCGTATGCGTACTCTGCTATGCGCTAAGCCGAAACAGTCGCCCCTCCGGCCCAAGCCAGTTCATCGCCGAGACGGTCCGGCGCACCCCAACCAGAGACCAAACCTGAATCCATAACCGGCCGGAAGTCCGGCTGGTCGCTCCCCGTCCCGTCCCCGCCGCCGCCACCTGCGCGCTATAGCCGCGCCACTGGTAATCGCCGCGCCGCGGGAAACCCGCACTGCTTTGAAAGGACCTAGCCGTGACCGACACGAGATTCCCGGTCGCCTCGTTCGCTGAGGCGATCCCATACCTACGCGCGCCCTACACGCCAGACCTGGTGTACGGGCGCATCGTCTCAGCACCCGATAACACCCAAGCGCCGTGCGACATCGCGCTGTACGTGAGCAGCGAGACCGTGATGGGCCGCCTGAACATCGTCTGTGACCTCAACTGGCGCGTGGATTTTGAGAAGGTCACTGAGCGCACCAGTGCCAATGGCGAGAAGACCCTGTTTTATGTGCAGATCCGCGCACATGTGACCGTATTCGGCCGTCAATTCGAGGACATAGGCGAGGCAACCGACGACGGGTACGCGATGGCTGAATACAAGGCACGCGCCCAAAGCTTCAAGCGTGCCGCCAGATGGTTCGAAGTCGGTCACTGCCTCTACTCGGCAGGAAAGATCACGATGTGGCGCGGAGCCGGCGAGAACAAGCTGAGGGTGCCAAAAAACGGAGAGAACCCACACAAGCGCCCCTATCTCGATGAAGAAAGCGAACGTTATATCCGCCAGCAGTACGAAAACTGGCTAGAGCGCACAGGCGAACACATATACGGAGAGCCACTCAACCACCTGAAGGCCGCACAGGAAAGAATCGAGATACCACCGGGGGTCTCAGTGATAGACGACTCAATTGTCGAGACTGTCGAGAGAGAGCCGCAAAACAGCTACCCCCAGCATGTGTCTGCTCCGGGAGTCGGCGTCGATCCCGCCATCGGGCAAGCAGCTGGCGCGGCCGGCTTCAGCGAGACGCTCATACGCCAGCTTGCGCAACTCGCCCGTGACGAAGATCAGATAGGGGATCTGACCCAGCAACAGACCGAGGAAGTAAAGCAGTGGATCAGCGACCTTCGTCGGCTGAAGATCGACGAGGACACGATCCAGCGAGCGATCGACTTTGTCCTCGAGCGCTCCCGCGGTCGTCAAGCCGCCCGACTGAAGCTCACCAATTGGATAGCTACCAAGGTAAATGCCACGCAGGACGTACCAGTCCTCGATGCTCACGATAATCCACCGCCCTCTGTCCAGTTTGGCGATGATCCGGCGCCACTTACAAACCCCGACACCGGCGAGCCTACACCGCATCCTCAAACTCCGCCCTGCTCCGGTGACCAGACAGAGAGTGCTGAGCTGCCCAGCTCGGCACCCAACGAGATTGGGGAAAGCGACGATGGGGCGAACACCGGCTCCCCCCATTCCCTCCAACCAGCCCTTGAGCAGCTGGCACATACGACGACACGACACGGCTACCAGCGCCTCGTCGTGCAGCGACTCATCGCGCTCTCCCAGGGCAAGGGGATTCAGACCGAGACGGCCTGGGAGTCCCTACCTGACGAGCGGATACGCGAGATCGCCACGCTCCTGAATTGCGCAGCGCAGATCGGATGGGACAACGTCCGCCTCGATCAGATGGTCACACGCGCCCACACCAGCGCACAACAAAGCACTCCCGCAGGGCGCTACGCGGCATTCGCAAGCCACCTCACCCACGCCGCAAGAGATCGCGCCACCGAGACCGCCCACGCGGCGGACAACCACGAACTCCGCAACGCCGCCTGACCGGCGACCACCAAAACACCACAGCCCCAACGAGACACCGGCGTCCGAGACGTAGTCAAAGGCCTCTCACGGCTCAGCAAATAGCCGGCAAACCGTTGCCCACCCAAAGATGGCGAGCCAGAACAGCACCGTGCCCTACCCTCCCGGACGGCCGCTCGATCACCGCAACGAGCCGTCCGAACACGAAAGGAACCACCATGGCTGCAAGTAATATCAACCGTGTCGTACTGACCGGCAACCTGACCGCAGACCCCGAGCTGCGCGCCCTACCAAGCGGCTCATCCCTTTGCAAGCTGCGCGTCGCCTGCAACACACGCCGCAAGAACTCAAGCACCGGCGAATGGGACGACAAGCCCAACTACTTCAATGTGACCGTCTGGGGCGGGCAGGGTGAGAACGCCGCCCGATACCTCACCAAGGGACGCCCGGTGGCGATCGACGGACGCCTGGAATGGCACGAGTGGGAGGCGCAGGACGGCACAAAACGCAGCGCAGTCGACATCATCGCTGAGAGCGTTCAGTTCCTTGGCTCACGCGACCAAGACAGTGCAGCAAACGGCGATATGCCAGCCGGTACCGACTTTCAGCCTGCACCGGTACCCGTTAGCGCAGGCGACGACGACATCCCGTTCTGAACACCACTCTCCACACGCACCAATGAGGCATCGTCCACTTCAAGGCTTGTGCGCCGTACTCCTGCTCGCACTTTGTAGTTGCGCTACACCCAGTCCGACCGCCGTAAGCACAAGCAGAACGCACGTCGGGCGAAATTCCCTTCCTTACCAGCACTCAAACAGGTCAGCGGGCGACCATCGCCCGCTGACCTGGGCATCAAATGCCGCAGCCGGACTATCTCTGATAACCGAGCCCGGCCCCGGTGATAAGCCGTTCGTCGCGCTCATCGACAGCGCCCAGCACGACGTACGCGTCACAATGTACGAGCTCGACGATCGACGAGTCGAACAAACCCTCGCAGCCGCCGCAAGCCGCGGCGTCCATGTCATGGTGTTGCTCGACCACGGCTACTACGGGGCCGGACGACCTAGCAACCAAGCCGCCTACAACTACCTACGCACCCACAACGTGACCGTGACATGGGCATCGACATCTTTCGCGCTGACGCACCAGAAGTCGATCGTGATCGACCGGCGCATAGCAGCAATCATGACACTGAACCTCACTCCCGCCTACTACTCAAGTTCGCGCGACTTCGCGGTGCTGGATCGCCGACCAGCCGACGTGAACGCGATCACGCAGGCGTTCGATGCGGACCTTCACGACCAGCAAACCCTCCCGAGCGTAGGCAGCGGAGATCTGGTGTGGAGCCCCGGCGCGCAGACCACGATCACCTTGCTCACCGCGCAGGCCAAACGAAGCGTAGATGTAGACAGCGAGGAGATGCAAGACCCAGCCGAGACCCAGCAGCTATGCGAAGACGCCCGCCGGGGTGTGCAAGTGAGGGTGCTGATGACATACCAGCCAGCATGGCGGGAAGCCCTCAGCCACCTTGTCGACTGCGGCACACTGGTGCATATCTACGCTCCCAATGCAGCGCTCTACATCCACGCGAAGATGATCTGCATCGACCAGCGCCAAGTGTTCTTGGGTTCGCAGAACCTCTCACGTCAGAGCCTTCTCTACAACCGCGAGCTGGGGATCATCATCCAGAATCCACAGATTGTCACGAGCGTCGTACACACATTCAGCGGCGATTTCAACGTCGCCCATTCATATACATATTGACTTGCCTGCGCACTAACTATTGATCTATTTTTTTGTATTTAAAGGGGCGGTTTCCAGTGCTGATCTCGACTGTGCGCGAGACCGGATCCTGCGATTTGAGGACGGGCGCGCCACCGCTGCTCGCCCGTCGATTCACGGTCGGGTCGCGCTGAAGAGGACCAGGCCATCCTCGCGGTCGACTGAGATGTCGGTGAACCCGACGATGCGCAGCCAGTCGCGAAGATCACTCATTCCGCA